>VFSW01002134.1_pt1 | contig 29956 bp, 24 predicted proteins | sample 5358111 | NCBI WGS metagenome assembly VFSW01 (sample SAMN11554181, study PRJNA540505) | mine drainage metagenome | isolation source: sediment from site ElyBrook_90M | place: USA: Ely Copper Mine, Vershire, VT | collected 2017 | reverse complement strand
ATAGTGATCCGGTGGTTCTGTATGGAAGGGCCATCGCTCAACGGATAAAAGGTACGCCGGGGATAACAGGCTTATACCGCCCAAGAGTTCATATCGACGGCGGTGTTTGGCACCTCGATGTCGGCTCATCACATCCTGGGGCTGTAGCCGGTCCCAAGGGTATGGCTGTTCGCCATTTAAAGTGGTACGCGAGCTGGGTTTAGAACGTCGTGAGACAGTTTGGTCCCTATCTGCGGTGGGCGCTGGAGATTTGAGAGGATCTGTCCTTAGTACGAGAGGACCGGGATGGACGTACCTCTGGTGTTCCGGTTGTCATGCCAATGGCATTGCCGGGTAGCCAAGTACGGACGGGATAACCGCTGAAAGCATCTAAGCGGGAAACCCACCTCAAGATGAGATCTCCCCGGGAGTTTAACTCCCCTGAAGGTTCGTCGGAGACCACGACGTTGATAGGCGGGGTGTGTAAGTCCAGTAATGGATTGAGCTAACCCGTACTAATTGACCGTGCGGCTTGACCATATAACACCCAAGCGATTTGGGTGTGGTTGACGGCCTATGCAACATATCTACTAACGCTTTACAGCTAACTACCTGAATTTATTTTATTTCGAGGCAAGCGGAGACGCTTGGCTCGTGGCCGGATTGCCTGGCGGCCATAGCGAGCGGGTACCACCCGATCCCATTCCGAACTCGGAAGTGAAAACGCTCAGCGCCGATGATAGTACGGGTTTACTCGTGCGAAAGTAGGACACTGCCAGGCTTTTTATACAGCCCCTGATGCTTCACAGCGTCAGGGGCTTTTTCATGCCCTCCATGGTCGGACCTGACCGTGCCTTGTATCGCCTCTTGTTTCCGTCTATTGACTACAGGAGGGGCGATCCGGGTATGGGTTACCGCGCTGCCCAGCGGCCGCCGGGACCGATCGTTGGTTCTGATTGGGTACCGCCGGCGGTTTTAAACCGGCCTCCTGTCGCCATTGAGCCATGCGTGCTTGCAACGGACATAGAAAAAGCTAGGGTTAATTGAAGGTAGCTCCACAAGCGCGGGCATGGCGCATGGTTCCGCAAGGCGGGCCTGTCTCCGGAATTGGCGTTGCGGGAGGAAATCACTTGTTGCAGTTTCTCATTATCGCCGCCGACCGACTCCGGTGTGCAGCGGCCATGCGCGGAACGGTGCCGGCCTGGAGAGGTTCTGTTTTGGCGAAATTCAATAGGTTGCTGGCCTCAATACGGCGCGTCAAGAGTGGCGCTGCGGTTGCGGGGCCCGGCCGGATCTCGTCCCTACCGGCGACAGCCGGCATATCGATCGGCGAGGCCGGAGACCGGCGCGAGGGCGCAACCGGGATTCATGTCGGCATCCCGGATGATCCGAGCGCTCGGCGCGTACGTCTGTTGAGCTATAACATCCAGACTGGCATTGCGACCTGCGGTTATCGCCATTATCTTACCGATAGCTGGAAACACGTGCTGCCGCATCCGGAGCGCGTGCGTAATCTGAATGCGATCGGCCGCATGATTCGAAGATATGACATTGTCGGGCTTCAGGAGGTCGATGGTGGCAGTCTACGCAGCGGGTTCATCAATCAGACCGAGTACTTGGCCGATAGGGCCGGTTTTGGGTGCTGGCACGGCCAGACCAACCGCGACTTCGGCGCGTTAGCGCAGCATAGCATCGGTCTGTTGAGCCGGATGCGCCCGAGCGAGATTGTTGAGCACAAGCTTCCTGGGATCATACCCGGGCGCGGTGCGTTGGGTGCCCGGTTCAAGTACGGTGGCAGCGATCTGATCGTCATCATCCTGCATCTGTCGCTAGGCCGCCGTGCGCGGCTGCGCCAACTGGGTTATGTCAGCGAGCTCATTAGTGGCGAGCCACACGTTGTGCTGATGGGGGACCTCAACTGTGGCTCCGGCAGCCAGGAAATGCATTGGTTGCTGCACAATACTTGTCTGCGCGACCCGGTGCCTGATCTGTGCACCTTTCCGAGCTGGCGCCCCTTGCATAACATCGACCATATCCTGGTGTCGCCCTCGCTCAAGGTGAATACAGTTGAAGCGCTGAATTATCCATTTTCCGACCACTTGCCGGTTGCGACGGAGATCGAACTTCCGGAGGCGATGAGCTTTCAGTCAGCGCCGGTCCAGGCCGGATATGTGCTTACATCCCCGATGGTTCCCGTCGGTACCTGATCGCCGGCCACGGCCGGACAGGCCGTCAGTGTGGCCTGGTTGGTTGCGAACAACGCATCCTGTGGTCATGCCACCCAATTGCAAGGTTTTGCCGGATCGATTTTTCAATTTGGATACGAAGAAGCTTCGCCAGCGTTCCAGGTGCTGGATTCGACGCCTGCCAACGGTTCTGGGCTTGAGTGCTGCAATGCCTGTCAATCCCAATCTCAATCGTCGGATTTTTGCCCCAGGCGTCAGCCGGGGCCCGATCATCTGCCTGCGGTTCTGGCGTGGTGGCGTAGTAGACGGCAGACCACTGTATGCGACAAAATCATACCGTGACCGACCGCTACTACAGTCTCCGCCGCCTCAATCCCTTCCAAGGCATGTTGCAGGTCGTCGATGTCGGCGGCGCTATGGCATATTCGTCCGACGGGCGACACTGGCAGATACGCTGCCGTAACCAGTTCGGCCATTTTCGCACCGTCGGCGTCTGGTCCGAAGACGCGCGCGACTTTATCTGGCGCTGCCGTGACGCTGTGGCACTTGACGCCGCGTTGCGGTCGCGACCGCCACTGCCATTTCCCCAGGACGACCGCTACGAGCTGTGGTTGCTGGAAAAAAGGAGCGCACGCCCTCTAGCGCTGCTGAGCAGCCGCCAGCAGGTGACTGGGCTCGGAATTCCGCATGATCTCGGCTGGCGTGCTTTCTTGGTCGCCGATACTGGGTTCATCGCCTCTAGTCTGGCAGCCGTTGACGCCGCCCGTCCGGCGGGAGCGCATCCTCTGCCTCACGGCAATGCGCTTGAGCGCCAGATCAACGGGGCCGCTCGGCCGCTCGTGGTGGTGCAGTGGTTCCAGCGCCACGCAGATGGCAGTGGAACCGGATTGCAAGGCGCGCGGCTTCCTGACGATCTCGCCCGGAGGCATCTGGAGACGAACGATTTTCCGGAGTTGCTGGTCTCGGAGGAGTGGGACGACCCAGCCGAACGATGCCTGGTACAGGAGTTTCATGACTGGAATGCAGCGGGCCTGCTCGCCCTGCAGGATCTTTCTTCGCGAACGCGCCGGCGCCTTGAGTCAGCCGCCTGCCGCCAGCCCGAATCATTATCCGCCGTATACCCGCTGATCCCGCTAGTTCTTAACGCAGAGGCAATGAAAGTCGCTCTGGTCGCAGCCCGTCTGCTACAAGCAACTAGCGGTTGAGCCACCAAAGGGGCGCGATGTCAAAAAAATGTGTTTGGAACGCGACACATATATACGAAAAGCGGCCTTTTGAGTAAGCAAGCGTTCACTTCAAGGCAGTCTTTGCTGGGCTGCGTCTGGGAAAGGGTGCAAGTGCTATCGGTGATAGCACGGCATCCCAATATGCGGTTCGATGCCCTCAGGCGGACGTCTGGCATGCATCAGATCGGGCTATGGAGCGCCAAGTGCAGCAAAGCGCTGTAAGCGTCGACGTCAGCGTCTTTGAAGGTCAAGGATGCACCATCGTGGCCGACGGCACTGACCAGGGCCTGAAAGACATGTGTCTTGGTCTTGCCATTTGCGCGCATTCTGAGCGCAAGCTCCACGGGTGTGTTTTTTCGCAGCCTGCTCAGGGTGCCGTCCCTGGCCAGCACGAATACACCATTCATGCTGATGTCCTTAATCGCATGGCTTTGGAAACCGCGCTCGTCGTATTTGAGCATTGCATCAAGCAGCGAATTGGATTCCTCTTGATGTCTGCCCATGACTGTCTTCTCCCTGATCTACGTTGGTCATCCGCAATATACCTATCCCGGACGCCAGCTCAACGGCGGTCATCGGGCGCGGTAGCCGTTCCGTCCGGCAGGACGGCCTTGCCGTCCTCCGGTCGCTGAATTCGCTCCATTGGTCCGCGACCGGCTCAGAAGCACGAGGGTATCGCCCCCCCGACCTGCCTCTGGGCGTGGCGAGCACCGCAACGTGCTGTTACAGCGGTGATGGGGCATGTTTCCAGGTGGCATGGCTCCGTGGGTTGGCAGATGCCATCCGTTCACACCAGTGCCGGAGAAAGCCATCCGCAGTGTGATTACAACGCCCAGATCCCGGCTGTCGTGCTATCGAAAAATCTCTGCAGGCCCGGGAACCTGTCCGTCAGGGCGGCGACTGATCAATGTCTGTTCGCAGTACGGAGGACAGAAAAATCCGGACATCTGACGTGATCGATGCCAGCTCTGCGTCTGCGGATCAGCCGGCAGGGCAGCTCACAAGAGTTGCCATTGGAGCCCCAACTCGTGAACGATGGTGGCTGCGATTTCCTCCACCGACATGGTCGTCGTCGTCACGAACGGAATGCCATTGTGGTGGAACAGCTCCTCCGCGTGGCGTACTTCATACTGGCATTGTTGCAGCGACGAATACTGGCTGTCCGGACGACGTTCGTTGCGTATCCCGCGCAGTCGCACTGGATCGATGGTCAGACCGTAGAGCTTGTGGCGATGCGCGTTTAGCCCCGCGGGAAGCAGCGCTCCCCCCAGGTCATCGGGAGTCAGCGGGTAGTTGGCAGCATGGAGGCCAAACGTCAGAGCCAGGTACAGGCATGTCGGCGTCTTGCCCGAGCGTGACACCCCGACCACAATCACGTCAGCTTGTTCGTAAATTCTCGGTGTCAGTCCATCATCGGTCGCGAGCGCGAAATTCACGGCGTCCATGCGCAGGTTGTATTTCGACTTGTCGGTCAGGCCGTGGGTCCTTCCGATGGTATGGGAAGACTGTTGACCGAGCTCTGCCTCCAGGCGGCCTATAAATGTGTCGACGAAATCGAAGAACAGCGCGCCGCTCTCAGCGACGATGCGGCGCATGTCTGCATCAATCAGTGTGCTAAACACGATCGATCGCGATCCGGTCTCTTCTCCGGCTCGCCGAATTTCTTCAGCGACGGCGCGCGCTTTTTCGGGTGTATCGATGAACCTCAGTGTGTTGCGGGTAAAGGCGACCTGGTCAAACTGGGTCAGCAGACTGCTGCCCAGGCCTTCCGCGGTGATCGCGGTACGGTCAGATACGAAGAAAACCGCGCGTGTTTGCATGATTCCATTGTGCCAGAAGCCGGAACGGATGGGGATCGTGTAGAATGGTCCAGGTCAAGGCAGCCAGGAACAGGGGGCTCGAAATGTCCGACTACGTACTGTGGTTTGATACCCTCGGCATGCGCGATATCCCGCAGGTGGGCGGGAAAAATGCCTCGCTGGGCGAAATGCTCGGCCATCTGTCGAAGGCTGGCGTGCAGGTTCCAGCAGGATTCGCTACTACCGCCGATGCCTATCGCGATTTTTTGGCCCAGGACGACCTTGCGGCGCGCATTAATGGACAGCTGGACCGCCTGGACGTCACCGACGTCAAGGCGCTTGTGGCTACCGGCCAGCAGATCCGTGATTGGATAATGAACACATCACTGCCCACTCGCTTGCGTACGGAGATCGGTGAATCGTTCGTCCAGCTGCAGGCACGCAGCAGCGGTGAACTGGCGGTCGCGGTGCGCTCATCAGCCACCGCCGAGGATCTACCTGAGGCCTCGTTTGCTGGCCAGCAGGAAACCTTTCTCAATGTGCGTGGGTTGGACAACGCACTAGACGCGGTAAGGGCAGTATTCGCCTCGCTGTTCACCGACCGCGCCATTGCCTATCGCGCGCACCACGGCTTTGTGCACAGTCAGGTCGCGTTGTCAGCCGGGATTCAGCGCATGGTGCGCAGCGATATCGGGGCGAGTGGGGTAATTTTCACGCTCGATACGGAGTCCGGATTCCGCGACGTCGTGTTCATCACCGCTGCCTACGGGCTAGGTGAGACCATCGTGCAGGGCGCGGTCAATCCCGATGAGTTTTACGTGCACAAGCCGATGCTGAAACTGGGGCATAAAGCGATCCTGCGCCGCGGCTTGGGAAGCAAGGCGATCAAGATGATTTACAGTGACGGCCCCGGCAAATCCACGCGCCTGGTCGACGTCGCGCACGAGGAGCGGTTGCGCTTTGCGCTGACCGACGAGGAGATAATGAGTCTCGCACGCCAGGCGCTGCTCATCGAAGATCACTACGGTCGTCCCATGGATATAGAGTGGGCCAAGGACGGATCCGATGGCGAGCTTTATGTCCTGCAGGCACGTCCTGAGACGGTCAAAAGCCGCGCCGTGGGCCAGATGCTGCAGCGCTACAGCCTGAAGGGAAAAGCCCAGGGAAAAATCATCGCGACCGGGCGCAGCATCGGCCAGCGCATCGGCGCTGGCCCGGCCCGCGTCGTGCTGCACGGGAAAGAGATGCACCGGGGGAGCAGCGGCGATGTGGTGGTTACCGCCAAGACCGGCCCGGATTGGGGGCCAGTGATGAAACGCGCATCGGCGATCATTACCAACCGCGGCGGCCGGACCTGCCACGCGGCGATCATCGCACGCGAGCTAGGTATTCCCGCGGTGGTTGGCTGCGGCAACGCAACCGATGTCATTGCAGACGGACAGCCAGTGACGGTTTCCTGTGCGGAGGGCGAAGAGGGGCGAATTTATGATGGCATCCTCCAGTTCGAGGTGCTCGAGACCAGCCTGGAAAAGATGCCGCGGCTGCCGTTCAAGATCATGATGAACGTCGGCAACCCGGAGCGCGCTTTCGATTTCCAGTGGCTGCCGAACGCTGGTATCGGTCTGGCGCGTCTGGAGTTCATCATCTCGCGTACCATCGGCATCCACCCCAAGGCGCTGCTCGATTATGCACAGCTGCCTGCGGATCTGCATGCAATTGTACGCGAGCGCAGCGCGGGCTACCCTGACCCAGTGAGTTTCTATCTCGAGAAGCTCGCCGAAGGTATTTCGACGCTGGCGGCGGCGTTCTGGCCGAAGCCCGTCATTGTGCGGCTGTCGGATTTTAAATCAAACGAATATGCCAATCTCATAGGTGGAGAACGCTACGAGCCGAAGGAGGAGAATCCGATGCTCGGATTCCGCGGCGCCTCGCGCTACGTCTCGGCGAACTTCCGCGACTGCTTCGAACTCGAGTGCCGTGCGCTGCGCAAGGTGCGCAATGACATGGGGCTGACAAACGTCGAGGTCATGGTACCGTTTGTGCGTACTGTGTCCGAGGCGCGACAGGTATTGAAGTTGCTCGAGGACAATGGCCTGCGCCGTGGCGACAATGGCCTGCGCGTGATCATGATGTGCGAGATCCCCTCGAACGCGCTGCTCGCCGAGCAATTTCTGGAGCATTTTGACGGCTTTTCCATCGGGTCGAACGATCTAACCCAGCTGACGCTGGGTCTGGACCGGGACTCGGGCCTGGTTGCGGAGCTGTTCGATGAGCGTGACCCGGCGGTCAAGGTGCTGCTGCATCAAGCAATCCAGGCCTGCCGCAAGGCTGGCAAATACATCGGAATCTGCGGCCAAGGTCCTTCCGACCACCCTGACCTCGCAAAGTGGCTTATGGACGAAGGCATCGATAGCGTATCTCTCAATCCCGACTCCGTAGTGGAGACCTGGCTGTACCTTGCAGACGGCCAGCCGCAATAATTTGTGGCGGGACAACCCATTGCCTGGCGCAGCCGTACTCTTAGGAGTTGCGGGGTGAGCACACTGTTTCCAGGCGCAGGCGGACCGGGCGACGTTCGATCTGATCCGGTGGCGCAGATCTCCGATCTGTACTGTTGTCCTGGTTTTGCGCGATCCGCGCAGACCCGACCGTTCCGGAAAGCATGACAGGCGCCTGGCGAGTCTACATCCTCGAGTGCAGCGACGGCTCGCTATATACGGGCATCACCAACGATCTTCCCCGGCGTCTGCATCAGCACGACCTGGGACGCGCTGCCCGTTATACCCGAGGAAGGGGGCCGGTGACTCTGCGTCACAGCGAGGCTTGCGCCACGCGCGCCGAGGCGCTGAGAAGGGAATACGAGATCAAGCGCCTATCACGCATCCGTAAGCTGGCGCTGATCGGACGTCGCGCCCGCCGGCGATAGCAGCACTGTGTTTTGCCGGTACTGCGCGTGTGCCCGCCAAGGATGCCGCGCGGTTTGTGCGAATAAGGGTCCGCTCCCCAAGCCGCGGCCGGCGGATCAGACGCGGAAGCGGCGAAACACCAGGCAGGCGTTGGTCCCGCCGAAGCCGAAGCTGTTGGACAGCACCGTCTCGAGCGAGGCATTGTCGACGCGGTGGCGGACTATCGGCATCCCCTCGGCCGCCGGGTCGAGATTGGAGATGTTGGCCGAAGCGGCAATGAAGCCCGACTCCATCATCAGCAGGGAATAGATCGCTTCGTTCACCCCGGCGCCGCCGAGTGCGTGTCCGGTTATGGATTTGGTCGAGCTGATGGGCGGGCAACGGCTTCCGAATACCTCCTTGATCGCTTCAATTTCGCGCACATCCCCCAGAGGGGTGCTGGTGCCATGGGAATTGATGTAGTCCACCGTGGACTCCATTCCTGCTAGCGCCTGGCGCATGCAGCGTACCGCGCCCTCCCCGGAAGGCTGCACCATGTCGAATCCATCGGATGTCGCGCCGTAGCCGACCAGTTCCGCGTATATCCGGGCCCCGCGCGCCTTGGCGTGCTCCAGCTCCTCGAGCACGATCGTACCGCCGCCGCCGGAGATAACAAAGCCGTCGCGGTTCACGTCGTACGGGCGCGACGCCACCGTCGGGTTGTCGTTGTACTTCGACGACAGGGCTCCCATTGCGTCGAACAGCAGCGTCATGGTCCAGTGCACTTCGTCGCCACCACCCGCGAAAACGATGTCCTGCTTGCCGAGCTGAATGAGCTCAGACGCGTTGCCGATGCAGTGAGCGCTGGTGGCGCAGGCCGAGCTAATGGAATAACTGACACCCTTGATGGAGAAAGCCGTGGCGAGGCAGGCGGAATTGGTGTTGGACATGGTCCGGGTGACCATGTACGGCCCGACTTTGCGCAACCCCTTCTCGCGCAGCAGATCGACGGCACGTACGACATTTTCCGTGGACGAGCCGCCGGACCCGGCGATCAGTCCGGTACGCGGGTGCGAGATCTGCTCCTTGGTGAGCCCGGAATCCTGTATCGCCTCGCGCATGGCGAGGTAGTTGTACGCCGCACCGCCACCCATGAAACGGTAGATCTTGCGATCGATCAGTTCCTCGGGGTTCAGTCGGATTGGGCCATGCACGGCAGTGCGGAATCCGAGATCGGCGTATTCCTGATGAAACTCGATCCCCGAGCGACCCTGGCGCAGCGACTCGCGCACTTCCTCCTTGTTATTGCCGATGCTCGATACGATGCCGAGCCCGGTTACGACCACGCGTCTCACGGCTGACCCCCTAAAAATTTTCCGTTGAAACGAACAGGCCTACTCGCAGGTCCATGGCCGCGTAAATCGGTCGCCCGTCAACTTCCATGACCGCGTCGGCGATGCCCATGTATAGCTTGCGCATGATCAGGCGCCGTATGTCCACGCGATAGCTCACCAGCCGGTTCTTCGGAGTGACCTGGCCGGTAAACTTCACCTCTCCCGCGCCGAGCGCCCGGCCGTGGCCGGGTCCGCCCAGCCAGCCCAAGAAAAAGCCGAGCAGCTGCCACATCGCGTCCAGCCCGAGGCAGCCCGGCATCACTGGGTCGCCAGTAAAGTGGCAGCCAAAAAACCACAGTTCCGGGTTGATATCGAGTTCCGCGATGATCTGCCCCTTGTTGTGGGCGCCGCCGCTCTCCGTGATGCTGATGATACGATCGAACATGAGCATGGGTGGTAGCGGTAACTGGGCGTTCCCCTGACCGAACATCTCGCCGCGGCCGCAGCTCAAGAGCTCCTCGTAACTGAAGCTGCTTTTTCGTTGCATTTGCAGGGCTGACTTTGGTCGATTTTGGTGATTTTGATACAATGGGACGCCGCTCAGGTCCGGTACGGGTGGAGCACACCCGGAACTATACCACAGCCCCGCCTTTGGCAGTTCCTCCCGGAGTAGAACATTTCCAGAAGCGATGGCCCGTGGCGGCCAGGTTGGACACACCTTCAGATTTAGACAGATCTGGCGTCGAGATAATGGACGCTGAACAGCCCTTGGTCGTCGGACCATGCGCGCAACGGTTCGAAGCCAGCCTGGCGGGCGAGGTCCCGGAACTCTTCCAGTCCGTACTTGTACGAGTTTTCGGTATGTACGGTCTCCCCTTGGGCAAATTGAAAGCGCTGGCCGCCTACCAGCACCGCTTGTTGGCAGCGGCTGGCGAGATGCATTTCGATACGGCCGCGAGCTTCGTTGTAGAAGGCCAGATGCTCGAAGTTATCGAGCATGAATCGGCCATCGAGTTCCCGGTTGATACGCGCCAGCAGATTCAGGTTGAACTTTGCGGTGATGCCGCGCGAGTCGTTGTAGGCGGCGTGCAGCACGCCGGTATCCTTCTTTAGGTCGACCCCGATCAGCAGTGCGCCGTTTGTCTGCAGCACCCGCGCGACATCGCGCAGAAATGCGAGAGCGTCGTCTGGTTCGAAGTTGCCGATGCTGGAGCCCGGAAAAAATGCGATCTTGCGGGTGCCTTCTGGGCAGTATGGAAGATCGATGCGTCGGCTGTAGTCGATGCAGGTGGCATGCACTTCGAGCCAGGGGTAATCCGTAACCAGTAGGTGCGCCGCGTGCCGCAGATGGTCACGCGATATATCCATGGGCAGGTAAGCCGTCGGCTGCAACGCTTCGAGCAATAGTCGCACTTTGCGGCTGTTGCCGCTGCCGAGCTCAATCAACAGGCAGCCGGGGCCGATGAGGCGCGATATCTCCGGTGCATGGGTTGTGAGGATCTTGGTTTCCGCACGCGTGAGGTAGTATTCGGGAAGATCGCAGATTGCCTCGAACAGCTGCGAACCGCACGCATCGTAGAAAAATTTGGGCGCGATGCGCTTGGTGTGGGCCCCCAGCCCCTCCAGGACTTCCGCTCGGAACGAATCCACCGCCGGAAAATAATCGTAGAACCTGATAGCGCACGCGGTCATGATGGGTATTGCGGGCCAATGCATGGGTGTCGGGATTGAACCTGCACGCCGCCGCAGTTTTGCGGTCGCCAGTGTGGCAGGCGATCACAGTGTTCGTGAACGATCCAGCAGCCGTGCGATCTCCAGGCTCTGGCTGGTTTGCAGCCCGAAAAGGTCGTGGCCAGCGTCGACTGTCGAACGCGGCTCCCGCGTACTGCGGCGGGGTTGCTGTGTAGCCACAGCTTTGCGCGTACTGCGGATAGTCCCGGCTGTCTGGTTTGACAGTTGGCTGGGTTCGAAAAACCTCCTGGCGCAACGCCGTTTTCTGGCATGGGTCGTCCCTCGATGGCCGGGTCCGGCCATTGTAAAGGCTATTCCGCCTTCCGGCCACCGGCCTTCCCTCTGCTAGACTTAACTAGGATCGGGATAGACACAAGGAAATAAAGGGGGTCCGGCCAACATTCCAGTGTCGGCTGGATCAGGGGGATAAGAATTGCCGCAGTCCGCCTTGTTTCACGCCTCCGGAGCGGGGCGGGGCGATGGCGACCAAAATTAAACCGGGGTTGACGTATGCCTGAACACAACGCCGTGGCACCGACCACAACCGAGCGTGTCCTCATCGCTGATGATTCGCTGGTTATCCGTAAGGCGATCGAGAAGCATCTCAAAGCGGATTTCGAGGTGTTCCTGGCCGATAACGGTGAAGCTGCCTGGGAAATCCTCGTGCGCGACAACAACATCAAGGTGTTGATCACCGACATCGAGATGCCGCAGCTGGATGGCTATGGCCTCATCTGCCGGATCCGCGCGGCGGAGGAGGCGCAGCTGCGTGGTTTGCCCGTAATCGCCATCACCGGCGCAGAGGATGAGGAAACCAAGGCGCGGGCATTCGCCTGCGGCGCGACGGATTTCGTAATAAAGCCGATCGATCCGATGCAGCTGCGCGCGCGCGTGCACGCGCACGTAAAGTTTGTCGATACCTCGCGCCGGCTGGCGGAAGCCGAAGCCACGATCGAAGACCAGTCTGTCATGGATCCGCTCACCCGGCTCTGCAGCCGCCGCTATTTTCGGCAGCGCGCCGAGCAGGAACTGGCACACGCCGTCCGCCATGGAGGAGACTTCCTGTTGGCACGTCTGGACGTGGATGACATGAAGCAGATCTACGCCCGGCACGGCGACGACGTGGTCGATGTGCTACTGGTGTGGCTAGCCGAAAGTCTGAAGCGCGTCTGCCGTAGCGAGGACACCATCGCGCGCATCGGCGGGGCGGAGTTTGCGGTTCTTGCGCCGGCGACAGGAACGGAGAACGGCGAGATCGTCTGCAACCGGATTCGGGCTGCGGTGGCTGCCGAGCCCTTTTGTCATGGCGCCGAAGTGATCGGAATCACAGTGAGCATCGGGTTTGTATCGCTCGACGAGGACCGTCTGCGCTCTCTGGATGGTATCCTGGCGCTCGCTGAGCGACGCCTCGTCCACGCCAAGTCCGAAGGGGGTGATCGCGCAAGCGCGACGATCCAAGGCTCCAGCATCGCACCGCCGGAGGAGTTCGCGCTTGCTTCGCCGGAACCATCGCCCACTGTGGAAGAGCTGTTGTCCGTGGCGGATCCGGCGGCGCTGCCGGTTGGCGAGATCGACGACCTGCTGCCGCCCAGGCAAGAGTATGACCGTACATTGCCGCCGGAGACTCGCGCACCGGTCGCACCATTCGATGATCTGGCCGAGCTGCTGAGTATTGACCGGGCGCTGCTGATGCTGACTGATGAGAACGCCCACAGACTTGAGCCGTGGATTGATGGGTTGGCGCTGCGTGTCCTGCCCTTGCTCGAGTTCTGCAGTCGGCAGCGCGGCCTGGACCTGGATCAGGCGCTGGCGGACATCAAGGAGAAGCTGGTCGTACGCCGCTAGCGTCTCGGCTTCCGGCGACAGGGATACAGATAGCGCCTGGCGTCGCGAATGTCGGTCGGACAGCGGCGGTGTGCTAGCCTTGAGGCAAGGTCTGCCGGAACCGCGGCGGCCAACGACGGCGGATGCCGACCAGTGTCCAGGCAGGCCTTCCGCAGGTATCTCCAGGTACCGGGCCATGATCGGATTATTGCAGCGGGTGAGCTCGGCCAGCGTGACGGTGGACGGGCAGGTTGTCGGTGCCATAGATTCCGGAATCCTGGCGTTCGTGGGTATTGAACGCGACGACAACGAGGAGCGGGCGCAACGCCTGCTGGATCGGATGCTGGGTTACCGCGTGTTTGCTGACACTGACGGACGCATGAACCTGAGCGTGTGCGATGTCCGCGGGGCGTTGCTGCTTGTACCGCAGTTTACGCTTGCCGCCGACACCACCAGGGGTACGCGCGCGAGCTTCACATCGGCCGCCGGGCCAGCGCTGGGGCGGCAGTTGTTCGAGTTTCTGGAGGTGCAGGCGTGCGTGCGGCACGGCCGCGTGCAGTCTGGCCGGTTTGGCACGGACATGAAGGTCAGTCTGGTGAATGACGGACCGGTAACGTTCTGGTTGCACGCCTGACCGTGCCCGATCGCCCAGCCGCGGCGCCCACATCCGCATGATGTTGCCAACTCCGTTCCGGGGCGTTCACGTTCCACTGAGCCAGCATCCGGTTTTGCCGGCCTGGATCTGCGCGAACTCGGAGTGATGCCCCGTTACCGCCGCGATGGTCGGTTCGCAATACCTGCAGCAGCTCAGCGCACGTGATCGGGAATCCGCCGATTACATTGTTCATGCAGTGGCTGGAGCATAGGGCTGCTCATCAGGCACGTTCGAACGGAAAGGCGAGCACTTTACGGATGTCGTGCACACCGGCCGCCAGCATGATCAATCGGTCAATGCCCAGGGCTACGCCGGAACAGTCCGGCAGGCCACCGTCCATTGCCGCCAGCAGTCGCTCGTCGCGCGGAACGACGACGAGCCCGCGCGCATGCCGCCGTTCAAGGTCCGCATTGAATCGCCGGTCGAGCTCGTGTGCATCGGCAAGTTCGTGGTAGCCATTAGCGAGTTCCACGCCTTCCAGGTAGAGCTCGAAGCGCTCGGCGAGCGGCGGAACACCGGGACGCACGCGCGCAAGCGCGGCTTGGGACGCAGGATAGTCATGCACGAACACAAGCCGGCCCCGCCCCAAATTCGGCTCGACGGCATGCGTCAGCACCAGGTCACGCCAGCCGTCCAGGTCGTCCGGGGATAGGACCGCGGAAGCGTCCTGCGGGTGAATGTCGTGGTGTTGTGCCCAGCCAATGAGACCCGCCACATCAGCGAAGGGGTCTACGCCTGCGTAGCGCAGGAATGCCTCGCGGTAGCTGATTTTTTCGGTCGGGGCCAGCTCCAGCAGACCGCGCAGCGCGGCGCCTACCAGTGCCGCAAGACGATCCATGAGCGCATGATGATCGTCACCAATCTGGTACCATTCAAGTAGGGTAAACTCGGGATTGTGCAAGCGGCCGGATTCGCCGTCGCGAAACGCCTTGCACAGCTGGTAGATCGAGCCGCTGCCGGCCGCCAGCAGCCGCTTCATCGGAAATTCTGGCGAGGTATGCAGGTAGAGCGTTTGCCCGATGGGGGAGCCGGGTCCGGTGTAGCGGGTGACCATGCTTTGCAGATGGATATCAGTAGCGGCGCAGCGGGACAGGATCGGTGTCTCGACCTCGAGGGCGCCGTGGCGATCGAGGAAGGTGCGCAAGCGGCTCAGGATGCGGGCGCGCAGCCTCAGAGTCTCTGCGGATGCTACGGGCCACCAGTCCGGGCGGTCATCCGCTGTCATGGACAGGCCGCAGTTTTAGTGGGCGCCGGCGCGACTATTCCTTGGCGCGCGAGATGTACTCGCCGGTGCGGGTGTTGACCTTTACAAGTTCGCCCACCTGCACGAACAGCGGTACCCGGACTACCGCACCGGTATCGAGCGTGGCCGGTTTTCCGCCGCCGCCGCTGGTGTCGCCGCGCACTCCCGGGTCGGTTTCGACGATCTTAAGTATGACGGTATGCGGCGGCTCGACGGTCAGCGGAACGCCGTTCCACAGAGTCACCATGCAGTTGTCCTGTTCCTTCAGCCACTTGGCGGCGTCGCCGACCGCATTGTGGTCGGCCGCGATCTGTTCGAACGATTCGGTGTTCATGAAATGCCAGAACTCGCCGTCGTTGTAAAGGTACTGCATCTCGGTGTCGACCACATCGGCGCCTTCCATGGTGTCGCCGGACTTGTAGGTCCGTTCGATCACGCGGCCGGTCTTGAGGTTGCGGATTTTGACGCGGTTGAACGCCTGCCCCTTGCCCGGCTTGACGAACTCATTTTCAATGATGGAACAGGGGTCGTTGTCGAGCATGACCTTCAGTCCGGGCTTGAACTCGTTTGTGCTGTAAGTAGTCATTAAACACCTGCGGATCAGGATTGGTGAGCAATTGCGCGTTATGATACCCGGAACTCTCAGTTTGGGGCAGCCATCCGCTTGGCAGGCTGCGCTGGCCGAAGCGATTACCGATCCGGCTGAACTGCTGGAGGCGGTGGGGCTCGGATCGCAGATGCTGCCCGCCGCGCTGGCTGCGGCGCGCGACTTTCCGCTGCGTGTGCCGCGCGGCTTCGTAGCGCGCATGGCCAAGGGCGATCCGGACGACCCGCTCCTGCGGCAGGTTCTGCCGCTTGACGCCGAGTGCCAGGAGGCGCACGGCTTTGGCTGCGACCCAGTGGGTGATCTCGCGGCAATGGTGGCCCCAGGGGTGCTGCACAAGTATCGCGGGCGTGTACTCCTGACCGCCACGGGTGCCTGTGCGGTTCATTGTCGCTACTGCTTCCGCCGGCACTATCCCTACGGTCAGGCGACTGCGGCGTCTGGCCATTGGCGCGACGCCCTCGCCCACGTTGCTGCAGACCCGGCAGTGTCCGAAGTGATCCTGAGCGGTGGTGACCCGCTGATGCTTCCGGACTGGCGTCTGCACGAGTTCACGCAGGCGCTGGAGGTGCTGGAGCAGGTGCGGCGCCTGCGAATCCATACGCGTCTGCCGGTGGTTCTGCCGGAACGCGTGGACCAGGGGCTGCTGGGGTGGCTCGCTGGCGTCCGGCTGCAGAAGGTTATGGTGGTGCATGCCAATCACCCGCGTGAGATCGATGCCTCGGTGCGTGCGGCTTTCGCGCGCATCAGGGAGAGCGGTGTGACATTGTTGAATCAATCGGTCCTGCTGCGTGGGGTGAATGACGACGTCGCGACGCTTGCCAGTCTGAGTGAAACCCTGTTTGAGGCGGGAGCGCTACCGTATTACCTGCACATGCTGGACCGGGTGCGCGGAGCCGCCCACTTTGAGGTGGCCGAGGCCGCTGCCCAGGCGCTGATGGGGCAGCTCGCAGCGCAGCTGCCGGGGTATCTGGTGCCACGTCTGGTGCGCGAACTTCCGGGCGCGGATGCGAAACTTGCGCTTGCAGTCAGCGCCGGCGGCGGTTCAGCCCAGGAACCGAACGCGTGACCGGCACCGTGTATCACACCGCTGTGCGTGCCGTTTGCCCTACGGGCGACTGCGGCCAGGACCAGTAAGATGCGCATTCTTATAATCGAAGACCAGGCCAAGACCGCTGCCTATCTGCACAAGGGGCTGAGCGAGAACGGTTTCATCTCGGACATCTCCGACAACGGGGATGATGGACTGAGGTTGGCCACCACCGCTGCATACGACCTCATCATTCTGGACGTAATGCTTCCGCGCCGCGATGGCTGGTCCGTGATCGAGGATCTGCGATGTAGTGGATACCAGACGCCGGTGTTGGTGCTGACCGCGCGCGACGCGGTGGAGGATCGCGTGAGGGGGCTGGAACTCGGTGCTGACGACTATTTGGTCAAACCTTTCGCATTTTCAGAATTGCTGGCGCGCGTCCGTTCCCTGCTGCGGCGCGGTCCGGTGCCGCAGGTCGAGATCATGCACATCGCGGACCTTGAAATCGACCTGCTGCGCCACCGCGCCGCGCGCACCGGACAGCGGCTGGACCTTACACCCAAGGAGTTCGCGCTGCTGTCCCTGCTGGCGCGGCGGGCAGGGGATGTTCTGTCGCGCACCGTGATCGCCGAGCAGGTCTGGGATATGAACTTTGACAGTGACACCAATGTTGTGGACGTCGCCATCCGGCGGCTGCGCCGAAAGGTGGACGACCCATTCGCGCTCAAGCTCATCCATACCGTGCGTGGTATCGGTTATGTCCTGGAAGCCCGTGACTAGGCAGTGCCGTCTCCCCACGTGCCGGGCACGTCGGTTTGGGCGCCGTTGCGACAGTTTTACGCGGCCATGATCAGGGACCTGTTCTTCCCGCGCGCATGGTCGATTGCCGGGCGCCTGACCGTGCTCTACACAGCTCTGGTCTTTGTCATGCTGGTGCTTGCCATGCTGTTTCTGTTCTGGTCGTTGAAGACCAACCTGGAAAAGGAGGATCACGATTCGCTCGCCGATGAGATCTCCGTCCTGCGCCTCATTCTCAGGGAGCCGCCAGGGAGCCGGATCAGTCTTGCGCAGGAAGTGAAGTGGGAACAAACCACAGGCCGGTCGGGGCAGTTCTACAAACGTGTTCTCAGCCCCGGCGGCCGGGTGATCATGCAGACCGCCGACATGGGCATGCTACTCCCGGTAGGCGTGTTTCCGCGGCCGCCTTCGATCCTGCGGATGCCGCCGGCGCGCCAATACCTATGGGCCGGCGACGGCAAGGTCTATCTGCTGATGGCTGCGCGTGCGCTGGTTGGACGTGGTCCGCGCATCGTGGACCTTCAGGCCGCGCTCGACGTGTCGCGAGAGGAGGCGTTCATTGCGAGCTACCGCGAGAAGTTGTTGCTGGTGCTGGCTAGTGGCATCCTGCTGTCGGCCGTCGCCAGTTACGCTGTGGCCCGGCGTGGCCTGCGTCCGCTTGAGCGCATCACCGGAACCGTTGAACTCATTACCGCCAGCCGGCTGCACGCACACATCGAACCAACACGCTGGCCGCGGGAGCTGCACGCGCTTGCGCGCGCGTTCAACGATATGCTTGACCGTCTTGGGGATTCGTTCACGCGTCTGGCGCAGTTTTCCGCCGACTTGGCGCACGAGCTGCGCACGCCGGTCAACAATCTCATGGGGGAGGCCGAAGTTGCTCTGAACAAGGCCCGTACCACAGAAGAATACCGCCAGGTGCTGGAATCGAGTCTGGAGGAGTACGCCCGGCTTTCGCGCACGATCGACAGCCTGCTGTTCCTGGCACGCGCCGATAATGCTGAAATGCGCGTCAAGCGCAGCCGCTTCGATGCCCGCAGCGAAGTGGATGCCGTGATCGAGTACCATGATGCTGTGGCCCAGGAGCAGGGGATAAAAATGACCTGCCACGGCGATGCGGTGCTGGACGCCGATCCGGCTCTGTTCCGACGGGCGGTGAGCAATTTGCTGTCCAATGCGCTGCAGTACACGCCACCCGGTGGCAGCATCGATGTCGTCATTGTGGCGCGAGACCAGTGGGGCGCGGTGAGTGTGCGTGACTCTGGCTGCGGTATGGAGGCACGACATCTTCCTTATATTTTCCAGCGCTTCTACCGGGCTGATCCCGCGCGTTCGCGTCACCCGGACGGTGCGGGTCTGGGTCTTGCCATCGTGAAGTCCATCATGGAACTGCACGGCGGAGGCATACGGGTTGAAAGCGAAGTTGGCCACGGAACCACCGTTTCCCTGGAGTTCCCTCGTGCCGATCAAGTTCCGGCATGAAGCTGACCTCTAGTGCCACCCAGCCCAGTCTTCGGAGCGCGCAAGATCCTGCCAATACGCACTGCGAAGATGACAGCATTGTCATCTTCGGGTCAGGCAACGGTCACGGGCAACGCCTTATACTAAAATCGGTAAAACGTCTGATTTGTCGACACCGACTATCCATGGCAGTCATGGCATCAGAAGACATTTCGATGTGCTACGGACAGCGACAACGCGCACGGGCGTGGTGTTCGCGGAATCGTGGCGTATCGGACTCTGACGCCTGACGCCGAGATCCAACGCTCCCGCGCCGATGTTCAAGCCGAATCGATTGACCGATGTCTGGACCGACGGAAACCGCGTGCTGCAGATCCGGCGCGTGACTTGCCAAAGCCAGACCAGTAGTGTGGACCTGCGATGGCGCGTGTCGGTGACCGCCCATGCGAAGGCCTGCGGCTGGGTGATTGCAGGGCTCGTGGGCACAATGCTGACCGGCTGTGCGCACTATCGCCCGCGCCCTCTGTCCGAAGCCGCGATTGCCGAGGCGTTGCGCGATCCGACACATGCCGCGCTGGTGCGTGAGGCGGGGCGCATGCGGATGGCGCCGCTTGCACCTATCCGCCTTGATTTCCGGCGCCCACTGTCCGCACGTGAACTTGGGGTGATTGCGGTGCTCGCCAATCCCGACCTGATCACACTGCGTGCACGCGAGCGGGTTGCGACGGCGCAGGTATTTGCCGCCGGGCTGCTGCCGAATCCGGTCGTTACCGCCAGCGTACTTACCCCCTATGGCTCAAATTCGGCTGGTACGACTTCCAGCTACAACGGCGGTTTTCTGTGGGATCTGTCGCAACTGTTTACTCGGCCGGCGGTGCTGCGCATCGCGCGCGAATCGGCGCGCGCGACCGATTTTCAGGTGGCCTGGCGGGAGTGGGCAGTGGCAAACCAGGCGCGGCTGCTGGCGACTCGGCTGTATTGGCTCGAGCGTTCGCGTGTCGCCGCCGATGTTGCTGCGCGTACTGGACAGCACTATGCCCTGCAAGTCCAGGCGGCTAGGCGTGCCGGTGCCCTTGCTGCATCCAGCGCCGCTACCGCGCAGACATTGGCGTTGTCGGCGCAGACCACAGCGGCCAGTTTTGACCGGCAGGCACAGCGGACCCGGCTCGCACTCAATGCTGTGCTTGGTTTGAACCCCGCGGATCGACTGAGCGTTGCGCGTCCCCGCCCTGTGCCGCTTGCCATACCTCCGCCGGCGCAGCTGTTCCGTGCCGCGACTCATGAGCGGCTCGACCTGGTGGCGCTACGCGCAGCCTATGCAGCTTCCGAAAATCGTGTTGATCGTGCGGTTCTGGAGCAGTTCCCGCAGATCGGTATCGGCCTGGCTGCGGCCCGCGACACCTCTGATGTGACCTCGGCGGGATGGCAGATCAGTCTGACGTTGCCGCTCAACGGCAATCGCGGCGCCATCGCGGTCGCCAGGGCAAACCGTGCGGTTCTCTACCACGCTTACATGGCGCGACTCGCGCACGATCGGTCGGACATCTACCGCCTGCGGGCATTGTTCACAGGCCTCACCGCCGAGATCGTACGCCTGCAGCCGCAGGAGCGCTCTTTCCGGCATCTGCAGAGGTCCGCGCTCGACGCCAGCGCCGGCGGCGCGCTGGACGCGCAGGAGGCACTGCTCATGGTGCTCAGCAGCGCGCAGGCGCAAGAACGGTTCAACAACCTGCGGATGCTGCGAGCGCAGAGCTATATCGGGCTCATTGTCGCAAGCGGTGCCCGCTGGCGGGGGTACTGAAATGAAACACTGGTTCTTTCTGTTTACAGGCATGCTCGTAGCGTCCGTCGCGGTCGCGGGAACACTCTCCGTCGGAACTGGCAGCGTTGTCGTGAGGCGATATCATCCGCGGGTCACGGCGTTGGCAGAGGGGCGGAGTGAGAACCGCGTGGTCATTGACGCCCCGTTCTCCGGTGTCATGGCAGCGCTGCCGCTTTCACCTGGAACCGCAGTGCGGCGCGGGATAATCATCGCCCGCGTTCTGCCGTTGCGACTCGCTGCCGAAGTCGAGGCCGCCACCGCCGACGTACGTTCAACCCGCAGGACCTATGAACAGGCCAAGGTGCTCGAGCGCACTGGTCTCGTCACTGCGGCCAGGCTCGACGCTGCGCGCGCGCGAGCACGCCATGCCCACGCCGTACTGCAGGGGTTCGAAGCGCGGCTGGCCAGAGGCGTGGTGCGGGCACCGTTTGCCGGAACAGTCCGCTACGAAGTCCCTGCTGGTGCGTGGGTTGCCCCGGGCACCGCGATCGCACGCCTTTCGGGCACGGGCGGGCTGTATCTGACTGCGCGTCTGACGCCGGGCATGGCGCAGCAGCTGAAGCCCGGCGCACCGGCGCTGATTTCCGCGCGCGGCGGCCGTTGGCCCGGCCAGATCTACGCCATCGGTGCGCGCGCCGGACGCGGTGGGCTGGTGACTGTCTATGCGCATTGTTCGTGCCCCGTGCTCGCCGGGGAGTTCGCCCTTCTTACCGTCCGCGGCATCGGCCAACCGGGCTTGGCAGTTGCGCGCGACGCCGTGGTCATGAATGCCGGCCAAGCAGTGGTCTACCGGATTGCCAACGGCCACGCGCAACCGGTCAAGGTGATGATCCTCCATACGAGCCGGCACTGGACCTGGATCAAGGGTGCGGTATCCCCCGGCGATGCGATCATTGTTGCCGGCGCCGGAAGGGTGCGGGCTGGCACTGCGGTACGCGCACAGCCGGGAGTTCAGGCAGCGCAGTGAAACGCTATCTCCACTGGCTGTGGACAAACCGGTTCACGCTCGCGGTCGTCGCCGTGTTCGTGCTTGCCGCGGGCTATGTCGCCTTCCTGGCGCTTCCCCGCAGCGTGTTTCCCAACGTCCAGTTTCCGCGCGTGTCGGTGTTGGTCAGCGACGGCTATCTGCCCGTCAAGATCATGCTGGTGCGCGTGACGCAGCCTCTCGAACAGGCGGCCAAGGGTGTGCCCGACGTCACGATTGTGCGCTCCAGCACCAGCCCCGGCCTGACCAAGATTCACGTATTCTTCAACTCTGCGGTGCAGCCTAGCCGTGCCTTTCTCACGCTCCAGGCGCGGCTGGCGCAGGTGCCGCTTCCCGCAGGAGCCCACGTCACTACCCGGCTGATGATGCCCAGCATTTATCCGTTCGCCGAGTACGCCCTAGTATCCAACCATCTGACCAGCAGCCAGTTGATGCCGTTATATGCTTTTTCGGTGAAGCCGAAGTTGCTCGACGTTCCGGGTGTCTACACCGTCCAGGGCATCGGCCGCGGCTGGACCCAGGTGAATGTCATGTTGAGCCCATGGCGACTCGCCACGCACGGGCTCAGCAGCGCCGAAATCGTGCGTCTCCTGCAGGAACACCAGGGGCCCTATTTCGCCGGTGTGGTCAGTGCATTTCATCAGCAGTTCCTTTTAACGGGCCACGGCCGTCCAGAAACGCTCGCGGGGCTCAGGCGGCTGCCGGTTCCAGTGCACGGCGGGATGATTCCCTTGGCCTCGCTCGGAAGCATCAGTGAAGGACCGCCGCCGCGCGTGCGCGGCGCCGCCGTCGCCGGCTGGCGGCACGCACTGCTCGTGGACATCGCGGCGCAGGCGGATGCGGATGTCGAGAGCGTGGCGCGGCAGGTGGCCCATGTGGCCACGCGGCTGCGCCAGTCGGCGCTCCCAGCCGGGGTGCACCTGGTCAAAGACTACGATTTCTCGCAGCTCATAAGGGGAAGCCTCGGCGATGTATGGAACGCCCTGCTGCTGGGGACGCTCATTACCTGGCTCGTACTCCTGCTGTTCCTCAGACGCTTCGACACTGCTGTCGCCACGGTGGTGATCGTGCCCCTGGCGCTCGCCGCGACGCTGGTGGTCATGCATCTGCTCGGGCTCGGCATCAATGTGATGACGCTCGGTGGCCTGACCGCGGCCATCGGTGTTTTGGTCGATCACGCCATTGTGGTTATTGAGCAGACGTCGCATGCCGGTGATCGCGTCGCGGATTGGCATGAACGGCGCACCGCTGCGCTCGCGGCGGCGGGCGCCGTCCTGCCGATGATGACCGTCGCCACCGTCACATCGGCCCTGGTGTTCGTGCCGCTGGTCTTCCTCGCCGGCACCATCGGCATCCTGTTCAAGCAGATGGCGATAGTGCTCGTCAGCGCCCTGGTGCTCTCGCAGGTCGTCGCCCTGACCATTACACCGGTGCTGGCGGCGGCGCTTGCACAACGCGCGCCTTCACGAGGCCGGACCTGGCGCTGGGCCCGGCAGGCGCGGATCGGGTATGCGCGCAGTCTCAGGAGCGCCTTACGGAAGCCGGGGTTGGTGCTGCCGATCATGCTACTGCTGGCCATGATTGCCGGTGTGGTGTTCTGGCGTCTGCCCACGGCATTTCTACCGGCGTGGGACGAAGGGCTCATTGCGGTGCCGTACCGCACGCCGGTTGGGCGCTCAGTTGCCGACACGATGGCAGTGGGTCGCGGGCTCATGGCCATTGCATGCCACGACCCGACGGTGCGCACGGCATCCCTGGTTGTCGGCCGGAGCCTGGCCAATCCGCGTGCCACCCCCAACAAGGGGGTTGCCGTCCTTGTCCTCCATCGCCGGCGCACGGTGTCCACCGAGCATGTCATCCACGACCTAATGCGGCAGTTCCGGGCCGCCTATCCAGGGCTGCTCATGCTCAAGATGCACCAGATCGAAGTGACGCAGCTCGGCAATCTGACTGGTGCCCACTCGCCGCTCGACGTGGAACTGTTCGGACCCCGCCCCGGCCAGCTGTCGAGATGGGCGCAACGCATTACCAGTGCGCTGAAGCATAGTCGCGCCTTCTCCAATGTCTCCTATGGCACCCCATCGGCGGGCCCTGAGCTTAAGCTGGTTCTCAGGCGGCGCGGTGTGCAAGCTGGCCTCAGTCCGGATGTGCTGGCACGCCAGGTGCGGCAGGCGTTCTGGGGTGAATCCGCCGGCTTTCTACTGCGTGGTGCCGAGATTCTCCCGGTATCCGTGCTTGAGCCCCATCCCGGGCGGGGAACACTCGCTCACCTGTTGCCGGACCTCTGGATCAACACCCCGGATGCGCCGTCCTGGCGGCCGTTGTCGACCGTCGCCCGCGCCAAACTGGTGCCGTCGGTGCCGTTCGTCGCGCACCAGAACTTGGTTCCCTATGCTGACATTCAGCTGCGGCCGCACGCCAGCGTGGGTTTGAATCAGGCTGCCGCCAGCGCGCGCTCGATTATCGCCTCGGTCCATCTCCCGGCGGACATCACCAGCACCATTGCCGGTTACTACCAGGAGCAGACCCGGAGCTTCGCCCAGATGGGGATCACGCTGGCAGCGGCACTGGGTATGCTCCTGATCCTGGTCGGGTTCCAGCTCGGTGGACAGCGACCGGCCTTGGCAGTTCTGTTCGCGACGGCGCTGAGCTCGGTTGGCGCCCTGACCGCACTGCTGTTGCGTGGCATCCCGCTCGACAGCACCTCCTTCCTCGGCCTGCTGCTTGTGTTCGCGATCGTCGTTAACAACGGCATTCTGATCTTCAGTTCGGCGCGGCTGCGGCGCAGCGTGCCGGGCCGCATCCAAGTAGAGCTCGCCGCACGGCAGCGGCTGCGCCCGATCATGATGACCATGCTCGCCGATGTGTTTGGATTCCTGCCGCTTGCCGTTGGCATCGGACACGGCACGGATCTCCTCAAACCGCTCGCGACCGCGGTGATGGGCGGCCTTTCGGTGGCTATCTTTCTGTCGTTGTTCATTGGTCCCATGTTCTACGTCTGGCTGTTGCCGGCGAAGGCCCGCAACGAGTTGTGATGGGTGACGTTGCCCGGCAGGTGATCCGGCGCCTGCATTGCCAGCTGGGATGGTTCGCCGCCGGCCTGTGTCGACTTGCCCAATCTCTTTGCTGTTCGCGGCTTCCACGCGCTATTCCCCTACTCCCATTGCAAGTATTGGTGGTATTCGTTATCGTATTTCCATCATACTTTTGCTCGGGGGCATTATGGAACCGTTCTATTCACCGTTGCCGCAGTATTCCCTGAAGACTGACGTGTCCTATCACCGGCCGCGCCAGGAACTGCCCGAATCCGTGACCCTGGACAGTCCGGCATTGTTCGTCATGACGGATCTGCGCAGAATCCCAGCCGTCACCATCGAGGCCAAGGCGCCGTTAAGTACCGTCCTGAAGAAGATGGGCTGCGAGGACGTGCATCTGCTGCTGGTGACAGATGCCGAACACGGAGTGCTCGGGTTGATCACGACGACCGAGGTGCTGGGCGAGAAGCCGGTGCGGTTCCTCGGACAGGGCGGTGGTACCTACGAGGATATCCTGGTGCAGCACATCATGACCCCGCGCGAGCGGCTGGAGGTGCTGCTTATGGAGGATGTGCTCAAGGCGAAGGTCGGGCATATCGTCGCGACCCTAAAGCGTGCCGGCCGCAGACACGCGCTGGTCGTTGATCTGGATCCACAAACGAAGAGCGAGACGATTCGCGGGATCATTTCTTCGAGCCAGATCAGCCGGCAGCTGGGTGTGGCGGTCGATACCGCCCCGTACCCACGCAGCCCGGCGCAGCTTCGGACCGTCAACGCCTAATACGCAGCCAGAAACGCGGCTAGTGTCAGCGAGCGCCGGCCGCGTACAATGCGGCCATGAACCAGGCCGCGATCTGCTACCGCATCTGCCCGCGCAACCCGGGCGCGCATCTTTTCGAGGTGCATTGCACAGTACCTGACCCGGATCCCGCCGGTCAGCGGGTCGGGTTGCCGGCATGGATACCGGGCAGCTACATGATCCGCGATTTCGCCCGCCACATCGTGTGCATTCGGGCGCAGTCACAGGACGAGCCGGTGGCCTTGCGCAAGACCGGCAATGGTATCTGGATCTGTGCCCCCTGTTCCGGGCCGCTCACGTTGAGCTATGAGGTCTACGCCTGGGACCTGTCGGTGCGCGGTGCACATCTCGATACGACCCATGCCTATTTCAACGGCACAAGCATGTTCCTGCAGGTCCACGGACATGAGCACGATTCCTGTGTCTTGCAGATCGATCCACCGCCTGCAGGTGTGGGGGATGGCTGGCGCGTTGCCACCGCGCTGGCGCGGGTGCGGGCCGAGCCCCATGGTTTCGGTACCTATGGCGCCGACAACTATGACGAGCTCATCGATCATCCAGTGGAAATCGGCGATTTCAGCCTCACGGCGTTCGATGCCTGTGGTGTCCGGCACGAGGTGGTGATCAGCGGTCGCCATCGGACCGATCTGGCGCGCCTGGGCCGTGATCTCAAGTGTGTGTGCGAGCACCATATCCGCTTCTTCGGTGAGCCGGCACCCATGGATCGATACGTATTCCTCATCACCGCGGTCGGCGATGGCTATGGTGGCCTGGAGCACCGCGCATCCACAAGCCTACTGTGCCAGCGCGATACCCTGCCGCAGGCGGGCGATGCCGGGGTGAGTGCCGAATACCGGGGTTTCCTCGGTCTGGCGAGCCACGAGTATTTTCATGCCTGGAACGTCAAACGCATCAAACCGCTGGTGTTCTCGGGCGCTGACCTCAGCCGCGAAGTGCACACGCGCATGCTGTGGGCGTTCGAGGGCATTACGTCCTACTACGACGACCTCGCGCTCGTGCGCAGCGGGCTGATCACGTCCTCGGCCTATCTCGAGTTGCTGGGCGAAACGGCCACGCGTGTATGGCGCGGCAGCGGGCGGCTCAAGCAGAGCCTGGCCGACTCGAGCTTCGACGCCTGGACCAAGTTCTATCGCCAGGACGAGAATGCGCCCAACAGCATTGTGAGTTACTACACCAAGGGCGCGCTGGTGGCCGTGGCGCTGGATCTGACCATTCGTCGCGCCACCGGTGAAGCGCGCTCGCTCGACGATGTCATGCGTCTGCTCTGGGAACGCTACGGCCGATCTGGGATCGGTGTGCCGGAAGACGGCGTGGAACGCGTTGCAGAGGAAGTCGCCGCAGTCGACCTGGGCGAATTCTTTGAGCGTATGGTGTACGGCACGGATGATCCGCCGCTCGCGGATTTGTTGGCCGATGTCGGCGTTGACTTCGTGCTGCGGCCGGCAGAGTCGGACAGTGACAAGGGCGGCAAGCCGGCGCGCAAGGGCGGCACAGAAACGCTTCGTTCGGTACTCGGCGTGCGGCTGGCCTCCGGAGCCGAGGCGCGCTTGAGTCAGGTGTCCGACGGAGGCGCTGCCCAGGAAGCAGGGCTTGCCGCCGGCGACGTAATCGTCGCCGTCGACGGCCTACGCGCTACTTCCGCCAACCTGGAAAAATCACTCCATTCCCGGAAACCCGGCAGCCGCGTGCACATCCATGCCTTCCGGCGCGATGAGCTGATGGAGTTCGATGCGACGCTGAAAGAAGCGCCGGCGGATACTTGTGTACTGGTTTTGCGTGAAGGGGCGGATGCGGCCACCTGCGCGCGCCGGGCGGCGTGGCTACAAGGTACGGCGCCTCGGGCAGAGCCGGCGGCGCACGCGGCCGGCGGCTAGGCCGGCTTGTTCGACGCGGTTTCCGAGGGTGATCCATGTCCATGCGCAGTGCTCTCCTGAAGATCTTGTCAGACGGTGGTTTTCATTCCGGTACCGATATCGGGCGCACGCTTGGTGTGACGCGGGCGGCGGTATCCAAGGTGGTCGGGACGCTGGTCGAGGCGGGCATGGATATTCACCGTGTATCCGGACGTGGCTACCGGCTGCAGAGTGCCTTCGAGCCGCTTGATCGCGACCGTATTCTCGCGTTTCTGGGTGCCGACGCTACGCTCGTTGGCGGGTTACAGATCAAGGACGAAGTCGATTCCACGAATCTCGAGCTGCTACGGATGCCAGGCGCAGGGGTCCGCGGGCAGGTGTGCGTCGCAGAAGCGCAGAGCAGGGGACGCGGACGCCGCGGCCGCAGCTGGGTTGCCACTCCTTATGCCAATCTCATGCTGTCCATGGCCTGGTGTTTCGATGAAGGCCTGGCCATGGTTTCAGGCCTGAGTCTGGCCGCCGGCGTGGCGGTTACACACGCCTTGCGGGACTTCGGTGTGGTGGAAGCCGGATTGAAGTGGCCCAACGACCTGCTGTGGGGCGAGCGCAAGCTCGGTGGGCTGTTGATCGATTTGCGCGGCGAGGCTGCCGGTCCATGCCTGGTGGTTGCCGGTATCGGGATTAACGTGCATATCGCCGAGCGAGATGGCCGCAGCATCGATCAACCCTGGGTTGACCTGACCACGATTCTTGGTGGGACTGTGGACCGCAACCGGCTCGCCGCAATGCTGATACAGCAGCTTGCACAGATGTTGCAGCGCTTCGAGCGTGATGGACTCGCGCCATTCCGCGACGAATGGAACGCCTGGCATCACTATCACGGTCGGCGCGTCCAGCTTGCAGGCGCGGGTCCAGGCAGCGAAGGTGTGGTCCAAGGTATCGACCAGAACGGCGCCCTGCTCGTGTGCGACGATGAGGGAAACGTGCGCACTTTTCATTCTGGCGAGGTCAGTCTGCGCCCCGCGGGAAGAGTCGAAGCGATTCTCGTGGCGTCGCCGGATGCGGGAGCACAACGTTCGTGAACCTGTTGGTGGACCTCGGCAACAGCCGACTCAAATGGGCGCTGGCACAGGGGCGGGAGTGGTGCTCCGGCGGCTTCACCTATGGTGTACAGATCGCACCGGATCTGGAGCGCGACTGGTCGGGCATGGGGCGTCCGCGGCACATCGTCGCAGCCAGCGTGGGCAGCGCAGAGCGCGTACGGGCCCTGACCTCCTGGGTTCAGGATCGCTGGGCGCTGCCGGTGCATCTGCTCGAACCCGGCCGCAGTCAGCTCGGAGTTACCAATACCTATGACGAGCCGGCTCGCCTCGGCGCTGACCGCTGGGCGGCGCTGATCGCCACACGTCATAGGTATACCGGATCGGCCTGTGTCGTCGACTGCGGGACGGCGGTCACGCTCGATGCTCTGGGGGCGGATGGTATCTACCGCGGGGGCGTGATTTTGCCCGGGATCGCACTGATGCGCGACTGTCTGCGCGCAGGTACCGCTGGCATCCGCAGCGTGGACGGTCGCGACGACAGCTGTCTCGCGCGCAATACCGCCGACGCCGTGGCCGCCGGTACGGTCTTCGGCCTGGCGGGAGCGGTGGTGCGTATCGTCGAAGAGTTTCGGCAGGTCCTCGGTGCGGATATGCATGTGGTCATCAGTGGAGGCGCCGCCGCGCCCGTGATCGCACGCCTCGACGGGCGTCTGGGGCCCGTTATCCAGGAGCCGGATCTGGTGCTCAAGGGCCTGTCTTTGATCGCGGATTCGCTTCCGTGAGGACGGTGCTAAGGTGGCTGTTCGCGGCGCTGGTGCTGGCGAACGTGGGTGTTGCAATGTGGGCGAACTGGTACCGAGAGCCCGCAGCGCCGCCGTCGGCTCTGTCGTTACCCGAAATTCATCCCGAGAGGATGATCCTGCTTTCGTTGCCGCAGCTCAAGCCTGTGCCTCCCCTGACGCCAGCAAGCGCTAAGCCGGGCCCGCCACCGCATGCTGTGGCAAACACTGATACTGCGCACGCGCGCCAGTGCCTGACCATAGGGCCTTTTGGCGCAATGTCCAAGGCGCTGCGGGCGGGCGCCTGGCTCAAGGCGGCCGGTATCGCCTATGGCACGCACACGCAGGTGGATAAAGTAGTCTCGAGCTACTGGGTTTACCTCCCGCCGCGCGCTTCGCTCAGTGCGGCGAAGCGTATGCTCAGAGAGCTCGACCGCAAGGGAATCAGGAATCACATCATCATGCAGCAACCGGGTCTGGACAATGCGATCTCGCTCGGTTTGTATGATCTGCCTGATAACGCCCATGCACGCATGGTCGAACTCGCCAAGAAGGGAGTACACGCGAATCAGCAGGTCCATTACCGCCTGCGTACGCGCTATTGGCTAGACCTCGAAGTCGGCGAGGCCAGTGAGCGCACTCGACTGCAGAGCCGGGACTGGGGTGCCGCCGGTGTAGCCGTTCAGGAGACGTCTTGCGCCGCAGTTCCGACTCCCTCAGTAAGTCCAGTGCTGAAAGCCACGCCGAAGTCGGTACCGTTCCCGCAAACGCCGGTGCCCGACCGTGCCGCGCCGGAGCAACACACATCGGCGGCGGCGCGCTAACACATTCTAGTTCCGGCATGGGTGCCTCTGGCTTAGC
>VFSW01002133.1_pt1 | contig 29961 bp, 21 predicted proteins | sample 5358111 | NCBI WGS metagenome assembly VFSW01 (sample SAMN11554181, study PRJNA540505) | mine drainage metagenome | isolation source: sediment from site ElyBrook_90M | place: USA: Ely Copper Mine, Vershire, VT | collected 2017 | reverse complement strand
CGTGCGTGAGCGGAGCGGCGCAGCGAGCAACGAAGTGCCGGACCGTCAGACGCCGTAGATGCCGGCCAACTCGGTCTTTTGGCATGCGGTTCGGCGGCGGGCGGTTCGGAACGAGGCGGGAGCGAGCACGCGACGCGAGCGCACCCGAACGTGCGTGAGCGGAGCGGCGCAGCGAGCAACGAAGTGCCGGACCGTCAGACGCCGAACCGCTAGTGGCCGGTGCCGAACTGGCGATCGCCCGCGTCTCCCAGCCCCGGCATGATGTAGCCGCGGTCGTTGAGCTCGCGGTCGACCGCGGCACAGTAGATCTCAACGTCCGGGTGAGCGGCCGTGACGGCGTCCACTCCCTCAGGAGCCACGATCAGGTTCACGAGCTTGATCCGGGTGGCGCCCCAACGCTTCAGCACCTCGATCGCGGCCGTAGCGGAGCCGCCGGTGGCCAGCATCGGGTCGAGGATCATGCACAGATCCACGGTCGCTGAATCCGGCAGCTTGTTGTAGTACTCGACCGGCCGGAGCGTCTTCTCGTCGCGGAAGAGGCCCAGATGCCAGACCTCGGCGGTCGGCATCAGTTCGAGCATGGCGTCGACCATGCCGAGCCCGGCGCGGAGAATCGGCACGAGACCGATCCGGACCCCGAGCTGGTGGGCGTCGGTTACCTCGATCGGAGTCTGGACTCGCAGCGGCGTCACTTCCACGTCGGCGAGAGCCTCGTAGCCGAGCAGCCAGGAGAGCTCGCGAACGACCTCGCGGAACTTCTTGGGCTCGGTCCGCTCGTCGCGCAGAATCGCCAGCTTGTGGAGGATCGCCGGGTGCCGGGACACGTGCAGGGCCGGCCATGAAGTGTCGCGAATTGGCAGTGGAGTACCTTCGGCCACCGGCTGCTCCTCGTGTTGCTGACGGCGTTGAGCGTTGGTCGATCTGGCTGAACCCGTGGGACGCTGTTGGGTCAATCCTAGCGTCAGGAGCCGGTTGCGGCGCGAGACCCAAGAGCGACGGTGGTGCGCCAGTTGGCGAGGTCCGCGCGAGCCTCCAGCGCCACGCGCCGCAGATCCGACCACGTCCTCGCCCCGACGAGCGGAAGAGCCGCGAGAGCGATCGAGAGGCCGCCGTACCACAGCGCCGGCAGGGCGAGCATCGCCCCGATCGGCACGACCCAGCGGTAGTTCTTGAGCGCGCCCCAGACGATCAGCACCACGGCGAACGGCAGCCGGACCGCCAGCGGGATCGGCACCGCGGCCCAGGTGCCGCTCTTGCCGACGTTGCTCGCGAGGACCTGCGGCCAGCGGATCCAGGCGTCCGGCGCCAGCGCGAACGAGATCGCGGCGATACCCGCCGTCGCGGCAAGGGCGACGAACAGAGAACGCCACTCACGCCGGACCACGAACCAGAGCAACCCTACGCCCGGCGTGATCTTGGTCAGCAGAACGAACGACCAGGTCGCGGGCCAGCGGAACCCGAGCACGATTGCCGCGGCCACTAGCAGCTCGACGTTTCCGCCCCAGATCTCCATCAGCCCGAACCAGGCCAGGCCGAACAGGATCAGTCGCGGCCCGGTCAGATATGCCATCGCGACCATCAGGATCGCCGCCCAAACGGTCATGAAGGCCTGCCAGGGCAGCAGGCGGATCGGCTGAAGGAGCTGCAGGAAGGCCGGCGAGTATGGATAGGCGATCTGGTCGGTCCAGTTCGAGTGGAGGTACGGGTCGGCCAGGCTCGGCAGCCAGTAGCAGCGGGCGTCCATGCCCGACGGCAGCAGGCTCCGGCCCCAGGGCTCGGCGAAGTAGGCGATGGCGACCCACGCGCCGACCAGTGCGGCGACTCCGGCGGCTGTGACGAGGGGGATGCGCCTGCCCGCGACCGAAAGGACGCGTTCTTCGGACTGGCTCAGGTTTCCGCTCCTTGGCTCGATGCGAACCGGGGCATGCTACACCGACTCGCCGGCGGCCCGGGCATGCCGCCGGCCGTGAGGGACGCTCGCAAGGCGGGGCTCAGGGCACACGCGGGGCCCCGGCCCGCTCGCCTCCAGGAATCAGAAGAAGCGATCGACCAGGGCGGCCGAGCAACCGGGCCCGCTCGCCCGATTGACGACCGCCGACCGGCCCAGCCTGTCCCGCTCTCCGGAGCCCGTCGGGCCGAGGAGGCTGGCCCAACCGTCGGAGGAAAGCTTCTCGAGAGTCAGTGCCGCCTCGTCGAGGATGCGGCCGGCGAGTGCATCGGCCTCGCCACGCAGCAAGTGAGTCGCGGCGGCGCCGCCGGTCAGGGCAGAGCGGAGGCCCTCCGCGCCGGCGGCGATGGCGGCCAGATCCGCCGCTCCGGCCGAGACGTCTCGGACGCCTCGATCGAGCACGAGCGAAACGCCCCCGGCCGTGAGCGCCGTGCTCAGAACGGCGGCCGCGGCGGGAGTGGTCAGGCCCGCGACCGGCCCCGTGACGACGAGCGGATGATCGGGGAACACGATCCGCCGAACGAGCACCTGGAGGAAGACCCCGGCCGCGTCGCCTCCGCCGACCATCCAGCTCGGGATGCAGCCGAGCAGGATCCGCTGGGTGACGAGGCCATCGGCGAGGGACAGCTCCACTCCGAGCGCCTGGAGCGCCAGGGCGCGGCCGGCTCGTGCCGCGACATCGGATGGGACGCCGGCCGCCACTTCCGCGCCGAGCGCAAGCGGCCCGGCCCCGAGGAGCAAGCGGCTGCCCGCCCGCGCCTCGACTCGATGGGCGAAGGAGTGGTCTGCCAGGGCCCGCTCGGGATCGACGTTGTCCTCGACGATCTCGCGAATCGGGTCCGCCTCCACGTAGTCGATCCGCTCGAAAGCGGCGACGACCGCCTGCTCTGGCGCGGCAAAGGCCGAGGTCACGGTCATCAGGCTCGCGTAGCAGCCCCGTTCGGCGCTGGCGTCGTCGGCGGCCCGGCGCAGCTCCGCGAGACCCCGCTGGCTGCCCGCGGGCACCGGGGACCCGAACGAGATGGAGGTCGATTGAGCGGCCTCGCGCTCACGTCCGCGAATCAGCCTGGAGCGTCCGGCCGGAGCCGACCTCATGGCCTCTCCCGCCCGCCCAGAGCCGGCGGCGACGGCAGCCCCACCAGGGCCACGACCCACGCCACGCGATCGACCGGTGTCGAAGCCCGCCAGCCGCTTGACCTCGGTCAGCTCCCAGCTCGCCGGCACCTTGACCTCGACGACCCCGGCGCCATGCGCCACCAGCGAGCCGATCTCGTCCTCGGCCGATTCCACTTCGGACGATCTCACGGTCGCGCCGAGATGGGGTTCCGGCGGGCTGCCCAGAACCTCGCGCATCTCGCGTGTCGCGGTCCGATTGGCGTCGATTCGCGCGGCGGCCGCCTCCAGCATGGCGATCGCCCGCTGCTCCGCGGGGAGGAGACGGTCCGGTCTGGCGAGCAGCTCGCCCTCCAGGCCGAGGTCGATGGCACCCGAAGCGACTTCGAGCGCGGTCTCTCGGGGCGGCAGGTCGTATTCGAGCATGGCGACCACGAGTGGCAGGAGAACCCCGCTCGCAAGCCGTTTTTGATCCGATCCGCAGTACCTGTCGCTGACCGACGAAGCGAGCGGACGTCCGGCTCGATCGAGCCCGTCCACGCCGAGCATGCGCAGGATGGCCCGTTCCTGGGCGATGGACGCGGAACCGCGCGCATCCGCCGACAGACGGCCCGCGAGGTCCCCGGCGCGCTTGCGGATCTCGTCCGCGGACTTCGAGATCCTCTCGCCGCTCAAGCGCACCTCGATCAGTGGACACGGGAGACGGACCGACCGGCGGAAACCGACCGACTCGTCGGGCTCCTGTCGGACCGCCGCCCCGCCATCGTACCGGACGGCCGCACGGTTGATACGGGCGATCCGGATGGCTGGCGGGAGTTGTGCGGGGCGCTGGGTGCAGCCGGGCGCCCCGCAGGAAATCGTCAGGAGCCGTTCTTCGAGTCACCCTCGAAGGCCTTGATGAGACATCCGCGGCCATCCTGCCTCTAGGACCTGACCGGCCGGCGGCGCCCGGTACCTTCGTCACCCCGGGGCCGAGCCGAGCCTGCCCGAGCCACCGTGGCGGACGTGCGGCCGGAGGGCCGTGCCGGCCTCAAGCGGCCGACCGGTCGCTCCGATTCTCTTCCTGTAGAGCATGTCGGACCGGCACGCGAGCTGGTCGATCCGACATGGCTTTGTGCCCGCTACGGACCGGCCTCAGGCCGGCCGCGAACGAAAGGACCGGCTCCGGCGCCCTTGCTGGACATGCGATGGTGACGATCGAGACTGGTGTCAGGCCCAGCGTCCACGACCAGGTGCTCGTGGAAGCTGACGTGGACGGCCGCCGGATCGCAATCCGGGCGGTCGTGGTCAACGTGCTTCCCGACTGCCTCTGGCTGGGCCTCGTCCGACCGAATCCGCAGCTCGGGAGGATCCTGGGCGGCACTCAAGTGTCTCTGACGTTTCCTCGGGGACGGGCCGGGATGGTGGCCTCGGAGCCGTTCCTGAGCCTGATGGGCAACACCCAATCGCGGGTCTTCGCGGTCGGCTGGCACGACCACGTCGAGTTCGTGCAACGGCGTTCGTATCTCCGCCTGCACGCCGAGTGCCCCATCGAGTACACCGTGCTGCAGGGCGAGTCGATCGAGTCGGGCACGACGGGAATCGGAATCACACGGGACGTCAGCGCGAGCGGAGTCCGCTTCCGAATCGACGGTCCGATCGAACGGGCGCCCGCCGTGGACGATCTCCTGGAGGTGCGACTCTCGCTCGGCAGCGGGGTCGTCATGGCGGAGGCGGTGGTGGTCCGCGTCGAAGACGCCACCGACACGGGCCCGGACGGGCGGCCGCTGCCCCCCATCAAAGCCACCCACAAGCCCGTGACGACCATCGCGGTCCAGTTCGAGTCGATCACGGAAGCGGCGCAGGACCGGATCGTCCGCTACATCTTCTACCAGCAGCGGATACAGCGGCGCCAGCGCGACCTCGAGCTGGCCCGGGCCGACCAGCTGGCCGCCCGCGCCTGACCCGCCGATCGGCCGGGTCTACTCCTCGGGCGCCCGATGGTAGACGCCCGCGACCCTGACCATCACCGCCTCTCGCAGGAGGGCGGCGAGAGCGGCCGCGCAGTTGGGCGAGTCGGGGTCGGCGTCCATGTCCGCCCAGAAGACGTACTCCCAGCGCACTCCCCTGCTCGGCCGCGACTCCAGGCGAGAGAGGTTGATCTTGCGCTCGGCGAAGCAGCCCAGGCATCGGTAGAGCGACCCTGGAACGTTTCGGACGGCCCACACCAGGGTGGTCTTCATGGGACCCGAGACGACGTTGGGTCTAAACATCTCGGCCGGCAGCGACTCGCGGGCCAGGACGGCGAAGCGGGTCCGATTTGCGCTGCCGGTCTGGACGTCCGCGGCAAGGACCTCGAGGCCGTAGATGGGCGCGACGCGCGGCGACGCGATGGCACCGGCACCACGCTCCTGGCCGTCGGCTATCGCCTTGGCAGCGCCGGCCGTGTTGTAGCTGGTCATGACCTGCCAGGGCCGCGAGCGCAGGAATTCGTCCGCCTGATCGAGCGCCTGGGCGATCGAGTACACGCGGACGACGTCGTCGAGTGTCTGGCCGGGCAGCGCCAGGAGAGCCAGGCTGACCGGCACGGTGACCTCGCCGACGATCCGGATCTCGTCGAACTTGAAGAGCAGGTCGTAGATCTCGCGAACGCTACCGCCGGCCGAACGCTCGATCGGCACCACGCCCGCGTCCACCGAGCCGTCGTGAATGGCCTCGAAGACGGCCCGCCAGGTTGGCATGGCGAGAGCCTGCGGCGATGCGAAGGCCGAGAGGACGCCCTCCTCGCTGAAGGCCCCGGGCTCGCCCTGAAAAGCTACCCGTGGCGAGACGACGGGCGAATTGCCCGCCTCGGGTTTCGTGCGTGCGGTCGAAGCCATCGGTTCCCCCTCCACTCGCTAGCGAGGCTGCTTGCCCCGGGCGGAAAGGGAGCCGCCCGTCGGAGCCGTCGTCGTGAAGTGGCGCTCGTCGCGCCGCTGGACCTCCGCGCCCGACTTCCAGATCGCGTACTCGAGCGAGTCGAGCAGGGCCTGGCAGGAGGCGGAGATGATGTTCGTGCCGCTGCCCATGGTGGACCACTCCCGGACCCCGTCCGACGAGTCGATGATGACCCGCGTCTGCGCGGCGGTCGCCTCCTCGCTGTCGAGGATGCGGACCTTGTAGTCGACGAGGTGGACCGCGTCCAGCTCCGGGTAGAACGCCCGCAGGGCCTTGCGGAGGGCGGCGTCGAGGGCGTTGACCGGACCGTTTCCGTCGGCGGCGGTATGGAGCACTTCGCCCGCGACCTCCACCTTCACCGTGGCCTCGGCAAGCATCTCCGCGCCGCCGCGCTGCTCGACGAGCGTGGTGTAGTCGCACAGCGTGAAGGGCGCTTCGTAGCCGGCCTTGTGGCGCTTGATCAGAAGCTCGAAAGACGCCTCGGCGCCTTCGAAGGCGAGACCGTCGGCCTCGAGCTGCTTGATGATCCGGCTCAGCTCCCGGGGATCGACGCCGTCGAGCTGCTGGCCGAGCTGCTCGGCCCGGATCTGGGTGTTGGCCCGGCCGCCGAGCTCGCTGACGACCAGGCGCATCACGTTGCCCACGACGCCCGGATCGACGTGCTGGTAGGCGCGGCTGGCCTTGGCCACGGCGGCGCCGTGTACGCCGCCCTTGTGGGCGAACGCCGAGCGGCCGACGTACGGCTGGTGGTCGTCGGGGGCGATGTTGACGATCTCGGCGACGTAGCGGGACATCTCGGTCAGCTCGGCCAGCCGCCCCGACGGTACCGGCTCGAAGGGCGTTTTGAGCTCGAGGTCCGCGAGGATGCTGACCAGGTTGGCGTTGCCGCACCGCTCGCCGTAGCCGTTGACGGTTCCCTGGACGTGGCGGACGCCGTTCGCCACGGCCGCGAGCGAGTTGGCCACGGCCAGCTCGGAGTCGTTGTGGCAGTGGATGCCCCAGACGACCTCTGCCGCTCCGGACTCGGCCGCGTCGGCCGCGAGGGCCGCCTGCGTTGCCCGCAGGATCGCCACCAGCTCGTCCGTGAGCGTGCCGCCGTTGGTGTCGCAGAGCGCCAGCGTCCGGGCCCCGCCAGCTCGAGCGGCTCGAAGGGTTGCCAGGGCGTAGGCCGGGTCGTCCTTGTAGCCGTCGAAGTAGTGCTCGGCGTCGTAGACGGTCTCGCGGCCGTCGGCGCCGACGAACGCGAGTGAGTCGCCGATCATGGCCAGGTTCTCGTCCGGCGTCGCTCCCAGGACGTCCTTGACGTGGAGCAGCCAGCTCTTGCCGAAGATGGTCACGACCGGCGTCTGCGCTTCGACAAGGGCCATGAGGTTGGGGTCCGCCTCGGGACGGTTGCTCCGATGGCGGGTCATCCCGAACGCCGCCAGCTTCGCGTTTTTGAAGGCGATCGTCTTGGCGGCGGCGAAGAAGTCGGCGTCCTTCGGGTTGGAGCCCGGCCAGCCGCCTTCGACGTAGGCAAAGCCGAACTCGTCGAGGCGCTTGACGATCTTGATCTTGTCCGCGAGCGAGACGATCAAGCCTTCGCGCTGCGTCCCGTCCCGGAGCGTCGTGTCGTAGAGAAGTACTCGGTCACTCATGTCCCAGCCACCCACGTGTGTCGTGAAGGAACGACCAATGAGGAGCCGGCAATGAGCGCGGAGACGACCGCGTCGGCCATCTCCTGCGTCCCCACTTTCTTCGTGTCCGGCTGCTCGCCGACGGCGGCGATCAGGTCCGGAGTGCGATAGCCCTCTGCCAGCGTGGCGGCCACCGCCGCCTCGATGGCGTCGGCCACGTCCGCGCGCCCGAGGGACATGCGCATCAGCATCGCCCCCGAGAGGATCGTGGCGAGTGGATTGGCGATGTTCTGGCCGGCGATGTCCGGCGCCGAGCCGTGGATCGGTTCGTACAGGCCGAAGACACCGTGAGCGGTTCGCCTCTCGCCCAGCGACGCCGACGGCAGCATGCCGAGCGATCCTGCGAGCACGCTCGCCTCGTCGCTCAGGATGTCGCCGAAGAGGTTCTCCATGACCATCACGTCGAACTGGGCCGGCCGGGTGACGAGCGACATCGCGCAGGCGTCGACGAGCCGGTGCTCGAGCTGGACGTCCGGATACTCGGGCGCCACCTCTTCGACGATGGTCCGCCATAGCCGGCTCGACTCGAGGACGTTGGCCTTGTCGACGCTGGTGAGCTTCTTGCGGCGGCCGCGGGCCAGCTCGAAGCCGAGCTTGACGACGCGCCGGATCTCGTGTTCGGTGTAGCTGAGCGTATCCACGACCTCACGCCCGGACGACGTATACCGCGTCTCGGACGGCTTGCCGAAATACAGGCCGCCCGTCAGCTCGCGGACGATCAGCAGGTCCACGTCCTTGACGAGCGACTCCCGCACGGGCGAGCTCGCTGCCAGGATGGGCTGGACCGTGACCGGCCGCAGGTTCGCGTACAGGCCCAGCTCCTTGCGGAGCTTGAGCAGCGCCTGCTCGGGCCGAACCTTCGCCTTGGGGTCGCTGTACTTGGGATCCCCGATCGCACCGAAGTACACCGCGTCGGAGGCAGCGCAGATCGCCAGATCCTCGTCGCGGAGCCCGGTGCCGAACGCGTCGATGGCAACGCCGCCCACGAGGATCTGGGTCCAGTCGACGCTGAAGCCGAAGATCCGCGAAGCCGCCTCGATGACGCGAACTCCGCCCGTGATGACTTCCGGGCCGATGCCGTCGCCGCCTACAACCACCAGTCGATATGTCGGGGATTCGCCGGCGGGTACGCCGCCGGGCGTCGTCTGTGAAGACGCTTGGTCGCTCATTTCAGATCGGTCTCAGTCCGCCGCCGCCTGGGGCTGGCCTTCGACGATCTCGACCGGGTTCAGGAACGGCATCGCCTTGCGCAGGCTCGCGCCGACCTTCTCGATCTGATGGTCGCGACCGGCTTCGCGCATCTTCTTGAACTCGGGCGAGCCGGCCTCGTTCTCGGCGATCCACCGGTCGGCGAAGGTTCCGTCCTGGATCTCCTTGAGGACCTGCTGCATCGCCTCGCGGACCTGCGGGCCGATGACCCGCGGACCCGAGACGTAGTCGCCGTATTCGGCCGTGTCGCTCACGGAGAAGCGCATGAAGTTCATGCCGCCCCGGTACATCAGGTCGACGATGAGCTTCATCTCGTGCATGACTTCGAAGTAGGCGAGCTCGGGCTGGTATCCCGCCGCGACCAGGGTCTCGAAGCCGTTGCGGATCAGATTGGTCACGCCGCCGCACAGGACCGCCTGCTCGCCGAAGAGGTCCGTCTCGGTCTCTTCCTTGAACGTGGTCTCGAGCACGCCGGCACGCGTGGCGCCGATGCCGCGGGCGTAGGCGAGGGTGCGCGCCCGGGCAGTGCCGGTGGCGTCCTTCTCGACGGCGAAGAGCGCCGGAACGCCGCCGCCCTGCTCGAACACGGAGCGGACGAGGTGGCCGGGGCCCTTTGGCGCGACCATGCCCACGTCGATGCCCTCGGCCGGCTTGATCCGGTCGTACCGGATGTTGAAGCCGTGGGCGAACATGAGCAGCTGGCCCTTGTGCATGTTCGGCTCGATCGAGGTCTCGTACACCTTCTTCTGGAGGGTGTCCGGGACGAGGATCATGATCACGTCCGCCGCCTTGACCGCGTCGGCGATGTCGGCCGTCTTGAGGCCGTGCTCCTGGGCGATGGCACGGGCCTTGGGATTGGCCTCGACGACGGTGACGTCGTAGCCCGAGTCGTGCAGGTTCTGCGCGTGGGCGTGGCCCTGGCTGCCGTAGCCGATGATGGCGATCTTCTGGCCGGCAAGCGCCTTGGGGTCGGCGTCGGCGTCGTAGTACATCTTCGCGGTCATCGTTTCACTGCCTCCTCGATCGACCCGGCTCCCCGGGACATGACGACGGTTCCGGAGCGGACAAGCTCCTTGATGCCGAAACCTCGCAGGAGGGCGATCAGAGCGTCCACCTCTGACTCCGTGCCGGTCGCCTCGACGATGAGGGACTCGGCGGCGAGATCGACCACGCGGGCCTTGTACATCTCGGCGATGGTCAGCACTTCGCCGCGATTGCGCTCGTCCGCGCGAACCTTGATGAGCGCTATCTCGTGCTCGACGATCGGGTCGCTGGTGACGTCCTGGACCTTGAGCACGTCGATGAGCCGATAGAGCTGCTTGGCCGCCTGCTCGACCGCCACGTCGTCTCCGCGCAGCGTGATCGTCATGCGGCTGACTTCCGGCTGATCAGTGTGACTGACAGCAAGAGTCTCGATGTTGAAGTTTCGCGCACGCATGAGGCTCGCGACGCGGTTGAGCACGCCCGGCCGGTTCAGCACGATTGTCACGAGAACGTGGCGGTGCTGCTCGCCCTTGCCCGGGAGCGGGCGGGCCGGAGGAGCCGTGTGCGCGGGGCCTGCCTGGGGATTCGATCCGGTGGGGGTCATTGCTTGGGCTCCTCGAACTGTTCCTCGAGCAGATCGGACAGACCCTTGCCTGCGGGCATCATCGGGAAGACGTTCTGCTCCTCCGCGATCTGGAAGTTGACCAGGGCGGGGCCGTCCACGGCTCGCGCGGCCGCGATGGCGGTGTCGACCTCCTCGGGGGTCGTGGCGGTGAAGCCGGGGATACCGTAGGCCTCGGCCAGCTTCATCCAGTCGGGTCCCAGCAGGTGGCTGGAGTGGTAGTTGCCGGCGTAGACGAGCTCCTGCCACTGCCGGATCATGCCCAGCTTGTGGTTGTCCAGGAGGGCGATCCTCACCGGGATGTGGTCCTGGACGAGCGTCATGAGCTCCTGGACCGTCATCTGGAAGCCGCCGTCGCCGACGATGGCCCATGTCTCCTTGTCGGGACGGCCGACCGCGGCGCCCATGGCCGCCGGCACACCGAAGCCCATCGTGCCCAGGCCGCCCGAGCTGATGTGGCTGTTCGGCCTCCGGAAGCCGGTGTACCGGGCCACCCACATCTGGTTCTGGCCGACGTCCGCGACGATGGTGGCATCGTGGCCCGTGGCCTCGCCGATCCGGCTGACCACGTAGTCCGCCGAGAGCTGGCCGTTGCGCCAGGCCCCGGAGCCATGCCAGGGCGTTCTCTCCGACTCCGTACGCCAGGCGGCGATCTCGGCGAAGTAGGCGGCCCGCGTCTGCGGGTCGACCGGGGCCACCTGCGGGATGAGCGCCCGCAGCACGCGCTTGGCGTCGCCCACAATGGGGACCTCGACGGCCACGTTCTTGCCGATCTCCGCCGGGTCTATGTCCACGTGAACGATCCGGGCGTACGGCGCGAACGTGGGGACGTGGCCGGTGACCCGGTCGTCGAAGCGCATCCCCAGGGCGATGATCAGGTCCGAGGACTGGATGGTCTTGTTGACGTGCTTCCAGCCGTGCATCCCGACCCAGCCAAGGCTGAGAGGATGCGTCTCGTCCATCGCGCTCACGCCCAGGAGGGTGTGGGCGACCGGTATCTGGGCCTTCTCGGCCAGCTCTCGCAGCTCGTCGACGGCGTCGGAGATGAGGACGCCGTGGCCGGCCAGGATGACGGGCCGCTGCGCGGCCGCGATCTCCTGGGCGGCGAGCTTGATCTGGCGGTAGTTGCCGTCCAGGTTGGGCTTGAAGCCGGGCAGGTCGAGCTTGTCCGGCTGCTCGGCCGTGCAGACGCCCATCAGGGCGTCCTTGGTCAGGTCGATGTGGACGGGCCCGGGCCGGCCCGTCGCGGCGATGTGGAAGGCTTCGGCGAAGACGCGGGGAATGTCGTTGGGGTCGCGGACGAGGTAGTTGTGCTTGGTGCAGGGCAGGGTGATGCCCGTGATGTCTATCTCCTGGAAGGCGTCCTTGCCCAGGAGGGACGAGACGACGTTGGCTGTGATCGCGACCATCGGAACGGAATCGAGCATGGCGTTGCCGATGCCGGTGACCAGGTTGGTCGCACCGGGACCCGACGTGCCCATGCAGACGCCGACCTTGCCCGAGGCTCGCGCGTAGCCGTCGGCGGCGTGGGCCGCGCCCTGCTCGTGGCGAACCAGGATGTGGCGCAGCTCCGGATAGTCACCGAGGACGTCGTACAGCGGCAGGAGCACGCCGCCCGGGAAGCCGAAGACGACGTCCGCTCCCTGGTGGAGCAGCGACTCGCAGACGGCGTCGGCCCCTATGCGCGGCCGGGTCAGGCCGCGTTCCGCCAGGCTCTTGATCTGAAGCCGGCGAGTGTCGGCGAGCATCTCGCGGCGGCCTGCGGAGATCTCCTCGGCGCGGGCCGTTCCGGCGCCGGGCATGTGGTTGATGCGCTCGCGCGGCGGCGAGCCCCCGGCTGCCGCCCGGCCGTCCGCGGTCGAGCCGTTGGCGCTCGAGCCGTTGGCGCTCGAGCCGTTGGCGCTCGAGTGCCCGGCCGGGCCGGGCCGACCGGCGTCCGTGGCAGTACGACCCGGTCCCGCCAACGGTGTTGGCACGTCGTCCCTGGTCCCCATCGCTTGCCCTTCCTTTCGCTGGCCCCCTCCGCGTTGGAGGCCCTCCCGTGCTTCGCCGCTTGAAGTCGCTCGTTCAGGTCACGAAAAAACCCTCGCCGTCCGGCGAGGGTTCTGGGTGGTTGGGGTTCTGCGCCGCTAGCGCTGATCCCTCCGTCCATCTCCCCGCCGGGAGCCGGTAATGAGTACGAATACGCGCTCAATGCCGAGCTCGAGGGAGCGAAGAAGTCCAAGAAGGGATACGTCGACCAGGCCGAGGTTGTCCTGGGGCACCTGCACGCGACGACCGTCAGCGCGAATCGCGATGGCGACGTGGCGGCGACTCCGAGAGTTGAACAAGCCCACCTGGTTCTCCATGCAACTAATCAGCCGATCCGGGACCGGCGATGTCTGGCGAGTGTACCAGCAGCCGTCAATCCGTGTGCCATTACCCAAAAGAGTTGCCGGCTGCGCCTCCTAGGTATCGTCTCTGACCGAATGATCCTGGAGCCAGCCTGGGAAAGTCCTGAAGACTGGTGGAATATGTCCCTCGTCCCAATCCGAGCGAATCTGTGCTGGCCGCTGGCCGGCACTCCAGGACCGCCGGAGCCCTGGCGGCTGCGCCGGCCACTCGCCGGCCGCGCCGGAGCCCTGGCCGCCGCGCCGGCCCGTCGCCGGCCACCCATCGGCCCTCCGCCCACCCATTTCTCCGGAATACCGATGCCGGCGGTGCTGCGCGTCAAGATGCGGCTCCGAGCGGCCGGCACGCGAGTCTAATCCCCCGAGTCGGCGGGGAATCGAGCGTGGCCGGAGCCGTTGCGGGCCTCTCCGGCGGCTGCCGGCGCCTCGAGGGGTTCCCGCGGCCCGGTCGGGCGTCCGCAACACCGCCCCCGTCGGTATCTCGGAAAAACGCCCGCCGCCACGACCGAGTCCACGGTTTGAACACCCCGGGGGCGAGCCGACGGGCGGCGCCTACGGGCCGCGACGCGCCGTCGCCACGGGGGGCGGCCCGCCTTATGCCCATCAATCAGTGGCGCCTACTCCGCGTGCTGGCGGTGGAAGGGCCACCAGGCACGATCCCCCACCACGGCCGTGATGGCGGGCACGAGCAGGCTGCGGACGACGAAGGTGTCGATGAGCACGCCCAGCGCCACGGTCAGCCCGACCTGGAAAAGGAGCATCAGGGGCGACGTCAGAAGCGCCGCGAACGTGCCCGCGAGGATCAGGCCCGCGGACGTGATCACGGTTCCGGTTCTGGCGGAGGCAACCCGGATGCCTTCCCGGAGCGGCCTCGTCCAGCTTTCCTCGCGAACCCGCGACATCAGGAAGATGTTGTAGTCCGAACCCAGGGCCACGAGCAGGACGAAGACCATGAGCGGGATGAAGTAGTTGATGCCCGCCTCTCCGAAGAGGCGCTGGAGTATCAGCGCCGAGAGCGAGAGGCTCCCGCCGTACGAGAGCAGCACGGTCAGGACCAGGTACAGCGGGGCGATCAGCGCCCGCAGCAGCAGGATGAGCACGATCAGGATCCCAAGGATCGTGATGAAAGCCACCCGCCCGAAGTCGGCGGTGATGGTCGACTGCACGTCCGCGAACTCGGCCGTGGAGCCGCCCACGTAGGCCTTCGCTCCGGGCGCCAGAGAATCCACCTGGCTCGCGAGCATTCCCCGGAGCTGGTTCACGGTGTCGAAGGAGTGCGTGTCGTACGGGTCCGTGACGGTCGTCACGTACATTCTCGCCACGGTGTGGTCCGCCGATTCGTAGGCGGCCAGCAACGCCGGCGGGGCATACAGATCGCTCGCCGAGAAGGAGCCGGCCAGCTCCGTGAGCTCGCCCGGCAGGCGCGTCCGCGCCTGGGCCATGGCCTGATTCAGGGCCACGGCGTCCGCGTCGGGCGGAAGCGCGCTCGGCGAGAAGTAGAACGGGGTCGGCAGGGCGCCGAACCACGAAGCCAGCTGCTGGACGCCGGCTAGCAGCTGCAATCCGGCCATCTGGTTCGAGGCGTTCGCCCGGAGCGACGCGAGGGCGGTCTCGACGGCCTGGTAGGAGGGCTGGGTCTGCACCGACGGCAGAGCCGAACCGAGCTCGTCGAAATAGGCCGTCAGCTGCGTCAGCTGGGCGGAGCTGTCGGGCGAACCGCTCGCGGCTGCCGACTGGATCTGGCCAACCATGGTTTTCAGTTGATTCGCCACGTTGGCCTGCTGCCGGATGGTGGTGAGACCGGCGGCAAGCGTCGTCACGTCCTTCTGGGCACCCGCCAGAGCCGCCGATTCGGCGATGGCCGGATAGGCCGATCCAAGGCCCGACAGATACGACTGGGCCGATTGAACGCCGGCCAGCGAAGCGTCGCTCAACTGGCTGTTGAGATCGCCCGAAGGCGCTTTGGCGAATTGAGCGGACATGGCCGCGAGCTGGACCGCCGGCTTCACGGTGTCCGACACGGAGCTGCCACCCGTGGGATCGACGACGCTCGTCACGCTCTGGATGTCCTTCATCGCCGCGATGCGCGTCTGGAGGTTGCCGATGGCCTCGAGCGACGAGGGGCTATCGAGCCTGCCGCCCGGGACCTGGACGTACACGGTCAGCGGCATCAGCTGGCCCGGGGCCAGGTGCGCGCTGAGCGTCTCGAAACCCACCCGCGACGGGGCGCTCGCCGGAAGCTCCTGGAGGACGTCGAAGTTCTGCTTGAGCTGCGGCAACGCCAGCAGAGGCCCGGCCAGAAGCACGATGACGACGCCCGCCAGGAGGCCGGGCCGGCGCGTGATCCCGCGGGCCAGGGTTGCCCAGAACCCGCGCCTTTCGTCCGCCACGGTCCGCGTCTGCTCGTGGAGCGGCCAGAAGAGGTGCCGTCCCGAGATCGCCAGGAGTGACGGAGTGAGGGTCAGGCCGGCGCACAAGGTCGTCACGATGACGATCGCAAGAGCGGGACCGGTGGTCTGGATCATCCCGAACCGGGCCACGATCATGGACGTGAGGCCCACCACGACCGTCGCCGCGGAGGCCGCGATGACGGCCCCGATGCGGCTCACCGTCACCCGCACGGCGTCGTCGTGAGGATGCCGGCCGAGCTCCTCGCGGAAGCGCGAAAGCAGGAAGATCGTGTAGTCGGTGCCGACGCCGAAGGCCAGCACGACTATGAACGAATCCAGCACGGACGAGAGCTTCCAGCCGCCCTGGGCGAGGAAGCCGAGCAGCCCGCGCGAGACCAGGAACGCGACGCCGATGGTCATGAGGGGCACGAGGGCGGCGAGCGGGGCCCGGTAGATCAGCAGCAGGACCAGGACGACCAGTGCGATCGTGACGAGGGTCGTTCGGTCGGTGCCGTCCTGAATCGCCTGGAGGTAGTCGCGCCCGATCCCCGCCTGGCCCGTCACCTGCGCCTGCAGCCCCGACGGCAGCGTGCCCGCCACGGCGAGGTGGGCCCGGATCGTATCGATCGCGGCGTTCGTCGCGGGCAGGAACGACGGCGAATTCAGGTTCACCTGGGCGAGCTCCACCACTCCGTCCGGGCTCCGAAGCATCGAAGCCAGCTGCGGCGAACTCTCGGCGGTCACGTACTGGAGCACCTCGGCCGGATGCCCGGGACCCTCGAACCAGGTCCGGAGGCCCTCGATGGCGGCCCTGTCGGCGTCGGTCAGGCCCCCGGTCCGCGAGAAGACGATCAGGGCCTGCGACGGGGCCGAATCGGCCGGGAAAGCCGTCTTGCCGATGTTCCGGGCCGCCAGCGACTCGGCGTCGGCGGGCAGGAAGCTCGTCTCGTCCGCGGAGCCCACCTTTGACAGCGACGGTCCGAATATTCCGAAGAACGCCGCGGCGACGAGCCAGAAGGCGACGAAAAGCCATCGCAGGCGCAGGACCAGGCGGCCGAGTCGATCGAACATGGAACCTCCTGCCATTGCAGGATCAGCTCGTGTGGCGCCGCGATCGGGCCGGGCCTGCGTCCCACGCCTGCGCCGCCGGCATGGGTCGGGCCGATTCTATGAGCGTCCGCAGTTCTTCGATTTCTCGCCGCGGATCCGCAGCCAGCGGAGCACGAACCACGTGGAAACCACGGCCGTAACCACCCAGAACCAGCCCCCCGGATCCTCCGGCCCGGCCGCGATGCCGGTCGCTCTCACTCGCACGAGCGGAAAGGCGGCGCAGCGACGCTCCGTCTCCTCGGCCGACTGCTTGTACGGATTGCCGAGGCCGAAACCGGATGCCACGACGCCCATGCTCTTGACGAGGGCCGGCAGCACCTTCCGGCGCTCGTCGCGATCGGTCACTTCCTCGGCGATGCCGGAGAACGAACGACCGGGCAGCAGAACCTCCACGCGCGGGTCGGCGAGGATGTTCCGATACCAGTGGGTCTTCGTACCGAAGCCGGCCAGGCAGTACACGGCGTCGCCGATGACCATGTAGCCGAGTGGCGCGTCGCGCATCTCGCCCGACTTGCGGCCGCGAGTCCGCAGGATCATCAGGTAACCGGTCACAGGCGTGGACATGAACCGACCCAGGCCCATCCGCAGAGCGGGCACGCTGAGGTACTTGTTCATGCCGTTGAATGCCGCGTGCATGGCCGGCATGGTGCCCTCGATCCACTCCGGGTAGCCGAGGCCTTCGCCCCAGGCCTCGGGGCCGTGCGGCGCCGGCGAACCGACACCTGCGTCGGGCGCATCGGAGCCGCCGCCCGGTCGTCCGTCGGACCCCGCGACGCCTGCGGCCTCGGTCGCATCGATTGCCATTTCCCACCTCCTGGCTTCGCCAACGCGAACCTCACAAGCGTAGCCGGACGGCGTCGGATCGGCCAGACTGCCCGATAGCCCGGCCGGCTCCTCCGGAAGATCCGGGAGGCGCGGGCCGGCCTTCGGAAATCGGTCTCCGGAGATACGATTCGGCGGCCCGGTCGGGCGGCGCATTCGGAAGGACCAGATGAGACAGCCCATCCCAGACTCAGCTGCGCAACTTGCCTCCGCCGCGCAGACCGGGGCCGCCGGTGTCGGCGCGACAGGTGCCGATGCACTCGCGGCCGACACCACCGAAGACCTCGGCGCGCTCCTGCGATCGCTCACGATCGAGGAACGGGCCCGGCTGACCTCGGGAGTGGATGCCTGGCATGCGTCCGGAGTGGAGTCGATCGGCCTGGAGGAGATGCTCACCCTCGACGGCCCCAACGGCGTCCGCGCGGTTGCTTTCCCCAAGGGTTCGTCGGCGACCTGTACGCCATGCGGCAGCGCTCTCGGCGCGACCTGGGACGTGGACCTGGTGGCCGAGGTAGCGGCCCGGATCGGCTTCGAAGCTCGTTCGGCGGGCGTCCACTACATGCTGGGCCCCTTCGTGAACCTGGTCCGCTCGCCCCTGGGCGGCCGCGACTTCGAGGCGTTCTCCGAAGACCCGATCCTGACGGCTCACCTGGCCTCCGCCTACGTGCGCGGAATGCAATCGGAATCCGTCGCCGCCTGCCCCAAGCATTTCGTCGCCAACGACTCGGAAGCACAGCGGACGACGGTCGACTGCATCATCGACGAGCGAACCCTGCGCGAGGTCTACCTGCTCCCGTTCGAAGCCGCCGCCCGAGCCGGCGCCTGGTCGATGATGGCGGCCTACAACCTGGTCAACGGCACCCACTGCTCTCACAACGTCGACCTGGTCCGCGGGATCCTGCGCGACGAATGGGGCTGGGACGGCGTCCTGATGTCCGACTGGCACGCCACGCACGACACCGCCGCGGCGGCCGTCGCCGGCCTCGACCTCGAGATGCCCGGGCCGCCCAAGCACTTCGGTCCCCGGCTCGCCGAGGCGGTCCGGAAAGGCGAGGTGCCCGAGCAAACGCTCGACGAGATGGCCCTCCGGCTGCTCCAGCTTGCGCGCCGAGTTGGGGCCCTGCCGGCGCGTGGCGCCGTTGCGGGGAGTGGCACCGCGCCGGCGGGGAGTGGCGCCGCCACGGCGGGGAGTGGCGCCGCCACGGACGCGGCCACGGCCACGGCGCCGATCCACCTCTCCGACTCCGCGGCCGCCGCCCTCGTGAGAAGGGCGGCCGTGGAGTCGTTCGTGCTGCTGCGCAACGATGGAATCCTGCCGCTCGAGACCCGCGGCCTGCGCCGCGTGGCCGTGATCGGCCCCATGGCCGCCACTCCGAGCATCCAGGGCGGCGGCGCCGCCCACATCACCCCCGGCAACGTGATCAGCCCGCTCGATGGACTCCGCGCGGCGCTCCCGGACGTGGAGTTCGTCCACGAGCCCGGCTGCGAGATCCCGCTGATGCTTCCGTCCCTGTCGAAGCTCGATCTGACCGACCTCGACGGCCGGCCGGGCCTGACCGAGGAGTTCTTCGACGGCCAGGAGCCCTCGGGCACGCCGAAGGTCCGCTTCAACACCCGTTCGAGCGACCTCCATCTCTTCGGTGACCTGCCACCCGGAATCCGCCAGGACAACTTCTCGGTTCGGCTGTCGGCCTGGCTGACTCCTCGCGTGAGTGGCACGTACCGCGTCACCATGCGCGGCTTCGGGGGCCGCAGGCTCCTGGTGAACGGCAGCGTGGTCGCGGAGAACTGGCATGCGCCGGCCGCCGTGGATATCCCGACGGCCATGTACGCCACCGGAGAGGACGGCGGCACCTTCGAGCTCACGGCCGGGGAACGCGTGCTCATCGCCGCGGAGCTCCATTCGGACGCGAATCGGATCTGCCTCCTGGGCATCGGTTGTGAACCGCCGGCAGGGCGCGATCTCGTCGGAGCCGCCGTCGAGGCCGCCTCGAGCGCGGATCTGGCCATCGTGGTCGTCGGGACAGACTCGGCCTGGGAGACCGAGGGCCGCGATCGGACCTCGGCCAACCTGCCCGGTCGTCAGGTCGAGCTGGTCGAGAAGGTCGCTGCCGTCAACCCTCGAACGATCGTCGTCGTCAACGCCGGCTCGCCCGTCAACCTCCCCTGGGCGGACCGGCTTCCCGCCGTTCTTTACGTCTGGTTCCCCGGCCAGGAGTTCGGCAACGCCCTTGCCGACGTCCTTCTGGGAATCCGGGAACCGGGCGGCCGCCTGCCGCTGACCCTCGCCAATCGCGACGCCGACTACCCGGCGTTCGAAACCCTTCCGGGCGCCGACAACCGGCTCGTCTACTCGGAAGGGCTGAACGTCGGCTATCGGGGCTTCGAGGCCGCCGGCACGGTTCCCGCTTTCGCCTTCGGCCACGGGCTCGGCTACACGACCTTCGAGTACGAGGGCATGGAGCTGACCGGTGGGCGGAGCGAATCGGAACCCGTCGAGATCAGGGTACGAGTCCGGAATGCCGGCAATCGCGCCGGCAAGGAAGTGATCCAGGTCTACCTTGCGCCGGAGACACCGTCGGTCGTGCGACCCCGGCGGGAGCTCAAGGGTTTCACCGCCGTCCGGCTCGAACCCGGCGAGACGGCCCAGGTCAACCTGGCGCTGGAGCATCGCGACCTGGCCTTCTGGGACGTCGACCACCATCACTGGAAGGTCGCGCCCGGCCGATACGAGATCCAGGTGGGTCACTCCTCGGCCGACATCCGCCTCCGCGACACCTTCGAGCTCGACTGAGGTCCCCGGGGCGGCCCAGGTTCGGGCCGGCGGCCGGGGCCCGGACCTCTCAGCTGCCGCACCCTCAAGACTGAATTCCCGCCAGGCGGTCAATCACGACGGGCGAACCGGCCGGCCCGGGCGGATCGGTCGATTCTGACCGTCCACGGATGCAGGTTCGACGCAGACCGTCTCCGCCGAGCCTCGGCCCGGTCGAGCTTGTACTCACGGATGGTCAACCTCGACCGGACGCCCCGCGACCAGGCTGCCGACGGGTGAACCGCCGTCACGATTGACCATCCAGCGGGAATCCGGGCTGCCGCGGGCCAACTCGCCGCCGGCCACTCCGCGTCGGCCACTTCGCCGCCGCCCCGCGCCGTCCGCCACTCCGCCACGCCGCCCCGCGCCGCCGCCGGCCACTCCGCGCCGGCCACTCCGCGCCGCCCCTCCGGCGCCACTCGCCGGCGGTTTGCCGTCATCTGGTAACCTCGGAAACCCCCGCACACTGTGAGGCGGGACCCGATAGATCGCGAGTGGAACATGGCTGACAGACCGCGCACCCTTGTGGAGAAGATCTGGGACACGCACGTCGTGGCGCTCGGCGCCGATGCCGCGTCTGCGGACGGCGCGTCTGCGGACGGCGCGTCTGCCCTCGCCGCCACCGAGTCCGGCGCGCCGGCAATTCTCGCGATCGACCTTCACCTCGTTCACGAAGTCACCAGCCCGCAGGCCTTCACCGGCCTCCGTCAGCGTGGCCTCAAGGTCCGCCATCCCGAACGGACCATCGCCACGGCGGACCACTCGATCCCAACAACAGATCCAAACCTGCCCATCCTCGACGAGCTGGCCCGCAAGCAGCTCGCCCAGATCGAGGAGAACTGCCGCGAGTTCGGCATCCCCTTCCACGGCAAGGGATCGCCGACGCGTGGCATCGTCCACGTCATCGGGCCGGAGCTCGGGCTCACGCAGCCGGGCATGACCATCGTCTGCGGCGACTCCCACACCGCCACGCACGGCGCCTTCGGTGCGCTCGCGTTCGGCATCGGGACGAGCGAGATCGAGATGGTCCTGGCCACTCAGACGCTCCTCCAGCGCAAGCCGAAGACCTTCAAGGTCGAGGTGACGGGTCGGCTCCAGCCGGGCGTCGGCGCCAAGGACATCATCCTCGCGCTGATCGCCCGCATAGGTGTCGGCGGCGGCACGGGCCACGTCTTCGAGTTCACCGGCGACGCCATCAGGGCGCTGTCGATGGAAGCCCGGATGACGCTCTGCAACATGTCGATCGAAGGCGGGGCACGGGCCGGCCTCGTCGCTCCCGACGAGACGACGTTCGCCTATCTCAAGGGTCGAAAGCACGCGCCGCAGGGTGCCGCCTGGGACAAGGCGGTCGAAGCCTGGCGCAAGCTGCCGACCGACGAAGGCGCGGTCTACGACCGGACGATCGTCATCGACGGCGACAAGCTCGAACCGATGGTCACCTACGGCACCAACCCCGGCATGGGCGTCTTCGTTACCGGCCACGTGCCCACTGCAACCGAGGTCGGGGCGGCGGCGGCTCCAGACCTGGAGCGCGCGCTCACCTACATGGGCCTCCAGGCTGGCCAGTCGATCGCGGGCCAGAAGCTCGACGTCGTCTTCATCGGCTCGTGCACCAACGGTCGAATCGAAGACCTACGCGCAGCGGCGACGATCCTGAGCGGCCGGCGCGTGGCCCCGAGCCTCCGCGTCCTCGTCGTCCCGGGTTCGCAGCAGGTCAAGAAGCAGGCCGAGGCGGAAGGCCTCGACAAGGTCTTCACCGCCGCCGGCGCCGAGTGGCGCGAGAGTGGCTGCTCGATGTGCATCGCCATGAACGGCGACCAGCTCGAGCCGGGGCAGTACGGCATCAGCACCTCGAACCGCAACTTCGAGGGCCGGCAGGGCAAGGGCGGCCGAACGTTCCTCGCCTCGCCGCTGACCGCCGCGGCCAGTGCCCTCACCGGCGTCGTCACCGATCCGCGCCCCGTCGTGGCCGCGGCCGCCGCCGGCGCCGCCACCGCCGGCACCGCCACCGGAAAGGCCAACTGAAATGCCCGACGCATTCGTTCGAACCACCAGCCGCGTGATCTCGATCCCGCGCTCGAACATCGACACGGACCAGATCTGCCCGGCGCGGTTCCTCAAGATCACGGACAAGGCCGGCCTCGCCGACGCGCTCTTCTTCGACTGGCGGTTCACGCCGGACGGCACGCGCCGGGTGCCACCGTCCTTCATCGACGAGCCGCACAACCAGGGCCGCGAGTTCCTCCTCGTCGGCGACAACTTCGGCTCCGGCTCCTCCCGCGAGCACGCGCCGTGGGCCCTCCGCGCCTGGGGCGTTCGGGCCATCTTCTCGACGAGCTTCGCCGACATCTTCAAGCAGAACGCGATGAAGAACGCGCTGCTGCCGATCGTGGTCACGCCGGAGCGGCACGCGGCCCTGTCCGTTCTCTTCGCCGCCGACCCGGACGGCGAGTGGACCGTGGACCTCGAGACCCAGAAGGTCACCCTGCCGGACGGCTCGGCGTTCGATTTCGAGATCGACGGGTTCGCGCGGACGATGATCCTGGCCGGCACCGACGAGATCGGCTACGTGATGTCGCGCCTGCCGGCGATCGAAGCCTGGGAAGCCGCGCATCCGGCGCGCGTGGATACGCTCGCCGCTCGGTAGCCCCCAAATCGCACCCCTCGGGCCCGCTGGTCTTTGGCCGGCGGGCCTTTCAGTCTCCGGCGGCCGGCCGGGCACCTTCCGGCGGCCGGCCTCTGGGGGCCGGCCTGGCCGATCTCACGTCAGAGCGACTTAGGGCGAACGCCCGGCCGTGCCGGCGGGCCCGAACGTCTTCGCGCCCTCCCCCAAGGAGCCGGCCTCACACACGGAATCGATCCAAACCGGTCGTCCGTCCCCCGCCGGAGCGCCGCCGCGCCCACAGCCGCCCGCAAACGGCTGCCCAATGTCCGCCTGGCGTGAATTGGGAAAAGACCCGCGCGTCGCAGGGCAGGGCCGCCGTGATGCGGCAGAACCGCGCGCTCGAGCTACTCGTGGATCGGGTCGTCCTTGGGCTTGCCGCAGCCGGGAAGCCGACATGGGTATTCACGCAGTGTGGACTCGGTCATCGCGATCGACGCCACTTGCGAGTAGTCCGGATTCGCGGCCGTAAGCGAGAGCGCAATCCTGTTGTCCTCGCGGTCGACGAACCTGTGCTTCATGCTCGCCGTAGCCACGGGCCTGGATCTGCGTCGGAACATGTCCGCCTCCTCGGCTCCGACTCTAGCCTCTTCGATACGCCGCGTCCATCACGGGCGGACGCCGATCTACGGCCTTGACGACCGCCCAAGAACCGCTTACGGTCTACATCGTAATAAAGGGTAGAGGGCCAGGCGCGCATGGGAAAGCCGAGCGTTCGGACCCAGCTCCTGAAGGGGACCACTCCGCTCCTGGTGCTCACGGTCCTGCGCGACGGCGAGCTCTACGGCTACGAGATCGCCCAGCGCATCCGGGAGCGGAGTGGTGGAGCTTTCGCCCCGAGCGAAGGGGCGCTCTATCCGGCCCTCCACGCTCTCGAGGCGGAGGGCGCGCTCCAGGCCGATTGGCGGGAGAGCGACAGGGGTCCGCGCCGCCGCTACTACTGCATCACGCCTCATGGCGGTGCATTGCTCGCCGAGCACGAGCGCGCCTGGGCCGAGTTCTCCATCGGCGTGGGGCGGACGCTGGGGGAGCCGGGCCGTGGGTAGCCTGCTTCTCGCGATGGTCGCGGGCCTGGCGATCCCGGTTCTCTATCGCCTCTACCGGCACGTTCGCACGACGGCGCAGGCTGGTCCTCCATTTCCGGACTCGGAGACAAATGACGTTTCGGACAAGGATCTGCCGGACAAAGCCAGGGTCTACCTGACGGCTGTTGATGCCCGGCTCGAGATGCCCGACTGGCTTCGCGCGGACATCTACACCGAGCTGTCCGACCACCTGCGGGATTCCATCGCGGCGATCGAATCCGAAGGCCTCGACGCCGATCGCGCAGCCGGGGAGGCACTCGCCCGACTGGGCTCCCCGGAGGATCTCGCAAGCCAGATGCGACGGGCCCACCAGACACCGCGACGGTTGCTGGCCGGGGCGGCGGGCGGCATCATCCAGACGGGCGTGGGTTTCATCTACGGCTTGTTCGCCGCGTCCCTGCTCGGCGTTCTCGTCGCGATCTTCGCGACGCTCCTCGTGACCAGCCTTATGAAGGCACCGATTGGCTTCGTGGCCGGGCTGTTGCCGAGTTTCAGCACGGACTCGACGGACCTTGCGACCAACTCAGTCGTCACGGACCTGCTGCTGTGTGTGGCTGCAGCGATCGCCGCGCGACGCGGCGCGCAAGCGTTCGCCGATTCCAGCCGGAGGGCGCCGAGCCGCGTGGCACCGTTCTGGGGAATCGCCGGAGCCGCGATCCTGGCGCTGCTCGCCCTCTTCGTCGTCGATGCGCAGCAGAGCTGGCTCTCCGTTTTCGTCGAGCTGATGATCCCGGTTGCGTTTGCGGCCGGCGCACTCGTGCGCGTCGATCGGGGCATTGCGCTCCCCTGGGGACGCGTCGCTCTTGCCGGAGTCGTGATATCCATCGTTGGCGGTGTTGGGTTCATCGGCGCGACGGGCGTCTCGTCATCGAACGTCACCGCGGAAGCCGTGGAGATAACGCCCCTTCTCGCGCAGTTCGATCGCGTCGCGCCGTGGTGGCAGGAGACCAGACCAACCTTCGAGGGCAGCGCCAGCGCATGCTGCGGCGGCGAGGCCCATGAGTCGGTGACTCTGGACGGGGCCTTCCTCTCGTCGTTCCACGACATCCGGTTCGAGCTCTGGCGCGCAGTTCCCTGGCCGGGAGCACCAGCCGGCAACGAGCTCGGTCTCTATACGGTCGATGAGAGCTACGCCGCGCCCATCCGCATCGCTCCCGCGCAGCGCGCCGACGGGACCCTGACCGCCAGCTTCGACCTCCGGCGCTACCGGAGCAATCACTGGCTGATCTTCTTGACGGCCACCGGGCCCGATGGACGGCGCTACCGTCTGTCAGGGATGCCGGACGACTTCCACTCCAGTTTCTCCGGCACCGTCTGGGACTGGCTGACCGCGTCGGATTAGGGCCAACTCGCACCGAAACGATGATCCGGCCCTACCCGAGGGCCGCGACCGTCGCTAATCTCACTGCGACGGCCGGGCGCAACGTCACAGCCCGGTCCATCGATCGAGCCTGAGGAGGGCGGCCACGACTCTGGACGATCGGATTGTCAGAGCCATCATCGGGGCGGTCCGGGAGAAGGACCGCTCCGGATACGAGATCTGGCGGTGGCTGGGGGCCACCCATGGGAGCCACGGCGCCGAGCTGAACGAGGCGAATCTCTACCCCACCCTCTATCGGATGGAAGCGCAGCGGCTCATCCGGGCAGAATGGGAAGAGGGCGAGAAGACGCGCCGCCTGTACCGGGTGGCGGCGAAGGCCGCGATCCTCGCCGACTCCCACGGTTGGCGCCCTCTGGGCCATCCGATGACGTCCGACCCGGTGTCCGAAGAGACAGCCCAGGACAACGCCAACGCCACGAATGCCCTGCCATTGGACCCGGCCGAGTACGTCGCCCGACTCGATGGCGCGCTCGCGCTCAGCGACGACTGCCGAAGCGACATCCGAAATGAGATCCGCGACCATCTCGAAGATTCGTCGGACGGGTACGAGAGGGTCGGCCGCAGCCCCGAGGAGGCCGAGAAGCTGGCGATCCGCGGCCTCGGCTCGCCCGAGCTGCTGGCTTCGCGAATTGTCAAAGAACAGCTGACGCGGAGGCGCCTGATCTCCGGATCGGGCAGCGCCATCGTCTCGGCGCTCTTCGGCGCCGCCATAGGGATCCTTGCCGCCGGCGTGGCCATCTTCGCGGCGCCCTTGCTCGGGCGGGTACTCGTGAACGCCGTCGCCACCCTCGGCCTGCATCTGTATCTGCCCGATACGCCGGAGTGGCACTCGCAGCAGATCGGGCTGGTCGCCTCGTTCGCGGCATTCTTCGCCGCCCGCCGGAGCACGCCCCTCGCCTCTCAATGGACGCGCCGCTCGGTCCGCGCGATCAAGGCCGGCTGGGCGCTCTGCGGCGCAATCTTGCTGGCGACGGTAGCTCTCCTCCTGCCCGCCAGCCTGGATCCCCTCGTCGCCATCGCATATCTGGCCATACCTGTGGCCTGGGTGCTTGGAACCTGGCGGTGTCAGGGACCGGGCGACGATCTCATCTCGCGCCGGGGAGTGATCCAGGTCGCGCCTGTGATTGCACTCTTCCTGTTCGTGCCGGGAATGCGGGCCTGGTACTTCAGCCCCTCCACCCCCGTTCCCGCGCCGCTGCCGGCCGCCACCTCGAACGCGAGCATCTTCATAGACCCTATGAACAGCACGCTCCGCGTGAGCGGCACCGATGGGTGGAGCGACATCAAGATCGAAGGCTGGGCCGCCGCGAGGCAAGGCCTCGAGATGACTCCGGACATGACGAGGCTCGACTCGGTGTTCGAAGCCACGCCCGACCACGGGTTCACTCTGAGCGACCTGCCCGGCTCCGACAACGATTGGTGGCTGGTCCTGACGGGCGTGGGGCCGGACGGCGCCCGGCACAACCTCGGCGTGGCTCTTTTGCCCAGCAATCGGCCGATTCACCTCCAGAGCCTGTACGGCTGGCTCGTCGGACCGAAGTAGCCCCGCCCCGGCCCGGCCCGGTGGGAGCACCAACCGTCCCCTGGGCCGCAACGCGCCCTAGACTTTGCGTGCCTCACGAAACCTCTGAGCCCGCGGAGAGCAGCCCGCCATGTCGAACGACGCACCCCGTCCCCTGCCCTACGACCTCCCTTCCGATCCGGCCAAGCGCCACAGCGCCGCGCTGACCGACGGACCGGACCGAGCGGCCGCGCGCGGCATGCTCAAAGCGATCGGCTTCACCGACGAGGACCTGGCTCGACCGATCATCGGCGTCGCGACGACCTGGATAGAGACGATGCCGTGCAACTACAACCAGCGCCGTCTCGCCGAGCACGTCAAGGCCGGCATTCGGGCCGCCGGCGGCACCCCAATGGAGTTCAACACCATCGCCGTGTCCGACGGGACATCGATGGGGACGGACGGGATGCGAGCCTCGTTGATCAGCCGTGAGGTGATAGCGGACTCGATCGAGCTATGCGCCCGGGGCCACCTGATGGACGGTCTCGTCTGTCTGGTCGGCTGCGACAAGACCATTCCGGGCGCGATCATCGCCCTGGGCCGCCTGGATATCCCGGGGGTAATCCTCTACAACGGCACGATCTATCCGGGCGTCTACAGGGGCAAGCGAGACGCCACGATCGTGACCATCTTCGAGGCCATCGGCGCGTACCGGGCCGGCAAGATGGAGGCCTCCGAGCTCTACGAGATCGAGTCGGTGAGCTGCCCAGGCGCGGGGGCGTGCGGCGGGCAATACACAGCCAACACCATGTCCATGACGCTCGAGGTTCTCGGGCTCTCGCCGGCCGGCCTCAACGGCATCCCGGCCGAGCATCCCGACAAGGACGACTCGGCCCGCAAGTGCGGCGAGATCGCGATGGACCTGGTCCGCCGGGACGTCCGGCCGAGCACGTTCGTCACCCGCAAATCGATCGAGAACGCGATCGCCTGCATCGCCGCGACGGGCGGATCGACCAACGGCGTCCTCCACCTGCTCGCCATCGCCCACGAATACGGAATCCCGCTCGAGATCGACGAGTTCGGCGAGATCGCCGACCGGACGCCCATCGTCGGCGACCTGGTGCCCGGCGGGCGGTACGCCGCGGCCGACCTGTTCGAAGCCGGCGGCCTGAGCCTGGTCACCCGCGAGCTGCTGAAGCGCGGCCTGATCGACGGCTCGACCCCGAACGTCGACGGCGGCACCATCGGCTCGAGCGCGGCGGCAGTCAAGGAAACCGAAGGCCAGAAGGTCGTCGTGCCGATCGAGACGCCGCTCAAGGAGACGGGCGGCCTCACGATCCTCCACGGCACGCTCGCCCCGGACGGCTGCGTGATCAAGCTGGCCGGCCACGAGCGCCGCTTCCACAAGGGCCCGGCCCGCGTCTACGACAACGAGAACGCCTGCTACGCAGCGGTCCGGGCCAACCAGATCAAGCCCGGCGACGTCGTCGTGATCCGCTACGAGGGCCCCGTCGGCGGCCCGGGCATGCAGGAGATGCTGTCCGTCACCGCGGCGCTCGTCGGCGAGGGTCTCGGCGAATCCGTGGCCCTGCTCACCGACGGGCGGTTCTCCGGCGGCACCCACGGGCTGATGATCGGCCACGTGGCGCCGGAAGCGGCCCTGGGCGGCCCCATCGCGTTGATCGAGGAAAGCGACGAGATCGTCATCGACGTCGATCGCCATGCCCTGGACCTCAACGTGGCCCCGGACGTCCTCGCCGAGCGGCGCTCGCGCTGGACTCCGCCGGCCCCTCGTTATCGGACGGGCGTCATGGCCAAGTACGCGGCGATGGTCTCGTCCGCGTCACTGGGAGCGGTTACCACCGGCGAGCGGATGCAGGAGCGGCTCGCGACGGCCACCGCGCGGAAGTAGCCGCCCGCGGGGACGGCAGCCAGCCCTAGCTCGCGAGCGAGGCCGGCAAGTTCGGGCCGGGAGCGCCAGTCTCCGGCTCCGAACCCCTGTCGCCCTGCGACCCAACCTCGGCAAGCCCGCTTGGGCGAGCCTTTTCGATCATTGGCCGGGCGGCGCGAAGCAGTGCCTTTGTCTGCGCGTCGAGGTCGCCGGACTCGTAGAGCCGCCACAGCTCCGATGCCGCCGCTGTCCGCTCGGCATGCGCCTCGCCGAGGAGCTGCGCGACGAGAGCGCCCACTTCGGGCGGACAGCCGATGCCGGCGAGGACCGTGGTGACGTCGGACCTCAGCTCGTCCACGATCCAGGCCTCGTCCCCGCGAGCTTTCGAATCGGCGACCATCGCAAGCATCGGCTCGACGACGGGCACGCCGATCTTGACGAGGGCTTCGAGCACAGTTGCCGGCTTCGCTCCCCGGAGTTCGTGCAGCAGCTCCGGGATGGCCCGCGGATCCTTCATCGCGGCAAGGGACAGGGCCGCGCTCCGGCGAACCTCCAGATCCGAATCGGTCAACGCGGCCACGAGCGAGTCGGCGGCCGAGGGATCGGCAATCTCCCCGAGCGACCGGGCAGCCGCCTGGCGAACACCGGCTATCGGATCGCGCAGCGCCTGAACAAGAGTGGCGACGCCGCGCGGTTCGCCGATCTCACCGAGGATTCGAGCTGCCCGCTGCCGGCTGCCGATGTGGGTGCCCTTCAAGGCTTCGATCAGGTCGTCGATCGCATCCGCGCCGATGTCGGCGAGGATCTGACTGGCCGTCTCGCGGGTCTCCAGATCGGAGTCGGCGAGCAAGGTGATGAGCGGCCGGACAGCCGGCCGGCCGATACTCGCGAGGGCTCCCGCGGCGACGACTCGGACTACCTTGGAGTGCCACTCCAGGATGCCGATCAAGGGTCCTACGGATGGGGCTCCGAGCCGGACCAGCGCATCGGCGGCGGCCGACAGGTCGTTCCAATCGCCTTCCCAGTCGGGGTTCTTGAGGGCCAGGCCGAGTGGCTCGACGGCGCGGACATCGCCGAGTTCGCCGAGGGCGGCGGCGGCGGCCCGGCGGACGTTCACGCCCCCGTTGTATCCCAGCGCTCGAATCAGCCCCTGCACATCGCGCTTGGCTTTGAGCGATGCGACATCGGGCGGCCCAAAGAGAGGCATAACCAATCTCCCTTGATTGGCAACTGTCCCGCGGAGCCTGGGACCTGTCGACTAGTCATTTTCGGCCCCTACCGGGCCAGAATCCGGCATGGCGCGCCGACCCGGCGGTCCGCCGCCGGCCGCATTCGCCGGCCTTGCCACGACGCTGCAGCCTCGCCCCCTTGCCCTCGTGCCATGGAACGACCACCTGGCAGCACGGCCGAGTCCTCGATCGCGGCACGAGCGGGCCGACCGCATACTCG
>VFSW01002132.1_pt1 | contig 29976 bp, 42 predicted proteins | sample 5358111 | NCBI WGS metagenome assembly VFSW01 (sample SAMN11554181, study PRJNA540505) | mine drainage metagenome | isolation source: sediment from site ElyBrook_90M | place: USA: Ely Copper Mine, Vershire, VT | collected 2017 | reverse complement strand
TACCTGCATGGGGTGCAGGTGGTCGGAGGTTCAAATCCTCTCGCCCCGACCAAAACCCTTTGAATCCACGCCGAATTTAGCTGCTTATTTTCGGCGTGGATTTCGGGCTGTTAAAAATTCCGGGTGTTTGTTAAAAATTCCGCGCGGCTACTTCGGACCGGACACGATCTGGACCTCGCGCGATTTCGTGTAATGCGCGGTCATCTCCGCAGTGGTATGGCCACCCAAGGCCTGCGCCGCCTCGGCGCCGTCGGCGCGCTTCACGTCGGTAAGCGACTTCGCGCGAAGGTCCTGAAAATGCGCGTCCTTGACGCCGGCACGCTCGCACGCGCGCGACCACGCCGTCCCCGCGCCCGAGTAGCGGTATTTCTGTCCCTCGAGCGTGTGCACCACATACAGGCCCTTTACCTTGCCGAAGGCCTTGGCGCGGTCTAGCGCGTCCCTCAGCTGCGGCGTCATTTTAATGCGCAGACGGACGCCCGAGCTGTTCACAGTCTTTGCAGGGTGGAAATCTACGCCTTCATCCGACACGTCCGACCAGCGAAGGCGCAGCAGGTCGCTGATGCGCTGCGCGGTGAGGTATGCCAGGTCGATGAGGCAGACAATCATCGGCCCGCTGCGCGTCTCCTTGCCGTCCACGCCGACGAGGGCCGCGGCCTTGATTGCAGCGAGCTCTGCGTCGGCGATGTAGCGGTCGCGCGACTTCTCCTTGTAGGACTTCATATCCAGGCCGACGGCAGGATTGCGCTCGACGTAATCGAGCTCGAGCGCGAAGGCGAACAGGAGCGAGAGCAGAGAGCGGTATTTCTTCGCCGTGTTGGCCTTGTCCTTGAAGTTGTCCCGCAGGAATTTGGCGATGGTCGAGGGCTTCACATCGGCCGCGTCAAACTCGAGGAACGCCGCCGCAATCACGCCAAGCATGCGTTCATACTCCTTGCGGGTTTTCTCCGCGTAGCGCGGCAAGACGTCGGTCTTAAAGGTGCCGATGAGCGCCGGGACCATGCTCGGTGCTTCGGAGCGAGCAATGCGCTCGGCGTAGCGACGAAGCGAAACGGGCAGTCCCTCGCGCTCGCTGCCCAGGCGGATAAATTGCCCTGTGTGCTCGCGAAAATAATATGCACCGTGCAGCAGGTACATGCTGCGCGGAAGGTGCGAATTAGTTTTACGCGGGCGCCCCATTGTTCAAGCCTCTAACCGGTCGTAGTTTCGGGCCGGATTGTGCGCCCATTTGGCCCGGCTCGGCAAGCCAGGCCCGCAGCACGCACACCGTGCCATCCGCGCGCCGATGCGCGCGTATGCCCATGCGCTGCAGCTCCCGAAGCTGCTCAAGCGCGCGCACGTAGTGCGTCAGCTCGAACAGCTCAGTAACCGTCAGGGCGATGTTCTCGGCCATGTAGTTATATATCGACCCGTTTTATACAGAGCATCGGGAGCCCAGATCGGGCATATCTAGCCGTCGAATCGTCTCGTCGCCGTCGGCGGCCGGCTGTTGCGGGGCCAGCTCGGTCAGAGGGTCTGGAACGGGTAAGCCTGAGAGCACACGAACGCCGCCGCAAAGACTTCTGATTGCCGCCAGGTTGAAGAAGCGTGCGCCGCTCCGGCATAATAGGTTCGCCGCAATACAGGTCAAGATCGATTCCTTGGAGAGTTTGTTCAGCAGGTCAAAAGCCGGCGCCATTGCGTCCTCCGAGTGCCAAGAAAGCATGAGCCTCCCGAGCAGCTCCTCCCGCGACAATCCACCGAGCAGCGCCAACGATTTGGCGATCTCATCCGCCTTTGCTAGGCCGACCAGATCGGCCGCCACTTTAAATCCATTCAGGACGTCCAGCGGATTCACTGCCGCGCCGATGTGGGCCCTGTAAATATTCAATTCTTCAATTTTCATCGTTTTATCCCTCTTTCATCTTGATCTGAGTGTTTTCCCGGCCGGCGCCCGCAGACGGATCCGGGTCGGCAGGCCACGCCCGCAGCACGCACACCGTGCCATCCGCGCGCCGATGCGCGCGTATGCCCATGCGCTGCGGCTCCCGAAGCTCCTCAAGCGCGCGCACGTAGTGCGTAAGCTCGAACAGCTCGGTAACCGTTAGGGCGATGTTCTCAGCCATGAGACCGTATATTGACCTATTTTGTACCGCGCCAAATTCGTCAATTATTTCGCCTCCACGAATTTGGCAAACTCCAGCAGGAAAGCTTTACAGCCTTCCTTGTCGGTCGCCTCGCTGAGTTTTCGCACGGCGAAGCCCACGGTTATCCTGAACTTTTTGGCGTCAATTTTCGGCTGCATCAAGAGGCAGGAGAAAAGTGCTTCTGCGATGAGGAGATTTGCCGCGGCGAGCTCGGTGTTTTCCGCGTACATCTTTTTGACTTCGTCGTCGATCATCGGTAAGCCATCCCCGAGACGGTGCCGTTGGCGGCATAGCCCTGTTCGATGATCCCGCGGACCACGCGCTGCATCTGCGGAGTCGCCATCAACTGGGCGTGCGTGCGCGGATCAAGCGAGTTGAAGGTCATCTGGACGACCACCGGCTGGCCGCCCGCGCCGGTTCCCCCGGCCGGAATCACGCTCTCGCCCGCGTGTATAACCGCCGCACCCGACTCGGCGACGAAGCCGCCGCTGTCCAGGTGCGGCAGAAATGACATATCGGAAACCGGAGCGGGCGACTGCGTTGCGGATGACCCGATGTTGAATAAGCCGCCAAATAATCCGGCGAATCCTCCGCTTCCCATCGCCCCGGAGATCATGCTGGAGATCCCCGCGCCCATGGGATTGGTGATCGTCTCCCGGGTGATGATGGCTGCAATGTCGTGGCCGATACCCTTCAGCACCTCGCGCAGGTTCTTGCCACTGCTCAGCGCGTTTTCGAACGCCGAGCTGAAGGTCATGCCCATCTGCTTGCCGAAATTGTCCGCCTGCTTGAGCGCGTCAGACGTGTGGTTCGTCGCCGTAGTGAGCTGATCCATGTGTTGGTGGATATTCTCCACGGACGCCGCCCACTGTTCGGTCGTAAAGCGGTTTTTTGCGTAGAGGTTATCGACTTCGTCAAGCTGCCGTAAATAGGGTGCCAGCGGGTCGATAATGTCTTTCCAACGTTGCGCCTGCTGGTCGAGCTCTGCGTTCTGCTTCGCAGTGGCGTCGAGGACGGAGTTTTTATAATCATTCGCCGCTTTCAGCTCCTCCTGCCACGCTTTCTGACGAGCGATTAATGATTCCACTTCCCCTTTCTCTCCGACTGCCAGCAAGCGCTGCCGCTCTTTTTCGGCATCTGACACGCCGCCCCGGGCGCCTCGGCCGGCGCCAGCTTTCTGTAGAGAGAGGATCGATGCAAGATCGGTGCTGCTTGGCGCCGCGGCGGGCGCGACCGCGTTACCCTTGGCCTGCATCTGCTCCCACAGGGTCTGCGGCTTTTCGGCAAACATCATCGTCGCCAGCTTGTCCCACATCGCTCCGTAAGCGCCCGTGACGCCGCCAGTACCCTTCAATGAGGCGCCAGTCGCGGCTCCGAGTTTGGCGATCTCCTTGAGCACCTGAAGCCACTTATTCCCGCTCTCCGCGGCCTTTTCAATGTCCGCGGTCATGGTGGCCAGTGCGCTAACGTCGTCGCCCATCCACTGCATCGTGAGCGCGGCAGATTGCGACTTCAGGGCCTTCAGACTATCTTCCAGGCGCTTGGCCGCGGCCGTCGTGCCCGGATCCATCGCAACTCCGAGGCGCTTCGCCTCGTCGGTCGTGTCTTTCAAGTGTGCCATCATCGAGATCAGCTCGTCGCCGGCCTTTCCAAAGGCCAAGCGGAACGCGGCCGTTTTGACCGCTGCATCGTCGATGGCGCTGGCGTGCTCCGCAAACTGCGTCAGCGCCACGTTGGGACCCTGGGTGATATCCACGCCGAGCGCCTTGAACATTTTCCCGGCCACGGATGACGAGTTCGCTCCGGCGACCATCTGCTTCTCGAAGAACCCCATGCCCGTGGCAAAAAAACCTATATCCGTGTCGCTTTGCTCGGCCGCATATTTCAACTCGGAAAGCCGAGCGACGCCGATCCCGGTGCGCTCGGACATTCGGTCCATTTGCGCAGCCGCATCAACGAGGCCCTTAGCGTAGCTCGCAAGAGCGCCGATGCCGAGGCCGACGCCCAGGGCCGAGAAGGCCGCCGTTGTCGTTCTGATCGCGCTCTGGATCGAATTGGTCGCGGATTTGACGGTCGCTTGCGCACTCGCCATGTCCTGCTGCAGGCGCGCGACATTCGCGCTCATCTCGAAAATCAGTGTTCCGACAGTTGCCATGTGGTCTCTCCCTTTCCTGTCAAATTAATCCCGGCGCTCAGCCGCCGACCTCCGGAAATTTAATTACATTGTTCATCGCTCGCGGCGACCATCCCTCGATCTCCTCGGCCGGCATGCCTTCGTCGCGGATCGCGTGCAGCAGCTCGTCGCGATATTGCTTGTACACTTCTTTCGCCCAAGCCCAGGCGCGCCGGTTGATACGCTTTTTCAAGGAGACCGTGGAGGGATCGCGAAGGATCATCGCGCGGCGAGCTGGAGAAACGGCGAGAGTTTTGTCGAGCTATTCGCCTGGGTGATCGGCGCGGAGATCTTCGGCTGTCCATCTACGCGAAAGATGGCGCGAAAGGCGGTCGCATCCGCATCGAAATACAGGTGCATCGAGGTCGCCGTTTCCACACCGGCCGCCTTGGAGATCGTGCGGTAATAGCTGAGGTCTACCAGCTGCACGTCGCCGATCGACGAGAACACGTTGGCATGTTGGCTGAGGATTATCGGGCGCCCGAGCAGAGCGCCGTACGGGCTCGACGCCAGTGCGCTCTTGCCGCCGCCCATCGGAAGGTAATAGGGGATACCGTTGGAATTGAGACTGAACAGCGAGCCCAGAACAGTATCGTGTATCAACCAGGCCGCGGTGCGAAACGATCCCGGCGGCAACTGCGCCATCATGTTGGCCAGGTTGGTGATGGTGAGCGTGCCGGTGGACTGGCCGCTATCTTTGCTCACGGTAACCACGGCGCCGCTATTGACGTAGCCAAGTGGCTGCCCGGCGCCGTTGCCGTTGACGATGGCGTCATTGGTTTTCCAGCGGATCGAGCTGCCGACCTTTTTCGGCAGATAACTGTCGAGCGCGTTGGTGTCGGCCAGCAGCTCGTCGGTGAGCGGGACCAGGGCCATCAGCTTGTGCAGGCGCAGTACGCTCGTGCCGAGCTTCGGCTTGGTCGCGTTTGCGGCGGTCGCCTCGTCCTGCCAATAGGCGCGAATGCCGTCCGTTCCCCAGGGCGTCGTCTCGTCCTTCGGGAACACCATCGAGTTGCCGCCGATCTCGGTGTTGTCGGTCAGTGGCACCAGGGAGTCCTCGCCCAGCGACAGCATGAAAATGTCGCGCGCGAACTGCGGGGGCACCGCAAAGCCGCCCTCGACGCCCGAGCCTTCATCACCGAAGGTACTCGGAGCCGCCGCGCCGATCAGCAAGCGCTTGTCGGGCACGCCGCCGCTCCGACCCGCGAGGATGACCGTTTGCGCGAATTCGCCGAAGCTCGCAAAGCCGCGGCGGGGATCCTCCTCGCGGCGGTCGCGCACCGAGGTGATTCGGCCGGCGCCCCCTCGGCCCCCGACGCTGGATACCCGGCCGGCTTCGATTTGCGACATTTTCTCGCCGATCGCGACGTTGACGCGGCGCACGTCGTTCGCAAGCGCGTCAAACCGCTTCTGCTCTATATCGCTGAGGTTGCGACTGGCGCCGGCGGCGCCGTCGGTCATGCTCTTCATGACAGCTAGAAGATCCGCCTTGCGGACCCGCAGGTCGGCCAGACTATTCTTGTCCATATAAATGCTCCCAATTAATAAGATCCCGCCGCAGGCGGGAAAATGAAGGTTGCGGAAGGCCTGCATGTTGCGCACCCAGGCGATCGTCGGACCGCCTCGGCGCCGGACTCATCGGAGCCGGCGTCGTTGAGCTGGGTGTGCAGCTCAAAATTTGAATTTCCCGCTCCGCGCTCGTGCGCGGCCGTAGGCTTTTTTCTTTCTGCCTGAGACCGAAAACCGTGAGCGCGACGATGTGCATACGTTTGGACGATCTAAGTTAGGCGATCGCCGCCCTGGGCGAGCTTTCCGGCTCCAGGAAGGAAAACTCCCATTTCCGCCCGCTCGCATCGCGAAGTTCGAAGCCTTTCGCGATGGCCAGGACGCTCTCATAATGGCGCCGGAGTCTGACAAAGAGATCGTCGCCGTAGGCGGATTCCAGCAACTGGTGCAATTCGCCCCTGATAGATCTCAGCCGCTCCAGCGCCTGGCCCAACTCGGGGCTATTCGAATAAAACACCGGCCGCGTTTGGCCAAGGATATTTCGTTCGGTCGTGATGCCGACGTGCAATGTGCCGGGCAACGCCTCGAGGTAATATCCAACGCAGCGGATCAGCTCCCCGATATCCGGGTGAGCTCCCTCTCCGAGCGCTTTCGCGAGCGAATAAATTTCGCTGTCGAGTGCCACGCCGGCGGCGTGCGCGTTGCCCCAGGCCGCGATCTCCTCCGTGGTCGCCTCCCTGAGCGCCGCCTCGGCGAGCGCCAGTTTCTTTTTGGCGCTCTCGTGCGCTTTTCCCGCGACCTGCACGTCGCGACGCAGTTTCTCCTGCGTGGCCTCGCTTGCCTTGACGAGCTGCTCGCGGTCGGAGAAGTGCCTTTTCGCTTCTTCGTCGAGTAGGCCTTTCAAAAAGGCGCTTTTGCTAAGCGTGTCCATGATGCCGCGTTGCCTGCTGGTGAAGCTAAGTTCCATTGTGATCCTCCAAGGTTGGTTGATTGCTCATTGCTGACTACGCGGGCCCGGGCATCCCACTCGCCCGACGCCCTGCACGCCTCGCGCGGATCTTCGAGCCCCCGGGGAGCGCCGGGTTCTCGGGTAGCGCGCGAGGCGTGCCGCGGAACCCTGGGGCACTCCGTGTTCGCGGCAGGGGTCACCGTTTCGGATCGCATCAGCTTCGCTCTCGTAAGAAGACGATTGAAGCGTAGCGCATTGAAAAGTGCTTTTGTGCGTCCAACTTCAAGTAGGCGGACAGCGGCCCTGCGTTCATGTCCGTTTCCTTGCGTTCAGCGCATTTTTGACGACGCGCTGCAGCTGCCTTTGGGATAAAGGCTTCTTGCCCTTCCAGGCTTTCCAACGTTTCGATTTCGCTAAAATGCCAACACGCGCGCGAGGGGACACGGGCGACGGCTGCCGACGCCCGAGCTCGTCCCATGCGTTGATTATTTCGTCATCGCGCGGACCGAGCGCGGCCCGCCGGTTCCGGCCGGATGTTTTGCCAGCGATCGAAGCGTAGCTCTCGAAGCGAATTCGGTCCTCAACGGGTTCACGGATTCGCTCTTGCGCCAGCGCGTACATCGCCGAAAGGAGCGGCCTGAACATGTCCATGGAGTATTTAGATCCATCCTTGATTGTGATCGCCACAGAGACGGTCGCCTGCAGCGCAGCTGCGGCTCGCGCCTCCCGCTTGCTGAAGATATCCTGGTAGTCCGTCTGCAGGTGGCAAAGGCCATCGAGCAATTGACTGTCGCAAATTGTTGCGCACCCAAACGCGACGCGATCGGGCAAATCGCCTGCATCCCTGGCGATGTCTAGGTTCTTCGATGTGAGGTCCTGGACGATATCGCCGCAAAGGGTCGACAACGTTTCAATGGGATTCGGACCATATGCCAGTTGTTCGATCATGAGATCAATGTCATCCGGGTCCCAGAGGAGTTTTGATTTATTCGCCGTCTTGTCCTTTTTTACGAGTGGGGCAGCTCCGGATCCGCCGCGGGGAGCGTCAGGTGTCGATCGCGTCGTCGCGGCCGCGTCCTGCTGGGCAACGATTGCGTCCTCGAGTTCCGCGAGCGCATGCCGCCTGGTCATATGAGGCACCCCATCGCGAATCGCAGATACTCGATGGACAGCTCAACATAGCGCGCGACGTAGCGCTCGCTCGTTCGAGCGCGCAACTCCCGGGCCAGGTCCTCCTCGTTCCACAGGCCGGGCGCGTCCAGGTCCTTCCCTTGGTTCAGCAGGCATAACGCCGCATCGAGCAGCTCCTCCGCGCCGGGCGAGAACCTCAACTGTAGCCAGCGGAGAGAGCCGCTCAGATCGTGCCAATGCCAGCCGGCCGGAGGCTCGAGCAACTCATCCAACTGATCCCGACGGCTCCACAGCTGGACGGAGGCGCCGCGCGGGGACGCGCATACAATCGGCCGGAGCTCGACCAGCTGGAGAACCCCCGCCGCGTCGTAACCGTTTATCACTTTGAATTGTATTTCTGCGGCGTCCATGACCGTCTCCTCGGGACGTGGCCGATTGTCGCGCGCCGGCTTCATTCGCTGCGGGTGCAGACGTCTGCACTCAGAAGAGTGGGTGTCCAGCCTTCTATTTCGCTCGGACTCAGGCTGCCAATTGCGAGATCTCTCTGGATCTTCGCGTAGAGCTCAGCGAACGACAACTGCAATCGCCTGGGATCGTCGGTGATAGATGCGGCCAGCGACCAGGCGCGCTTGCTGGCGGACTTTCGCCCGGCGCGCGCCGCGCGCCATCCAATTTGCCGATCGGCGAGCGTGGCCTCCAGGTCAAGCGCGATCATCTTCTTTCCTTTCATTGACCCCCCCATAGTTAACTCCCGCTGCGTCGAACACCCCTCTTCGAAAACCACCGCGCAGAAAAATCGTGGAGCTGGCGCGGTCGCGCGGCGTCGATCGCCGAGGATTTTAGGTGCCGTACCCCTGCCGCCTGGCAGTGTCGAGACACGGCGACCTCGTCCTGAGGCACGATTGCTGCAGATGCGAGCACGAAACAGCACATGCCAGGCGTAGCGGCACAATGAACAGCGCGTCGGGGCCGATGGTGCCGATGTGGGCGATGTTTCACTCCGTATACATATTTTGTCACTGACACTTTCCACGCCTTGTAGGAAACATAGGCTCTATCGGCTCCATCGGCACCTATCACACGCATTTGGTTACCTTCCATCGACGGACTTTGGTCCTCTCATCGCGGGTATCCTGTTGAATCTTCATGCCGTCCACGATGCGATCGCGATGTGTTCGTAGCCAGTATCCGAGGCGGCGTGGGTGAACCTTTTCGCTGCAGATCAACTGGAGCGCGTCGTACAACCCCGGATGGGTGCGATCGGAATCCATCATCTGCGTCGACGTGCCGGCCGCTACCACTTCGGCGAGCGTGATAGGTTTTTCTCCGAAAACTTCACACCAAGCAGAGAGCAATAGGCGCGTGGCCTCGATGTCCGGGTCCTGATCACGCAGTCCTTCGGCCGCCCGCAGCGGATCCGGCAGTCCGAGCCATAGCAACGGGCGGCGCACGAGGCGATCCCACTGCTCAAATCCGCCGAACGGATACGCGCCGTCCACTGCGGGCGCATCGGCCGCCAGATAGGCTAGCGGTATCGTAAGCGCGGCGCGGATCAGCACGCCACGCTTGGAGAAAACGTCCTCCAGATGGTCGCTGCTGAATGTTCTCCGTTCGGGGCGCTCTACGCCCGCATCCATGCGGATGAAAACAGTGCGTCGATTCAGGTCACCGACGATGCTTAGATTGTTCCCGGTTGCAATCATCAACGCGTGCGTCGGAACCGAAACCATCCCACTCCCACCCAAAGGGCGCAGGCGCAAAAGGAGCTGCGTCGTCACTTGACAGAGTAGGTCTCCCCCGAGAGGCCGCACGAGATTGTCCATTGCGATGCACAGGTCTCCGGCAAGCAGCATCCCGGCGATACGTTTTTCCGCCTCGGCGTCGTCGTGTCCTAACGACACCACGCTTGGCCTGCGTCCGGTGGCGATGATCGACATCGTTTCGGCAATAAGTGTTTTTCCGGTGCCAGGCACCGGCGCTGTTATTGCCATCAAGGGGGCAGCGGGGAGGATTCTTCGCAGCAGCCCCGTAATGATGCCGGCGACGGTCGCGGACCGGTCTCCGTCATCCACAAATTTGAATTGCCCAATCAGATCGAGCAAAATTCGTAGGCAAACATCTGCATCGTTCTTGCTCGGCTTTGCCGGCGGCGTTGTGTATCCCGCGATTTCACCGTGGGCAAGGAAAAGACCCGTTTCAGCGTCATAGCCTGGGCGCTCGATAATTCGCGCGTCCTGGGTGATGAGCGGCGCCTCGACGAATCCAGACAGCGGGCGCAACTCGGGCCAGTACCCGCGGCTTAGATAGGCATCGCCGACGCGGCGTGGACAGTCGCACGGTTTGTAACTTTCGGTCCGTGCGTCGAACCGCTCGTGGTGTGCCGCGCAAGTCGCCAGCTCGACGGTGTGCGGGCCGTCCGCCGGGTGCAGGATCAGCGCGCCCGGCGGTCGGTGCACCCCGGCGCCGATGGTTTTCGGCGCCGGGTAGATCCGCACCAGGCGCCCGCAGTGAGTGAACAAATTTCCGCCAAACTCGGCGAGTGCGCGGCCAACTTGGTCCACGATCTCCGGAAGTTTGCCGGGATCGTGGCGGATAACGCGTCGGCCGTCGGAATTAAATGTCTCGCGGGCGGCCGCCTTGCGTAGTCTTTTCTTTTTCGATTTGTTACCGCGGGCGATTTCTTTATCCAACGCCACCGCGCCACGCTCGATGCTGCCCGCGTCAGTCATGGAAGGCCCCAGCGGCTGCCTGCAGCCTCGCCGAGGCCTGCATGAGGCGCTCCAGGTCGACGGGCGTCAAGACGGTGCCGCGCGCCATGTTAGCGGCAGCCGTAGCGACCACCAGGGCCTCGAATGCGGTGCAGCGCAACACATCAGTAGCGTTGAACGGTCGGCGCTCGCGCTTGCCATGCGAGAGCTCGCGCTCTGGAAATAAGGCGCTCATGTCCAGGCCGATTGCGGACAGCACTTCGTTGACAGAACAGCCTGCAAAGTCGTGAACAAGGATGCGGCCATCCCCGAGGTCACGAATAGAGAGCGAAGCGCGGCGGTCGGCGTGCGCCGGGCAGCGCGCGACCCAGCGGCCGGCGCCGGTGCGTTTGACGTTTTCAAGGCGCGACAGGAGCGCGTCGATGTCCATCGGGAGAGATGGCGCTCAGATTAAGCGAATTTTCCGAGTGGTCTTCTTGGTGCACCTTCGGATGCGATGCGCTCCAATTCCTCCGAGGGTATCTTGCGATCGGTGCCGATCACCACGAACCGAAGCTTCCCGGATTTCATTAGGTCGTAGACTTTGCTCCGGGAAATGTCGAGCATCTGTGCTGCGCTATTCGGGGAATAAAGCCGCCTGCCGCTGCTTTGCATTTTCGCCTCATGTCTTAGTGAACATGGACGAATTGTGTGAGACAGGGACGGATTGTGCTAGGACACTTACAAGCGAACATAACGGAGCAAGTGTACCTCTAGGGAGCGAGCTTTCTAACCTGACGAGGGTCAAAATCGGAAAGTGTGAATGCCGCCGCCGTTGCTGCGGCGACAAGTGAACGCTCGGGCTTGCCGAGATATTCACGGAAAAACCCTGTTAGATGGCGCACAAAGTATGCGCGGCAAGCATAGTCTCCGTGAGTTCGTTTGCCAGCACTCACCTTGCAGAGATAAGGGGCGGCGGAGGCGACACTGTCCAAGATCTCGGAGAAACGGCTCCAATGTGGTTGTCCTGGGCGCTCGGCGTAGACGTCTGCACAGGTCGACGAGGTGCGCGTTTCAATGGGGAACACCAGGTGGGATATCAACGTTCCGTCAAGATAGTAGCCGCGCAATGTGTTGGAAAGCTCCACCGACAGCCTCTGCACCTTCTTAAGGAATGCCTTGTGTTCCGCCTGCGTAAGACCTTCCTCGTATTGTGGACCGAGGAAGCCATGGCAAGCCGCGGCGGCGAAGATCAGGGGCGCCATCGGCTTCTTGGATGCCCCGAGGGCCTCCCAAACGCACTTCATATTTTCCGCGTTGAGCAGGGTACTGATGAGGAGAGGGCAGCGTCGGCGCGGATCCTCGAGGTTGTAGCCCTTGAGCTGCAGCTCGTACTCGTGCAGGTAGTCGATCACCTCTGCAGGCGCCCACTTGGGGAAGGTGGCGCTATTCTCGATGCGCTTACGCTCTGCCATCTGTGAGCCCTCCCGCTGCGCTGCGCCGGCGCGCCCAAGAAGCTTTCATTGCGGCCGAGCGCTTCGCGGTCGCACTGATATTTAGGTCCGTGCTCGGGACGAAGGTCATCCCTGCGAGAAGCGCCTGAAAATCCTTGTCGCCCCGAGCCGCGCTAAGCGCCTCCGGCGCATATGCGGCCGGAGGCAACTTGCGCGCCAGCTTTTCGTTGGTGGCGTAGAGGTCAAGAATTGCGTTCCAGGCCACATCGAGACTCATCGCCGACTGGCCGCGCTCCTCGCGCAATTTCTTCAGTTCCTCCCAGATCCAGTGCAGAGCGAAGCGTATTCTCTGCCGCTCATAATCGTCCGTGAAGGAGCTTGCGTTAGAATTGCTGTCAGCCATGGTCGTCAATTCCTTTTCAGTTCTGTTGTAGTGAGGCCTGGGCAAGCGTCAGCGCGCGCGCCACGGCCGCTTCAATGGCTAGTGTTGCGCCGACGTGCTTTCAGGCGTCATGATTGATCGTTTCACTCGAAACGGCGTTGGCGCGCTTGTGCGGCGCCATCTATCGCTCTCCGAACGTCAGTGCAGATTCTTCGCGATTAAAGGGTGATCGAACCGCAAATGTGGAAGACGGTGTGCCAATGTGAGATAGCAATTAATCATCCCATCGGGATCGCCAATTAGGGGCGCGAGCAGTGGCGCAATGGTCTCGGCGACCGAATATGGAACACCGAATTCGAGCATTTCTTCGATCAGCTCGTCTATTGTTCGCGCGGGTTTGGTTATCATGAGCGCGATGCGCGGTTATAGCGGCCGCTCGCCCTTGGCGAACTCGCGGCGCTGGTCAAGTTTGGCGCGGGCCTGCTTCATGTTTATTACCTTGCCGTCGCTTGGTGCAGACGTCCGCATCGCCGGCGTCTCGATCGGGAGGATCTCGGCGTTTTGGATGTAGTGGTGAAGCTGCCTCGTAAGGGTCCGGATCCCGTCTTTGTACCCCGGCGCAAACTTGAAGCGTTTAGCTGGCGATATCCGGTAATCGACGGCTGCATCGCATTCGGCGAGTTTTTGCACGGCGATCTCATCCGATTGCCCTGGGCCGTTCGCTGGCTCGCCGCCGTCCATCCACCAGCCGATATCGAGCAGCACCATGCGCGCTAGTTCCGTGAGCGCCGGGTGAGCGGCGCTCGCATACCACGGGCCGTTGTTATCCCATTGCAGCTCGAGCTCGTAGTGCTGTCCCTTAAACTGGATATAGCCGTCCTGGCTGTTCGCTCGAAACATCACGCGGCTCTTGCCTCGCGTGAAAAGATGCGCCGGAATGCCGGCGCGGGCCAGCTCAGCACTGGTGCCGCTGTAAAAGGTGGACCAGCCCCACGGCTGCCGGCTCTGCTCTGTCATGAGATCGAGCAGCTCTTCGGCCTTAACGTCGAGCTTAAAGCCTTCTCTCTCGGATGCGCGCCTCGGCAATGTCGCGTTACTCTTTTTCCTAGCCATCATTCACCTCCGCAGTCGGTGGACCTGGTCAGCCGGGGCAGGGCGCCACAACGCCCCGTTCCGGCGCCATCTGGCCTATTTCTTCCGAGGGTCGAGCGCAGGTAGTCGTTCCCCCCGTCGCTCAAGCGATTGGCCAATACCAGGACAGTGGCAGTCTTCGAAATCCTGGCCCCGATATCGGCGATTTGGCATTCCAGGGCCTCGCGGCTCATAGTGATTTCAGCCACGGCGCACCTCAAGCGCGCCGGCCAGTCGGTCGGTAAGCTGCCTTGCAAATTTCATCCGGGGCATGATCGAATCCATTAGGGCGACCAGCTTTCCATTGGTGGTTCCATTTATTATCCGATCCTGCGCTATCTCCATAAGGTCTTGCAGAAAGAGAAGCTCGCGCTCGAGGGCGTTGACTAGGTCGGTGCGACGTGCAGGATTCGGCGAACTGCTGCTATGCTTCTTTGTAGCCATGATGCATACCTCCAGTTAGGTTGCGTTTTGGTCAGCCGGGACAGGGCGCCACAACGCCCCGTTCCGGCGCTTTCTAGCCTACTTCTTCCGAGGGGTGAGCCTCCCGGACCCGGCCAGCGTTAGAAGGGCGATCGCGGCCGCATTGGGCTCGTTGCGTTCCTGCTCCCAATTCTGCAGCGTTTTCACGGAAACGTTCAACAGGCCGGCGAACTCCGCCTGGCTCATCTCGAGTCCCCCTCGAATCCGCTTTACGTCCTCGCCTTTCATGAACGCACTATACCCGAGTCGCGGAGAAGTGCAACAGGGAAAAGTGTTAAAAACGCGCCGGGACGTAGAGTGACAAACTTGGGGAAAGCGGGAAGGAGTTTTTAACAATTCCCGCCTAAACTATTGATTATCTGCGATACGTACACCGCATGGGGTGCAGGTGGTCGGAGGTTCAAATCCTCTCGCCCCGACCAAATTCTTCAAGCACTTAGCCGATTTTCTCGCTTGGTGCTCAAATCGGCTGCGGGACTTTTGCGGGAGTTTTCGCCAAAAGCCACGCAGTTCTCCCTCATGCAGCTCTCCTTCGCAACACAGTGAGCGTCGGCGAACTGCGTTGATCTCCCACCGTCACTTTGTTCGCTTGCGCGATCAGGTGCTCGATCTCAGCAGCTGAATAATCAGTCGTCACGCTCGCCGACTTGTGGCCGAGCAGCGCTTGCCGATCTTCAAAGCTCACTCCCGCAACGCGAAGCCTGCGCCCGAACGTGTGCTTGAGATCGTGCACACGCAAGCGCGCAAACCCAGGATGCGCGGGTTCGCTTTTGTCCTTCTCCCACTGTTCCGCAGCTCTGACTCGTGCGCGCTTCCATGCGCCGCCATTCATCTTGGCCAGGACCTTGCCCTTGTATGGAAATACCCATACGTCATGAATACCACGCTGCGCCTCGATGACGGACTTCGCGACATCATTCAACAAAACAAGACGATCTTCCCCGTTTTTCACACCCGAGTTGGGCCGTCTGCCGCCAAAGTCCAGCGGTATCAGAAACACACTCGTCAAAAGCTCTGGCACCTTTATTTCCCAATCCCAACGCAGCCTGCAGACCTCCTGCTCACGGCAACCACTGTTCATCTTGTACAGCGCCATTTTGGCAAGGTGAGCCGGCAACGCTCTGAGCAAGTACCCCTGCTCCTCCCACGATAGCGGATACGCAGAACGCCGATTCGTCTCCGGTAACACTGTGATGTGCGGCGCGCGATCAAGCCACGTCATCTCGTGTTCATCGCGCCACACATTCGCCGCCAGCCGCAGGATTCGTACCACCCGTTGCAATGCGATGTTGATTGTGCGGTTGGACACGTCCTGCCGTTGGCGCGCCTTCACAAACTGCGTCAACGTCGCATCGTGGACGCGCCCCAAAGGCAAATCGCCGATAAACGGGTCGAGTTGCTTCAAGTGCATTGCAGTGTCACCAATCGAAGGCATGTGTTGGTTGTCTAGCAAATACCTCGTTGCGGCCTCGCGAAACAGACGGCGAGGTCTGACACCATAGACAGTTGCTTCCCGGATCTCGGTCAATCTGAGTCGGAGGTAACGCTCGGCTTCCTCCTGCTCACCAGTGCCAGTGCTCTCGCAAAGGCGACCGTGTCCCTTGATTCGTTTGTCGATGTGCCAGATGCCATCTCTTTGGTAGAGACCTGGACTCGTCTTACGCCCCATTTTCTCAAACCTCCTTTCAGCACGGGGCGCTCGCTGCAACGACCATCCTGATCCCCGCGCCTCCGCTTGTCAATATCACTTGCTCCAAAGCGCGCGACGTATCTGTCTGCCCACTCCTCAAGCTGAAGTCGATCAAACGCAACGCCCTGCTTGCCGATTGGAACTTGCGTGAGGTGCGGTCTGACCTCCGCATTGAAGCGATTGCGGTCCATGCCCAGGTAGGCTGGCGCATCCCGCAGTCTGAGAAAGCGCGGTGGAATGTCGGACACGGTCTTTTTCAACCAAGACGCACCACGAGCGTGCTCGGAGGCGGCTTCACGGATTCAGCGCACGATTATGTGGAACAGTTGATGAGTTGTTTCGCGCCGTGAAGCGCAGCGCGGCGCCTGAGCACCTGCAACCACAACAAGGTAATTTTCGTCGTCAGTAAGATTTCGGCTAGTTTCATCTCGCATATACTCACTGCTGCATGGCGATACGCTCATCATCACGCCGCCCTTGTTCGGCCTCGTCGGGTACGACGCACTGTGATGTCGGGGGGCCGGCTTAGCACACTCCTTCTTACCGTTCCCTTTGTGGTGCACAGCGCGAACCAAAAACGCAGAAGGCGCCCCGCATCCATGGGACCCTTCGTCCCCCAAGGCGTGTCGTCACGACCATCCTTCCGTCAAACCCATCGCGCGGAATCGGCGACGTTACGTGGTGGTGACACGGCTTGCCGACTATTTTCGGCGTTGGCCGTGGTCGATTGATGAATACGAGATCTTTCTAAAAAATGTCGTCAAGTTTGCTCCGAGAGCGGGGAGCCACCAAGCCGGGAGGCGATTCCGACACGGTGTCTATCGACGCCGCGGTGAGCGAATCCGACGATGCCCCGCGTTCGCCGATCTGCTTGATGCGGTGAGAACTCGTGACACATCAGGGCAAGCGGCCGCACAGCCTTACCGCATTACCTACGGACATTCGTCAGCTATTGTCGGATACGCCCGAAATACCGTTTGTTATGTGAATTTTGTCTGGTTAGAGTCAATACTTATCTTGATTCTTCGGATGGTTCATTCTAATAGTTTAATTAGGACTCGATTTGCTCCGTCCTCGCGACTCTTGCGCAGGGGGCTGTACGCGTGCGAATTACAAAGGCTTGTTTGAGCGGTGGGAGCTTGCGATCGCGGGGAAACTGATTGGTGAGTTTCGCTCGCGCTGGCGATCCCTGGAGCAAGACGAGTTCGAAGAACTCATGCAGGAGTGCCTGGTGCATTGGCTGTCTATTCGGCGTGAGCTTGATCCGGCGCGTGGGCCGGAGCGGTCGGCATTCATGGCGACAGTGGTGCGCAACAAGCTGATGGATCTCGTGCGTGAGCGCGAGTCCGGGAAACGAAAGGCCACCTACAACTCCGTTTCATTCGACGAGCCCCTGGGCGACGAGAAGGATTCGCTGACCTTGCTCGACATCTTCGATGAGACGCGAGTGCACGAAGGCGACGACTACGCCGGCGCTTTGGGTGACGAAGCGCGCGCAGACCTCCTTAAAGCGATGACGCGCCTGACGCCGCTGCAGCAGCACTTGTGCAAATTGCTCGGCTGCGAAGGGCTCAGTGTGCAGGAGATAAGCCGCAAACTCGGTATCCCGCGCACCACAATCTACGACGAACTCAAGCGCATCCGAAAGTCGTTCGCCGAACTGGGGCTTCAGTATTACCTGAAGCCCTGAGTACGACAGTTCGTCGACATCGCTCGTATTACGCAATACGGGACCGATGGCGTCGAACTCAATGATCAAATTTACGGTGATCAGCACCAAGGGCGGTGTGGGCAAAACCACGTTGACCGCCAATCTGGGCGCGCTCCTTGCCGATATGGGGTTACGCGTGCTCATGATCGATGCAGATGTGCAGCCATCGCTTTCCAAGTTCTATCCGCTCAGCCAGCCCAAGCCGTCAGCGGGCCTCACGGAGGTGATTGTCCGAGGCGAAGTCACCGCCGAATGCATCAGCTCCACGATGTATCGGAACCTTGACATCGTCGTCTCCGACGACCCGGAAGGCAGTCTTCCGCACTGGCTGCTGAATCGGATCGACAGAGGGTTTCGGCTGCGAATGGCGCTCAATTCGCCGGCGGTGATCGACTCCTATGACTGCGTGCTGATCGATACGCAGGGCGCGGTCGGACCGCTGCAGGATGCGGCGGCATTAGCGGCCGACATCCTGATATCACCGATTACGCCGGAGATTCTCTCGGCGCGCGAGTTCAAGGACGGAACGATGGAACTGCTCGACCGGCTGGAGCCGAGCAGCGCTCTTGGCGCGACGCTTGGACCGATGAAGGCGGTGATCTATCGGCAGGACCGCACGACCGATGCGCGCGTCATCGCGGCCGGAATTCGCGAGGATTTCATCAAGTTGAAGGGTCGCGTGACGGTGCTTGAAACCGTGGTCCCCCATGCCAAGGCTTATAAGGAGGCCGCGACGCTTCGAACTCCTGTGCATCGCCACGAGCGCAAACGCGACGGCGCCACACCAAGCGCATACGCTGTGATGCACCAGCTCACCTGGGAGTTGATCCCAAGCCTGGAGGGAACGTTTGTGGAATCGTTCTCCGGTCGCGAGCGCGTCGCATGAGCGGCGAGCCGACCGACAATGGTACTCCGGGTGCGGCAGTGGCCGTCGTGGCTGGTGGCACGCGTGCACGTCACGGCTCAATCGAAGAGCGACGCCGGCTGGTCGCGGAATCGTTGAAGGTTGGAAATCCCGGCAATCGCGCGAAAGACCTGCCGGAGCAGGCCGATCCCAAGCACGACTGCCAGATTGAACTCAAGCTCGAGGACATCCGACGCTATGAGCACAACCCGCGGCGGGCCAACAACACCAAGTTCGCGGAGATTAAGGAATCGATCCGATCGAGCGGTGTCCGTAATCCTCTCACGGTGACACGCCGGCCTGGAGAAAAGCATTTCATCGTCGAGGCCGGCGGCAACACCCGGCTTCTCGCGCTCCACCAGCTCTGGGAGGAGACGCGAGATCCCCGTTTCGCAAAAGTCGCTGTGATCTTTCGCCCATGGCGCTCCGAGGCCCACGTACTCACCGCGCACTTGATCGAGAACGAGCAGCGCGGGGAAATGACGTTTTGGGACAAGGCCAATGGCATTGCCGTCCTGAAGGGGCAGCTCGAAGAGGAGAGGGGGCACGCGCTCTCGTTGCGGCAGCTCGAAGAAGAGCTGAAGGCCATTGGATTTGCGGTCAACACCGCCACGCTCACCCATTATCTGTACGCGACCACGCGGCTGCGCATCCTCGGCGATGCGGTGCCTGCGCTGTCGGGCCTGGACGTGAAAACCATCCAGCCGCGACTCAACCTCATGAAGCGCTACGCGCAGATGCGTGGCGGAACAGGGGAGACGACTCTCTACGCAGGCGTATTCGACCCCGTATTTCTGCGCTACGCCGATCAATACCGGCAAAACCAGACGTTCGATGCATCGGATCTGTGCCAAGCCTGCGAGGAGGCACTGGCTCAGCATCTCGGCGAAAACGTCGCGCGGCTTCGCATGGTACTCGACGCTTTGGCGCAGTCACCGCACGCATCGCTCGATGCACTGTTCGAGACGGTGGGATCTGCGCTATCCAACGTGCCGGCATTACGCACACAGGCGGTCGGCCACGCGCCCGATGGGACTTCGGGTGTTAGCAGTGCTAACGGTCCTCCCGGGAGATTTGAACGGCGAAATGTGCCTCGCGCAGCCGCGCAAATGACAAATTTGTTACACACGGACTTGGCTGCACTGGACCGCTTGAAACAATCGATCGCCCGGTTTGCCAAGCTCGCGAACGTTGCCAGCTGTGTGCAATCCTGGGACGCCGCGCCACTTGGCTACTACGTGGAAATGCTGCCGACTCCCATTGGTGAAGATGCTCAATCACGGCTTGAGCTACGAGCCTGGTGGCTGCTCGCCCTGGTTTCGGGGCAATTCCACCCAAGCGTGCGTGCGAGCCTGCCAGATGCGTCGCGCTGGCGTCGGCTTGCCACCAAGGAAGACGCCGACGACAAAGAAACGCCAATCTTGATCGAGAGCGATCTACCAGCGGTCATGCAGTTGGACGCCGAATTCTTCGACTGGCTGCTCGACGGGCATGACGAGGTAGCCGTGACGTTCTGGGAAATCGTGAACCTCGCGCGGGAACTGCGAAGCGCGACGCCGCAGCACATCGAGGTCTCCGAGCAGCCGAATTCGACCCCAGGGAATGGATGATGTTGCCGCTATCTGACACGCACGTCCGGCTGATCCTGCTCAACCACATCGCGGTGAGGCTCAATGGCAACGATCCCGCCGAGCTTCTTGCCGCGGGCATCGAGACCGAGCAGCTTGAACACTTGAAGGAGTTGTCCGCGGGTGATTTGCATCGCCTGGCCGCCATGCGCGAACCGATGATCGCGGTCACCGTCGACAGCCACAGGCTCAAAGCGGGCCTGCGCGCGCTCGCGCTCACCAACGAGGCGAAAGCCTTGGAGACCTATTTCATTCGTCATGGAGCCTCCTGGACGATGATGAAGAGGTTTTTTAAGGTACGGCACAAGCTGACGCTTCAGCGCCGGCGTGAGTATGGGGTTCGCAGACCGCCCGGGCGAACTCCGCTTCCCGATATTGCCACCCGAGAGCGCGTCTGGCGCGTCTGGGCGGCGATCAACGAACCCGATCCACGGGCGCGCTACTACCAGTTGCACCAGACGTTCTGCGGCCTGTCGCTGGAGGTGCTGGCGGCGGTGATCTCGGAATTCGAGAAAGACCTATGAACACACTCTCCGCGACCGCTCCGCGGCTGAACCCGGAACTGCTACTGCAAATCCTCGACCTTCCAGTGAGCTTTCATCGATGTCTGGTTCCGGTTACCGGAAGCGTCACGGCGGCGTTGCTGCTCTCGCAAGCGATATGCACGGCACAGGAAGCCGATCCCACCTTGAACGGATGGTTCAGTAAATCGCAGGACGAGTGGGGCGAGGAGACGGGGCTTTCTCGCTGGGAGCAGGAGACGGCCAGACGCTTGCTCCGGGAAGCCGGTTTCCTGGAGGAGCAACGCTTCGGCATGCCGGCCAAGCTCTGGTACCGGGTGTGCCCTGAACGGGTGTGGCGCGCACTGCAGGAACGCGCGGCGGCGCTTGCCCGGCGCTGACCTTGGTGCGTGGATTTCGATGTGGGGGACGACGGTGATACCAGCGTTCATGGAGCGAATGAAACACGTCCGATTGGAGTCGCTGAAGAACTGGCGCTCGTTTGGCCACTTCTGGGCAGGCAGATCGCGTTTCACCGCAGGCTCGTGGATCTGACAGCCAGCGTGAAGGCTGCACTCCTTCTATCGCAGGCGATTTACTGGACGAGGCACGGCCGGGATATCGAGCAGAGCGCCGGATGGTTCTACAAGACGATCGGGCAGTGGGAGATGGAAACCGGACTTTCTACGAAGGAACAGGTGGGTGCGCGGCAAATCCTCCGGCGGCTCGCGATTCTCGAAGAGCAGCGTGTCGGTGTGCCTGCCAAGCTCCATTTCCGGCTCGCCCTCGAGGAGCTCGGCACCCTCCTGTCAGACAGGATCGGAATGCGCACATTCTGCGTAGACTGGGATGACGGTGCGCTGGTGGCCGAACTCCTGGGGCCGGCGCTTTCCTACCATCGCACTCTCGCGGTGGTCTCCGGTGGCGTCAATGCAGGGCTCATGCTCTCGCGTGCCTTGTACCTGACCCGCCGGGAATCGAGGAAACAGTCGGGCGGCTGGTTCTGCGGGACGGCTATGCTGTGGACGCAAGAAATTGGCCTTACCCGCCGGGAGCAGGAGACCGCGCGGCGCGACCTGGGGCGCCTCAGCATCTGGGAGGAGGCGATCTCGGGGATTCCCCCTCGCGTCTTCGTACGGGTAAGGCTTACCTGCCTGCTTGCAAGGCTCGCCGAGCACGCGTGCAGCAGTCCTGGCTTCGCGTACAAGTCTGCGGCACCGGCTGCGCCAGTATGTGATGTTCCCACAAACAGATTTGCACAAAATGGCGAAACTGGATTGCGGCAATCCAACATTCTTGTTTCGCCAAATGCGCCAAATCAGTTTCGCCAAAACCGTCACCACAGTTTCGCCGAAAGCGCCATATCACATATAACAGGTAGTACAAGAGTATTAGTACAACCACCAGGACCGGAAGACGAGCGCGTTGATCCCAGCGACATGCCGACACCGCGTGGTGGTGATTGGATCTTTCCAGACGGATTGACCCCGGAAGAGAAAAGCGCCGCCAGCGCGCTCATTCTGCGCTGCCCGGCGCTCGCGCAAGCCCTGCTTGATGAGCTGACTGCACGCATGCGCGCGAACGCGGTGCGAACGAGTCCTATCGCCTACCTGCGCGGCATGGTCACGCGTGCCCTAGCCGGAGCATTTGTCCCCGAACTGGGTCTGGGCGTTGCTGTTGCCAGAAGAAAGCGCCGCGAGGAAGCGATCGCCCGAGCGCAGAGGGAAGCAGAAGAACGGCGGCTCGCCGTCGAGCGCGCAAGCCCTGAATATCAGGTCAAGGTTGCCGAACACCGGGCCAAGATTCGCGAGATGCTCGACGCGAATCAGCCGCGGCGTCCTCGGCGTGAGACGCCATGAACTCGACCGCCATGCCTGCGAAGCCGCCGTTGCTGCCGTTAGCACTGCTAACGCTTCTCGTGGCGCCTAGCGAAGCGCAATCGGCGATCTTTCACTGAGGAATCTTCGATGGCAACGAAAAAACCAGCAAAGCCGAACGCGGTGCCCGCCGGCGGTATCGATCCGGCAGCGGCTGCCGTAATCGATCAGGCGCTTGCCCTGGTATTCCCGGTAAGCCCCGATTCGCCTTTTGCGGATGGCTACGACATCGCCTCGGAGCGCGACGCGCTGGCGGATCTCGTGGCAGCAGAAAACCCCGATCAGAACGACCCCAGATGGGCGAGACTCGTCGAACTACGCGGACGGGAAAGCGAGTTGCGCGAGATGTCGCGGAGCGAAGCTCGGCGCCAACCGCCTGCCGCCCCCGTGGCGGTCCAGCCAGCGAGCCGCGTCGAGAAACTGGGGCAGCTGGCTGACGCCACGCCAGACACAATGACGCTGCATACCAAGGATGCGTATCGCATGTTCACCGGCCGTCCCGGAGATGCCGAAGGCAACGTGCCGCCCATCCCCGGAGGAAAGCGCTTTGCGGCGGTCCTCAAATCCATCTGGCATCTGTCGGCGAACGACAACCCGTACGCCGACTGGATCCTGGTCCGCATGTACGCCGGTTTGGTCGCGATCCGTGTCCACCTCGCCCGCGCGATCACGGCGCGCGAGGAAGCGATCGATCTCCTCAAGCGCAAAGGGCTGACGCTATCCGTGATGGCTTCGCGCAGCCCCAAGACCGTGGAGCTCGGGTTTCGCAGTCCTTACGGCTACGCCACCGCGGAGGCGATCGTCGAGTTCGACTACTACGTGCGGATGATCAAGACGCTCGTCCACAAGGATCGCATGAGCGACGGGGAGGGGCGGACAGCGATCCGCGAGGTCGGCCGAGAGATGCGCGCCTTGTTCCTCGAGCCGATCCGCTGGGAGCGGCAGCTCCTGCGCGAGGAGCTGCGGCCATTGAGCCGCTGCGATTTCCTGCCGGGAGCGGACGAGACGGCGCGCCAGCGTGTGCGCGCCACGGTCGCTTTGTTCGGCGAAGTGCCGCGCAAGGTGTTTACCGGTGCGGAGGCGCCCCGTCATACGCGGCGCCGCGTGAAGCTGACCGATGCCGAGCTGCGCCTCCTGGGAGAGGCCTCGCTCACCGCTGCGGAGGAACCGCGGCAGTCCGACACGGAACTGCTGTGAGTTCGCGGTCGCTGAGCGGCGAGTATCGGGTCGGGGCAAGCGCCATGACGACATCGCTGCAACGGTTTCCCGTGGAACACCACGCACCAGAGCGCTGGGCCAGCGCTGTGATCGTGAGAACGGGTCGCGCGCGAATGGGGCAGGGCGTCTGAGCGTGCATCAGTGAGTCACTCAACCAAACGGAGGTAGGTATGTCGAACGAGTTTCGTGGAACCGGCAATGCGGGTGACCAGCCGCTCTTGAAGACGGTCCTGGTCGGTAACGAGGAACGGCAGGTCGCCGAGCTTCGGGTGTTCTTCGACGAGTACCGCCAGGACGGCAACGGCGCCCTGGAGCAGACTGGCGGATTCTGGCTCGACGTCAATGTCTGGGGCGAACGACACGCAGCGGAGGTTGCGCAGATCGTGAAGAAGGGCGCCCGCGTGCACGTCATCGGGCGGCTTGCCGAGAGCAAGTGGATTGTGACGGAGACCGGCGAGGAGCGTCGTGCACTGTATCTGAACGCGGACCGTCTTTTCCTGAGTCTCACACGGCTCGCTGATGCCAAATTCAAGCCGCGGCGAGAGGCGTCCGAAGCTCGGACCTGAGCTTGCGAGAGCCAGATGACGTTCCACAGTACCGCTGAGCCGACGTGCTTCCCGAGTGCGGAAGAACTCCGGATGGTCCGGGCGATTGCGCTCGTCGCGCTGCTGGAGGCGGCACGCCAAGGCGAGTACCGCGCGTCCTTTCACGGTTTTAGCGTTCAGGCGCTGCACCAATGCTCGGTACCGGGTTCCGATGTCTTCGTTGACGTGAACCTCTGCGTGAGCTTCGGGAAGAATCTTGTCGAGCGCAGCCTCGTGGCCATGGGTATTTCGCAACCATCGCGCGCGGGACTTTCGGCGAGGCCAGAAGGTGCCACGATCGATGCCGGCGCGATGGAACCAATGCCGTGAACGATGGTCATCTGATTTGAATAGGTGCTGCTCGACTCCCTGCGGCATAGGTCGCGTCGAGTAGAAGCTGTCCGAGTTTTACGTTGGCTGTGTCAGCCCGACCGATGCCCGTTACGCATCGCCCTACGCTCGCGAGAGCGCCGAAACCGGACAGATCTCCTGAGAACCGGTGGCCGCAAGGCTTGGAGGTAGTTGTCAGTTGTTTCATCCCAGTCGGGGATTCCTATCCCCGGTTGGGGCATGGTCTCCCCATTTTTTTCATGTGAAAAAGGAGACCATCATGTCCGAGCAATCCCAGGCAACAAGTCCGTCGTCGTTCTTTAACTTGCACGTCGAAGGCGTCGGCTATCTCAATCGCGTGCGCACGGTAAAGCCCAAGAATGGGCAGGAGTTTCTCGCCTGCACCGTGTCCGCGATCCGAGGCAGCACCGATGCCGTCGCCTACACCAAGTTCGAGTGCAGGGTGAGCGGCGCCGAGGCGAAGAAGATCGTCAAGCTGCTGGAGCCCGATGTTGCGGCCGAGAAGGCCGTGCTCATCGGCTTCAAGATCGCCGACATCTATCCCGAACTGTTCACCTACGAGAAAGGTGACAAGAAGGGGCAACCTGGCGTGAGCATCAAGGGCCGTCTGCTCCGGGTCAAGTTCGCCAAGGTCAACGGCGAAGCGGTCGACCTGCCGCAGCCGGCGCCATCGAGCGAATCCGACAGCGCCGCGGCCTAGTCGTTCGCATCAGGCAGTAGTTCTTTCACCCCCCGGGGGAGATCTCTCTCCCCGGGGGAGCGGTCTCCCCGCCTTTCTTCAAGGAGACTGTCATGACTGTCATGAAAGAGGCCCTGTGGAACGTGATCACTGATTTCAAGCTCATGGTTCTGATCATCTTCCTTTCCCAGGTCATCGCGATCGCCAAAGCGATCGCCTGACCATCGTCGAAAACCTCTCCTTCGGGCGGGGTTTTCACCTGGGGGCAAACCCAGAGGTGAAAACCCCGCCAACCACTTGAAGGAGAGGCCGCCATGAAGCAAGCGCTGTGGAATGTCATCACCAACCTGAAGATCGTTGTGCTCTGCGTCGCGATCTCGCAGCTCATCGACATTGCCGCGATCCTGAAATGAGGTACTTGCAGCCCATCGTGTCTCATTTACGGAACCGGCGAATAGGTCCCGGAGCCCCTCGCAAGAGGGGCTCTACCCAAGCCGGCGGCGAAGCCGGCTTGGGTAGAAAAACCTCACGAACCGTCTGGCGTGGTTTGCGCCAGTGTCGAGAACACGCGTTGAGTGCTCACTGCCAGCCTTAAGGCAGTGCCCTTGAAAACCGGCCTCATCTCCTGCAAGCCGGTGGCCGAAAGGCCTGGAGGTAAGTGTCAGGCATCAGGTCGTACCAGTGGTCCGCTGGACCGACTTCACGCCCGGACTCACCTCCGGCGAGATCGTCGCGATTGAGCAGTATTCGAAGTCTTTCAACCCTTGGGGAACGTTTCTTCCCCGAGGGGGAGGTGTTCCCCTTTCTTTTGTAAAGGAGAACACCATGAGTCAAACCGTTGAAGCGATGTCGGATGCCGATCTGCTCGGCATAATGGTCGGGACTAAAGCGGCTTCGCGCATGCTTCAGGACGCGGGCGGCAGTCTTTCGGCACTGTTGAACGAGTCCATCCCGTCGTACGACCTGCAGCCGAAGGTAAGAACGAAGCTTCAGGTCGCCAAGGAACTGGTGCGGCGTTCTTTGCTCGAAACAATGCGCCACCGGGATGTGTTGTCCTCACCAGCCAGCGTGCGCGATTACCTGCGCATGACGCTGACGGGGCGAGACTACGAGGTATTTGTGGTCTTGTTCCTGGACGCTCAGAACCAGGTTATCGAGTCCGAGGAGATGTTTCGCGGCACGCTGACGCAAACCAGCGTGTATCCGCGGGAAGTCGTAAAGAGAAGTCTATTCAACAATGCAGCGGCCGTGATCTTTGCCCACAATCATCCGTCCGGCGTCGCCGAACCGAGTCACGCAGACGAGTTGCTGACGCAATCGCTGAAGCAGGCGTTGGCTCTGGTCGATGTGAAGGTACTCGATCATTTCGTGATCGCAGGAGCTGGTCTGATGTCGTTCGCAGAGCACGGCTTGTTGTAGCTCTGTGCAGTACTACCTGAAGGGCATGCATTCCCTTCAGGTAGCCCATGTAGCAGGCGTGACGCGAGTCGCGCCGACAGTCCGGTTCGGAATCCTCCGAGCCGGTTCATTGACCCCAGCGGGGATGTGCATCCCCGTCATGGGGTCTGCCGTCCCCGCTTTTCTTTTGGAGTATTCACCATGAAAAGCGGACGTTCTCTCGTTAATCTTGCGCAGGAACTTGAGCGCCAACTCGCGACCAAGCAGGATCTGGTCGTGCCCACGTCTCTCCTGCGTTGCCACACCGACGAGGATGGCAGTTGCAAGATGATGATCGATGCAAAGGACGGTGGTGGGGAGTACGGCATCACCAACCTCGCACGCCGTCAACTGGCCGAGAAGTTGAAAATTCCGTTCACGTACTTCGAACGCATGCGGACGGAGCAACCGGTCCTTCTTGACCGTAACGTCAACACCTGGCTTCAGACCGACAACGACCGAAGGATGATTCGTACGCTGGATGGGCAGGTGCGCGCGGTGCTGTCCGACCGCTACCGCCGTCTGGACAATTACGATCTGGCGGAAAATGTCCTGCCGATTCTGCAACGTCTTCCCGATGCGCGCTTCGAGTCGGTCGAACTGACCGAGACAAAAATGTACCTCAAGGTCGTCACCCCACGTGTCGAGTACGAGATCGCGCCGGGGGATGTGGTGCAAGCCGGAATCGCGATCACGAACTCGGAAGTCGGTCACGGTACGCTGTCGGTGCAGCCTCTGGTCTACCGGCTGGTATGTCGTAATGGGCTGATTGCGTCGGACCGCGCGTTGCGCAAGACGCACGTCGGGCGCATTCTGCAACCGGAAGAGGAGGCGATCACCGTCTTCAGGGACGATACCCTGGCCGCGGACGACAAGGCGTTTTTCCTGAAAGTCCGGGACGTGGTTGAATCTGCGGTGTCGGAAGCGACCTTCCGTCAGGTCGCGCAGAAGATGCAGAAGACGCTCGACATCAAGCTTACCGGCGATCCCGTCAAGACCGTCGAGGTGCTCGCTAATCGCTACACGCTCAACGAGTCTGAACGTGCCGGCGTGCTGCGTCGCCTCATTGTCGAAGGTGATCTGTCCGCCTATGGGTTGGTCAACGCCGTCACGCACTACTCGGATGATGTCGAAGACTACGACCGAGCGACGGAGTTCGAAGCGCTGGGCGGCAAGTTGATCGAACTGTCTTCCAGCGAATGGGAAGAACTCGCGGAAGCAGCCTGATCACTTAGACCAGGTTTTGCGATCGGGCTTCGGTGCCCCTTGACCGCCTGCCAGGGCGGTCTTTTTTTGGTGCGGCCAGCGGCCGCACCGAATTTACGGGCCCAAGTCAATTGTGGTGATTTGTTCGAGCTCAGGTCCCGCTTTCTGACTGATCACAAGCCGTATCGTGTGGTTTCCCGGTTTGTGCCCAGGTATCTGTCTCCTTCCTGGCGATTTGACATCACTTTATGACAATGCCATTATTAGTGATGTCAATTATCGATATTGACATCACTATGGAAAGAAGGTAACCTGCATTCATGCCCAGAAAACCTACTACGGTCAGGATCGATCCATTGGCGCAGGCTGCGCTGGAAAACCTTAGCCGCGTGTTGAAGCGGCCGATGAACCAGTTGGTCAACGAGGCGGTGAAGGACTACGTCGGTCGACGCAGCAGGGAAGTGGAACACGATCTGGAGGCGACCTTGACGGCCCTTAGGGCTTATCGCCAGCGTGATCCGCACTTTAAGGCGGCTACTGCTGCGTTCGTGGATGCGGAGGCGCGATTGGGCAAGGATGATCCAGCCGAAGGGAAAGTGGTAATAGGAAAGCTGGTTAATGGGCAACTGGTTGAAGAGCGGACGATTGAAGGCGCCAGTCCGCTGCAGACAGAGATCCGTCGGCTGTTGAATGCCTCCTGATTGGGACTCTGACAATCCCGAGCTTCGTCAGAATCTCGCCGGGCTCCTGGAGTCGATCGAGGAAGACGCCCGTCAACGCAAACAGCCGACCGTCGAAACCGCACGCCGCTGGCAGTCCGAGACCATGCGGAATCTCCAAGCGGACGATCCGAAGTACGTCGGCGCATTTCGTGGTGAAGCCGGGCTGGAAGACGTCCAGGTCCATGTAAATTGGGTCTTCGGCGTAGCAGCACCTGAGGTTGCCGATGCGTTGCGCGAATTTGAACAACACCTGCAGTCGGTGGTGGCCTATCTGGATAATATGGTCCCGCCCGACACTGAGCCGAACGCCGATCAGACTGCGGCGATTGTCGCAGTCTGCGCTTGGGCGCATGCCGAATGGGTGCGAATTCATCCCTTTGCGAACGGCAACGGTCGCACTGCCCGTTTGTGGGCCAATAGCCTCGCGGTGCGCTACGGTTTGCCGGCGTTCGTGCGTTTGCGCCCGAGACCTGAGGGTGACTACGACGTAATCAGCGAGCAGGCAATGCGTGGTGATTGGGAGCCTACCGCGGCGGCATTTCTCCAACTGCTCGAAGATTTTCGCAGGGAACTCGGCCCCGATACCTAGCTTCGGCCAGGGTACGTTCGTGCGCAGCGTTAGCACTGCTGCCAGGCTTCTTTCCGCGCTCTTGCGGCTTCCAACAGTCTTCGTTAGCGTCCCAGGTAAATTGCGGTGACCTCCGCTCCTACTCCAATTGCAGTCGTGTAGCATGCTTCCGGTCACTGCAACGTCGCCGCCCCATCCTTCATTGGCAACAAATTTATCGAACTGGCGAGAGCCAGTATCCACGAAGTTCTCCAGCCAATGTTCGATCCTCCTCCACCCACACAATCCTCGGGCCAGGGTCTCTCTGGTCCCTCAATCCACCGCGAACAACATTCCCGACTGATCCATCGCCTCAAGCGCCAAGCCGCAGCCGCGCGCAACGCAGGTAAGGGGATCTTCGGCGACGCTGACCGGCAGACCCGTTTCCTCCATCAGCAACCGGTCGATGTCGCGCAACAGCGCCCCACCGCCCGTGAGCACCATGCCCTTTTCCGCAATGTCTGCGGCGAGCTCGGGAGGCGTATGTTCGAGCGCCGATTTGACCGCGGTCACGATGCTGTTGAGCGGCTCGCTCAGCGCTTCGAGAATTTCGTTGCTCGATAGGGTGAAGCTGCGCGGAATGCCCTCCGCGAGGTTTCGGCCCTTCATCTCCTTTTCGCGCACTTCGGACCCAGGAAACGCAGACCCAATCGCCTTCTTGGCCTGCTCGGCAGTCGCCTCGCCGATCAACATGCCGTAATTGCGGCGCACGTAGTTGATGATGGCTTCATCAAACCTGTCCCCGCCCACGCGCACCGACGCCTGGTAGACAAGGCCGCCCAGGGAAATCACGCCGACTTCGGTCGTGCCGCCGCCAATATCCACCACCATCGAACCGGT
>VFSW01002131.1_pt1 | contig 29977 bp, 28 predicted proteins | sample 5358111 | NCBI WGS metagenome assembly VFSW01 (sample SAMN11554181, study PRJNA540505) | mine drainage metagenome | isolation source: sediment from site ElyBrook_90M | place: USA: Ely Copper Mine, Vershire, VT | collected 2017 | reverse complement strand
TGTTGTTGGCGTTGCCCAGGGTCACCGTGTTGGTCTTGCCAGAAGCTGCAGCACCCAGAGTCAGCGTGACATGGCTGTTGTCAGCAGCGCCGGATACCGTGATACCGCCCGTGCCGGCGTCGGTCATGGTGACATTCTGCCCATCAGCCAGCGTGATCGACGTGATCGCACTGTCAGTGAAGGTCGTTGTCTGGGCGCCGGTCAGATTCACCGTTGCTGCGGACAGCGTTCCTGCGTTCACCGTGATCGAACCCGTTCCGGAATTGGTGATGCCCAGCACGCCAGCAACGGAATCCGTCAGATTGACCGTCGTGGAGCCGGTTCCCGTGAAGTTCAGGCTGCCCAGCGTGTTGTCCGTCATCGTGAGCGTCAGACCCGCATCGTTCGTGCCTGTATTGCCGATCGTAAGGCTAGTCGAAGAATCCGCAAGCGCTCCGATGGCGAGACCACCCGCACCGCTGAAGTTCAGGGTTGTGAGGTTGGGGTCGACCAGGGTCGTGATGGTGTCGTTGTAGTTGAATGCCGGATTGTTGTCCGTGATGCTCAGCGTTGCAACACCGACGTTGTTCGCATCTTCCACAGTCAGCGACGTCACGGTTTGTGCCGCACCCGCTGCGTAGGTACTTGCCGCAGCGCCAGCCAGAGTGATCGCAACCGAGTCGCTAGAACCTGTCGCGTCAGCAGAGTGGTAAACCAGCGCTGTTGTGGTAGTTGCAGCCGCGGAGAAGTTGATCGCGGAATTGGTGTTGACACCGGTCAGCGTTGCATTGACAGCTGTCGCCGCGACATCGATGGTCTTGATCGAAGCGCCGAACACGGATGCGTCGGTCGTTCCGGTGGTCGAGGCAGTGATGCCCAGCTTTTCGAAACCTGTGACCATCGCGCCTGTTTTGGCCGCCGTAAAGGTACCGCCTGCCGCATTGGCGATGATTTCGTCAGCAGAGCCCGAACCGCCGGTGATGGCCTTGGTTGCGTCTGCGGCGATCGTGATGGTGTCCGCTCCGCTGGATGCCGAACCATTGAAGACGGTCGTGGTATCGGTAATCGCACCAGTATAGCCGGCAGAGCCGGTAACGTTGACAGCAGTTGCCGAGGTCGCGTTCGTCACGGTCAGATTCGAAGAACCCGAAACGTTCAGGGTCGTGAGCGAGGCATCCGTGAAGCTTGTGACTGTCGACTTAGTTGCCCCGGTAACTACGTTCAGTGTCTTGTACTGTGCCGAGTTGTCGGTGATTGCCGTTGCGGACAGGTTGTTGACATTCAGCGTCAAAGTGGTGTTCGTTGCCCCTACCGTGCCGCCTTCGTACAGACCGACTGCACCGCTGGTGCCGCCCAGGGTCAGGTTGTTGAGCGCTGGAGAGCTGATGTTTGTCGCACCGAAATTGTTCAAGCTAACCGTTGCGATCGTACCGCCTGTCACTGCCGCGCCTGTTGCCGTAGTGGAGTTGGTCGCGACCTTATCAGCGATGTTGACCGTGCCGTCGGCGCTGACGCCAACCACACCTGCCGCTGCCGCGACCGGGGTTACTGCGAGCACCTGTGCAACCGCATCCGTACCTGGAGCTGCCGTAACTGCTGCAACGGCGACGACGCCAGTTGCGCCGGTCACCGCTGTTGCGCCGGTCGCAACGGCTGCCTGATTGACGGTAACCGTGGTGGTTGCGGTCGTGCCGGTAACCGAGACGTTGCCCATCGCAACGTTCACGCCGGTCTTGGCCGCATTGCCTGCTGCTTCAGTAATCGAAACTGTCGTGCCGCCGGTGACGGTGATCGCGCCGATCGCGTTGCCGTTTGCGGAGCCGGTCGTTGCGCTGATTGTCACAGCACCCGTAGCCTGGGTATTGGCGCCAACGGTGATCACGCCGCCAGTCTCGCCGGTAGCGGTGATGCTGACGGTGGTGCCGCCGTCAACCTTGATGCTGCTCGCTGCTGCAGTTGTATCCGTGACCGTAATCGTGCCAGCGGGGCTTGCATTGGTTGCCGTTACCGCACTTCCGATCTCAACGTTTCCGCCAACGGTGGATACCGTCACGTTCGAGCCGCCATAAACCGATGTCGCGCCAGTTGTCGATGTCGCAGTCACAGCCGTCGTTGCAGACGCCGTTACCGTATTGGTGCCCGTAGTGGCCGTCGAATTCAGCGTCGTCAATCCGGTCCAGCCTGTCGTATCGGCTGTAATCGTGCCAGTACTGCCGTTCACGAGATTGGCCGTTTGAATGCCGGTCACGGAAGAGCTGGTCGGATTTGCAGTGACGTTTGTAGCGGCAGCAGAGTTTGTCAAATTGAATACGTTGCCCGTGCCTTGGCCGGCAATCTTGTCCAGCGCGGTGAACGTTGTATCCGTGCCCGTGAACGTGCTGTTGCCGTTGGGGCTGCCCGTAAAGTTATCAATTCCAGCAGTGAGCGTGAAATTCGACGTCGGGATCAGCGGCACGCCAGGGGTCAGGGTAACATCGGCTGTGTTCGTTGACACGCCCATGTAGCTGGTGATCACCTGAACCGTGCCTACCCATGCTGCGGCGGCTGTCGCATAGACGCCGGTTGTCAGGTTTGCAAAGGCGCCCAGTATCGAGCTGACGGTCTGGCCTTCCTTGCCGGGATTGGCGTTGAGCTGAGCCTGAACGTAGCTGACGGCTGCGGTCACATCGGCTGCAACCAGACCGTTCTTGCCTGCGATGATGCCGACGTTGTTGACGATGGCTGCCGCAGCAGCTGCATTGTTGCCACCGTAGCTGTATGTGTAGAAAGCGTTGAGCGTGTTGTTCAGTCCGCCCAGGAGCGTCACGTCGTTGTTGACGAAGGTGTAGGTCGAATTGCCCAGTTCAACGCCGTAAAGCGCGTCGGCAAATTCCGCGATCTGAGCCGCTGTTGTAGGAATCAAAGCCATAATATTTTTCCTTTAAGTTGGTTAAAACGATAATTGGCAAACTGCTCAGTCCATCCCGTATCGGGCCGATTCACGCACCCTTTACTGGATTTCCATCGCCATCTGTCCGCCGAATGGAATTACCGCTGGTATATCCGGTGCTGACTGTATCGCACAAAATGCCCCGGTTTTGTGATGAACGTCACAATTCCCGCATTTCGCGACCCAATCCGGGCCCGGAACCCGCTCCAGCATAAGCAAACAGGCTTGGAAACGCCAGGAAAAGCTGATTTATGCTGGATTCCCGCCTGCGCGGGAACGACGATCAAGAATAAATCAACGGCTTCCCAATACATATTGTGGCTCGGCACCTGTTGCATATACGCCGATCCTTGCCGGGATAATATACAAAACTTCCGAAAAATATACCAGCACGGCATCCGGCAAGATGCGCTGGAGCCGTGCGGCGGAAGACAGAACAAGTTCCCAATCAGGCAGCGGTGCGGTGTTCTTCGACATAGTGCATCCAGAAGTGATGGCGTTGGGCGTAGGGGTCGGAAGCGTAGGGGCGGCAAACGCGCTCCACCTTGTCCATCAAGGCGCGGTCTGTCAGAACGGCCCGGCGCAGGTCAGCCCAGTCCTGCCACCGGCCGCATGAGATCACGTCGTCGATGGCCGCGAGGGTGAAGCGCTGATGGTTGAGATGGCGATGAAGCATGGTGAACTGCACAACGATTTTCGATAACCGCATCTTACGCGAGCGGCGCAAGCGACGCGAGAAAAACAGCAAATAATGGGGACAGACCCTCATGGCACTCGGTCAAGGAATAAACGTGATCTGAACCCCTGGTTTATGAGACCTCTCTAAGCCTTGATCCACTTTCAGCGCATTGAGCGGCGTGCTACCATGCACTCATCGTGTAACACATAAGGGCAGCACCATGAGTGATGCAACCTTTACTTTCAGGGTCGATGAAACCCTGAAATCCGAGTTCCCGCCGCAGCCAGAAACCGTGACCGCAACGCCACTCAACTCCTGCGTGACTTCATACGCGATTTCGTGCGGCAGCAACAGGAAGCCGCCGATCATGTCACCTGGTTTCGTCGACAAGTGCAAGCCGGCCCGGACTCGGCCAATGCCGGCAACCTGACTGCGGCGGCGGATGTCGAAGCAAAGATCGCGGAAATGCAGGCAGCAACGCGCCGAACGGATGCAAGTCACAATGCTGTGCTTGCGTATTTACCTGAACAGGTATAAAGCATTATAATGGCCGATAAGGAAAGACCTCTCGAATGGATCGCGAGCAGCCACAAGGATCTGATGGCATTGTCGCCAGACGTGCGCAGGCGCTTCGGTTATGCCCTGTCGTTGGCGCAGATGGGTGATAAGGACGATGCGGCCAAGGTGCTCAAGGGTTTCGGCGGTGCTGGCGTTTTGGAAGTTGTGGAAGACAATGTTGGCGGTACGTACCGCGCCGTCTACACAGTGAAGTTCGCGGAAGCGGTGTTTGTCCTGCACTGCTTCCAGAAGAAGAGCAAGAGCGGGATCGCCACGCCCAAAGAGGACCTGGACATCATTCGCAGCAGGCTGAAAATAGCCGAGGCGATGGCACAGGAGATACGAAATGCAAAAACGAATCATTGAAGGCGTCGAGGTTCAACGCGGCTCGGGCAATGTTTTTGCCGACCTGGGCCTGCCCGATGCCGAAAAGCTCAAGATCAAAACCGGCCTGGTGGTCGAGATCAGGAAGGCCATGCGCATCCTCGGGCTTACCCAACAGGAAGCGGCCAAACGGATGGGAGTCCCGCAACCGAAGGTGTCGGGCATGATGCGCGGCGACTTCACCAACCTGTCCGAGCGCAAGCTGATGGACTGCCTGAATCGTCTCGGCTACGACATCGAGATCAGGGTCCAGCCGGCAGTACAAGCGCCCGGGCATCTGACGCTTGCCGTGGCCTGAGCCGTGAAAATGGGGTGAACCCGTTTCCCCAAGGGCTTTGCGGATGCGCTTTGAACCTGCCAGAGTGGCGGCTATAATCCCAGAATGACTTCAGGCATGAATAATTTTCCACCGGAGGCGTCCCCGGTCAAAGCGATCGAAGGGCTCGAAAAAGCGATTCCCGATGGAGTGCTTTTCGCCGCCCTTGTAGGAAGCCGCGCGACAGGCCAAGCCCACGCCGACAGCGACTGGGACATTGCCGTATTGTGGAAGCAGATGGATGCACTCGAACGCATTTCCAGGCATGAATACCTCAGGCGCGAGCTGGCCCATGCGCTCTCTGTTTCCGAAGACAGGATCGACCTGATCGACCTTTCCAATGCCGGGCTCGCCATGAGAGCACTCGTCGTCGAAGAAGGCCTGCTGATAACCGCCCAAGATCAGCGCGCATGGTGCAAATTCCAGGAAAGGACATGGAGGGAAGTCGAGGATTTCTACTGGGAGAAGAGTCATGCAGTTTGACATTTATCAGGCCGAAACGGAACGCCTCGTCTTCGAACAGCTTTCCATGCTGGACGAGGTCAGAAAGAGGCTGGAAGCCGGCCAGGTTCTGAGCCCTCTCGAACAAGGTGGCGTGCTGCATGCTCTGCAGGTATTGATCGAAAACGCAATCGGCAAGGCGAAGCGCATGTTGAGCGCAGCCTCGGAGCCCGTTCCGGCTTCCGCCTACGATGCATTTGCGAGACTGGCAAGGACAGGCCGACTGGAAAATGAAGAACTGCACCAGTGGAACGACATCATCGGCATCAGGAATCGCATCGTGCACGACTACATGAACATCGACATGCGCATCATCCTGGAACTCGTCCGTTCGGGGAAATACCATTTCGTCGCGCAATTCCTGATGCGCCCGCCCGGTAAATAATAAATAATGGGGTCAGACCCTGAGGTTTCCCCCAACCCCCAGGGATAATAAGCAGCGTTTTCCTAATACAATGGCAGCCCGGCGCCTGTTGCATCAAATCTTATCCTTGCAAACGCGACATACAAAACTTCTGAAAATATACCGGCGCGGTTTCCCCGGTTCGCCGCCTGACATTATGGGAGAATTTAAACTTTGGCATTCTCGATGAATCAATTCCAGCCGCTGCGCGGACTGACTCCGCATCTTGCCCTGATAGCCGCGCTTACCAAAAGGGAAATCACCGGGCGCTACAGGGGTTCCATCCTCGGCCTGGCCTGGTCCTTCGTCAATCCGTTGCTGATGCTTGCCGTCTATACCTTCGTGTTTGGCATGGTGTTCAGGGGGCAGGGCACGGACAGGACAGGCTTCGCGCTCTCGCTGTTTGCCGGCCTCCTCGTATTCAACCTCTTTTCGGAGTGCATCGCACGCTCCCCGATGCTGATCGTCTCCAATCCGAGCTATGTGAAGAAGGTCGTGTTCCCGCTCGAACTGCTGCCCTGGGTCTCCCTGGGCTCGGCGCTGTTCCATGCGGCCGCGAGCCTCTTCGTGCTGCTGTTGTTCCTGCTCGTTTCCGGGCACGGCATCCATGCAACAGTCCTGCTCGCGCCCTTCGTGCTGCTGCCGCTTCTTCCGGTGATCCTGGGCGCTTCCTGGATACTCTCCTCGATCGGGGTCTATTTCAGGGATATCGGCAATCTCGTCGGCATGGGAATGACCGTCCTCATGTTCCTGAGCCCGATCTTCTATCCGGCATCCGCGCTTCCGGGAGGGGTTCGCCCCTGGCTCTTCCTCAATCCGTTAAGCCTCATCATCGAGCAGACGAGAAACGTGCTGCTTTCCGGAATGCTTCCGGACTGGAAATCGCTCATCATATATCTCGTCGTTGCCCTGCCGTTCGCATGGGCAGGCAGGGTCTGGTTCGACAGGACCCGGAAGGGATTTGCCGATGTGCTCTGATATCGTCATCCGCGCGGACAAACTCTCCAAGTGCTACCAGATCTACGACAGGCCGGCAGACAGGTTGAAGCAGTTCTTTTCCAGAGCCAAGCTGCACAGGGAATTCTGGGCGCTGAAGGACGCGAGCTTCGAAGTAAAAAGGGGAGAGGTGATCGGGATCGTGGGCAGGAACGGTTCCGGAAAATCCACGCTGCTGCAGCTCGTCTGCGGCACGCTTGCGCCAAGCTCGGGAAAGATCGAAACGAACGGAAGGATCGCAGCGCTGCTGGAACTGGGCGCAGGCTTCAATCCTGAATTTTCCGGGCGCGAGAACGTCTACCTGAGTGCGGCCATCCTGGGGCTCGAAAAGAAGGAGATCGATGCGCGTTTCGAGGAAATCGTCGAGTTCTCGGGCATACGCGACTTCATAGACCAGCCGGTCAAAACCTATTCCTCAGGCATGTACGTCAGGCTCGCCTTCTCGGTCGCGACCTGCGTGGACCCCGACATACTGGTGATCGACGAGGCGCTGTCGGTCGGCGACGGGGAATTTTCGCGCAAATCCTTCGACCGGATCATGAAGCTGAAGGAAGCCGGCAAGACGATCCTTTTCTGCTCGCACTCCCTCTACCAGATCGAGGCAATCTGCGATCGCGCCATCTGGCTGAATCAAGGGAAAATGATGCTGGAAGGCCAGTCCTCGGATGTCGTGCGAGCCTACAACGCTTCGCTATTCGAGCAAGCCGGCAAGGATGCCTCCGCCATGAAAGGACGCGATGCACCTTCCGCCACCAGCGGGCATGCCAGACTCGCCGGGATACGGGTGTCGGTCGATGGCATGGAGGGAAAACATCTCGCGGCCGAAAGCGGAAAGAGCAAGGTGGCGATCTCGGTTTCATTCGCCTCTGACCCCGCGCTGCCCTGCCCCAGCATTGCCGCCGGTTTCATGCTGCCTGACGGGCGCGTGCTTTGCAGCGCCTGGACCCATTTCGACGGCGTGCGCATAGAGCGGGATGCCGAAGGCCGCGGCCATGCATCGGTCACGTTCTCCGATCTTCCACTGCTCAAGGGCAATTACTGGGTAGCTGCATACCTGTTCTGCGAGCAGGGCATCCACGTCTACGATTGCGTGAATCAGGCGGCGGAAATCACGGTGAGACAGGCCGGACTCGAGCAGGGCATCGTCTCCCTTCCGCATACCTGGGAAGCAGGGTGAAGGATCAGGAAGAAGGCTTGCCGAAGCCTGCGGCGATATCGTAGAACTGCTGCTCCGGTTCCTCCGCGACCCTCGTTCCCAGGGCATCCAGCAGCCTCTGCGTCATCCCGACCGGATCGCCGTCCGGAAAGACAGGCGCATCGAAGCGGAGATGATGCCGCTTCTGCGCAGGGAAGTAGCGGATCGTGACCGGCACGATAGGCACACCGGCGATGCAGGCAAGGCGCGCCGGCCCGCTTTGCATGTGGACCTTGCCGCCGAGAAACCGGTATTCGTCCTCGCGGTATGTCTGCCCATCTTCGCGAACATCGAGCACGATGCCGAGCGCGTTGCCCTTCTGCTTCAACCAGGAAAGCGGGCGCCTCGGTGACTCGTCTGTAAAGAAAAGCGGACGGCTGTAAAACCGGTTGGATCGTTCATGCACGCCGTACCAGAACGCCTTGTCCTGTTCCGTTGCGATCTCGAGGTTGCGGCGCGAAGCGATGGCGGTATAAGGCACGCCGAGCCGGGCGGCAATCGCACCGCCTGTCAGGAAAAAGCTGCCGTAATGGAGAAACGCCACCATGACGCCCGATTTGGCGGCCAGATCGGTCAGATATTCGCTTCCCTCCGGCTTGACCCTCCTGCGCGCGTACCTTGCGGAGTACAGAAACGTTTCCTCGCGCATGAATCGGCCGAATTCGGCCATCGTATGGTTTTCCGGAAGCGGCGGGGGGGCTGGCCATATCCTCTGCTGGAGGGTTGCGCCCAATGAAAGGATATCTTCTAGCATGCTCATGTCAGGCCGCGATGATAACATGCCCAAGCCTTGGCTCGCCGACTTCCATGATATAATTTGAGCGATGATCAAGATGTCGGCTATTTCTCGCACTCTTCCAGCCCATCCGTCCGCAACCGGTTCAGAAAGCCTGCTCCGCGCTGCCGGCTTCGTGCCGCGCCGTCTCATGTTTCCCAACTCATGGTGCGGCCATCTGCCTTTTGCGTCATGGCTCATCGACGCATTGCGCCCGGAAATCTTCGTCGAACTGGGTACGCATACCGGAAATTCCTACCTCGGGTTCTGTCAGGCCGTTGCAGAAAACGGCCTGGACACGCGCTGCCATGCCGTGGATACCTGGCAGGGAGATGAACATGCCGGCCTTTACGGGGATGAGATTTTCGAGGAATTGCGCCGGTATCACGATCCGCTGTACGGCGAATTTTCCACCCTGATGCGCATGACCTTCGACGAGGCCGCATCCTGCTTTGCCGACGGATCTATCGAATTGCTCCACATCGACGGCCTGCACACCTATGAGGCGGTCAGGCACGACTTCGAGACCTGGCTGCCCAGGATGGCTCCCGGCGCTATCGTGCTTTTCCACGACACCCATGTCTTCGAGCGCGAATTCGGCGTATGGAAATTCTGGGAAGAGCTCTGCGCACAATACCCCGACCATCTCTCCTTCGGGCATTCCAACGGCCTCGGCGTGCTCAGGCTGCCGGGCGGCGGCGCATGTCCGTCCTGGATGCGCCCCGAAACACCGAATCAGCTACGCATCCTGGATTACTTCACTTCGCTCGGCGCATCCATGCTGGTGCGCTACGACGCGATGGAGGCTACGAATCGCGCGGCGTTTTTTGAGGAGGAGAACCGCAAACACAGGGAATGGGAAGCCCGCCTGGGCGCTGCGATTGCAGAGAAGGATGCTGCGATTGCGTTGAAGGACGATACGATCGCAAGGGAACATTCCGCGAATCAGACGCTCTCCTCGCTCGTCTTCCAGATGAGGAGAAGCGCATCCTGGCGCATCACCGCGCCGTTTCGTCTCGCAAGGCATCTGATGAGGGGGGATTTAGAGTCCGCTGGAAGGGCGCTGGCCCACGTCGGAAGGCGCATCAGGGCGAGGGTTCCGGCCATGGGCCTCATCGACAGGGCTTCTTCCGCCATGCTGGGCATTTCCGGCTTCAGGGCAAACTCGACCTCGAATGCAGCAGCGCTTCAGAGGCTGGCCGCTTCGCGCTGCGCCTGCACGATCGCAACACCCGCAACGGATCCGATGACCGCAAGCCTGCCTGCCGTTCTCCCCGGGCTCGATATATGCGTCGTGACCTACAACAGCAGCCGCTGGGTGCAGGGCTTCACGGAAAGCCTGATTGCGCTCGACTACCCGAAAGAAGGCGTGACCATACGCTTCGTCGACAACGGTTCGAAAGACGACACCCTGGACCGGCTTCAACTTGCATCGGAAAGCCTGATCCGTGCAGGATACGGGGTCGAAATCATGAAACGGCCGAACCGGGGCTTCGGCGCCGGACAGAATGCCGCGATTTCCTCGGGCCGCGCGCCCTTCTGTCTCGTCGCCAACATCGACCTCGAATTCGAGCGCGACGCTCTCCGTCGCGTCATCGCGATGGCGCTCTCGGACAGTGAGCGCGCCGCCGCATGGGAGCTCAGGCAGAAGCCCTTTGAACACCCCAAGTATTACGATCCCGTCACGGGGGAAACCAACTGGAATTAGCATGCCTGCGTGCTTCTTCGGAGAAGCGCCCTGGAGGAGGTTGGGGGCTATGACGAGACCTTCTTCATGTACGGCGAGGACGTCGAGCTTTCCTACCGGCTGAGACGATCCGGTCGCATCTTGAGATACTGTCCGCCAGCATCCGTCACGCACCACAGCTACGAGGATTGCAGCAAGGTGAAGCCGCTGCAGTATCTTGGCAGCACTTTCGCGAACCTCTACATCAGGATGAAATACGGCAATGCCGCCGACATCCTGGCCATCCCGATGATGGGGATGAGGCTGGCTTTCGCACCAGAAGTTTTCAAAGGCTCGAGAAGGAAGGTGCTCTCCAGCCTTGCAAGGCTGCTTCTCGTCATGCCCAAAGCGCTGCTCTCCCGCCGCGTAGGCGATGCCTTCTTTCCCTTCCACGACTGGGATTACGATCTGGCGCGCGAGGGCGCGTTCCTTCCCCTTGAATCTTTAGAAGGGGAAAAACCGCTCGTCAGCGTGATCACGCGCACATACCGCGGCCGTGAAAATTTTCTGCGCCAGGCGCTGCTCTCGGTTGCGCACCAGACCTATCCTTCCGTCGAGCACATCGTGGTCGAGGACGGGGGGGAGTCGATGCGCGAAGTCGTCGATGAAATTTCGAAGGCTACCGGCAAGCCCGTCAGCTATCATGCGCTGGACAAGATCGGAAGATCTGCCGCAGGCAATGCGGGGCTGCATGCCGCGACCGGAAGATGGTGCCTTTTCCTGGACGACGACGATCTCCTTTTCGCGGACCATGTCGAAGCCCTGGCAAATGCGCTGCTTTGCCACGAAAATGCGAAGGCGGCCTATTCCCTCTCCTGGGAGGTCGTGACCTCGGTTGCCGCGGACGGGCATTACGAGGAGATGTCCTACGAAATTCCCGCCGTTTTCAGGCAGGAGTTCGACCGCGAAGTGCTTCTGCACCACAACTTCATGCCCATCCAGTCGGTGCTTTTCGAGCGCAGTCTCTACCTTGAAAGGGGCGGATTCGACGGGGACCTGGACTACCTGGAGGACTGGACGCTCTGGGTCAGATATGCGCAGGGAAATCGCTTCGAGTACGTCCCGAAAGTGACTTCGATGTTCAGGACACCGGCCGATCCCGCGGTCATCAGCCGGCGCGTCGAGCGCCTCGATGCCGCCTATCCCGTAGCGCTTGCGCGAAACGACATCGCAGTGCGGAAGTTTGCGCAATGACGCCGAACAACCTCGACGCGGTGAGACTTGCGGCGGCCTTCATGGTCCTCTACAGCCATTCCTTCGTGTTCCTGGGTCTTCCCGTGCCTGTATTCCTCTCCTGGACTTCGCTCGGCACGCTGGGCGTCTTCATCTTCTTCACCATCAGCGGCTATCTGATCGCCGCAAGCTGGCAGCGCGACGGCAATGTGTTCCGCTTCCTCTCGAAACGCGCGCTGCGCATCTTTCCGGGACTTGCCGTCTGCGTGTTGCTGACGGCTTTCGTGCTGGGCCCCATGATCAGCACACTGCCGCCTCACGACTATTTCAAAAGCCACGTTACATGGAGTTATCTGCGCAACATCGGTCTTTACATCGTCTATTCGCTGCCCGGCGTCTTCGCAAACAATCATTATCCCAACGCGGTCAACGGCTCCATCTGGAGCCTGCCGGTCGAGTTCCTGATGTATCTCGTCGTGGCCGCGACGGGATTTTTCAGCATGAACCGCTGGGTCTATGCGGCCCTCGCTCTGCTCTCTGCGCTACTTACCGTATTCTGGGCGGAATCCACCACGCAGATGCTGGTCATATACGGGTTCGATCTTCGCCAGGCATTCATCTGCGGCACCTATTTCTGGATGGGGGCGGTGTTTTATGCGTTCGATCTGAAGCGCCATTTCACGCTCTCTGCTGCGGTGATGGGATGCATCGCGCTGATCAGTCTGGAACCCTGGCCGCAGCTCCTGCAAGTCGCTTCCTGGATATTGCTGCCACTCGTGGTGCTGAGCTTCGGGTTCTCTCATTCGCCGCTTCTTTCAAGGCTGACGAAACACGGAGATTTCTCCTACGGATTCTACATCTATGCTTTTCCCGTCCAGCAGACGGTATCCATGCTGAAACCGCACGCCGGCATCGGCTTTTTTCTTGCGAGCTGCACCATGCTGACGCTTCTATGCGGGATGCTTTCCTGGCATTTCGTGGAAAGCCATGCGCTCAGATTGAAACCCCGTGCAAGGCCAGTCGACCGAATACAGGAAACCACATGATAAGAAAACTGATCTCGCACCTTTTCGGGAATGCCGCGCACAATGCCGCCCCGACTGTCGCCGATGATCCCGGCATCAGGACCCTGTTCCCGAACGGCCATTTCTATTCTCCCGTCGCCGATCCGGCCGATCTTCTCGCGCGCGAGGACAGGATATGGGCAAAACATGACAGCATGCCCGGGATCGAACTCGATGCCTCAAGGCAGCTTGCGCTGCTTTCCGATCTGAAAAAGTATGTGTCCCGGATAGATTATCCGGTCGAAAAGCCTTCGGATCCGACGGTCTATTTCTACGGCAACGACCAGTATCCCGTGCTGGATGCGGAATTCCTGTTCGCGATGCTCTGTCACCTTGCCCCCGGGCGAGTGATCGAGGTCGGAAGCGGCTTCTCGTCGCTGATCACGGCCGATGTGAACAGGCGTATGTTCGGCAACCGCATCGACTTCAGCTGCATCGAGCCCTATCCACGGCAATTTCTGATCGACGGGGTCGACGGGATCACGCGGCTGGTGAAACAGAAGGTCGAGGACGTGGACCTTTCCTTCTTCGAAACGCTCGAGGCAAACGACCTCCTGTTCATCGACTCATCCCATGTGTCGAAGGCCGGAAGCGACGTCAACTACCTGTTCTTCGAGGTCCTGCCGAGGCTGAAGCCGGGCGTTGTGGTTCACATCCACGACATCTTTCTTCCCGACGAATATCCGAAGGCATGGGTGATCGAGCAGGGGCGGAACTGGAACGAGCAGTATCTGTTGCGCGCCTTCCTGCAGTTCAACCGGGAATGGGAAATCCTCTGGGCGGCACACTTCATGGGAACCCGCCATACCGCGGCGGTGCAGCAGACTTTCCCGCGCTACCCAGAGCTCGGTGGCGGAGGCAGCTTCTGGCTAAGACGTTCACCCTGAAAACCGCAGACGATGAACTTTGACTTGGCGTCATTCCAGCCTGCGCGGGAATGACAGTTGTTGCACTTCGAACTTGAATCCGCGAATCAGAACAACCAGCGCAGGCCGAGCCAGGCGGCGCTGCCGTCGAGCGCGAAGAGCTGAAGGTTGCTCGACTGTCTGAAGACTTCCAGGCTCGCTATCCCCTGCAGCCTGACGCCCAGCGGGTAGCGGTATTCCAGCCTCGCCAGCCCCTGCAGCACGCCGCGCGTCGCATCGTTCTCAAGCAGCGGGCTATAGCCCGAATTGTCCCTGAGCCCGGTCACGTCGGCCACCGCGAGCCAGTTGCCGCGCCCCGCACTCCCGCCGATCTCGCCGTGGATCTCGACCTGTTTCTGATTCCCGCCGGGACGCTGGCCGTCGCCCAAGTTCACGCCTCCCGAGAGCATCAGCATCCAGTCTACATTTCCCCTGCAGCCGATCTCGCCTGCCAGCCCCATGTACTGCCCGTTGAGCTCCGTGGCCGTGGGATAGTCGAACCTCTGCCACTCCACGCCCCGGCTCGCCGAACAGCCCGCATCCTTCCGCCAGTCCACGTCCCGGTAGAGCCCGCCGCGCAGCGAGCGCTGCAGGTCCACGCCGCCGTACTGGAGATTCTGGTAAGCCATCACGCCGCGGTATTCCCGCCCGCCGTCTCCAGTAAAGCTACGGGAAGCGCCCAGGCTCGCCTGCTGGTAGTTCTGGTCGCTGTTGCCCGGCGCGATGCGCGAATTGATGCCTGCCCCGACCTGCCAGCCCCCGTATGCCGCCTGCCAGTCGAGGTTCGCGAACTGCGACGGCCCGCTGATCGCCTGAGCCGCGCGGGTCACCGGCAGAACCTGTGCTCCCGCAGGCAAGGTCAGCAGGAGCGTGCTTGAAGCCTGCGCGTGGTTCAGGTTGCTGTCGTGCCCCGTCAGCAGGGTCAGCGAGCCCGCATACTTCCAGCCCAAAAGCGGCAAGGGCTGTTCTTCCGCCTTCTTTTTGAGCCAGGGCACGAGGTATTGCGGGGGATTTTTTTCAAGCAAAGAGCGATAGATCGCGCGGGCGGAGGCTGTATCCCCGGTCTGTTCCAGAGACAGCGCATAGTCGAGCCATACTCCCAGCCTCCAGGGCTGGTCCATCAGCACGCGCTCGAAGACCATACTTGCCTGCCCGGGCTTGCCTGCCTTGAGATCCGCCTCGCCTTCCCTTGTCAGCGAGTCCGCATCCTGTTCTCCTGCATGGACGCATGCCGAACAGGCAAGCAGCGCGGACAAAAGCGCCAGCCTGCCAAATCCGCCCTTGCATGAAAAAGTTATCCGCAGATCAGGCCGTCCCGGTCATTTTATCCAGAGCGTCGTGCCGGTAAGCCTGCCGCCCGTGGCAGGCAGTACGAACAGATAGCCCGCCTCGTTTCCGGTGCGGGAGAGGCTGCCCGCAACGGTGCCGTTGCTGCCCAAGGCTGCCGAATGCATGATGCCGTCCGCGCCCACCGAGCCCGCCGCATTGAGAACGACCTGCCCAACCTGGGGAGCGGTCATGTTGAGCACCGTGCTGAAGGTGCTCGAATTGAAATCCACGCCCAGCGTGCCTCCCAGCACCTGGCCCGCAACCGACCCTCCGGCCTGCTGCAGCGCGACCTGGCCAGAGCGCAGCATGAATTCGGTGCGGCCGCTCTGGGGCAGCGCGATCGGCATCGCGTTATCCCTGAACAGCGCGCTCGTGTTGTTGCCCACGGTAACCTCGCGCCCCTGCATCGCCTGGGCAAGCGGGATGCCGAGGTTCGCGTCCTGCGGAGCCCAGGACCAGCGGCCCCAGACCATTTCATAATGCGAGAGGACGGGAAGCGCCGGCCGGGCCTGAGGGAGCGCGCTCCTGGCCGCATCCACCGAGACCTGTCCGGATGCATCGGGAGGCGCCATGCTTCCATACTGAGCCTTCGCCTGCGGTTCGGCTGGCAGCTTCAGGTTGTTGATCAACGGCACGAGGCGGGGCTCGGCCATGCCGCGGTCGAGTTCCAGCATCATGTTCTTCATGTCGGCAGCCAGTTCTTTGGCGCCCCTCGTGTCGCAGACGCCCAGCGCATCGGCCATGCAGCCGTGGCCCAATGGAGCGAGCACGATGGCGCCGGACGCCACATGGACCAGCGTGCTGTTCCGGGTCGCCTCGGCGATGAAATCCGTGCCGCGCACGCCTATCGCGGCGATGGGTGTGTTCATCCTGAAGCGATCCTTCGCCATGTGGCCGCCCTTGCCCGTCACCGAGCGCACCGTGCCGTAAAGGATGTCCATGCGTATCCTGACTGCGCCGGGTTCGCCCGCCTTGTAGTCGTAGCTCACGATCTTCAGGCTGCTTTCGGGGCGCAGGCTCACCTCGGCGTCGTCCACCATGCGCATGTGCAGGTGCGCGCCCGCGGAGGTCTTCAGCACGTCGCCCACATACAGCTTCATGCCTTCGACCGCGTTGCGCTCCGCAGCACCCGTCACCACGGACTCGCCCACCGCTGCCGTGATCTCGCCCGCGAGCTCCTGATCCGCGTAAGCAGGCAATGCGATGAAAAACAGGACTATCAGCAGATGGCGCATGACGGCCTCCTCTCCTCCCGAAACGCCCGGCTAAGGCGCGAAAACACCCGTGCGGAATGCACGTTTTACGCATGATACCCGCCAAGCCCTCTCCTGCCAAGTGCCAGCCCTGGGTCTTCAAGCGCTGGCAAACGCGGGGAACGCTGGTTATACTTGTTGCGGTCATTGCAAAATTCACCGAATATGCTCCCTTTATCCATGCTGTCCGTCCGGGCGCGCCGCATGCTGATTGCGACCGCGGCGGTCCTGCTTTGCATCGCCATCCAGTGGCGTGCAGGCAGTTCCCTCGACGAATGGCTGCGCGACAATTTCACGAGGCTGTCTGCTTCAGGCGCTCCCGAATCCAGGATAGCCGTGGTGGACATAGACGAGGAGAGTCTCAAGCAAACCGGCCCCTGGCCATGGCCCAGGACGCGCATTGCAGAGCTCGTCGAGAGCCTGATCTCCGACTACGGCGCCACCCGGGTCGCACTCGACATGGTGTTTCCCGAACCCGCGGACCAGGAAGGCGACGCGAAGCTAGCCAGGCTCGCGCAAAGCGGGAAGCTCGTGATGGCCCAGGTTCTGGACTACATCCCGCGGCCCGTCCCGATGGACACCGGCAAGCTTGCGGGCGGATATCCGATCGAAGGCGAGATGCCAAAAGCCCGGGGCTATGTCGCCAACCACCCCGTGCTTGCCACCGGGGCTGCAGGCAACATAGGCTTCATGCCCGACAAGGACGGCGTGCTGAGGCATCTGCCGCTCTGGACTTCATTCGAAGGCCGCGCCTATCCCGCGCTCGCGCTCGCGCTCTGCTGCGCTGACGGCATCCGCATCCCGGAGCGCATCCCCTATGAACTGAAGTGGTCCTCCTACACGGTCCTGCCTGCCTCGGACATCCTTAACCTGCGCGCACCGCTCAACGCGGTCTCGGGCAGGCTGGTGCTGGTGGGCTCCTCGGCCTTGGGGCTTTCCGACCGGGTACCCACTCCCCTTTCCGCATCCACCTCGGGCGTGATGGTGCACGCGGCCGAGCTCACCGCGCTCCTGGATGCCAGGGCGGGAACGCTGCCCGCGCACTGGCCCGGCCGTGCATGCGCCGTGCTCTACACGCTGCTGGTCGCCCTGCTCGCGGTGCACACCTTCCCTCGCTACTCGGCGCTCTACAACATGACGCTGCTTTGCGGCACATCCCTGCTCTGGCTTTTACTGGCGTACCTGATCGCGCCGCACGACCCCCACTATTCGCCCGGCGGTCCTTTGATCGCCAATCTGTTCCTGCTGGTGGTCGCGGTCCCCTACGACTGGCAGATCGCGCGCCAGGAATCGCGGCAGCTCCTTGCCACCCTGAGGCAGTACGTCGCGAGGTCCGTGGTGGACGAGATACTGAAGAGCAGGGTGCAGAATCCGCTGGCTCCGGCAAGGCGCGAAGTCACCACGCTGATCGCCGATATGGAGGGCTATACCGGACAGGTCGAGTCGCTCTCGATGGAGGAGGCCGCGGCCCTCACGCGCGACTTCCTCAACTGCCTCACGGTGCCGGTGCTCAACAAGGGAGGCACGATAGACAAGTACACCGGAGACGGCCTGGTCGCCTTCTGGGGCGCACCGCTGCCGGTCGCCGATCACGCCGACCTCGCGCTGGATGCGGCACAGAACATCCTGCTCGCGGTGAAGAAGTTCAGCCAGGCACGCGAGCTAGACGGCAAGCCGCCGCTGAGGGTGCGCATAGGGCTGGAGAGCGGCGCCGCGATGGCGGGCGACTTCGGCTCTTCCTCGCGCAGCATATACACGGCGGTCGGGGATTGCGTGAACGTCGCGTCCAGGCTTCAATCGCTTGCGCGCAACTACCCTTACGACGTTATCACTGGCCCGAACACGGTCGCCGCTTCCGGACGCCACTCATTCATCCCCCTGGAGGAGGTGACGCTGCGCGGCAAAATCAACCCCACCAGGCTGTATGCGCTGGCTTTTGATGCATTATAATCGCGACTACCATACAGACCGCGACACCCGATGACAGCCGACGAAAACGAAAGCGTATCCGCCGATACGGGCGGCAAGACACAGGTCAAGATCAACCTTCGCAAAATTCCGCTGCTGGCCCAACTCAGCGACGAGGAGATGGGCATGGTCAGGAAGGAGCTGAGGATCAAGCGCTGCATGAGGCGCGAAACGCTGATACAAAAAGGCTCGCCGGGCGACACCCTGCTCTTCCTGCTTTCCGGCAAGCTTCAGGTCATAGACATCACGGACGACGGGCGCATGGTGAGCCTGAGAACGCTGTCCGAGGGCGAATTCTTCGGAGAGATATCGGTCATCAGAAACACCCCGCGCTCAGCCTCGGTCGTGGCGCTGAGCGAGGTGCTGGTGGCCCTGCTTCCGAGCTCGCTGGCGATGCATCTTTTCACCAATTCCCCGGCTGTCGCAAGGCACATGCTGCAGAGCCTGGCCACGAAGATACAGCTGGACTCGCAGTTCCGCTCCCTGCTCGGCATCAACAACATATCCAGACGCGTCTACTCTTTCCTCGAGCTCATGAAGGAGACCAAGCCGGGCAACCTTGAGGTGATAGAGAACCTGCCTACCCACCAGGACATCGCCAACATGATCAACACCAGCCGCGAGACGGTGACCCGCGCCATGGTGATTCTGGTCCAGCAGGGCATCGTGCAGAAGGACCTGCACAGGCTGATCATCAGGAAGCCCGAGGCACTGCAGGAGCTGGCAGGCGTCAAACCCTCCTGATCACCGGCGGTTTGCGCTGAAGTATAATCACCATTTTCAAAAATCACGGGGAGCGCCATGCCCAAGTTCATCGCCATCAGCAAAGAAAACTGCGCCGACAAGTCCTGGAAGAGACCCGCGGGCTACGGCTTCGCGGCCGGATACGCCACCGTGCCCGTGGTCGCGGCAGAACTCCCCAGCCTCGTGCCCTCGATGCCGCTTGGCTTCGCAAGGAACGGTGACGCCTACGACCTCGTCGCGATCTGTTCGCTGCATCCCTCGACCAACCTCTATGTCGCACCCGACGGCAGGTGGCTGGGAGGCTATGTCCCCGCGCTGCTGCGCAGCCATCCCTTCCGCCTTGCCAGGGTGCAGGGCCAGGAAAACAGCATACTCTGCGTGGACGAGGAGGCGATCGCGGGCCAAAACCAGGGTTCTCCCTTCTTCGACAACACAGGCGATGCAAGCCAGACGGTGAAGGACATCCTCAACATGCTCATGCAAATCGAGCGCAGCGGCATCACCACCCGTTTTGCGATCGCAGCGCTCGACTCCGCAGGTCTGATACAGCCGTGGCCGCTGAAGATTCAGCAGGAAGGCCTGCCGGATTCCACCGTGGAAGGGCTATTCCGGGTGGACGAGCCGGCGATCAACGCGCTGTCCGAGGCGGACTTTCTAAAGCTCAGGGGAAACGGCGCCTTCGCTGTCGCCTACGCCCAGCTCCTTTCGATGCACCAGCTCTCCCTGCTGCAGAAGCTCTCCCAGGTGCAGGCAGAACTCAAGGCGCAGGAGGACGCGCAGAGGGATGCGCTGGCCGCGCTGGAGAACCTGTTCCAGGACGACGGCACGATCACTTTCACCTACTAGCAGGCTGCTGAGGGCGACTGAATGCCAATGCTTGATCAGGACTGGGGCCTGCTTACTCAGTCCGCCAGAAGCACCGAACCGTCGTAAAGCGTCTCCGGCGCAATATCAATCTCCCCCGGCCAAATTACCGTTCCATAATCAACCCGCACACGTTCAAACAGGGATAGCGACGCGATGCGGTTCCAGGGTTTCATGGAAAGCAGTGGTCGCATATCAAATCGGCGACGCTCGCCATTCTTGAATTCGAGATCAAGTTGAAATTCGGGACGCGGATGAACGGCAACAACGTCTATCAGCATGACTGTCTCACTGAAGTGGCGCAATTCGAAATGGCTCGTCACCGTTGACTGCCAACTCCCAATCTATAAGAAGATCGTCTTTATGTATTTCTATCCAAGCTTGCACCATCTTGATTTGCTTTGATGGCAATGACCCTTCGAGCACCGAACCGTCATCAATGGATACAGCCGCTTCTGCGCCCTGGTAACGGACGTGAATGTGGGGAAGATGATGGCGTTGATTATCCCGAAAATACATCAACACAAGAATGCCATAGAACATGCTGATCGTCGGCATGAAAGATCCCTGTAAATTTATCGTGCCGAGTATAGCAAATTAATCGAGCCTGAGCCTTCTTCACCATGAGGCGCTCACAAACGCCACTAGCAGGCTGCTGAAAATTATTGCGCCGACACGCCAGGCGTGAAATATTTGGCCACACCCTGCAGATCATCTGCCGCCAGTGTGCCGGACGCCTGCTTCAGCCTGAGATAGCTCAAAAGATAATTGTAGCGCGCCTGGGCCAGGTCGCGCCTGCTCTGGAAGAACTGCTGCTGTGCATTGAGCAGGTCCAGATTCACGCGAACCCCGCCCTTGATGCTCTCGCGGGTCGCCACCACCAATAGGCGCGCCGCATCGACCGCCTTGGTCAGCGCGTTCACCCGCGCGCTGCTGCTTTGCACCAGCTCGTACTGCTTTTGCAGTTCGATCAGCGCCTTGTTGGTCTTGTCGCTCAGATCGGCCTTGGCGCGCTCGTAATTCGCATTGGCCTGTCGTGTCGTGGCATTCACATAGCCGCCCGCGAAAAGCGGCATATTGAGCTCGATGCCGTAGGAGCGGACCGTCATGTCCTGGTTGTAGGTATAGATCGAGCCTGCATTGTTCTTGCTGACGCTGGCCACGAAATCGAGCTGGGGCATGTGTCCCGAACGGTTCTTCTTCATCTCCTGCCTGCTTGCTTCCACCGCATAGCGCTGCGCCGCAAGGTCCGGATTGTTCGCAAGCGCCAACTCCTTCCATTCCGCAAAGGTGGCCGGTTCGAGCGGCCGCGTCCTGAAGTCGTCCGTGAGGTGATCGACATCGCCCACGTCCTCGCCCACGATCGCCGAGAGCGCGCGCTTCGCGGCCGTGACCCCGTCCTGCGCCTCGATCACCTGCGCCAGCGCCATCGCATACTTGGATTCGGTCTCGAGTTCGTCGGTCCTGGTGCCTTCGCCCTTCTGCATCATGCGCTCGTTGACCAGCTTCTGCTCCTCGAACGCATCGCGCTGCGCATTGGCGAGCGCCAACTGGTCTTCCGCATACAGCGCATCGGTATAGGCGCTCACAAGCCTGATCACCAGTTCCTGACCGCGCCCGCCAAACTGCGCGCGGCTGTATTCCGCCTGGGCCACGCCCTCGTTGTAGCGCGCAAGGTCGCCGAGGTTGAAGAGAGGCTGGCGCAGGGACAAGGTGCTCACCATGCCGTTGTAGTCCGGCTGCGAGGAGTAGTTGCCCTGGCTCGTGATCGTCGTCATGTTCAGGAAGTTGCGGTTCGCCGCATAGCTTATCGACAGATTGGGCATCAGGCTGGATCGACCGATCGCGCGGTTCTCCTGCCCCGCCTCGTTCTCGAACCTTGCCGAACGGTATGCCGGATCGTTCTGCAGCGCATCCTGGTATGCCTGCATCAGGCCGATCGCGGATGCTTCACCAGACAGCACGGACAGAAGCGCGGACGCCAGAAGGCGCCTGAGAGGGAAAGAATTCACGTTCAGTCCTCACTCATCGATGTCTTCATCCGGTCGAAGACGGGTTTCATCAGATAGCTCATCATGGTCCGCTCGCCGGTCCTGACGAAGGCCTCTACCGGCATGCCCGGACGCAACTGGAGCTTGGCCAGGAGCTTGACGCCTTCGGGCGCGACCTTCGCCTTCATCGTGTAATAGGGCTGGCCGGTCCTCTCGTCCGTCATCCGGTCGGCCGATACCTCGGTCACGATGCCCGGGACATGCGGCGTGGTGTTCTGGTTGAACGCGGAGAAGATCATGTCCACCTTGAGGCCGGCATGAACCTTGTCGATCAGGTTGACCGGAACGCGTCCGTCGATCACGAGCGCATCCTCGCTCGGCACGACATCCATCATGCGAAAACCGGGTGCGACCACGCCGCCGTTGGTAAACACGTTCATGCCCACCACCGTGCCGTCCACCGGAGACTTCACCTCGGTGTTTGCCAGTTCGAAATCCTGCGCGGTCAGACGATTGCGCAGCGCACCGGCCTCGCGCTCGACATCGGTCAACTGCTGCCTGACTTCCTTCTGGTATTCCTGCTGGCGCTGCATACGGTGCAGCTTCAGCTCCGCGATCTGGCCCCTTGCATGGCCGATGTTTCCGGTGTCCTCGGCAATCGAGCCGCCAAGCTGCGCATAGTTGCGCTCGAGTTCGAGCAGGCGGTTTCTGGCGACATAGCCTTCCTTCGCGAGGTCGCGCATCCCGTCGAGCTGTTCCTTCAGGAACTCCATCTGCTGCTGCTTGCTCGAACGCGATGCCTCAAGGCCTGTCACCTGCGCATCCAGGCCCGCGATGCTCTCGTCCAGCGAGGAAAGCTCGTTCTGTATGGCCATCCGCCGCGATGCGAAGAGCTGCTTTTGCAGCTCCATGTCGTCGGCGGCGCGACTGTCTTTTTTGGCGGACAGCAACTCGGACTGGAAGGTCACCGAGCTCTTGCCGTCGCGCTCCGCCGCAAGCCTTGATTCAACCGCAAGATCGGAATAGAACTGGCCGCGCGTGGTCTCGGCCTGGGCCTTCGCCTCCACCGAATTCATCCGCACCAGGACCTGGCCCGCCTTCACGACGCTGCCTTCCTTCACGAGGATCGCATCGACGATGCCGCCCGGCTGATACTGAATCGCCTTGCGATTGGTAGCCACGGTGATCGTGCCCGAGATCGGCACGCCCTGGTCGAGCGGTGCGAAGGACGCCCACAACAGGAATCCGCCCACGCCCGCCAGCACGATCCACCAGCCCAGCCTGGAATGTTTCCTGTCGTCCGTCTCGACGCGGTGCGGCACGTCTATCCATGCGACATCCGTGCTCGTTTCCTTCTTGCTCAAAAGATTCCTCTTCATCATGCCTGCTCCGTTGCTTTCCTGGCGGCTTCTGCTGCAGCCGCAGCTTGAGTCAATTGCTGCGCCTGAGCCTGCTGCTGAGACAATGCGGCCAGCACCTGATCGGTCGGCCCGAACAGTTGTCCGATTCCGTCGCGCATCAGGAGCAGCTTGTTGGTGATTCCTATGATGCTGGTGCGATGCGTGACCAGCACGATGGTCTTGCCGCGCTGGCGCAATTCGGTGATGGCCTTCACCAGGGCCGTCTCGCCTATGTCGTCCAGATTGGAATTGGGCTCGTCCAGCACCAGAACCGAAGGATCGCCATACATCGCGCGCGCCAAACCCAGGCGCTGCTTCTGCCCGCCCGATAGCCCGCCGCCGCCATCGCCCAGCACGGTGTCATATCCTTTCGGCAGCATCAGGATCATTTCGTGGACGCCTGCGCGCTGTGCGGCCTGCACGACCTTCTCGGCATCGACCTCGCCGAAGCGCGCAATGTTCTCGCTGACCGTGCCGCCGAACAGCTCGATGTCCTGCGGCAGATAGCCCATGTGAGGGCCGAGATCATCCTTGTTCCACTGGGCGATGTCTGCGCCATCCAGCCTCACCTTGCCCACCGCAGAGGGCCATACGCCCACCATCAGGCGCGCCAGCGTGGATTTTCCGGAGCCGCTGGGCCCGATCACGCCCAGCACATCGCCTGCGGCGATCGCAAAGTTGAGCCCCTTGATCACAGCGACAGTGCTGCCCGGAGGAGCTGCGGTGACGTTCTCGACCGAGATTGCGCCAGCCGGTTTGGGCAGCGTCATGCCGGGCTGCCGCGGCGGATTTTCCGCGAGCAGTTTCGTGAGCCGCTCATACGCGCTGCGCGTGCTGCTGAATTGCCGCCACACGCCGATCAGCATTTGCACCGGACCCATAGCCTTGCCCATCAGGATCGAGCCTGCGATCATCATGCCCGGGGTCACGTCGCCCTGCACGGCCAGCAATGCGCCAAGCCCCAGCACCAAAGATTGCAGCGAGACCGTCATGAACTTGCTGAATGCGCCGACTATGCCCGCCTTTTCGCTCGCCTCGGCCTGCAAACGCAAAAAGCGGCCGTGCAGCTTGAACCAGCGGGCCTGCAAATTGGGCAGCATCCCCATCGCCTCGATCACTTCCGCATTGCGCAGGTTGTTGGTCGCCAGCGTGCTGGATGCGATCGCCATCGTATTGGCTTCGGCCAGCGGCTTGTGCGACACCTTCTCGTTGACGTAGGCCAGCGCGATCAGCACCAGCGTTCCGCACAGCGAGAACACGCCAAGCCAGGTGTTGAACAGGAAGATCACCAGCAGATAGATCGGGAACCAGGGTGCATCGAAGAATGCGAACAGCGCATTGCCGGTCAGGAATTGGCGCAGGCTGGTCAGATCCTGCAAGGCCTGTCCCGCGTTTCCGCCGCCCTGTTTCAGGCTCTGTTCGAATGCGGCCGTATAGACCCTGGTGTTGAGCTTCATGTCGAGTCTCGCCCCCACCCGGATCAGCACGAAGCTGCGCACGAATTCCAGCGCGCTCATGAACACATAGGCGCCCAGCATGATCAGCGTGAGCATCAGCAGCGTGGTCTCGTTCCGGCTCGGCAGCACGCGGTCGTAAACCTGGAGCATGTAGAGCGAGGGCACGAGCATGAGGAGGTTGATGATCGCGCTGAACACGCCCACGGTGCGGAACGTGCTCCTGAAGCTGTTGAGTGCCTGCGCGATTTCATTTTGCGGCATTTGTGGTATTTTGAATTTGGGGGTCATCGCGAAAATGTGATGCGCGTCACAAAAATCGTATAATACCACATCGGGGCTTTGGTGAACAGAATTTTGGAAGATGGATCAGATGCAGGTTGAAACCCAGACTTTGCCGGGCGCGATAACGCTGCTGGTTCGGGGCGCGCGATGACAGGCGGGCTGATGCTCCTTTCGATCGTGCTCGTGCTGGCCGTGCTGATTGCGGAATGGCCCAGGATCTTCGTCTATCACGTGCTGCTGCGATCCGGAAACGCAAGGGCAAGTCAGGGGCAAGAGGCGCCGCAGGAAATCAGCGAATGGCGCGCGGTCCTGGGCGTCCCCCAGGGCGAGAAGAACATAGTCGCGGTCAAGCGCGCCTACCGCAGGAAGGCGAGGATGCTGCATCCCGACCGCGGCGGCAGCAACCTTGCGATGACCAGGATCAACGAGGCCTACCGGTGTGCCAAGGAAGAGCTGGGCTTCAACTGATCATGCGTAGGCGATGCCGTGGGCTGCTAGCCCTGCGAGGCTGATATGGCTCTGGTTGGCCGAGGTGCCTGCGGCATAGGCCAGCAGGTTCGCCTCGGATATCTGGCCCGAGGTCAGAAGCCCCGTGTAATAGGAAAGATCGTAGGCGTCTATCGGCGAGCCGACGATGTTCTGCCAGACCGCCTTCACGAACGAGGATGGATCCGGGGCGCTGACTGCACCCGTGTCGATCGCGATCTGTGCAACCTGCCCCAGCGTGTATCCGGAGTCGAACAGCCCGATGCCGATGCCGACGAAGTTGGGGTTGGCGATCGTGTTTGCACCGAATGCGGCGCCCAGCAACTCGACGGTCAGTCCCGCGGACTGGTTGCTGCCGAGATCGAAGGCGAGCGACTCGTCCAGGAACTGCACCCTGCCCACGCCGATCAGCGTGTCCGTTCCATCCCCGCCGGGCACCTGATCCTGGATCTGGACGGTCCCGGGAGATGGCGTGACGATCGAATACTCCGTGGAGTTTCCGCTATAGCTCACGATGTCGGTGGCCGAACCGTTGAAGGTGTCGTTCAGCGCGGTGCTCGCAAGGGTCAAACCAGGAGCCGCGAATTTCTGGATGATGTTCGAGCCGTTTTCCACGGTGATCGCATGGCTCGCGTAATTGCCGAGGTTCACGGTCGCCTGGGCGGGCTGGCTGAACACGGCATAGGAAGAAATGCCCAGGTCGATCAGCGCGGTGCCGTCATTGCCTATCTTCACATTCCCGGTGAGGCTGTTCAAATCGAGCTGTGATGCGGAAAGGCCGCTGATCGCATACGGGACGACCGTGCCGGCCGGCACGTTGACGGTCGAGACCTTCAGGTAATCATGGGCTCCGGTGTTGACCGAGAGCGAGCCGGTGAGGATATAGGTGGGCGCGATGTGATAGCCCAGGCTCTCCATCATCAGCCAGTCCGCAGCGGACATCGGTGCCGCAGCGCCCTGCAAGCCCGGCCCGAAACTGTCTGTCAGCGTGTTGGCCCAGTCGGCCGGGTCGCCGTTTGTACTCATGTCGAAACTGTTGAGATTGGTCGCGCCACCGTTCGTCGAGAAATCGGCAGGAGAAGATGCGCCGAGCTGGAGGCTGCCCTGGGATGCGTAAGTGTAGAGATTGATCGGGCCGTAATAACCGTAGGACGCGTTGTTGATGCGGCCCAGCGCATGGGTGATCTCGTGCAGCGCGGTGTCGAATAGATCGTACTGGCCGGCCCCCATGTTCTGGCCCCCTGTGAGATTCCATGTGACATCGCTTGCAAACCCGATGCTGCCGTCGGTCGTGGTCGGGGTCGTGTCTGTAATCCCGAAAACTTTCGCCTGGGCCTGGCTGACTGCCCAGGTTCCCGTGCCGCCCGTGGGATCGGTGGCAGGCAGGTTCGCGGTGATGAAAGTGCATCCGTTGGCGGTCGCCTGTTGCGAGAGTGCGCTTGTCATCTGCGAATAGGTGCAGGAGACGAAGTTGTCCGGCCCGCCCATGGCAAGTGCTGTGGCGCTCGTGAAAAGCGTTCCCAAGTCCTCCCCCCAGCCGACGTTGAGGGTGACCGTAAGGTTGTTCAGTATTTGCGCATCGAGGATTTTGGCTGCCTGCTGCACGATTGCCTTGAACCCGTTTGGCGCATTCGACGCGCTCGCATCCCAGTTCAGATTGATCTGCATTGTTATCCTTTTTTCAATGGGGTCAGACTCGATTGATCCTGGTCATTTCAATGGGGTCAATTCAATGGGGTCAGACTCGATTGATCCTGAGCTTTCCTGACCGCCTGTCCCCGCCCCTGGCGCTCGGCTCAACTCGTCGCCTCGCTTGCCCTTGTATCATTCGCTTGAACCGGCTATTCCCCAAGACCCATGCCTTGTTAGTCGCATCTCTGATTTCATCCATACTGCTTTCCGTGATGTGATGTTTGAATAGCTGACGGTATGTCGCTTGCCGCTCTTCATCCGTCTTGCCTAAACGCAAATACATCGGGTGAGGCTGCACCAGCTCATCCGGTTCACCCAAGGCATTGCAACGATAACTGGACCAGGGATATCCGGAAGGATGTTCGACCATGCCAGCTCTTACTGGGTTCAATTCGATATAGCGCATGCAAGTCAATAGGTAAGATTCGGAATCGATCAGGGTGGCTTTATAACGTCCCTCCCACAGGGTGCCGCTACGCCGGTAACTGTGGTTGTAATATGGTACGTAGTAGCGGCCGAGCATTTGAATGACTTTGCTCAGGCTCTGTTTCTCTTGCGGGGTGAGCAACAGGTGCACATGATTGGTCATCAACACATATGCGTGAATCTTACAGGAATGTTTGTCGCGCGCGATCCGCAGCTTTTCTAAATAAAAGCGATAATCCGCGTCTGCACGGAATATCTCGGTGCGATTGTTGCCGCGCACTATCAGATGTTGTGGCTGGCCTGGAATGACGAATCTGGGTAAGCGCGCCATTTGTCATCTCGAATGTCGAAGATCGATGCACTATAGCTGCTATCCAATATTGGATCAATCGAGTCTGACCCCATTGAAACATGCCATTGAAACAACCCCATTGAAACAACATTGAACCGCTCATCCCCGGAAATCTACCGTTCGTCGGGAAACAAATGACTGTTATAATGCCCCTCATCATCAAAATCAACCGTTCGTCAAATGCATCTTGATCGTTGCAGCAGGGATGGTTTTAACTAGGCTCGTAGCATATGATCAATTTATCAACTAGGAGAAAGTTATATGGACAACGCTGACGATCTGATTTCCGGCACTGCTGGCACCTCGACCACGGGCTCCACATCGACATCCGGAACCACTTCGACTTCAGGTTCAACGTCGACCACCGGAACCACCTCGACCACCGGAACAGACAGCAGCCCGGATGCGGCGGGCACTGCTGGCACGTCGACCGCCACGTCGACGACCACCTCGACTTCCGGCTCTGTTTCGGATGAGACGCCAGATTCAGGCGCTGCGCAGGCCGGCCAGGAACCCGAGAACGTGATCAAGGGCGATGATGCGCACCACGGTCTTCTGGAAGGACATTCCGGCAACAATCTCATCGAGGCGGGTGCATCTGGTGACACATTGGTCGGCGGCAGCGGGAACAACACGCTGGTCGGCGGCGCAGGAGACGACATCATGGTAGGCGCAAACACCAGCGGTGCGGATGTGATGAATGCAGGAAGCGGAAACAACATCATGGTCGCGGGTGGAGCGAAGACGCAGCAGATGGACGAATTCTTCCACGCCAACAAGGATATGGTCGATGCGCTCGCGTCAAATCCGCAGTTTGCATCGCTTTCAGCGCTCGCAAACAGCGCGACCGGTTCGACATCCGGTGTCAGCAACACGATCCAGTTGCAGTCGGTAAATTTCCACGACCAGATCTACAATTTCCATGCGTCGTCGGACGTACTGGAGATCCAGTCCGGCATCAACGGATCAGGCATAAACAGCGTGTCCACGCTGCTGAACCATGTCTCGGTCAACGGGAACGATGTGAGCATCGATCTGGGCGGCAGCAGCGTGACGCTGGTCGGTGTGGACGTTGCGCACCTCTCGGCCGCGAACGTGGTAATCAAGTAAATGACTGGCTTGCGGGAGTCATCCCGCAAGCCATCTCTTCAGGCCATGGCCGTCACCCAGCAGCGATCATAAGAGACAACGGATCAATCGAGTCTGACCCCATTGATGCCAATCGAGTCTGACCCCATTGATGCCATTCCAAAATGTAGCCCATTGATGTGCTAGAATCCACGCTTTAACCACACTTTTAAAGGATGAATATGTTCAACATCACGATAGACGGAAAAGAATACAATATGGCAGAATTGTCGGATGAGGCCAAGGCGCAATTGGGGAGCATACAGTTCGTCGATTCCGAAATTCAGCAGTTGAATTCGCAGCTCGCCGTGTTGCAGACGGCGCGCGCCGCCTACAGCGCAGCACTCAATGACGTGCTGCCACCCAAGGCCAAGCCCATCGTCCAGTAGTCAATGGCATCAATCGAGTCTGACCCCATTGGTGCAGTTTTCCCGCCTTCATCAAGCTTGTAGGTCAGTAGGAAGTCGCCGCCAATATGGCACTCCCTATGCCCATCCCAGTCGCCACCCAGCGGGTGATCGAAACAGACGCTCCCAATCCTTGAGGAACGGCTTGGTATAGCCCGCCGCACGCGGCGGTGAGGCGCGCTTACTTTCCGCCGTACTTTTCGAGGTCATCGAACAGCTCGGTTGCGGTCGCAAAACGGGCACGGCGCCGGAAACGGAAAGTCCCATCGCAGCCAGAGTTTCCCTGGCTTGCGCCTTAACTTGCTCGTCCACGCGAACGTGAACCATTGTAGTGGCAGCCATTACAGCCTCCTTCTCATGAGTTGAGATGCATTGCATCTCGCCCGCGGGTGGCATACAAAGCGAGCATGGTTACTTATTTTTTTCGCACGGATTCAAGTAGCTATTCTTGACGCAATTTTGACGCACTGAATGCCGGATATAATGTGAAATGCAAGGAAATAATCATTAAGAGCATGAAAGAAAAAAACCCACTAACTTTTTGAATTAGTGGGTTTTAAGTGGTGCCGCTTGTCGGATTCGAACTGACGACCTACCGCTTACAAGGCGGTTGCT
>VFSW01002130.1_pt1 | contig 29980 bp, 29 predicted proteins | sample 5358111 | NCBI WGS metagenome assembly VFSW01 (sample SAMN11554181, study PRJNA540505) | mine drainage metagenome | isolation source: sediment from site ElyBrook_90M | place: USA: Ely Copper Mine, Vershire, VT | collected 2017 | reverse complement strand
CGCGCACGCGCCGAACGTTAGCAACTTCGCTTTGATGTTCATCACGGTCACTTATCCTTGTCCAGCACGTACCTTCCGCTGACCAAAGCGCCCGGATTGCGCTGCAGATAGTCGGTGAACTCGCCGATCGATCGCGAGGTCTCGGTAAGCGAGTCGAGGGTCTGGTTGAGATGCACCGCCAGCGGCGAGTTAGGATCGAGCGTCTGCTGGAGGTTGACCAACGCGGCGCGGGTATCTTTCATGGTCTTGTCAGCCTCGTCGGAGTTCTGTCGAAGGTCCGCAACCAGCGGGCCGATCTTCCCGTTGGCATTGTTGAGCAGACTGCGGGCCGAGGTAATCGCCTGATTCAGATTCGCCACCGTCCCCTTGAGCGACTCCAGCGTGGCCTTGAGTTCCGGCGAGCCGGTGAGAGTCTTGATCGAGTTGGCAGCGTCGGTGATCGAGACGACCAGGGCTTGGAAGTCGATTTTCTCGAATTTATCCAGGGCTTTCGTCAGCCGTTCCTGAAGCTGTTCAAGGTCGGTCTGAACGGTCGGGATCTCTCGGATGGGTCCGTTCGGCTCCAACACGAATTTGAGCGGCGTGTTAGGGTGAAGATCGAGATCGATATACAGCAGTCCGGTCAGCAGACTCTCCGTGGCGAGCTGGGCGCGGAACCCCTGCTTGATCAGGGCGTCGAAGCCGGCGGTTTCGAGCGCTTCGCCAGTTCCTCCCCTCGCCAGCAGTTGCGATCGGTCGAGATCGACAATGACAGGCAACCGAAGACCCCTGATATCCGGACGCACTCGCCCCTGGGAGGGCAAAAGCCTGAGCTCGATCATCGCGACCGTGCCGATTTGCACGCCCCTGACCTTGACCGGCGCTCCGATCTTGAGACCGTTGAGGTTTCCCTGGAACATGCAGATGAAGCGGATTGGCCGGGTGAACATACGGCCCGAGCCGAGCACGATCAGGGCGACGACCAGGATCGCGAAGCTGGCGACCACGAACGCGCCGATAACTGTCGGACTGACCCGTTTACTCATGACTGCCTGCTGAGTCGCCTCCCTCTTGTCCGCGAGTGAGAAACCTTCGTATGCGCGGGTCTTTCGAATGCGCGAGCATGTCATGCGGATCGCCGGTCGCGATCTGGGTGCGGGACTCCGCGTCGAGGAAGACGCTGTTGTTGGCGATGGTAAAGATGCTGGCCAGTTCGTGAGTGACCACGACGATCGTTGCGCCAAGATTCGCGCGCAGCTCGAGGATCAAATCATCGAGCAGGCGTGAGCTAATCGGATCGAGTCCGGCCGACGGTTCGTCGAAGAACAGGATGTCCGGATCGAGCGCCATCGCGCGCGCCAGCCCCGCGCGCTTCTGCATGCCGCCGCTGATCTCGCTCGGATAGAAGTCCTCGAAACCCTTGAGCCCGACCAGCGCGAGCTTGAGCGCCGCGATTTCGCGGATCTGCGCCGGCGTCAGATCGGTGAACTCGCCGAGCGGCAGACCGATGTTCTCCGCCAGCGTCATCGAGCTCCACAGCGCGCCGCTCTGGTAGAGGATGCCGAAGCGCCGCAGCAGAAGTTCGCGCTGCGCCGGCTCGGCCCGGGTGAAATTGACGTTTCCATAGATGATCTCGCCCGTGGCGGGCTCCTTGAGGCCGATCAAATGGCGCAGCAGCGTGCTCTTGCCGCATCCGCTGCCGCCCATGATGATGAAGATGTCGCCGCGCTTCACGACGAAATTGAGATCGCGCATCAGGACGAAACTGCCATAGGCCATCGTCAGGTTCTGCACGACAATCTGCGGCTTCGCGTTCGAGCGATCTTGGGAAGCATCTTGGCCGTTGGTGCCGGTCGCCATCGTGAGTCGCCGCTTAAATCCCCAGGAAATTGAAAACCACGGCAAACAGGCCGCAGGCGACCACAATCATGACGATCGCCATCACCACCGCCTGCGTCGCCGCGTCGCCCACCGCGGAGGAGCTGTTACCGCACTGGAAGCCGCGCAGGCATCCGGCGATTGCGATCAGCACGCCATAGAAAGTTCCCTTGATGATGCCGCCGAACAGATTGACCATGGTCAGGGTCGAGATGGTCTCCCGCATGTAACTGCCGGCTGACAGGTCGAGCATGGTGACGCCGACGAACACGCCGCCGAGAATTCCTACCAGCTCCGCGAACACGCAGAGCAACGGCATCGTCAGCACCAGCGCGAGAACCCGCGGCAGGACGAGGAACTCCAGTGGCGATACGCCCATCGTGGTCAGGGCGTCGATCTCCTGGGTCACTTTCATCGTGCCGAGCTTGGCGGCGAACGCGGCGCCGGTGCGGCCCGACATGATAATCGCCGTCATCATCGCGGCCATGTCGCGGACCATGCCGATGCCAACCAGGTCGGCGACGTAGATCGACGCGCCGAACTGCGAAAGCTGAACGGCGCCCATGAAGGCGAGGATGACCCCGACCAGAAAGCAGATCAGCGTGACGATTCCGATCGCGTTGGGGCCGCATTCCTGGATCACTTCGAGCAGGTCGACCTTTCTGTAGCGCGCTTTGCCGCGGACGAATTTTGCGAAGGCTACGGTCAGGTCGCCGAGGAAGCCCAGAAATTCGTTCACCGAGAGGCCGTAGCCTATCGTCGCATTGCCGACGCGCGTGAAGAAGGAGACGCGCGACGCCTCGCTGCGCGCGCCTTTTTTCTCGGGCACCGCCTCGGCCAGTTCGAGCAGGCGTTTAAGACCCTCGGGAAGCCCGGCGCGGTCTTCCGTGATGCCGCGGGCCCGGCAGATCTCGGCCGTATTGGTCAGAAATGAAATCAGCCCGCTGTCCCAGTGAGTAAGCTCGGCCGTTTCGTAAGAAATACGCTTGGTGCCCGGCCGCGAACCGAGTTCGGTGAGCAGCAGCGAAATCGGCGGCAGGTCGCGCTGCAGATGCCAGGGGCCGGAAAGGTGGATCACGAGCGTGGAATCGTTAGTCCGCTCGAAAGATATCCTCCCCTGATCCAGCCGTTGTGCGAGAGCACCCATCGGATAACGTCCCTTCCATCCTGGCGGACAGCGTCAGGCCATGATCTCAGCGCGAAAAAGCCGTAGCAAATGGGACTTTAGTCCTATCGCAGTGCGAGTACGACCGGCGCCAAATCGGTGTCGCACAACGCCGCCGGTCGTGCGCGCGGACGGTCATGGTCATAGTTGACGGCTGGCGAGTGTCGCTGAGCGGGCGGCGCCAATCGCTATCTCTAAGAGGTCAGCTTGCCTTTGGCCTTCGCGAAATCGACCCCGCTTGGCCTGACTCCGAGCCGCTCGGCCATCAGGACCAGCTCGGCCAGCGATTGCGCCGCCATTTTGTCCACCATGTGGCCGCGATGCTGCTTTATCGTTTTCTCGGCGACCCCGAGTTCGGCCGCGACCTGCTTGTTCAGGAGGCCGGCCGTGACTAGCGAGAGCACCTCGCGCTCGCGCGGGGTCAATGTTTCGTAGCGAACCCTTAATGCATCGATCTCGGCATTGGTGGCCCGCAGGTTGAAGCTGCGTTCGCTGGCCCGGCGTATGGCCTCGATCAAGGCGGCGCCCTTCACCGGCTTCTCGAGAAAATCGACCGCGCCGGCCTTCATCGCCGTAACGCTGGCTGGGATATCGCCGTGGCCGGTGATGAAGATCATCGATAGATGCGGCAGCTTTGCGTGCAGCATCTGCTGAAGGCCGAGCCCGTCCAACCCGGGCATCCGAAGATCCGACACCACGCACGAGACGATTTGGCCGTGGGGGCTGTCCAGAAATTCCTGCGCCGACGGGAATGCCAGGGCCTCGAGTCCCTTGGCCTGAAGCATCCGTACCAGTGATTTCCGAACCGATTCTTCGTCGTCGATAATGGCTACTACCGTTCTTTGGCTCATCGCCCGCCCATAGTCGAGTTGGGTGCGCTCGCGAACGGATGCTTCAGACCGGACACGGCAATGCCATCTCGAACGTCGAACCGTGGCCGGGGTTTGACGAAACGGAAAGCCGTCCGCCGTGCGCTTCGACGATCGAGCGGGAAATAGCCAGCCCAAGTCCCATGCCGCCCGGCTTGGTCGTGAAGAAGGCCTCGAAGATTCGGGGCAGGGCGTCCGGGTCGATTCCTCTGCCCGAATCGCGTACGAGTACCTTAAGGCAGCCGGAGTCGTCCGCCAGAGCGGATAGCGCTACCTGGCGCGAGTTCTCTTTCGTTTCGGAAACCGCATCGAACGCGTTCAGGAGAAGATTGATTATCACCTGCTGGATCTGCACTCGATCGGCGAGAACGGCGCGAAGCGGTTGGCGCAGGTCGAGAGTAAGCGACACCTTGCGGATTACCGCGTCGCTCCTGATGATTCGGATGACCTCTCTCAATAGCTCTCCGAAGTCCACTTTCGAGCGGGCGAGTTCCTCGCGCCGGAACAGTGCCCGCAGACGGCGAATGGTGTCGCCCGCGCGCGCATCGTCGCTGACGATGTCCGCGATCGCCGCCTTGATTTCGTCGAGGTCCGGCCGCTCCGCCTCGAGCATGCTCTGGATTGCTTCGGCGTTGCTCCGAATCGCCGCCAGCGGCTGGTTGATTTCATGCGCCAGTGAAGCCGCCAGTTCGCCCATGGTGTTGATGCGCGCGATATAGGTCAGTTGGTTGCGCAGTTCCAGGATCTCGACTACCGCACGTTTTCGCTCCAGTGCGAAGCCGAAAATCTCCGCCACCGTCTGGAGCCGCCGGACGATCTGCGGCGGCCAGGAACGCTCCCGGTACAAGGATCCGAATCCCACCGCCGCCACGACCGTGCCGCCAACCCTTATCGGTATCATCACGTTGGATTTGGGGCCGTGGCGCCGCATGGTTTCGCGGTCGACGGCGGCCTCGTCAGGCAGTGCGTCGACGCTGGTCATCACGACCGTCTCTCCGGCCAGCATCTTTTCCTTGACCCAAGGCACTACGGTGTTGGCGTCCAGCGATCTGCCGATTATCCGCTCGGGCTCGCGGGCCCAGCCGTGGCTAAAAACAGCCCAACCATCCGAAGGATTGATCTCGGCGATCGTGCTGCGATCCAGGTCCAGGGCCAGAACAATTCGCTCCAGCCAGCGATTGATTTCCCCATCAATCCCGTGACTTGTGACCCGCACGAACGCACCGGCCAAATCGACCACGAGTTCTTCGAACCGGCGCGTCTCGTTGGACGAAGGGTGAGCGGATCGCTTGGATTTTTTGCGCAGGACGGCTCGTGCGGAAGGTGTAATGTGCGGCACAATGCGCAGACTTTAACCCTAATCGCTCCACCTTTCCACACAGAATCTGTCGCGACCAGGGCGGGGGCTAAGCGGTTTTGCCGGCCGCAAGAGCCTCGGAAATCGCCTTCAATAGCGAGTCGCGGGTAAACGGCTTGAACAAGATGGCGACGGCTTTCGCGCGCTGCGCCAACTCGCGCGTGGCCCGGTCGAGGTGACCGGTGATCATTATCACCGGCAGTTCGCATCCAGCGGCGGCCAGGGTTTCGCAGAGTTGCACCCCGTTGATCTCGGGAAGATGCACGTCGATTACCAGGCAGGCGTCGGCTTTCGGAAGTTCGCTATCCAGCACCGCACGCGGTCGATCGAACGCCATGACTCGAAACCCGGCGGCGAGCATCAACCTGCGCAGTGCGCGAAGAACCGATAAATCGTCCTCCACCAGAATCAGGGCGGGTTTCGTTCCGGTTGTCAAAAATGCGAATCCTCTCCGGGCGAACGGCTTGTCCCGGCCGCACCTCCGCCAGTTCCAGCATGACCGGATAGTGTCGCTGGCGAAATAAGACTTTGGTCGGATTTGGTTCGACCTTGGTAGGCGCGGCGCGGACGCTTGGGCTACATCGGACCTAAGTCCGCTTTCCTGCCGCTCACGCGACGGCGAGTATGCAGGCCAAGGCTTACAAAGCGCACCTCGACGGGTACAATCAGTTGCCGATGGTGCAAGGAGAAACGCCTCGGGGCAAGGAGCCATTTTACTTCGCCGATGAGTGCTCGTTTGCGACACTGCGTTACAAGAATCGGAAAACATAGGATCAAAATGAAGAGCCTTATAGTGAGAATGAGTCAATTCCGTCGAATGTACGTATTGTGCGCCGTCGTGCTCGCCGGATGCGCGAGTGCGGCGGTCACGCAACAGGCTCAGCAGCAGCCCGCCGACGTTAATCGTCCAACCCAGATCGTCGTCTATCCGTTTGCGGCCGATGCCAGCGACGTCACGCTCAATCAAAGCATCGTTCAGAAAGCCTACCGCAGTGCGACGGGCGACAACGAGAACGCGGCTCAGCTCCAGATCGCGCATGACACCGCGCAGGCGATTTGTGAGCAGGTCGTCTCCGATTTGACGGGGAAGGGCTACAATGCCGTTTGCGTACAACGCGGAACCTTCGTAGCCGGCGGTAACATCCTTATCATTGACGGCGCGCTCACTGATATCAGCGAGGGTAACCGGTTGCGCCGGTTGGTGATCGGCTTCGGCGCGGGGTCTTCGACTCTGGATAGTAACGTATCGATGTACCAGCGCGTCGGCGGCAATTTGAATCAGGTGCTCGCATTCGGCACGCACGCCGACAGTGGCAAGATGCCCGGAGCGGCAGTGATGGCCCCGGTCGGCGTGGCCGCGGGTGGAGGCGCGGCGGCAGTCGTCGGCGTGAACGCCGCGGTCGGCGGGGCCAAGACTTACAGCTCAACCATCAGTAGTCTGGCCAAGAAAACCTCGGCTCAGATCGTCAAGACGGTAACCGACTATACTGCGCAGGCCGGATGGCGGATGCAGTAGGGGCGCCGGAGCCGAACTGAATAAAGCCTCTGCGGCATCTGGCTATCCTGGCGCTCCGCGCGCTCGATTTCAGCGCCGCTAATCGCCTTGGCCAGGAAACGAAAACGCACAAAGACAGAATTCAAATCCGCCGCGGCGGGCAGCGTCGCCCGACAAGCCTCGAAAGCATCGACGCCAAAGGCCGCATCGCGCGGCTTCAGGACACGGACCTGGCTCCTGCTGATCGCCCTGACAGTACTCGCGGCGTTCGCCTTCATGGCCCGCGTGATTGTCGCTTTGGCGGCGGCGCTGGTCGTGTCGGCGATGGTCATGCTTCGCCTGAGTCATCGGCCGGTCCCTTATAGCGCAACTCCTCGCACGGTATCGCCGGCGCCGGCGGCCACCTTCGTCGGTGCTGCAGCTTGCGGCGGATGCCACGCGCGCGAGTCGAAGCTGTGGATTGGCTCGCACCACGAGCTCGCCATGCAGCCGGCAAACGACTCGACCGTGCGCGGCAACTTCAACGATGCGAGCGTGGCTGATGGCGCGGTGACGTCGCGCTTGTTCCGGCGCGGCGCCAAGTTCATGGTGCGGACCGCCGGACCTGACGGTGCGCTTCACGACTATGAAATCAAATTCACCTTTGGGGTCTCGCCGCTGCAGCAATATCTAATCGAGATGCCGGGTGGCCGGCTTCAGGCGTTCGGGATCGCATGGGACAGCCGCGCTCGCGAAGATGGCGGCCAACGCTGGTTCAATCTGCATCCCGGCCTGAAGTTGAGCGCCGGCGATCCGCTGCACTGGACCGGAATCGACCAAAACTGGAACTTCATGTGCGCCGACTGCCATTCGACCAACGTACGCAAGAACTACGATCTCAACACGCGCACGTTTGCCACCGCATACGCCGAGATCGATGTCGCCTGCGAGGCATGCCATGGTCCGGGCTCCGATCACGTGGCGTGGGCGGCGAAAAGCGGCGACTGGCGCCGGTACGAGGGGAATCATGGCCTGTCGATCGCGCTCGACGAACGCCGCGCGGTGAGCTGGAAGGTCGATCCCGCGAGCGGAGAGGTAATCCGCAGTGCGCCGCGCCGGTCCGAACGTGAAATCCAGACGTGCGCGCGATGCCATTCGCGCCGAAGCCAAATCCATGAAGACTACGTACATGGCCAGCCCGTGGGCGATGACTATCGAGTCTCGCTGCTCGACGACAAGCTCTACTATCCGGACGGACAAATCAAGGATGAGGTTTACGAGTACGGCTCGTTCATCCAGAGCAGAATGTTCCACGCGGGAGTGACCTGCAGCGACTGTCACGAGCCGCATAGCCTGAAGCTTCGCGCGCAGGGCAACGGCGTTTGCCTCCAATGCCACACGGCGCGGAAGTACGATTCCACGCGGCATCATTTCCACGAAGTTGGATCTCCCGGCTCGCGATGCGTGGAATGTCATATGCCGGCGCGAACCTACATGGTGGTGGATGCGCGGCGCGATCACAGCCTCCGCATTCCACGCCCCGATCTCTCGGTGAAGATCGGCGTGCCCAACGCGTGCAATGGATGTCATCGCGACAAGCCCGCCGACTGGGCCGCCGATCTGGTGGCGAAATGGTATGGGCACGAGCCCACGGGATTTCAACGGTTCGCCGAGGCGTTGCAAGCAGGGGCGATTGGCGCTCCGGGGGCCCAAAGATCGCTCGCGCAACTAGTCGCGGACCACGAACAGCCGGCCATAGCTCGCGCGAGCGCGCTCGCGCTGATGGCCCGCGATCCGGAATCTGTCAGCGCGGCTTCGGTTAGCGATGGTGCGCGCGATTCTTCGCCGCTGGTCAGACGCGCCGCCGCGCGCCTGCTGCTTGACGGCGACCCGCATGCGAGCTCAGGCGCGTCGGCCGTTCTTCTCAATGACCGCGTGCGTGCGGTGCGAATCGAGGCGGCGGAGGTGCTCGCGGGCACGCCGGCGGACGTTTTGCCGGGTGACGCAGGGGCGGCGCTCGAAAAGGCGATCGCCGAATATGTCGCCGCGCAGGAATTGAATGCCGACCGTCCGGAGGGCCATAGCAATCTCGCGTTGCTATTCGCCAGGGAGAAGCGGTTTGCCGAGGCGAAGCGCGAACTCGGGACGGCGTTGGCGCTCGATCCGTCCTTTGCGCCCGCGGCGGTGAATCTCGCCGATCTCGACCGCGAACTCGGACACGAGGCGCAAGGCGAACGCGTGCTGCGCGAGGCCATCGCCCGTTCGCCGAACGATGCTTCGCTCCAGCATGCGCTCGGCCTGTTGCTGGTCCGCCAGGGACGCGGACAGGAGGCGCTCGAGCATCTGGCGGCGGCCACGCGGCTGGATCCCGCGAACGCGCGCTTCGCATACGTGTACGCGGTGGCGCTCAATGGCGCCGGGCGCGACGGCAAGGCGCTCGAGGTGCTCGAGGACGACGTCGCAAGGCATCCCTACGACCGTGACGCACTCGCCGCGCTGGTAAGCTTTTACCGGAGCGCGGGGAATCCGAGGAAGGCCGCCGGCTATGCGAAACGCCTGGCGGAACTCGAGCCCAACGCCTGAACGGCAGATCGAGCCGCCGCTCCCCCTACAGTGTCAGAGGCTTCGCCGTGCGATTGGTTTCGAAATCTCCTCGCCGGCTGCGGCCTTGGAGCCTTCGGCAGTGCTGACCACAGTCGATGACCACGCGACGAAAAGGCTGTAGCCCACCGCAAGCAGCGCCGGGCCGAGGAAGAGTCCGATAAGTCCGAACGCCATCGCGCCGCCCAATACCCCGAGCATCACGATCACCACCGGAGTCGTACCGCCACCGCGGCTAATCAGGAGAGGCTTCACGACGTTGTCGAGGCTGCCGACCAGCAGTCCCCAGATCATCAGGAAAACGGCCCATCCGGTCGCTTCTTGCCGATACAACCAGAATGCGGCGGGTGCGGCGACCAGCAAGGGGCCGGCGGGAAGCGCCGAGACGAATAAAGATACGAATCCAAGCAGCGGGGCGCCCGGAACTCCAGCGAGCGCGAACCCCACCGCCGCCATTATGCCTTGCAACAGCGCGGTGCCGAGCACGCCGTACAGCACCGAGCGCACGGTCGCGCCCGCCACCTCCAGAAGCTGCTCTCCGCTTCCGCTCGCGACCCGGTCGATAGTGGCGCGCAGCCGTCCGGCGGCGGCCTCGCCGTCGCGGTAGAAAAAAAACGCGATAAGCAGGCTCAGGACGATTTGGAAAATTCCGCTGCCCACCGCGAGGCTGCCACCCAGCACGAAATCCGTGACCGTGGGCAGCCATTTCATCAGCGCCGCGATACGCGCGGAACTGCTTTCGCTCAGCTCATTCCAGTGATTGGCTAATTGATTACCGACCAGCGGAAGATCGGCTACCCAGGCGGGCAATTTTAGCGGACCCTGATGGGCCAGTCGCTGTGCCGCGCCGGTCAGCGCCGAGATGTTATTGGCCAGCGTGGCGGCGAGGATCACAACCGGCGCGGCGATGATCGCCGCGCGCGCCAGGGTTGCGATTAGAGCCGCGAGCGAGCGCCTTCCACCCAGCGCGGCGTCCAGCCGCAGAAACATCGGCCACGTGGTGAAGCACAGAATCGCCGCCCACAGCGCCGCCGACATGAACGGGCGCAGGATCAGCAGGCATCCGGCCACGAGCAAGGCCACGGCCGCCAGACCGATCCAGATTTCCAGGCTTTGCTCGGATTCAGTGCCGCGGTCCACTTGGAGCACTCCAGCTCGGGTAAAGGGCTCGACAATATTGCTACATAGTCAGTAAAATTCCAAAGGCCGGCGCAAGGAAACTCACGTAAATTCCCCGCTCAGAGCCTTCGATAGATCGGTTGCTCCGACGCGGCGAAGGACGTGAGCGAGTGGAACGAAATACTCAGTCCGCCAGCAGTTCGTGAAGCACGCTGTCTATCGCCGGAATATCGCCGGCGTTCATCGGCGCCATATGTCCCCAGATCGCGGATATGACGCGGCACTTGCCACCAGGGATGTGCCGCGCCTCGTACTCGCTGTCCGCCGGCGGAAAATAGCGGTCGTTGTCCACTGGCACGACGATGGTGCGGGCCTTGATCGCGCCAAGCGCGGCCTCGAAGTTGTCGCTATAGACCGGGTTGTGGCTGATGTCGCAGTGGCGCCAGGTCCATAGCTGCGAAAGCAAGTCGTTCGCGTCGCAGCGCACGAAGAATGGCTCCCAAAAATAGGCCACGTGCTCCTGGGTGTCGTGCGCGCCAAAGGCCCGGTAAGCCTCGGTCCGGTAAAAGGGCTCGGACGTTCCCCATCCCGCATAGATCGCGGCGAAGGCCTTGAGCCCGTTGACCGGAGGGCGATCGTAAAAGCCGTCGGCGAAGACCGGGTCAAGTTCCAGCGCGCGCTGCAACGCGAGCAGGAAAACCTTGTTGTACGAGGCCGTCCGCGCCGAGCCCGCGATCGGGCACGCGGCGCGCACCATGTCCGGGAATTGCGCCGCCCATTGGAAGGCCTGGCAGGCTCCCATCGACCATCCGGTTACCAGCCGGATACGTGCGATACCCAGCTTCTGCGTGAGCAAGAGCTGCTGCAGGCGGACGTTGTCATGGATCGTGACCTTGGGAAAGCGGCCGCGCTCGTTCGGCGGCGGCGAGTTGCTGGGCGACGAGGACAGCCCATTGCCAAGCAGGTTTGTCATCACGATGAAATACTTGCGCGGGTCAAGCGCGCGGCCTTCGCCGACCATGAAAGTCTCGATGTCGTTATGCGTTCCGGTGTACCACGTCGGCACCAGCACGGCGTTATCGCGCGCCGCATTCAGCGTCCCGAGGGTCTTGTAAGCCAGCCGGGCCACCGGGAGCATTCCCCCTTTCTGCAGGAGGACATTAGGCAATTCCAAAACTTCGTAATTGCTCATCGGGCTCTCTCACGTTCTGTTGCGGCGTTCAAGGGTTACCCAGCGATTGAATTCGTCGCGCTCGACGCGATTGGCCGCGGCTCCGAGGGTTAACTGCCCAACCGCCTGAGACGGCCAAGTGCGGCCGGTCAACCGTAGCGGGACGGAGCCCGGGCGATTCCGGCGGCGGAAAGCCTCACTTCATAAATGGCTCATCGATTTCGACCTGGTAACTGTTGGCCAGGCGATTGGTCTCGTTCGCCATTCCCACCACGGCGATGAGTTCGCCGAGCATGGCCTCGGTCATTCCGGCCTTGCGCGCGCCAGCGGTATGAGACCGGATGCAGTATTCGCAGCCATTGGTCGCGCTGACCGCGATATAGATCATCTCCTTGACCAGCGGATCGAGGGCGCCCGGCGCCATCACTTGCTTGATGCTCTCCCAGGTTCGCCTGAGGGTCGGCGGGTGATGGGCCAGCGCCTTCCAAAAGTTATTAATCCAGTCAGTCTTGCGGGTCGCCATGATGTCGTCATAGACGGTCCGGACCTCCGGACTCGCCGCCGCATACTCGATGAGCTTTACAGTCGCCATGCTGCCTCCGCACCGGCCGCGTCGCAAAAACGGATATTCAGTCGTCTTCGGAAAGCGTACGAAACCGGCGCTCGTATTCTTCGCAAGTCAGTCTTACCGCGGAAAGATTGTGGCGCAGGAAGGCGCGGCCCACGGCCTGCTCGAATTCGTCGAGCAGCGCCTCCGCGCGCGCGGGTGAAAGCTTTTCGCCCAGCGCGTCGACTTCGGCAAGAGCGGCGCGCAACAGCCGGTTGGCCTCTTCTTCGTCCCATCGATCGTTCAACTTAAAACCTCGACGGATCGGAACCCGCCATACCGGACCGAACAAGTCTATGTTTGATAGCCGGGGCGGGGCACAGTGTCAAATAACCGCCCTGAAGCCCGCTTAAAGCGGGCTCGATCGATAGGCTGACAGGATGGCAGCCGGTTCGCAACGCGTTCGCGGCCGCGGCGCGCGGTTCGTCGAAATCACCTGGACGCGGCGCCCGAGCACCGAAGCAGGGAGCCGCGGGACTGTTACAAATCCGTTTACAATCTTCCGGTGAGGAGCATCACGATCAGAATGATGAGGACGATTCCACCAATCCCCATCCCGCCAGCCGGCCCATAGGCGTAATAACCGCCGCCACCGCCAAACAGCAAAAGCAGGATGAGAATCAATAGCAAGGGTGACATGGGACCCTCCTCCGCGGCGCGATACATTCGATAATCTCATACCATCTATAGCCTCATACCAACGAAAACTCTAGCCTGCCGGGCTTTGGTACTCCGTTGCTCACGTGATATTGGCGCGGTTGCGACTGAGTTGCCGGGACTGGATTCTTCGTCACTGGAACTAAGCTTCAGCGTACAAGCCTGAGCGTCCGCGCGCGGAAGGTAATACGCCAACCTATACTAAGTTGATTGCATCGCGTTCCCAGCTCGCTTCCCACTTCCGCGCGCAGACGATGGCGCAGGCTGATTGGAAACGTCCGAGCAGCGAAACCGCTTGAGGAATTGTGCGCGTGACGTATCGCCTGTCGCCATTCGCGCCATCGGCAGACCGCTCGGCACATGAGAGCTGTTGCCATTGGCAACACTCCTGGCGGACTGGCGGCTCCAGTCGCTCTGCCGGATGGCATTTTACTTGCTCCCTTGGACAACAGAGGCAGCGCGTGCGGAAGAGAGCAGGGCGGCGTGGTTTGTTTGCCAGGGGCCTTGCAATTCGGGGCCGACGATGGGTGATTTGTAGACTATGCGAAACGCAAACCCGACATCTCGCAATCTCACCAAGAAATCCCGGGGGCTGATTCGGAGCCTCAATCGGAGCTTCGTCCGGGACGATAAGAGCCCGCAGGTCGTACGCAAGACGGCTCAACCAAAGGAGCCCACTGTTTGCGCGCGATGCGGCGCCGTGTTTCTGCACAAGACCTGGCGCCACAACCATAAATTGACCGACGAGCTGCTGGAGCGACGGCAATGGGGGTTCTGTCCCGCCTGCGACGAGATAAGCCGGCAGGAAGGCCAGGGCCGGCTAATCATCCGCGGCACCGGATTGGCCGCCAACCGCGCTCTCATTCGCAGGCGCATCGAGAACGTCGCCAGCCAAGCCATGGCGACCCAGCCCGAGCGGCGGATAGTCTCGATCGACACGATCGAGTCCAAGGACGAAGAGGCGCTCGAGGTGCTGACGACCTCGCAAAAGCTGACCCACCGAATCGCGCACGAGTTGAAGAAGGTCTTCGGCGGGCGCACCGCTTATAATTGGAGCGACGACGGGACGCTCTTCGCCACTTGGGAACTCGAGCGGCGAAAGCCGAAGGCAAAGCAGGCCGGGCGAACCCGCAAGGGCCGCTGACCGCGCCGGCGCACGCAACAACACGAGCATCCGCGCACGTAAGTAGCGTGCGTTATCTGTTCAACGGCAATTGGTCGTCGATCCACTGCTCGGCATCCGCCGCGCGCGGAAAATCGACCGACTGCACGCGTTCTTTCCAGAGGATCTCCCATCTGCCGGTGTCGGGATTATTTCTGATGGTATAGCCCTCGTATTCGTAGCTCCGGTATTCGCCCACTTCTTTCTACCCTCCGAAACATTGGCCTCGGCGGCAGGCCGTGCCTTGTCCTGGACAATGCGCGCGACCCCGTCGCGCGCGTGATAACACCCGCCACCTTGCCGACATTGACCAAGTACTTCAGCGACCAGGCTGAGCATTCCCTGTGCCACAAGCACTTGATCTCAAACTTGCATCGGGCTCCGACGTTGGAATTTCTCCGCGCGGAGCTTCGCGGGCGATCTGGACTGACAATTCGCGCCGGCCCGACGCAGTTCAGGACAAGTGGCGCGTTTGGCGCCAGCGATGTTTCCTTCGCACCCAAGGAGGAACGGTTAGTCATGCCGGATCGGCGCTGCGAACGACACCCATGATGGCACGGCTGATGCTCTAAGGTTTGGGTGACTTGACATGACGACGCGACGCACAACTCGAAGCCGGGAATTGCTGATACCTTCCGATTCGGTGCGCTTGGAAGGCGAATTGGTCATTCCCGAGGGCGCGACCGGGATCGTGCTTTTCGCGCATGGCAGCGGCAGTAGCCGCCTGAGCCCGCGCAATCGGTATGTCGCGCAGACGCTTCAACAAGCCGGCATCGGCACTGCGCTATTCGACCTCCTCACCGACGAGGAGGCGGCCGACCGGGAGAATGTTTTCGATATCGACTTCCTCGCCCATCGGCTTGCCGACGCGACGAGGTGGCTGAAGGCAAACCGGGACACGAACGCCTACGCGCTGGCGTATTTCGGCGCCAGCACCGGAGCCGCGGCTGCGCTGACGGCGGCCGCCCAGGACCCTGCGATTCGAGCGGTGGTTTCGCGCGGCGGCCGTCCCGACCTCGCGCTGCGCCATCTGGCCGGGGTGAGGGCGCCGACTCTGCTTATCGTAGGCGGCAGGGACTACGGGGTAATCGAGCTCAACGAGAAGGCCTACCGTCTCCTGCACTGCGAGAAGTCGTTGAAGATCGTGCCCCGCGCCACCCATCTGTTCGAGGAAGCGGGAACGCTGGAGCAGGTGGCGAAGCTCGCAAGCGAATGGTTTGTCCGCCACTTCGCGAGGCCGCCGGCAGCGGGCCTTTCATCTGACGATCCAATCGTCTTCTCTAACCGCTCGGAGGCCGGGCGGATGCTGGCCGCCGCCCTCGCTTCCTACCAGGGCGCGCGGGTGGTCGTGCTTGGCATCGCGCGTGGCGGACTGCCCGTGGCGCGCGAGGTTGCGGAAGCTCTCGGCGCGCCGCTCGATATCGTGGTGGTGCGCAAGCTCGGCGCGCCGGGCCAGCCTGAACTGGGAATCGGCGCGGTGGTTGATGGCGACCATCCGCGCGCCATCTTCAACCAGGAAGTTATCGAGTCGCTCGGCGTCGGCGACGATTACCTCAACCGCGAAATCGAGCGGCAACTCAAGGAGATCAAGCGCCGCGAGCTCGAATACCGTGGCGCGCAAGTCGCGGTGCCACTGGCGGGCAAGACCGTGATCGTCGTCGATGACGGGATTGCCACCGGATCGTCGGTGCGGGCCGCGCTTCGCGGCGCGCGCCGGGCGAAGCCAAAGCAGCTCATACTGGCGGTTCCGGTCGCTCCCGCGGAAACTGTCGAAGCGCTGCGCGACGACGCCGACCACATCGTTTGTCTCGAGACCCCCGAGAATTTCTTTGCCGTAGGGCAATTCTATCGCGATTTCCACCAGGTCAGCGACGGCGAAGTCAAGCAGATTCTAGCCGCCCGGCGTCCGACCGAATTGACCCCTCACGTGTAAGCGCTGAGGAATCCAACTGGAAAGCGAGGTAAAGACCATGAAAAACGAGACATTGCTGCGGGCCCTCCAGGAGAGAATGAGGAAACTGACCGAAAACGGCATCGATTGTGCGGCCAAGATCGCCCAACTGCGCGAGAAATCCGAGCAGGCGCGACTGGGGATTGAAACGCTCACGATGCAGCAGTCTAAGGCTGCCCGCGGACACGAAGAGCTTGTCGCGGAGGCAAACGCGCTGCAAATTCACGTAAACGATCTGCTTCGTGGCCGAACAGATCCGATTCTCATTTCGTCCCTCGAGGACGAGCTCAAGGATCTGGAAAGGCACGAGCGCGAGGCCAATCAGCAAATCGAGGGACTGCAGGAGCGCGCCCGTGCCCTGGGCGCGACCCTCGCGGCAGTCAAAGCCGAACTCGAGGCCAGCGAAGAGACCCACAGAAAAATGACCGACCAGTCGATGAAGCTGCGGGAACATATCGAAAAAGTGGCGCACGCCTGAATCATCCCGCCCGTTGCTTCCTTTCCGCGTCGCGCTCGGCGGCGGTTCGGCTCGAACCCCGAATCCTCATCTCCGAATGAAGCGCGACTCGACCGGCAGCAGCGTTTCGCATCCCTGCCGGCGAGAGCTATCAAATGGGCCCTTCCGATTCCTGCACCACGTTCAAGTGCAAGAGGCGTAAGCGCGAGCTTTTCTTGGCCTGATGGCCCTGCGGTCTCGCCTGGGATGCCACACGATAACTTGCGGCCCCGGCTCTACAGGCCCGGTCCTGAGCTTGGGACCCGCGAGATCCATCAGAGTGCGGCAGGGCAGCGCAAGTTCACGCCGCGCACGCTCGAGGTTCTCGACCATCCGCGCCCAAATCTCGGGCGAGTCGTGGGCGCAGTTGATCCGCATACAATTCATCCCATGCGAAACCAGCTCACGTACCAGCGAGTAGTCATCGGCAGCCGCCGTCGACATCGTAACCATGATGCGGACGCCGCGATGCCGCGGTGCAGGTCCGAGCAGCGCCTCGGTATTGGCCGCGAGCAGCGCATTGCCCCCGTCAAAGCCGGTGTACTCGGCTCGCGCCGGCGGCTCCAGTGGCCGCCCGGCCAAATGATGCAGAACCTTGAGCACGGCATCGAGCGTGCTCATCACGTGCGACTCGCTCCTGCCGAGCGAGGAGAGCCCGAGCACGGCAAGCTCCTCCTGCAGCAATCGGATGTCGTGATGTCGGAGCGCCAGATAGTGCAGGAGATTGTCGGCGCTTTTGCGCCACGCCGGATGCACGCTCGAAAGCAGCTTGGGGAAATCGGACTCGAGCTTGATCAGCGAAGCGCGAATTTCTCCGAGCTTGGCGATCAGAACTTCGAATGAATCGGGCTTAGTGTTATGCGGGTCCAATTTTCAAAGCGTATCACACGCATAGACCGCCTCTGCCCTTACGCCGGGTCGGCGTCGCCTGTTCCCGCTCCAAGCAAGGGTAGCACGGTGTGCTTCAGGGGCCTGGCCTCTTATGTTACGTGATTATTAATTGGTGCGGGCCGCCCATGCTTCGATTAGAAACCCTGAAGCCGGCCCGTGGTTGCCTGTATGGGATGCACTCGCCCGGGAAGATGGCAGAGGGTGCCTGGGCAGGGCTGACAAGTACGCGGGCGATCGATGGCCCGATGATTGCTCGGAGGTCGGGACGGTTCGTTCAAAAACGGGCGTGGGCAATGGTTCCGGAGTTCGTCACCGGAACGGGAGCATCAGACATGCATCAGAGCGTTGGTACACGCGAGGACCTGGTTCATCGGGCGGAGGCCTTGATACCGGTGCTTCGGGCACGGGCCGCGGAGGCCGACGCCTTGCGCCACCTTCCCGCGCAAACCGCTCGTGATCTGAAGGCCGCCGGTGTCGCTCGCATCCTGCAGCCCGCGCGCTACGGCGGCTGTGAGGCCTCGTTTGCCGGCATGGTCGATATTCTCCGGACGATCGGCCGGGGATGCGGCTCGACGGCGTGGTGCCTTGCGCAATACATCGGTCACAACTTCATGGTGTCGCAGTGGGCGCCGTCAGCCCAGGAGGCGGTCTGGCGTGACGCACCCGACAACCTGGTCAGCGGCATTTTCATCCCTCTGCTGGGCCGCGCCACAAAAGTCGCCGATGGCTATCGCGTGACCGGACAGTGGCCTTTCGTCAGCGGAGTGAACAACTGCGATTGGTGCATTCTCACAGGCATGGTCGGCAATACCGACGATGGCGTGCCCGAGGAACGTTACTTTCTGACGCCGCGAAAGCAAATCACGATTGTCCCGACCTGGGATTCAGTCGGGCTGTGTGGCTCCGGCAGCGACGACGTGAAGGTCGAGGAACTGTTTGTGCCCGAGCACATGACTCTGCCGATTAGCTCTTTGAAGGGCGGAGAAACTCCGGGGAATCATCTCCATTCCGCGCCAATTTATCGCTCACCCAGTTACATGTGGTTCGGCGTCCTGCTGAACAGCGCGTCGCTCGGCATGGCCGAGGGGATGCTGATTGACTATCTGGAAGAAGCGAAGAAACGAATCGCGCTCATGTCGGGGCAGGATACTCGCAGCTCGATGAGCCAGCAAATCAAGGTGGCGGAAGCCGGCGCCGCGCTGGAAGCCGCTCGGGCTGTGCTGTACGCGACCTGCGACGAAATCATGGCTCTGCTCGAGGCGGGGAAGTTGCCGAGCGACGAGCAGCGCACGCGTTATCGATCCTTTGCGGCGTATGCCGGGAAGCTGGCGTTTGCGGGAGCCAATGCGATCTGGGACGCGGATGGAGCGCGCGGCGTGTACCTGAAGAATCATCTCGGCCGTGAGTATCGGAATCTGTGTACCGCCACCCGCCATGTCACTCACAACTGGGACGTCAACGCGGCCACGCACGGACGGGTGAAATTGGGTCTGCCGCTGGACAATCCAGCCCTGTGATGCGTCACGGACGCGGATTTTTCGCGGCGGCGCGCGATGATCGAGAGCCGCGAGAGCTACACTTCGTATTTCTTGCTGGTCTTGAGGATCTCGGGCGCCCCGAGAAGGTCGGTTAGCTCGGGTAGCAGCTCGAGGCCGGCGCCGCCGGAGATCGTGCCGGCGCGCGCAAGTTCGCCAAACGCGTCGCGGGTGCGCTGATAGATCGCGAAAAGCGTGGCGATGTGAATCATCAGCTTGAAACCATATTTGGCAATCTCTGCCGGATGCAGCAATTGCCCGTTGTACAGAAGCGGTAGCCCGGAGAGCAGCCGCGCGCAGGTTTTGAGATCCTCCAGCGTCTTGATGCCGTCGACGAAGATGAGATCGGCGCCCGCGGCGCGATAGGCGCGCGCGCGCCGCGTCACCTCTTCCCAGCCCAGCGGAGCAAGCGCATCGGTGCGCGCGATAATCACCAGGTTGGGATCGCGCCGGGCGTCGATCGCCGCGCGCAGCTTGGCCGTCATGTGCTCGAGCGGGATAACCTGCTTGCCTTCGAGAAAGCCGCAGCGTTTGGGCCACACCTGGTCCTCGATATGCAGCGCCGCCGCGCCCGCGTCCTCGTATTCGCGCACGGTGCGCTGGACATTGATCGCTTCGCCATAGCCGGTGTCGGCGTCGCAGATGAGCGGGATGTCCACCGATCTTGCCAGCGCTCTGACGTTCTCGACCATCTCGCCCATCGTCAGCAGGCCGAGATCCGGAAAGCCGCGTGCGGCCGCGGTGCCAAAGCCGGTCATATAGATCGCCTCGAATCCCGCGCGCCGGGCGAGCCTTGCCTGCAGGCAATCGTAAACGAATGGGGCGATCACCATTTCCGGCCCGTTCAACAGCTCTCGCAGGCGCGATCGTGTGTCAGGCATACGCGCGTTCTCCCTGGGACCCAGCGGTCCGCGTGGCACTGTCGGTGGCGACGATCGAAAAACTGCGCTGAATTGTACCATCGGGAGATTCTTTGTATAGAATGCGGCTTGAGTGCAGTAAATGTCTTATCCGCCAAGTCATGCGTGTGATTCATGCTTCCAGCTTCGTGCTCTAAGTGCTCCGGCCGATCCGGCCGGACGAGGAAAACCGTCATGAGTGCCGCCAACAAACAAATTCTTTGCGGGTTTGGGATAGACGTCGACGCGGTTGCGGGCTGGCTCGGTTCCTACGGCGGCCAGGATTCGCCGTTCGACATCTCGCGCGGCCTGTTCGCCGGCGAGGTGGGCACTACGCGGCTGCTGCGGCTGTACGACCGTTACAAGATCAAGACCTCATGGTTCGTCCCGGGCCATTCGATCGAAACGTTTCCCGAGCAGATGCGCGAGGTCGCGCAGGCCGGCCACGAGATTGGCGCACATGGCTATTCGCATGAAAACCCGGTCGCGATGACTCCGCGCCAGGAAGAGGACGTGCTGGAGCGCTCGGTCGAGCTGGTCCAGCGGCTTGCGGGCAAGAAACCGCGCGGTTTCGTCGCGCCGTGGTGGGAGATGTCGCCGGTCACCGCCGAGCTGCTGCTCAAATACGGGTTTCGCTACGACCACAGCCAGGGCCACAACGATTTTCAACCCTACTATGCGCGGATCGGCGAAAGCTGGACCAACATCGATTACTCCAAGCCCGCGGCGCAGTGGATGAAACCGCTTAAGCGGGGGAAAACGGTCGACCTGGTGGAGATTTCGGCCAACTGGTACCTCGACGATCTTCCGCCGATGATGTTCATCAAGGCTTCGCCCAACAGCCACGGCTTCGTCAACCCGCGCGACATCGAGCAGTTGTGGCGCGATCAGTTCGACTGGGTATACCGCGAATACGAATGGGCGATATTTCCACTGACTATTCATCCGGACGTATCGGGCCGCCCGCAGGTGCTCCTGATGCTCGAACGGCTCATCGAATACATGAGCGGACATGCGGGCGTGCGCTGGTGCACGATGGAGGAGATGGCGGAAGAATTCCGCCGGCGCCATCCGTTCACGAGCTGATCCGCCGGCCGGTTCGAGCGCGTCCTGGTCCGCATGAGCGGACAGAACGCGCCGGTTCGATCCGCCGCGATTCGACGGACGCAAGCCCGGAGCGATCCCGAGGCGTCCCTACCGTCGCGCTCAGGACTTTAATTCTTCGAGATAGGCGAGCGCGTCCGCGAGCGACACCACGTCACCGTACTTGCTATCCATGTCGAACAGGTTGGCCTCGTGCGGCTCCGCGGCGCGATCGCCAACCGCCTCGTGCGGGATGATTGGCCTGAAGCCGTGCGAGAGCGCGTCGACCACGCTCGCGCGCACGCATCCGCTGGTCGTGCATCCGGTGACAATCAGCGTGTCGACCCCGCGCGTGACCAGGGTTGCGGAGAGCGGCGTTCCGAGAAAGGCGGAGGCGTACTTCTTGACCAGCAACAAATCCTCGGGCGCGCGGCGAATGCGCGGATCGAGCTCGACCAGGTCCGACCCCAGCTTGAGTTCGAGCAGCGTGGGCGCCTTCTCGGGCCACAGGCCGCCGTCGCCGGGCACCTTGGGATCGTAGCCGACGACCGTAAAGACGATCGGCACGCCCTTTTTTCGCGCGGCCGGGATGAGCTTGTTTATCGCCGCGACCTGCGGGTCGAGGTTGCCCGCGAGCGGCGATTTCTCAGGCGCGGTGAAACCGATCTGCATGTCGACGACCAGCAGCGCGGGCCGCTTGCCGTAGCCGATCCGGTGACCCAGGCCGCTGCGATTATAAATCGACCGTTTGTCATCGCTCATTTTGTCATGGCCCATGGCGTGGCCTCCCGGCAATTAGTTGGAACCGTGCGGCCGCAAAGCGCGAGCTTCATCGACCGTGCGGCTTCATCACCTGCGCAACCGCTTGCCCGAAACCCTTGCGTCCCACAATCTCGCCGTTCTCCATTACCAACTGGCCGCGCAGAAAGGTCATCACCGGAATGCCTCTGACCTTGCGGCCTTCCCATAGTGAGTAGTCAGTGCGTCCGCGGTAGCGATGCCGGCCCAGGGTGGCCTCGGCCTCCGGATCGACCACCACCAGGTCGGCGTCGGAGCCCATCGCGATGACGCCCTTTTTCGGGTAGATGCCGTACATCCGGGCCGCGTTCTCCGACAGCGCGCGGGCGATCGTGACGAGATCGAGCCCGCGCCGGTTCACGGCCTCGTCGAAGATCAGCGCGAGCGTATCGGCCACCTGGTTGTTCACGCCGACGCGGCAGTCCCAGAAATCGCCGCGCTCCTTGAAGCTCGCGGTGTAAGTGAGACTGTCGGTTCCGATGGTTGAAAGGGTGCCGTCCTTGATCCCGCGCCATAAACGATCGCGATCCTTCTGGAAGCGAAGCGGCGGCTGGATTTTTCCCTTGCCGCCGGCGTTGATGGCGTCCATCTCGGGCGCGGTGGTCGAAAGAAAATAGGCGATCGTCTCGCCCACGATTGGCAGGCCCTGGGCCTTGAGCGATGCGATGGTATCGACGCTCTGCGCGGCGCTGATATGCACCGGGTAGAGCGGGCATCCGAGCTGGTTGGCGATAAGTCCATAGGTGTAAATCTGTACGCTCTCCGCCCACTCGGGACTGCTCTCGGCCCACGCCGTCAGGTGATCGCGCCGTCCCATGCGCCTGAGCTCGTCGATCAGGATTCCGCGCACGAACGGATCCTCGGCGTGAATCATCGGGAAGGCCGGCCGCCCGGCGGTGTTGATCGCGCGGCAGGCCTCGTAGAAGAAGGCCGGGCTGATTCCCTCCTTGCTCATGCCGAAGCCTTCGGCCTGCTCGCCGGCATAGCCGGTGAAAAACTTGTAGGAGACGCCGCCTTGGGATGCGACCGCGGGAATCTGCTTGACCTGGTCGAGCGTGTTGACCACGCAGGTGACCTTGTAGTCACACCAACTGCGCGCCTCGCCGCATTTGACCGCGCGCGAGAAAAGTTCGGGCAATGGCTCGCGGCCGATCAGCGTGGTGGTGGCAATCGTGGTGACGCCACCGATCAGGCATTCGCGGGTGTCGATCTCGAAATCCGTGGCCATCGCGTCGTCGCTGAACGTATCGCCGCTCAGGCCCAGGTGCACGTGCGGGTCGAACAACCCCGGCATCACGATCTTGCCCTGGAGGTCGATTTCGCGCCGCGCGCTACCCAGCGTCGCCTCGGTTCCGACCGCCACGATCCGCTCGCCGGCAATCGCGAGGCCGCCACGAATCGCGCCGCTCGGAGTTACCACCAATCCATCCTTGAGAAGCAGGTCACTAATCATGTCAAAGCTCCGTTGGACAAAGCTCCATTAGTGATGAATTTTCCGCCAGCATCCCACGCCGGCCGTCAGCGTCGCAACCTCAGGTTCGCGCGGCTAGTCTCGGCGCAATCACCGCCGCTTGCGAGCGTTCGGATCGCGCGGAGACCGCGTTGAATTTCCCCATCCAAGCCAGCCGGCCTTGTCGGTAGTGGCATGCGCGACGGCGGCGCGAAAGGCTGGCGCCAGCAGCCTCGCAGGGGTTCCTACGGGGATTTAGCTGGCGCTACCGGATTGCAATTGAACGTAATTCTCCAAGCCCATGCGGCCAATCAGATCCAATTGCATTTCAACAAAATCGACGTGCTTTTCTTCGTCCTTGAGGATGCCTTCGAACAGGTCGCGGCTGACGTAGTCCCGGACCGCTTCGGCATGGGCGATGGCGTCGCGCAGGTCGCCCAACGCCTGCTTCTCCAGCGCCAGGTCGCAGTCCAGGACCTCTTTGACGTTCTCACCGATGAGCAACTTACCCAGGTCTTGTAGGTTGGGTAGTCCCTCGAGGAACAGCACTCGTTCGATAAGCGAGTCCGCGTGCTGCATTTCGGCCAGCGATTCGCGATACTCGAACTCGCCCAGCTTAGTCGTACCCCAGTGCTTCAGCTGGCGGGAATGGAGAAAATACTGATTAATGGCCGTTAGTTCATTGCGCAAGACCAAGTTTAAGTGGTGGACGATTTTGGGATCTCCCTGCATCTAACTGCACCCCGCGTCACTAATCTAACACAATGCGGCGGCAGCGAGGGGAGACCAGCAAATAGCGCCTCGGTCACTGTGGCTGGGTCACTGCGCAAGCCGATTGCGGGAAATCAGCCCGCGCCGGCTGAGAGCCGTCCAGAATGGTTCGCACCAAGGGGACGCACTTGCCGCATGCGGGGCGCACTCCTAGCGCCCTATAGAGGGCCGCGATGGATTCTGCCACGGTTGCGTGCTGGCGGACTTGACGGTCGGTTAACGCATGGCAAACACAGACGTACATAACGGGCAACCTCAGATTTTGATAATCAGTATCATTTTCAAACGCGCTTGCCAAGCCCTCTCGTTCCCCGCGCCTTTCGAGTCGAACGCAGGGACGCGGCGAAGCGCGTCAGCTTCGGGCATCGCTTTTGGAGGTCCAGATGGGGTACAGACTCGGCGTTGATGTGGGTGGGACTTTCACCGACCTGCTGCTGATCAACGAAGAGACGGGAACGACCTTCCGTGCCAAGGTGCCAACGACTCCGGCCAACCAGGCGGCGGCCGTGCTGGACGGAATCGAGCGCGTGTGCGCGAGCGCGGGGATCAAGCCATCCGCGCTCACCGAATTGATGCACGGCACGACGGTGACCACCAACGCCGTGCTGGAGGGAAAGGGCGCGCGCGTAGGGCTGGTCACGACCGAGGGCTATCGGCAGATTCTTCAGGTGGCGCGCTCCTACGTGCCGGGCGGTCTCGCGGGATGGATCATCTGGCCCAAGCCCGAGCCGCTCGCGGCGCTCGATGACACGGTGGAAGTGCGCGAGCGAATCGGTGCGCGTGGCGAGATCGTGCGCGAACTGGACGGAGCGAGCGCGCGCGCAGCGCTGAAGCACCTTAAGCACCGCGCGGTCGAGGCGATCACCGTGTCGCTGATCAATGCTTACGCGAACCCCGTGCACGAGCGGCGCATCCGCGAGATCGCCAAAGAGGAGGCGCCCGGTCTTCCGGTGTCGCTCTCCAGCGAGATTTTACCCGAGATGCGCGAGTACGAGCGCACTATCACCACGGTCGCCAACTCTTACGTGCGGCCGACGGTGGCGCGTTACCTTTCGAGTCTGAGAAGCGAACTCAAATCGCGCGGAGTCGGCGCGCTCCTCAAACTGTTGCGCTCCGACGGCGGATTGATGTCGTTCGAGGCGGCCGAGGAAGCGCCCGTGAACATGCTGCTCAGCGGACCGGCGGGCGGCGTCGCGGGAGCGCTGTGGGTCGCCAGACAGGCCGGCTTCGACAACGTGCTCACGCTCGATATGGGCGGCACCTCGACCGACGTGTGTCTCATCGAACACGGAGAGCCGCGCGTGCGGCGCGAGACCATGGTCGGCAATGTCGCGGTGCGCGTCTCCTCTCTCGACGTTCGGTCGGTAGGCGCCGGCGGCGGGTCGATCGCCAAGGTGCCCGCGCTCACGCGCGCACTTCGGGTCGGACCCGAAAGTGCGGGAGCCGCGCCCGGTCCGGCGGCCTACGGCCACGGCGGCGCGCAGCCCACGGTTACCGACGCCAACGTGGTGCTCGGCTATCTGCCGGTCGATTTGCTGGGCGGCGAGATGAAGCTCGATCGCAACGCGGCGCAAAGCGCGGTGGAAAAGATCGCCACCGCACTCGGGATCGGACCGATGGAAGCGGCGGCGGGAATAATCGACGTCGTCAACGAGCACATGTTCGGTGCGCTGCGCCTGGTCTCAGTCGAGCAGGGTTACGATCCGCGCGGCTTCGCGCTGGTCGCTTTCGGCGGCGCCGGCCCGCTTCACGCCAACGCGCTGGGGGCTTTGCTTGGATGCTTGCCGGTGATCATTCCGCGCAGCCCGGGCGTGCTTTGCGCTTACGGGGATGCGACTACGCGGCTGCGCAACGAAGCCGCGTGCACCTACATCCGGCGCTTTTCCGCCACCTCGGGCGGCGACGTCGCGGAAACCCTCGGCGCTCTGGGCGAAAGCGCCGGCGCGGTGCTCGAAGCGGAAGGCCTGCCACGCTCCGCGCGCTCGACCGTGTACCAGGCCGACGTGCGCTATCACGGGCAGGGCTTCGAGGTGCCGGTCGCGGTGGACCTGGCCGGGCTTGGGCAGGGCGGCGGGATCGACGCGGTGCGCAAGACGTTCGATGAAATTCATCGCCGCCTGTTCACCTTCAACCTGGACGTGGAGCACGAGTTCGTGAACCTGCGCGCGATCGTGCAGGAGAATAGCCGCGAGCTCAAACCCGCCCGCGTGCCCGAAGGCGGGCCCGACCCAGGCACCGCGCTCAAGGGCGAAACCCCGATTTGGACGCGCGGGCGCGCGCTCGGCGCAAAACTCTACGATCGAGCGAGACTGCTCGCGCACAACGTGCTCGAGGGCCCCGCGATAGTCACCGAGATGGACAGCACCACGCTCATCCTGCCCGGCCATTTCGGCGAAGTGGACGCTTTCGGAAACATCCTGATCCGCCCGAGGCAATAGTCATTTCCCGGCGCTCAAACCCGTCGCGCTCGTCAACGTTCAACACGAAAGATGAACCGGAGAAGCCGCAGATGGCAAAGACCCAAATTATCGAGCGCAACCACGAGCCGTTTCGCCCGCTCGAAGTCGACACGGTAACCCTGGACATCATCGAAAGCGCGCTGCGCAACGCGCGCTATGAGATGGATGCCGTGCTGTTCCGGACTGCGATGTCTCCCGGGATTCGCGAGCAGCACGACGAGTTTCCGATGATCGCCGAGCGCAAGGGCCGCATGGTGGTCGGTCAATTCGGATCGTTCATCGGTGGATTTCTCGACGCCTACGAGGGCACAGTCGAGGAGGGCGACATCTTTCTCACTTCGGATCCGTACAAATGCGACGGTGCGATTAGCCATTCGGCCGACTGGCTGGTGCTGCTGCCCATTTACTATAGCGACGGACGGCTGGTCGGATGGGCCGCGATGCTCGGGCATATGTCCGACGTCGGCGGCAAGGTGCCGGGAAGCCTGCCCACCGACGCGACCAGCATTTTCGAGGATGGGATGCTCGCGCCGCCGATAAAAATCCACCGCGGGGGTGCGCTCCATGAGGATCTGCTCGCGCTGGTGCTCAATCAGGTGCGGATGCCGCACTGGAATCGCAGCGATTTGAACGCGATCGTCGCCGCCTGCCGCACCGCCGAGCGCCGCGTGATCGAGATGTGCGACCGCTTCGGGGTCGATCTGTTCGTCTCCGCGATGGAAGCCTCGCTCGAACGAAACCGGCGCGCGATGGCCGAGTTGATCAAGCGCTCGATCCCGGAGGAGGAGATGGTCTTCGAGGACTACGTCTGCGACGACGGACGCGGCCACGGTCCCTACAAATTGCGCTGCTCGATGAAGCGCGTGGGTGAACGGGTGAAGCTGGACTGGAGCGGGACGGATCCGCAATCCGAGGGCTCGATAAACTTCTATCTCAACGAGAACATGCTGCGGATGTTCTTCGGCATCTACATGATAATGATCTTCGACCCGCAGATTCTCTACAACGACGGCTTCTATGACCTGGTCGACGTGCATATTCCGGCGGGCTCGCTGTTGAAGCCGCGTTTTCCGGCGGCGCTCTCGTGCCGCACCCACGCACTCGGCCGCATCTTCGACGTGCTCGGCGGCCTGCTGGGCCAGCGTCAGCCGGAGTTTCTGTGCGCCGCGGGCTTTTCCTCGTCGCCGCACCTGATGTATTCGGGTTTCGACTCGCGCGGCGAATGGTACCAGCTCTACCAAATCGGCTTCGGCGGAATACCGGGGCGCCCGGTGGGCGATGGTCCCGACGGACACTCGATGTGGCCGTCGTTCACCAACGTGCCCAACGAGTTCCTCGAAGCGTACTTTCCGCTGCGCATCGAACGCTACGAGACGGTAGCCGACAGCGGCGGCCCCGGCTTGCATCGCGGCGGCAACGGAATTGAGATCGTCTACCGTTTTCTCGAAGCGGGCGAGATCTCGATCCACGACGATCGCTGGCTCACCTATCCGTGGGGCGTGAACGGCGGCCTGCCCGGCGCGCGAAGCCGCAAATTCATCGTCCGCACCGATGGCATTACGGAAGTGCTTAGTTCGAAGTGCGACCACGTGAAAGTGAATGAGGGCGACCTGCTGCACTACATCACGTGGGGCGGAGGGGGATGGGGCGACCCGCTCAAGCGGAACGCCGCGCTGGTGGCCGCCGAGGCCGGCCGCGGTCTGATGACCGTCGCCGGCGCGCGGCGCTATGGGGTGGTGCTCGGAGCGGACTCAACCGTGGACGAGCTGGCCACGCGCAAGCTGCGCGAAACGATGGCGGCTGAGCGTGGCGCCGTGCGGGTATTTGATTTCGGCCCGCCGGTCGAGGAACTCAAGCGCAACTGCCAGCAGGAAACCGGACTCGCGGCCCCCGCCTGGCCGCGTTTTGCACGGGCCGTTTCGCCGCCGCGCTGAGCCGGCGCCCTCAAGCGCTACGCTGACGCAACTCCTCCGCGCGCCCGCCCTTCCTCGCCGAAAGCCTGAAATACGAAGACATACTCTGATACTCTTAGCGGCGAGGAGGCTTGCTTCCCTCGTAGTGGAGGCTCATACCCTCGATACCGGCAGCCACATTCAAACCGTTTTGACCCTCGATCGACACCGGCTGCAGTGCGATGGATTTATGAAAGCCGCCGAGCAGGACATTCGCCCCGCCGCCAACTCCCAGTGCCCGGCTCGCTTGCGCCCCGCCTTATGCGCCCGCCACGGCTCCCCGCCCCCGATCGGTAGAGGGAGGGCGGCCGGCCCCCCGATGCACGGGGGAGGGCAGATAACCGATGTCGGCGCCGAACTTGGAAATGGTTCCGGTATAGTATTCGGTCCGATGCTTATTCGAAGTATATGTGCAGTGGATGCTGTGCGAGGAACCTATGATGAAACCCCATCCGGCGGCCTCATGACAGGTGAGATAACCTGTCTTAACGGTCATCTTCTCAGCCGCTTGCACAGGCATCACTGACAGAGCAAAAAGAAGGAACCCGGCCATCGGGACCATCGCCTTATTCTTGTTCTTCACCGGTAACTCCGTTGCGATGATAGCAGCACCATTTCAACCGATCTCTTTGTGCCTATGCGTACCTAAGGATTGGTCGTAGTCGTCGTGGTCGTCGCAGACGTCGGTTCTCCGTTGTTCCAGGTAGTGGTGGTCTGGTGCTGTACCTGACCGTCCACAGACGTCGTCGTCCTCTTCTGTTCTACGGCGCCATTACCCCAGCTTGTTGACGTGCTCGTTTGGCTCGTCTCAGATGGCGGCCCCACTACGACCGCAGGTGGAACTTGTACGACGGGAGGCGGTGCTTGCACAACAGGCGCCGGCGCAGGCACAGTGTCTACCTCTTTCGTGCTGTAAAAGCATCCGGAAAGCATCCCTCCGATCCCGAACACTATCATAACTATCGATAGTTTGAAACGCGTGTACGAAAGCATGGCCTATACCTCTTGCTAACGCGATAGTTTACACCATCGTCGTGACGTCCATTGATTCGATCATTCGCTCACGGCGAGGCGCTTGGTCAACTCTTGAGCTTCGTCCGCTTGATGCTCGTCAATCCCTGTGCCTACTCGCCCGGGCGCGGCGGAATGGCTGCAAAATTCCCGGGGTCGTTCGCCATAGCCGACCTGATGTCAGGATGTTCCTGGAAGAATGCATCGAGATCCGGGTGACCTTTCAGATAACGCGCATCATTTATCAGCGATGGATTATACGCTAATGCGCGTTCAACTCCGGAATGCGCATCGGCGAATTCCTGCCACGTCCGGAGGCGAGCCATATCAATGTCACGGCTGTCGGCCGGCGCAAATACAATCGTGGTATTGCCGCTCTGGACTGCGCCGAACGGCCTGACGCTTTCCGATTGAATGACGATCGGCTGCCTGTCCTGTGCCGCCACAGGTATGGTGAGAGCCAGGCCGAAGCTGGTTGCGAATAAGGCTGCTGTCCAACGCATATACTTTCTCCTTGCCAAGTGGACGAAAACTGCCGTCTTGCCGTTCTTTTGCCTTTCCTTCAAAAGCTAAATGCCCGAAACCTAAAAGTTAAATCCCCGGAACTAGGATGCCCTCTGCTTCGGTAATGACGAGCAAGCAATA
>VFSW01002129.1_pt1 | contig 29983 bp, 27 predicted proteins | sample 5358111 | NCBI WGS metagenome assembly VFSW01 (sample SAMN11554181, study PRJNA540505) | mine drainage metagenome | isolation source: sediment from site ElyBrook_90M | place: USA: Ely Copper Mine, Vershire, VT | collected 2017 | reverse complement strand
ACGATGATTCGACGCGGACAGGTGATTATCCAAGGACTACTGCGAAACGCCGCCAAGAATTGGAATCTATCCGCAAGCAGCTGGCGAAGTAATCTGCAACTGGAAATGGAGCAGATCAACAGAGTATTATGCGCAAGAAAGTACCTTGACGAGGAGGCTTTCCAGGTACGAGCGACTTCGTGGCTTCCAAATGAAACTTGTCGGTCAGGCTGATCATTTACAAGCGAACGGCGCCAGAAGGCGCCGTTCGCTTGTAAGGAATGTTAAGGGACGGGGTACGCGGTATTCCGATCAGCAGTTCAGCATCGGTCAAGATTGTGTACTCAGGCGCATGTATTCATTCGATCAGTGCTTGATGCGAGAAATCTTAGTACCTTGGATGCTGAGGCTTGCCATGAGTCCCTGCTGGTCAAAAATGAAGGCATAGGCATCGTCTCTCATCGTCGTCGACGATATATTTTTGGCAACACCTTGGTCGACAACAACTACGTTTGGCCCCGCACCGATTGACCATCCGTCTGATCTATTCAGATATCTCTCGGCTTTGTTGTTCATGAGAAATATAACGTAGGCATATGACTCGGCGCCTGCTTGCCAGCCCCAGGAGGCAGAAACGGAATTGTAGTAGCCCTCAACATGCGAGCCCCTCATCAAAACACCTTCGCCATAACTTCCTCCGAATACGAGTCCTGCTTTGATAACTTTAGGGAAAACTAAAATCTCCCTCGCCCTTTTGGAAATGCTTTCCGCAGCAGGGTTGTGCTTGTACAAGATTTGCAGTGCCTGAGCGGCGTCCTGGTTCAGGTCTTCTGCGGTTGCGGCATCCGCATAATTGCTGAATGCGCCCAGTGAGAAGATGGCGGCAACCACGAAAAGGTAGTTAAGAAGAGTGCGTCGTAGATTGATCATTTCGTATCCTCATGAAAGTTCAGAGATCGCTATTGATGGCTATCAACAGCATCGGTGGAAGAGACATGTTCCATTACCCTTGTCTTGCGCATCGACCAGCTTAACTATTCTCTGGTAGGCCGGGTCGTTCTGTTCGTTGCCGCACATATCCACGAGAGAACCTTTTGGAAGCGCTGTACGCGAGCTTTTACCGAATGTTTGGCGGCAACCAGTACGCACCATTCACCCTGGTATGCCGTCCCGGCCGATGATAAAGGGAACGCCGGTTTGATCGTCTCTCAAATCGTGATGGATGCATTCGACGACCTTAAGGCGGTGTTAATAAATAAACGTAACATATTGTGAACCTGATCGCACGGACTACAACGACCAAGGGGTTGAAGATCACCTGTCGATTGGACCATTGATAGTATCCAACGGGGCGCAAGGTGATCGATACAACCCATTCACTGTCACTCAAAGCGCCACTTCCAACTCCACTGACATCGGCAATTGCTATTCCTCAACCCCATCTCGCTTTCGCAGAAGATACTGGTGCGTTTGTGTAGTTTTTGATTGCGCCTTTGTAGGTCTCCCCGTGTTGGCGCCGGGTCTGGAGATTGATGGCGTTGATGCGTTACCGCTGATCGTCCTTGGAGGATTTGATGCGCTTGCGCAGCTCCACCATGAGGCTGTGCAGGCGTGGTTGCCTTGGCTCTGGCGCCGGGTGCATTTGTAGTATTTGTAACGGCCACTCTTGCCGGTGACCAGCGTCAGGCTGTTGGCACTGGGTCGGATCTTATGAGTGTCACCATCCCGCCGACCATGGGTGCGGCGATCCGACGCATGACTTTCGCTCCGGTTCCACCTCCCCACATGATGGGCGGTAGACCGACAAGAATCACAGCGACAATCAGGCTTCATGCCGCGGAAGCTCGCTGCAGCCAAGTTTCGCGAAGAATTCCCTTACATCATCCACCTTGCGGCTACGCGGCATCGCGGGGAGGCTGCCGAGAAACAAGCGGCCATAAGGCTTGTTGAGCAGGCGCGGGTCGCACAGCATCAGCACGCCGCTGTCGGTAACATCGCGGATCAGGCGTCCCGCGCCCTGCTTGAGCGCGATCACGGCGGCGGGCAATTGGAAATCCATGAACGGATTGCCGCCGCGTTCGCGCAGCGCTTCGAGGCGCGCCTGCAGAATCGGATCGCCGGGCGAGGCGAACGGCAGCTTGTCGATGATCACGCAGGACAGCGCGGCGCCGCGCACGTCCACGCCTTCCCAGAAACTGCTGGTGCCGAGCAGCACGGCATTGCCGAGCGCGCGGAATCGATCCAACAATTCGGCACGCGGCAGCGTGCCCTGCACCAGCAGCGGGAAATGCAAGCGGCCATCCAGACGCCGCGCCGCATCCTGCAAGGCGCGATGACTGGTGAACAGCAGAAAGGCACGTCCCCCGCTCGCTTCCAGCACCGGCAGCGCGGCCTCGACTACGGCTTCGGTGTAGCCGGGATGATTCGGTTCGGGCAGATCGGGCGGCAGATACAGCAGCGTGTTGTGCGCGTAATCGAAGGGACTGCCCAAGCACAAGGTGCGCGCGTCATCGAGTCCGAGCGCGGCGGCGAAGTGCGTGAAGCTTTCGCCCACTGCCAGCGTTGCGGAGGTGAATATCCAGGCACTGGGATGGGCGCGCAGGCGTTCACGGAACAGGTCGGCGACATCCAGCGGCGTGAGATTGAGCGTGAAGGCGCGCGTGTAGGTTTCGAACCAGCGCAGCATGCCCTCGGTCTGCGCGGCGCTGACCTGCGCTAGGCGTTGCAACAGCAGCACGCTGCGTTGCCAGGCGCTCTCCAAACCCTTGCCACGCGGTGCGGCCAATTCCAGCCAGGCCGACAGGGCGGTGAGCGCGGCGCGCAGCTCGTCCAATCCCTGCGCTACCGCCGACTGCGTCGCCACCTCGCGCCAGGCGGCGCGGCGCGGTTCCACACCGAAAGCCAAGCGTAGATCGTGCACGGCCTTGTCGAGGCGCTGCGCCAACTCATCCAGCCCCGTCATTTCCAGCGCCTCGCGACGCTGCTCAAGCGACGCGTCGCGCGACAGCTCGAGCAATTGCCGGCTGCCGAGACTGAGACCGAAAAATCCGGTCGCGACTTCGGCGAGTTGATGCGCCTCGTCGATGATGTAGGCATTGGCCGTGGGCAGCAACTCGCCGAAGCCATCCTCGCGCAGCGCCATGTCCGCGCACAGCAGGTGATGATTGACCACCAGCAGCTCGGCCTCCTGCGCCGCGCGGCGCGCTTTCATGACGAAACAATCGCCGATGCGCGGACAGTCCGTGCCAAGACAGTTGTCGGCGGTCGAGGTGACCTGCGGCCAGATCGGCGCCGATTCCGGCAGTTCCGCGAGCTCCGAGATATCGCCGCTGCGGGTGCGTCCCGACCAGTTGTGGATCCGCTGCAACTCCGCTTGCTGCTGCCGACGGCGCGATTCCAGCTCGGCATTTCCCAGGCGATGCAGGCAGAGATAATTGGCGCGGCCCTTGAGCAAGGCAATGCGCGTCGAGACGCCGAGCGCGCTGCGCAGCGTCGGCAGATCGCGATGGAACAACTGATCCTGCAGGGTCTTGGTGCCGGTGGAGACGATGACCTTCTGTCCGGACAGCAGCGCCGGCAGCAGATAGGCGAAGGTCTTGCCGGTGCCGGTGCCGGCCTCGACGATCAGCGCGGCGGTTCCGGCCAGGGCATCGGCGACCGCCTCGGCCATGGTCTGCTGCTGTTCACGCGGCGCGAAACCGGGGATGCGCGCGGCGAGCGGGCCGTTGGGGCCGAGCAGGTCAGCGGAGGAAGCATCCATTCAGGTGATCAATGCGCAGTATAGGGGGGGGTAGAGCGCCTAATATTATAAATTTCCGCCGCAGAGGCACAGAGGACGCGGAATGTGGATAGCTACCAATAACCGCTATCATCATCTCTGCGTCCTCTGTGCCTCTGCGGCAAGAACTCTTTTTGTCAGGCGCACCAGAGCATCAACCCGCCTGATTATCCCAGACCTCATCCTCGATCGCGCCTTCCTCGCGCGTCCACACCAGGCGGCCGATGATCTTGAAGCGCGCCACCGACATCGCGCCGCGTTTGCTGCGGTTGCCGCTGCTCTCGGCAAGCACCTGCGAGATGTCCTCGCGGTCGGCCTCGTAGATTTCATAGGCCTCGAACTGCTCGTCCATCAGCACCAGCACCACGCTGTCCCATTGCTGTTCGGTCTTGAGCTGGCCGATGCGCTGACCGCCTTTCTTCTCGTCGAAGATGGCGCGGCCCTTGATCTGAATGCGCTTGCCGGAGCGGCGGCCGCGACCGATCGCATCGAAACCGCCGGGTCGCTCCCGGCACAGATCGAGTTCCAGCAGGCGCGCGGCATCGTATTCGGCGATCTCGCTGCTGATACCGGCCAGCGGTTTGCCGGTCGTGGCGCGGTAATCGGCGGCAAGTTTGCGTGCCTGCGCCATCAGCGTGTCGACAGAATAGAGGGTCACTCTGGCCTCTTTTACAGTAGCTATTGTGGTCTCGGGCTAAACCGCCCGCACGGACCCGGGTTATGATACAACACCCTGAGCCAAAGCAACCGACGATCGGTCACGCCCTCCATGGGCGCTGTGGCGGCGGATATTGAGCGGCGCGCCTCAACAGCCATCGCTGCCGATGTGCACCTGCGCATCGGACGCACCACGCGCGGTGAAATAACGCCGGCATTGCATGCCGATAGCCGCGGGTGCGGCGATGTAAATCTCGTACAAGGTCAGTTCATCGTAGTCTTCCGAGATACGCGTCAACAGCGTATTGACTAGGTCGTGCGTCGCTGCGTCATCGGCCAGTAGCGCCGGGTCCGCGGCGAGATGCGTGTACTCGAAGTTCTCCAGCGCATCCTGCCAGGCGCGGCAGCGGTTGTGCATATACGGCCGACCCGGCGTGGTGGTGATCCAAAACAACTGCAAGGTCTCGGCAACATCATGCGCCATGGCATGCTCGATCAGACTCTTGATCGGCGCGAAGCCGTTGTCCCAAGCGATGAAGATCAATGGCCGCATGCTCACGGCGGCGTCGGCAAGCACGAAATTGCCGGACGGGCCTTCGATGGTCAGCGATTGGCCGACCGTCATGCTTCCGAACACCACCCGCGAGCAGGGGTCGTCGGCGCGACGGCGAATATGAAATTCGAGTTGGGATTCATCGCACGGACAACTGGCGATCGGATAGTCGCCCTCGGACCTGTCCTCGAATCGCAGGTGCGCCGACTGGCCGGCCAGGAAACACAAACGGGTGTGTTCGTTCGGGCGCAGCGACAACAGCATCAGATCCTGTCCGGCCTGCTCCATGCCGCGCACCGTGGCCTGCAGGCGCTGTGCGGGAATCTTCGTGGGGTCGTCAAGTTCCTCGGTCTCCAGCACCAGATCGGTGACCGCCGTGCTGCTGCACATCAGCAGATAGCCCTGCTCGCGTTCCTCTTCGCTGAGCCGGTAACTGGCGCGGCGCACCGGCTTAGCCGTGCCGACTTTGACACGCGCCTTGCAGCACCCGCAACTGCCGTCGCTGCAACCGTAGTTCAGCGCCAGACCGGCGCGCAGTCCCGAATCCAGCACCGTGTCGGTGCCCTGCACCAGGAATTCATGGCCGCTGGCACTGATGCGCACCTGCGCCGCCATGACGCGCAGCAGCATGTCGGTGGCATAGAATCCGCTATCGTCATCGATGGGCTGCGCGATCGACTCCTGAGTCGCCTCCAGCCAGGCGCGCAGCACGCCGATGTCATCGCGGGTCGGCGCCGGATCGCGCTCGGCGAGTTTGCGTAGATACTCCTGCAGCTGTTGCAGCGCCGTGTCGTAGCGGCGCATCTTGTAGGTGGCTTCGCCGAGTTCATGGCTAAGCGCCGCGACACGCGTCGCCAGTACCTGGGCGTCCGGGAGATTGTCGGTATCGCGCATCGCGCGACCCATGGCACGCTCGATGATCTGCTCGGCGCGGTCGAGCATGCCGGAATCCTCGACCTTGGCCTGCGGATAAGCGCGCAGCAACTCGCTCAGATAGAGCTGCCCCTCGAAGGTCGAGAGGTCGCCATCCTGGATGCGTTTTTGCAGGGTGGCGCGTTTGACGCCGACCAGGCGTGCCGCGCGTGACAGGGTAATAAGGCGGGCCATGCGTCATGATAGTGCGAGGATGCCGTGGACGCCAGCACGAGGTTTAATCGTTGAGGAGTAGCCTGATGTGACAATGTGGATTCATTGTTCGAGAAATCCGCGCCATCCCTTGTGCGCGGTAATATCCAGGGCATCGCGCACGGCATAGGCCTCGCAGACAAAGCCGGCAACCTCGGTGCCAGCCGCCAGCGCCACACGACCGATACCGAGCGGCGCGGGTATCCCGGCGATGAAATCGCCGACCGCCGTGACCGGCAATGTCCACACTTCCACCTCAATCGCCGCGCCGTCTTCGCTGACCCGTACCAGGCCGGGACGCCGTGGCGAACCACCCCGCAGCCGGTAGAGACGGTAGCAGGAAGCTGTCTGCGTGCGACTGAGCAGTCGGCCACCACGCGATGTCAGTTCGTGGTTCAGTGCCAATCCGCTCATGTGCGCGCCGCACACCGCGATGTGAAATTCCGCATCGTGTGCTGCGGGCATCGGCGCGGGCACCGGCACAGTACTCGTACCCAGTGTCAGACCGGCGGCATGGTGCAGACTGCCGGCAAGCTGCAGCAGCGCATGATCGGAGAACGCCGGCGCCAGCAGCGTGATGCCGAACGGCAGGCCGTTAGTCTGGAAGCCGGACGGCACGGCGACGGCGGAAAGATCCAGCAGGTTGACGAAGTTGGTGTAGTAACCGAGCTCGCTGTTGAGTTGAATCGGATCGGCCTCAACGGCATCGATACGGTAATGATTGCCGGCGGTCGGCGTGACGATGACATCGACTGCCGACCAGACGGCCTCGCTGGCGCGGCGCAATGATTCCAACCGGTATTGGCCGCGGAAGGTTTCCACCGCGCCCACGGTGCGCCCTTTCTCGATGATCCGGCGCGTAACGGGATAGAGCGCTTCTGGTTGCTTCTCGATGAAGTCGGCGATGGCGGCGTAGCGCTCCGCGACCCATGGGCCTTCGTACAGCAGGCGCGCGGCGTCCAGGAAAGGCGCGAAGTCGATCTCGACCGGCACGCCGCCCAACGCTTCCAGTCGCGCGACGGCCGCGGCGAACAAGGCCGGATATTCCGTGTTGCCGAAGTAGGCCAACTGCGCGGGTTGTGGCACGCCGCAACGGAATTGCGGCGCCGGGATGCTGCCGGCGCCCAGGCGCGGGCGTTCACTGCGCCGCGCGAAAGTGTCGGCGGCATCGAATTGCGCGGCCACATTCAATACCTGCGCGGCATCCGCCGCCGTCAACGCGAATATCGACACGCAATCCAGCGTGCGGCAGGCCGGCACCACGCCGCGCGTGGACAGCAGGCCGCGCGTCGGTTTCATGCCGACCAGATTGTTGAATGCCGCCGGCACGCGACCGGAGCCCGCCGTGTCGGTGCCGAGCGCGAAACTGACTTGTCCCAGCGCCACGGCGATGGCCGAGCCGGCACTGGAACCACCGGAAATATACTCGGGATCGAAACTGTTGCGGCCCGCGCCATACGGCGAGCGCGTGCCGACCAGACCGGTGGCGAACTGATCGAGATTGGTTTTGCCGACGGGTATCGCACCGGCATCGATAAGCAGCTGAACAACGGCGGCGGATTGCGGCGGTGTGTAGGCGTATTCCGGACACGCGGCGGTGGTGGGCGTGCCGGCCAGATCGATATTATCCTTGATGGCGAAGGGCACGCCGTACAAAGGTAGCGCTGCGGGATCGATGTCGCGCAGACGTATTGCATAGTCGAGCACCGTCGCGCGCGGCAGACGATGAATCCAGGCGTGGTGTTCGTCGGTCTGCTCGATGCGCGCCAGCACTTGTTCGACTACCTGCTCCGGCGTGAGACGACGACTGAGATACGCGGCGCGCAGCGTGGCGATCTCCAGACTCATGTCCGCATTTATCATGCGGTGGCATCCGGTTTGACAATCAGCAAGGCCTGGCCCGCCGACACGGCACTGCCCTGCGCACACAGAACTTCCACCACGGTGCCAGCCTCATCCGCCTGAATCGGAATTTCCATTTTCATCGCCTCGACCACCAGCAACTCATCGCCCGCCTCCACGCGGTCGCCGACCTGCACCGCGATCTGCCAGACACTGCCGGTAACGGGTGACGCCAGCGCCATGCACCCGGCCGGCAGATCGAGTGCGGCATCGGCGGTGGCGGCGGCGCCCGCCGGGTCCGCCGCGTAATGCGCCTGGCCGCTGCTTTCCCAACGTTCGCGCTCCGCATCGAAGGCGGCCTGCTGCCGGGTTTTGAAAGCGAGGATGGCGGCGCGATTATCATCCAGAAAGCGGCGATAGCCGCTGAGTTTGAGTTCGGTCGGTTCCACCCGGAGCTGAAAGCGCCCGTGCATAAAGTCAGCGCGCATCGCCAGCAGTTCTTCACCGGACACCGGATAGAATCGGATCTGATCGAAGAAGCGCAACAGCCATTGCTTGCCGCCGGTGAAGTCGCCGGTCTGCCGATAACGGTTCCACATCTGCACGGTGCGGCCGACGAATTGATAACCGCCGGGACCTTCCATGCCATAGACGCACAGATAAGCACCGCCGATGCCGACGGCATTCTCGGGCGTCCAGGTGCGCGCGGGATTGTATTTGGTCGTCACCAGACGGTGCCGCGGATCGAGCGGCGTGGCGACCGGCGCGCCGAGATAGACATCGCCCAGCCCCATCACCAGGTAGCTCGCCTGGAAGACGATGTTCATCACGTCATCGATGGAATCGAGCCCGTTGATGCGGCGGATGAACTCGATATTGCTCGGACACCAGGGCGCATCCTTGCGCACCGACTGCATGTACTTCTCGATCGCCAGCCGGGTGGCGGGATCATCCCAGGACAACGGCAGGTGCACAATGCGGCTCGGCACGGTCATGGCGTCGATGCCGGGCAGTTGTGTCTCGGCCTGCAATAGCGCATCCAGCAGGGCGCGCTGGTTGATGACGCGGCTGTCGTAGTGCAGTTGCAAGGAGCGGATGCCCGGCGTCAGATCGACGATGCCGGGCAGTCGCTGCGAGGTCAGCCACTCCATCAACGCATGCACGCGGAAGCGCAGCGTGAGATCCAGCACCAGCGGGCCGTATTCGACCAGCAGGTATTTATCGCCCGCCTGACGATAGGTGACGGCAACCTGTTCGCCGTGTGCTTCGTTGTGATGCAAAATCGGTGAGGCGGTGTCGCCGGCGTGCAGATAACCGGTCGCGGTTGCCGGCGCGGGCATCAATGTCGCGATGGCGCTGTCCTGCGCCTGCTCGCGGCGGTTGGCTTCCTCGACCGAGATGACGCGGAAACGAATCGTGTCACCCGGTTTCAGTTGGCCGACTTTCCACAGCTCGGCCTGGACGATGGTCGCGGGGCAGACGAAGCCGCCGAGGCTGGGACCGTCGGGCCCGAGGATCACGGGCATATCGCCGGTGAAGTCGATGCTGCCGATGGCGTAGGCGTTGTCGTGAATGTTCGACGGATGCAAACCGGCTTCGCCGCCATCCTGCCGTGCCCACTGCGGCTTGGGTCCGATGAGGCGCACGCCGGTGCGCGAGGAGTTGTAGTGCACTTCCCAATCCGTGGCGAAGAAGCCGACGATGTCCGCGTCGGTGAAAAAGTCCGGCGCGCCGTGCGGCCCGTACATCACGTCGATCCGCCAGTGCGTATCGTAGGGCGGAATTAATTCCGCCGGCGCGGCATGACAAATCCGCAGATCGGCCGCGCTGCGATTCAGCCGCAGCATATCGCCGACGCGCAGCGTGCGCCCGCCATGACCGCCGAACTGACCGAGGGTGAAGGTGGCCTTGCTGCCCATGTAATCGGGCACATCGAAGCCGCCCTGCACGGCGAGATACGTGCGGCTGCCGCCGCCTTGAATGGCGCGCATCTTCAAGACGCTGCCGGCCTGGACGGCAATCGGCTGCGCATACGCCACGGCCATACCATCCAGTTCCGCCTGCATGGCCGCACCGGTCAGTGCGATCACCGTCGCGCAGTGAAACTTCAGCGTCGGTCCGGTCACCGTCAGTTCCAGCGCCGCCGTGCCTTCCTCGTTACCGACAATGCGGTTGGCGATGCGGAAAGCATAGTGATCCATGGGGCCGGAAGGCGGCACGCCGACATCCCAGTAACCGACACGGCCGGGATAATCCTGGATCATTGACTGCGTGCCCGGTTGCAGGACTTCAGCAGTCAGCGGTGTAAATTGCACGCTGCTGAGATAGCGCGTGTACTGCTTGCCGTCGCGGAACACGGCATCGTCGAGTATCTGCCGCAGATAAGCCAGATTGGTCTCGATGCCATAGAGGCGTGTCTGCGCCAACGCGGCGTTGAGTCCGCTGATCGCCTGTTCGCGGGTCGGTGCGTGGAAGATGAGCTTGGCGATCATCGGATCGTAAAATGCCGAGATCTCGCTGCCGGTTTCGACCCAGGTATCGACACGCAGATTCTCGGGAAAGGCGACTTCCGTCAGCATACCGCTGCTGGGCTGGAAGTGCTTGCCCGGGTCTTCCGCATAGAGACGCACCTGCACCGAATGACCGTTGGGGCGATGCACATACTCTGTCAGTGGCGGCGGAGCGCCCGCGGCGGTGCGCACCATCCATTCCACCAGATCGACGCCGCTCACCTGTTCGGTGACGCCGTGTTCAACCTGCAGTCGTGTGTTGACCTCCAGAAAATAGAACGTGTCGCTCTTGACGTCGAAGACAAACTCGACGGTGCCCGCGGAACGGTAGTTGACGGCACGACCCAGGCGCACGGCGGCATCGTATAGCTGCGCGCGTACGGCATCGGACAGACCCGACGCCGGCGTTTCCTCGATGACTTTTTGATTGCGGCGCTGCACCGAGCAATCGCGCTCGCCGAGCGCGGCGACGTTGCCCTTGCCATCGCCGAAGATCTGCACTTCGATGTGCCGCGCCACCTCGACGTATTTTTCCAGGAAGATGCCGCCTTGGCTGAAATTGTTGCGCGCCAGCCGTTCCACCGAATGAAACGCCTCGCGCACCTCCTGTTCGTTCCAGCACAACTGCATGCCGATGCCGCCGCCGCCCGCCGTGCTCTTCAACATCACCGGGAAGCCGATGCGGTTCGCTTCGCGCCGGGCGTGATCGAGATCGTCGAGCAGGCCGCTGCCGGGCAACAGCGGCACGCCGTTGCGCAGCGCCAGTTCGCGTGCCGTGTGCTTCAGGCCGAAGTCCAGCATCTGTTGCGGGGTGGGACCGATGAAGACGATGCCGTATGCGTCGCAGGCGTCCGCGAAAGCGGCGTTCTCGCTCAGGAAACCGTAGCCGGGGTGTATGGCTTCCGCACCGCTGGCGCGGGCAGCCTCCAGAATTTTATCCTGACGTAGATAACTTTCCGCCGCGGGCGCCGGCCCGACACAGATCGCCTCGTCGGCCTGTGCGACATGCAGTGAATGACGGTCGGCTTCCGAATACACGGCCACGGAAGCGATGTCCATCTTTTTCAAGGTGCGGATAATGCGGCAGGCGATGGCGCCGCGGTTGGCGATCAGAATTCTTTTGAACACGCTTGTCTCCGGCCCAGAGTTTTATTGTCAGGCCGTCCTGACATTTTCGTGAACACCACGGGCCGTCCCGCAGGTTGCTGGCTACAACTCATGTAGGGGATAATCTCAGGCCCGCCCCTACACGTTAGTTTGGAAGCATTGGCATGTGCAGTCTAGGCGTCCCAGATCAGCAGCCGCACCGGCGTCGGATTATAGGCATTGCACGGATTGTTCAGCTGCGGACAATTGGAGATCAGCACCAGAACGTCCATCTCCGCACGCATCTCGACGTATTTGCCCGGCGCCGACACGCCATCCTCGAAGCTGAGACCGCCGCGCTCCGTAACCGGCACGTTCATGAAGAAGTTGATATTGGCGGTGAGGTCGCGCTTACTCATGCCTTGATCCCACACCGCCAGCGCGCTCAGGAAACTGTCGCGACAGCTATGCATGTGACGCTTGTCCAGCGCATAGCGCACGCTGTTGCTCTCGGCCGCGCAGGCGCCGCCCAGTGTGTCGTGGCGGCCGCAGGTGTCGGCGACGATGGTAAGCATTGCATTGCCTTCGTTGGACATCAACCTGGAACCGGTGGTGAGATAGATGTTGCCTTGGGCGCGGATCGTTACGTTGGCGTCGTAACGCTCGGTGTGATCGGCGGCGCTATAGAACAGCGTGTCCACGGCCTGGTTGCCTTCCAGGTCAAGGATGCGGAACATCTGGCCCTTTCTGACTTCCATGATCCATGCCTCGCCGGCCGGCAGTTGGTAATCGTAATTGGCCTGGGCGGGATCGAGGCGACTGCTGACTAATGATGCGTTCATGATTCGACTCGCTCAGCGAAACAGTATTTCGGTGTTGTAAAAGCCGCGGATGTTTTCCGGGCGAAAATTTCGGCAGTAATCATCCTCACCCGGCGGATCGGAATGCCAGGCGGTGAGCAACACATCCTTCGGCGCGTAGACGGGATTGGGATCGAGGGCATGCGGGCTGGTGCTGAGCACCACCAGCGTGTTCATCTCGAAGCGCAGCTCGACGCTGTCGCCGGCCTTGCTGTTGCCGGACTGGAAGCGCATCTCGCCCTGCTCGCCCACGGTCACCTTGCTGAAGAAGTTGATGTTGGCCACCAGATCTTTTTTGCCCAGACCGTATTTGCCCAATTCGATGAGCAAGCTGTCGCGGCCGTTGCGGTACATGCTATTGCGCTGCTCCTGGTAGCGCGCGACGCCGTACTTGGCCTTCACCAACGCGGCATCGGATAGGCCGCCGATGGGATCGTGCCAACCTACCGTGTCGGCGCTGATCGAACACAGCACCCGGCCCATGTCGGAATAGCAGACATGCCCACGGCCGAGGTGCGCGGTATGCTGCGCCTTGAGAGTGTCCGCCATATTATAGCGTTCAAGCTTTTCGTCCTGATTGTAGAACAGGGCAGCGACGTTGGCGCCGCCTTCGAGATCGGTCAGCCGCAGAGTCGTGCCGCGCCTGAGCACACCGGACCAGTGGGTGCCCGCCGGAACCAACGTCTGAAACAGCCGCCGCTCATTGGCGATATCGGCAACGTTTGGGGACATCAATTTTCTCCGCCTCTATTTCGAAGACAAGGATCTGCATGCTGAAGAGCAATTATTGTACCGGTCGTGGCGATGCTGTTTTCGTGCACTTATCGCCTGCGGTGTCCCCGCGGCGCGCTTTATTAATGCATCATCGCGACAAGACGCACCGTAATGAGGCTAAACCAATCGCACATATTGCTCCGTGCGCAGTAACCCGTGACACACGCGATATCGCGCAAGATTCAGACTGAACAAATGACCATGACCACTCCACCACGGGCCGGGTCGGTGCACCGCATTCGGTGCTGGATGAGTGGAAATGGTGCGGGCAAGCCTATCGGCGGGCACTGCACCACACCGGGTAATCTCATGTAATGCATTGTCTTTAAAATGTTATGTATGGCATGCATTACGCGAATTTTCACTGGCACGCGCTTTGCTGAGGTTCCCGGTAACGACTCCTCTGACCGTTGCAGACGAGGGCGCAGCGGGACGACCCGGGCGCTTCACACACCGTGCGGGACGACCCGCAGGATCACGGGATGACGCGCCTACTGCGTAATAAAAACGGATTCCTGCCCAACCTGCTGGCCCTGGGCTATGCCTGTGGAGGGTATTCCTTCGGGCTGTGGCTCATACTCCAACCCGGCATCGGCTGCAACATTGCCGGCGTGCTGCTGCTGGCCCATGCCCTGGTGATCGCGGCCTATCTGATCCACGAGTGCGCCCACAACACCCTGTTCCTCGACAACCAGCATAATGCGTGGCTGGGCGAATTGCTGCTGTGGCTGGTCGGCGCGAGCTACAGCCGTTACGAGGATATCCGTCACAAGCACTTTCGCCACCACGTGGACCGCGCCGACGTGGTGGCCTTCGACTTCAGACCCCGTTTGCTGCACTGGCCACGGCTGCTCAAGCTCATCCAGATTTTGGAATGGTGCTACATCCCGGCGGTGGACATCATGATGCATGTCTTGGTGCTGATCTTGCCCTTCACGATGCCGGGCCGTCGCGATCGGCGTGGGCGCGTCTTCGCGATGTTGGTTATACGGGGCCTGTACTTTGCCGCCTTGGCCGCGGTGTCGCCCAAGGTGTTACTGCTCTATCCTGTGAGTTATCTGATGATGCTCACGGTGCTGCGCTTCATGGACGCGCATCAGCATACCTACGACCTGTTCGAGACACTGGAACGGCAGCGCGGCGCCGAGGCGAAGCGCTTCAACAAGGTCTTCGAGCAGCGCAACACCTATTCGAATCTACTCTCCGAGCGTTTGCCGTGGCTCAACCTGCTGGTGCTGAATTTTCCCTATCATAATGCCCATCATGAGCGACCGGTGGCGCCCTGGCACCAGCTGCCCACTTTGCATAAGGAGCTGTACGGCGATCATGACCGACAGGTCCTGCCATTTCGCGCGTTACTCTCCTCCTATCACCGCTACCGCGTGGCACGGGTGTTGAACGCCGACCCTGCGGGCATGGATGTGTATGGCGACCACGCCGCCGATTTTATCGGCGTGGATGGCGTGTCCTTCCTGACCGCCCACTGAGACCGAAGCAATGACTCAAGTAAGACGGTTCTGGCCGATCCTTACAGGCACTCACCGCTACGAAAAAACCCTCTCCACTCGTGGCCGCGGTCGCGGCGTGATCATCGAGGCGCCGATCCTCGCCTACCTGATCGAGACACGCCACGGCCGCATCCTCTACGACGTGGGTTGCGATTACGGCAAGCTCAGCGATTCCATCCGGCGGGCCAGCTACTATGAGAATCCGGACTTCCCCTTCGGGCCGCCGACGATGACCGAGGAGCAGCGTCTGCCCAATCGTCTGGCACAGCTGGGTCTGCTGCCAACGGACGTAGACGTGGTGTTCTGCGGCCACCTGCATTTCGACCATGCCGGCGGCCTGGCGGATCTGGTGCATGCGGAAATCCATGTCCATGCGGAGGAGCTGACCGCCGCCCGCGAACCGGCCGACGCTGCCTATTTCGCCGACGATTTCGCCGGCCGCGACTACCGCTGGCGAGTGCAAGCTACTGAATACGACCTGGTGCCCGGGGTGCGCGCGCTGGAGACGCCGGGCCATACCGCCGGCCACATGTCCCTGCTCATCGAATTGCCGAAGGGCGCGCCCATCATCCTTACAGGCGACGCCGCCGACCTGACAGAGAATCTCGACGAGGAGGTGGCGCCCGGCCTGTGTTGGCGCGACCGGGAAGACCTCGCCGTGGCCAGCATCCGGCGTCTAAAAGCGTTGGCCAACGCGACCGGGGCTGAGCTGTGGCCCAATCACGATATGAACTTCTTCCGAGCGCGGAACCGGTTCCCCGACTTTTTCGAGTAGCACGCCAGACCGCCATGGAACTCATGCTGTTCAGAACGCTGTGGGGCGTCACGGAGCCTTATACGCAGGCCGCTGCGGAAGCCGCCGCCGCAGGCTTCGACGGTCTGGAAGGGCCGGCGCCCACCGACCCGGTGGCACGCGATGCTTTGTTGGCGGCACTCTTAGAACATGAGCTCGATTACATCGCCGAGATCACCACTGCCGGCAGCTACGTGCCGGACCGACGGGCGAGCGTCGCGGAGCATTTGCTGTCACTCGAAAATGGCTTGCATCGCGGCGCCGTTTTGCGACCGCGCTTGACCACCTGCATCGCCGGCTGCGATGCCTGGGATGAAGCGGACAGCGTGCGCTTCTTTGCGTCAGCCCTCGAACTCGGAGAGCGCTTCGACACGCTCTTATCCTTCGAAACACATCGCAGCCGCTCGCTGTTCAATCCCTGGGTGACGCAACGTATTGCGGCCGTCCTGCCGGAATTGCAATTCACTGCCGACTTCAGCCACTGGTGCGTTGTCTGCGAGCGCCTCATGGACAGCGAACTGGAAGTGATCGAGGCGATCGCACCGCAAGTGCGCCACATCCACGCTCGGGTCGGCTACGACCAAGGCCCTCAGGTGCCAGATCCGGCGGCTCCCGAGTACGCCGATGCGCTCGTCGCCCACCAGCGCTGGGGGGAAATTCTCTGGCGCGCGCAGCCGGCGCGCGGCCTCCCGGGCACCACCCTGACCGCGGAATTCGGACCAGACGGTTATCTGCACGAACAGCCCTACACACGCGAGCCGGTAGCGGACCTGTGGATCATCAATCAGTGGATGGGACACACGGAGCGGAATCACTTCGCGCGCTTTCGGTCCGGCGCGGCACTGTGAGCGATTCCCGGCCAGTGCTGGCACTGCTGGGTGCCTCGGTACTTTGGGGTCTGTCCTGGCTACCGCTTAAAGGTCTGCACACCGCAGGTCTCGACGCCGTGTCCATCACCGCCGGCGCCTACGGTCTCCTGGCTCTGCTGTTAACTCCGCTGCTGCTGCGCCAGCGCGCTGCCTGGCGCGGCGGCGGGCACTACCTGCTGCTGATCGCGATCCTCGGCGGCGCGGCAATTCTCGCCTTTACCACCGCCATGGTGTATGGCGAAGTAGTGAGGGCGATGGTCCTGTTCTATTTATTGCCGGTATGGGGCGTGCTGGGCGGCAAATTTTTCTTGCGCGAGCGGGTCGACGTTTGGCGCTGGTTGGGAGTCGGGCTGGCCCTGATCGGCGCGTTTCTGATTCTAGGTGGCGTTCGGGTACTGGACGCACCGCCGTCGTGGATCGATCTGGTGGCCCTGTTGTCTGGACTGTTCTTCGCCATGAACAACCTGGTGTTTCGCGCCGCACAACAGGTACCGGTGACGTCGAAGCTCACCGCCATGTTTTACGGTTGCGCGCTCCTCGCCCTAGTGCTGTTGATCACCGGCGTCCAATCCTGGCCGACGCAGGCGACACTCAGTTCCTGGCTCTGGCTCGCCGGTTACGCGGTGTGCTGGTTGCTCGCGGCCAACTTCGGTTCTCAATGGGGCGTCACCCACCTGGAGGCGGGCCGCGCCTCCATCATCATCATCATGGAACTGGTCACCGCCGTGGCGTCGGCAACTCTCATCGGCGGCGAATTCCTCGCCGGAACGGAATTGGTCGGCGGCCTCTTGATACTCGCCGCGGCTCTCATCGAGGCGCTACGCGTCGAAGCTGCTGGACCGGTCGTCGCGGCGGGTGCTTAAAGACAGTGCCAACGCTCCAAGCAAGTGCAGGATCGATGCACAGCGTCTATCCCAGCACCATCACAGCGCACCACAGCGCCAGCCCAAGGCCAGTCGATTGTCAGTAATAAGCTGATATCAATGAGCAATCACCTGCATCACCGGTGTGGCACGTGGGTTGCTCAAGCAGTGTTACCAATTCACCAACGAGTATTACCAGAGGAGATTGTCACCATGCTACCGTTCCGTAAACTGCTAGCCGCCACCGCGGCCCTGCTGATTGTCGGTTTCTCCGCCAGCGCCCCCGCAGCCGCCGCCCCGCCCTTGCACATCGGCTACAGCGATTGGCCCGGCTGGGTCGCTTGGCAAGTCGCCATCCAAAAGAACTGGTTTAAAGAAGCCGGGGTCGATGTACAGTTCGAATGGTTCGACTACTCCGCATCCCTGAATGCCTTCAGCGCCGGCAAGCTCGATGGCGTGGGCATGACCAACGGCGATTCTCTGGTCACCGGTGCCACCGGTGGCAAGAACACCATGTATCTCGTCACCGACTACAGCAGCGGCAATGACATGATCATCGCCAAGCCCGGCATCAACTCCATCAAGGATCTCAAGGGCAAGAAGATCGGTGTAGAGATCGGTCTGGTAGATCACCTGATGGTGCTCTACGCGCTCAAACAAAACGGCATGAGCGAAGCCGACGTGACCCTGGTCAATTCGCCCACCAACCAGTTGCCACAGGTGTTGGCCTCCGGCCAAGTGGATGCCATCGCCGCTTGGCAGCCCAGTTCCGGTACCGCTCTCAAGTTGCTGCCCGGCTCCAAGCCGATCTATACCAGCCGCAACGCTCCAGGCCTGATCTACGACATGTATTGCGTGTCGCCCCAGAGTTGGGCCACCCGCCGCGCCGATTGGGAAAAGGTGATGAAGGTCTGGTACCGAGTGGTGAACTACATCCACAACCCCAAGACCCAGGAGGATGCGGTGAAGATCATGTCGGCGCGCGTCGGCCTGAAACCTGCGGAATATCTGCCGCTGCTGGAGGGCACCAAGTTGCTTACCCTCAAGGAATCCAAGGCGGCCTTTAAGAAGGGTCCCGGTCTGGACTCCATCTACGGCTCGTCCAAGATGGCTGATGACTTCAACGTGGCCAACGGCGTCTACAAGCAACATCAGGACGTAGACAGCTACATCGATCCGACGATGACCGAAGGCATGAAATAACAGCCGGTACTGACAGGTTCCGGACCAGACAGCGGGATGGCGGCAATGCGTGTTGGTCAGTGGTTTGCAGTACAAAAGGAGCTTAAGCCGAGACAGCGTTTAATTCTGGCGCTGCTCAGCTTCCTCATCCCGCTGCTGATCTGGAGCCTGGTCAGTTACGTGCCCTTCATCTGGCACCCGAAGATCGAAGTCACCCAACCAGGCGGGGTGTCGTTCTTCCAGAAGGGCATGTTCGTGGATCCACCCATGTTCGCGGAGCAATCCGCGGCAATGGCCAAGACCGGCCAACCTCTTCCGGAGGGAGTCCGTGCCAACCCGATCTATCTGCCGACGCCCAGTCAGGTGGCGACAGCGTTCTACACCGCGTTCACCACGCCTCCTCTGCTACAAGGGGAGAGATGGTTGCACCAAAGTCTATGGCAAAGCATCCAGGTGATCTTCTGGGGTTTCACGCTTTCCTCGCTGTTCGGCGTGCCCCTGGGTATCCTGGCCGGCACCTATGACTTGATGTCGCGGCTTACGGAGCCGTTTGTGGAATTCTTTCGCTATCTGCCGGCACCCGCTTTCGGCGCCTTGGCGGTGGCTATCCTCGGCATCGACGCCGCGCCCAAGATCGCGATCATCTTCATCGGCACCTTCTTCCAACAGGTACTGATCATCGCCAATACCACGCGGCAACTCGACCCTTCGTTGGTGGAGGCTGCCCTTACCCTCGGCGCGCGCGGTCCGAAACTGTTGTTCCGGGTTGTCATACCGGGCATCTTGCCCAATCTCTATCGAGACCAGCGGGTGCTGTTGGGCTGGGCCTGGACCTACCTGATCGTCGCCGAACTGATCGGCACCAGCACCGGCATCACCTGGTTCATCACCCAGCAGGCCCGCTACAACAACTTTGCCAACGTCTATGCCGCCATCATGATCATCGGCATACTGGGGATCAGCACCGACATATTCCTGGCCTGGCTGGGACGGCGCATCTTCTCCTGGCAGCGAGCGGCAATGCGGGCATGATCCCGACAACCACTCACTGGGAATCGCAGCGATGAGTAAATTGGAACTTCCCAGCTATCTCGATCAGTCCGAAGCGGTGCACGAGCGCTTCACGCGCCTCAAGCGGCGGCCTGTGATTCTGGAGGTGAATGGCTTAGGCAAGCTGTTCGAGTCCCAACAAGGTCAGGTGCAAGCCCTTAAGGACATCAACTTCAAAGCCCACCGCCGTGAGTTCGTGTGCGTCATCGGGCCCTCGGGTTGCGGCAAGTCGACACTGATACGCATCCTTGCCGGACTCGACTTGCCCAGCAGTGGCGAGGTACTCCTGGATGGCAAAGCGGTGCATGGCCCGGGACCCGACCGAGGCATGGTATTTCAAGGTTACACACTATTCCCTTGGCTCACCGTCAAGAAGAACGTCATGTTCGGTTTGGAGATGGCCGGCAATGGTGGCAGCGGCGCCGAAAGCGAGGCGCTGCAATGGATCGACTTGGTAGGCCTGTCGAAGTTCGCCAACAGTTATCCAGATCAACTCTCCGGCGGCATGAAACAGCGCGTCGCCATCGCCCGTGCCCTGGCGAACCAGCCACGCATCCTGCTGATGGACGAACCTTTCGGTGCGCTCGATGCACAGACCCGCGCCAGGATGCAGGCCTATTTGATGGAGATCTGGCGCAACATCGACATCACCGTACTGTTCATCACGCACGATCTGGACGAAGCGATCTATCTCGCCGATCGTATCCTGGTGCTGAAGGCCCATCCCGGCGAGGTCCACGAACTCATCGAGGTGCCGGTGCCCCAGCCGCGCACTCCCGAGCAATTCCTGTCGCCGGAATTCCTCGCCACCAAGCGCCGCCTCGAGGAACTCATCCATCCGCCTATCGAAGAAGATCTGAGCAGCGATCACCTCAACATGGTGCGCATGGTGCCGGTCGATGACGAAGTGAGCGACGTACTGTGAACCGGCTCGCCGAATGCCACCCCCAGGAGGGCACCGGTCGCGTAGTCAGCCGCATCAGCATCTCGCTACCGGAATTCCTACTGGAGCAGTTCGACGCCCTGCTGGCGGCGCGCGGCTTCGAGAACCGCTCCCAGGCGGTGGCCGGCATGATCCGCGACCAGCTCAGCGAGTACCGGCGCCAGACCAGCGACGAGATCATGACTGGCACCATCACCTTGTTCTATGACCATGGAGTGCCGGGGCTGCAGCGCAGCCTAGCGGACCTACAGCAGAAGTACATCGACGAGGTAATCAGTTCCCTGCACGTGCACCTGATGCACGCCCACACCATGGAGGTGATCCTGGTGCAGGGCCCGGCCGCACGCCTGCAGCAGGTCGCCGACAGGATATTGAGCATGCGGGGCGTGCTCACCGGCAAGCTGCACCTGGCCACGGTGCTGATGCCGCCGGTGCATCCGCTCCCTGATGGGGCACATCGATGATCGGCCACCCCGATGAATTCAAGACAACCATGGGCAATGCGATGACGAATACAGGACGCATCTGAGACCCGCTTCGCCCCAGACCGGCGCTGTTTTCCAGTCCCGGACACGCGGATATTTTCCGGTCACCATTGGGCAGGCTTGTTCCGGCATGATGATTGGCCTGTACTTCAGTACCATTGGCAGGGGTGAAATTCATCAATTACAATGAAGAAAATCGGAAGTCGCCACCGTCTTCACAGAGGTGCTGCCAACAACCCGATTTAACAATCGTGAAGGGGAAATCTGATGGCCTTAAAGATAAAAAGCCTACATGACAAAAAAAGTATTCTGATCTCGCTGACACTAACGGCTGCCTTTTTTTTATGGGCTGGCGCTGCGTGCGCCTCGTCATGCATTACCACCGATCTTTTGAATCCTGACGGCACCCACACCAAGACCCTCCCTCTTGGATGCACATTCAATGGTTCCGCACCCTTTACGTTCACAAGCGTGTCAGACGCGAACAATGTCACTCACAACGTCACAATAAATTCTTTTGAACAATTCGCGTCCCTGAGCGGAGTCGGAGGGGTCTTCATCTCCGGCATAATAGATTCGACACCCTTTAGTGGTATCGGTGAGGAAGTACATCCCGCCGACACCATGGGCAATATCATCCTGCCGGTCCCCACAACAAACTATCCAGTCACCTTAACATCCGAATTGATTTCACCCGTCACACTACCGTCAAACTTCATGATGCGGTTGGATCCAAACATGACCAGCAACGGATACTATTCCGTTGCCACTTATGGCGCGCCAATAAACGGGGTGCAAAATTATCAAGTAACGGATAATTTCTCTTTGTTTTTTCAGGCCAGCCTAAATAACGGCAATACCTGGATCTCAAATGATCCGGTATTTAGCCTGTCAACCTTCGACTTGTCCAAGGCAGACCCGCAGATTCAACGCTATATTGCTTCTGTCCCGGTGCCCGGCGGTTGGCTTCTGATGCTGAGCGGTTTGGGCTTGATCGGCTTCATGGCTATCTGCCGAGGAAATTCGGGCGGCATCCGGCATCTGGATACAAAGGTTTTGGCCCTGACTCATTGAGTCAATCCCTCGGCAGAGCCGGGGGATTCCTGTTCGCCTTGTCACGATGAGATGCTTATTCGTCTTGATACCGCGCCGGGATTACTCCGGATCGGCTCGATACACAACACCATTAAACATGCGCCAGAGCGCCCCAGGCTTCAACAAGCGGCATGCCCAGGCCGCCCGTGATCCATCGCGCACGAGCCGTAGATAACCCGGAACCAGCCGCCAGGCGCCGACCGCCGCAACGCTCGACACCAGACGCAACAGCGCCCAATTTCCAGAGAAATTCACGAACAAGCAGCACCGGCGTGCCAGACGTCGCGGCTTACTCAATGCTCCCGCGTGGCGTGGAATTCGATATCCGGCCAGCGCTCTTCAGTGAGCGACAGATTGACACGCGTCGGCGCGATGTACACCAGGTCGCCGGCGCCATCCAGGGCCAGGTTATCGATGGCCTTGGCGCGGAATTCTTCCAACCGTTTGGCATTCGCGCATTGCACCCAGCGCGCCGTGGCGACATTGACATTCTCGAAGGCGCAATCCACGCCGTACTCGTGCTGCAGACGATACGCGACCACATCGAACTGCAGGATGCCGACCGCGCCCAGGATCAGATCGTTGCTGACCAAAGGTTTGAACAACTGCGTGGCGCCCTCCTCGCAGAGCTGCGCCAGCCCTTTCTGCAGGGCTTTCATGCGCAACGGGTCCTTGAGACGGGCGCGGCGGAACAGTTCCGGCGCGAAATGCGGAATGCCGGTGAACTTCAGATCCTCGCCCTGCGTGAAGGTGTCGCCGATCTGGATGGTACCGTGGTTGTGCAGGCCGATGATGTCGCCCGAATAAGCCTCTTCGACGTGCTCGCGTTCCGAGGCCATGAAGGTCACGGCATTCGGAATAAGCACGTCGCGGCCGATGCGCACGTGGCGCACCTTCATACCCTTGGTGTAGCTACCGGAACAGACGCGCAGAAAGGCGATGCGGTCGCGGTGCGCCGGATCCATGTTCGCCTGGATCTTGAAGACGAAGCCGCTGAATTTCTCTTCCAGCGGATCGACCGTGCGCGTGGCGGCGGCGCGCGGCAGCGGGCCGGGAGCGTGTTCGACGAAGGCGTCGAGCAGTTCCTGGACGCCGAAATTGTTGATCGCCGAACCGAAGAACACCGGTGATAAACTTCCCGCCAGATAATCCTCCGGATTAAAGGGATGGCTCGCGCCCTTGACCAATTCGATCTCGTCGCGCAGTTCGGTGGCCGCTTCATGCAGCAGTTCGTCAAGTAGCGGATTGTGCAGACCGTGGATCACCGTGCCGGTCTGGATCTTGCCGCCGTGCTGGGCGCTGAACAGGTGCACGCAGTCGTTGACGATGTGATACACGCCCTTGAAACGCTTGCCGCTGCCGATCGGCCAGGTGACCGGCGCGCAGCGGATCTTCAGAACCGTCTCGATCTCATCGAGCAGATCGATCGGCGCGCGGCTCTCGCGATCGAGCTTATTGATGAAGGTGAAGATCGGCGTGTCGCGCAGGCGACAGACATCGAGCAGCTTGATGGTGCGCTCTTCCACGCCCTTGGCGCTGTCGATCACCATCAGCGCCGAGTCCACCGCCGTCAATGTGCGGTAGGTGTCCTCGGAGAAATCCTCGTGGCCGGGGGTGTCGAGCAGGTTGACGATGCGGTCCTTGTATGGAAACTGCATCACCGACGAAGTCACGGAGATACCGCGCTGTTTTTCCAATTCCATCCAGTCCGAGGTCGCATGGCGCGCGGCCTTGCGACCCTTCACCGTACCGGCAAGCTGAATCGCGCCGCCGAACAGCAGCAACTTCTCGGTCAAGGTGGTCTTGCCGGCGTCAGGGTGCGAGATGATGGCGAAGGTGCGGCGGCGCGTGGCCGCGGCGGTGAGACTGGACATACGGTGGGTGGACCCGGTCAACGGCTGCAAGGACGGGGATTATACAACAATGCCGCCGACGGCTGGCCGCAATGCTTAGCGCGGCGGCATATCACCCGGTAGAGCCCGTCGATACCAGCGCTCGAATTCACCGGCGCGCGCATCCCCTTCAGGCGGCGCCCAGGCGGCGACATCCTGCGGCGGGTTGGGCAGATACGGACCGCGTTTGACCTCGAACAGCACGGTCCGCGGCGCAAGCGCCACCAGACTATGCCAAGCGGCCTGCGGAATTTCGACGAGGCGTACACCGCCAGCGGCATCCAGATCAACGCGATCCCGCACGCGGCCGTCATCGGCGAAGGTCAGGACCGCCGCATGGCCGGTGAGAATAACGAACAACTCCCACTTCGGCGGCGCGGCATGGCGATGCGGGCGCAGATAGGTGCCCGGCTCAAACGCGTTCAAAAGCCGCTGCACCGGATCATCAAGCTCGGCATGTAGGTTAAGATTCTTGCGCAGGCGCGGTGCGGCGGCGGCTTCACTGCATAAACTCATGAGAGCGGCGGTGTCGATCTGCTTCATAACATGGAATTCCTAGCGTGTGACTCACACTCGAGTCGGCCGACAGCAGCAGACCCGGCCGTCTTTAAGTTACAGCGCTGATTTCCGCACATGCGCCATGACGGCCGTGTTATTTGGAATGGCGCCCGCAAGATCACGGCTGGGTGTCACCGAGTTGTTTCAGCAGATGCGACAGATCCGCCGGAGCTTGCGCTGCCGGTTTCGGCCCCTGAATTTTCTCCTGTGTCCAGTCCACCATATCGCCCGCACCGCATGACACCGAGGTGGCGATCACGAACACCAGCAGGCCGCGCGTCACGCCCTTGGGTATGCCATGATCCTCCAGATAACGGCGGATATACCAGGCGGCGATGAAGAAAACGATTGTGGACACGGTCAGATTCCACAGGGAGGGCAGCTCGAACATGACGGGTCATTCCGATAATTTGCAGTATAGGGATTCCATTACCAGATCAGATCATCCGGTACTTGGTACGCGGCATAGGGATCGTCGGCCGCGACACTGCTTGAGACCGCTTCGGTGTTGAGCTGAATCACGCAGCGCTCGTTACGTTGCCGGACCTTCCCGGCAATCTCCGCCGGAACCACCTCGTAGAGCCCGGCGGATTTGACGATCGCCATGGCGCCGCCGGTGATCTGGGTACGCAGCGCCTCGGTGATATAAATACGGCGTATGCGGTTACCATCGGTGAAGTTGTACGGCACATCGCCATCACCCTTGGGCTGGCGGTGCTCGGCGACCAGTTGCCTGATCTGCGCGGCTGCGGCTTTCTTATCGGCATCGGCCTTGCGCTGTTCATTCAGAAGGCGGTCGCGCTCGACCTTCTGCGCCTGTGCCCGCTGCGCCTGCCGCCTGCCGCTATCATCCGCCGCCTGGTTCCCATGCCGCACCTTATTCTCTTGCTTGTGCTTGTCATGCTTGGTCTGACTGACTTTCTTCTCGTCGACCAAACCCAGCTTGAGAAACTGCTCTTGAAACGCGTTTGCCACGAAATCTGTCTCCACTTACGCCGCACCGGACCGCAACCAGGCCATCTGCCTGTGACTATTATCACATCGGCAACCACTCCGGTCACGCATCAAAGTTTTGCAACCACCACCGCCGTACCGTAACACAGTACCTCGGTCGCCGATTCCTTGCTGACCACCTCGGCGGCGTCGTAACTGACGCCGACGATGGCATTGGCGCCGAGCGCCTTGGCGTGCTCGATCATCACCTGATAGGCCTGCTCACGTGTCTGCTCACACATGTCCGTGTACGAGCCGATGCGGCCGCCAATGATGTTTTTCAGGCTGCCGAGCAGCCCCTGCACGATGGTCGGCGCCCGCACCACCACGCCGCGCACCAGGCCCTTGTATTCGCTGATGCGATAACCCTCAATAGTGTATGTGGTCGTGATGAACATGACAGCCTCCTAAGAACGCGGGATCTTCGGCATTGTGTCATGTTGTCGTTCCTTGTCGAGCAACTCGTAAAGATGAGGGGGCGGCGATCGCCGCTACTCGGCTTCTCACGTTGACTCCTTCACGAACAGGTCAATGGCGCGACATTATGACAATGCGGATGGATGATAGGTTCTGGCCACGGCAAGGTGCGGCGCATACTTAAAAATGGCGACGCCTTGCAACACTCCAGAATGTGAGATATGTCTCATTGATAACTGGGGGCCAGGCCACACCGTAGCCATCGGTTCTCCGAGACCCTTGGCAAGGCCCGCGCAATCGGCCATGATCACGCTGGCAATCCGCTTATCACCGGTTTGATCAGAGACGGCATGATTCCCTGGATATTTCTCGACAGCGCGCCGGTGCCCGGCGGTAAGGGCGAGATGCGTCTTTACCAGCGCGGCCGCGAACATTCCATCATGATTGACGGCCATGAACTGATGAATAGTCGCGTACACAGTTCGGAAGATGCCCTGGCGGAACTGGTTTGCGCGCGGCTCACCGGCTTGTCGGCGCCGTGTCTGCTGATCGGCGGCCTGGGCATGGGTTATACACTGGGGGCGGCACTTCGTAAGCTCGGACCACTGGCCGCAGTGCTGGTCGCGGAACTGGTACCGGCAGTGGTGGAATGGAACCGAGGATATCTCGCGGAGTTCGCCGGCCGCCCCTTGCAGGACCCGCGCGTCAGCGTGCACGAAGGCGATGTCGCACAGCGGATCAGCGCCGCAGCACGTAGCTATGACGCTATCCTGCTGGATGTGGACAACGGCCCCGAGGGCCTGAGCCGCAAAAGCAATGATCGACTCTACAGCAATGCCGGCCTGCGCGCAGCTTTCAACGCCTTGCGACCCGCAGGTGTGCTGGCGGTCTGGTCGGCCGGGCCCGACCAGCATTTCACCAAGCGCCTGCGCCAGACCGGCTTCGCGGTTGACGAAGTGCGCGTGCGCGCGCGCGGTCCGCACGGTGGTGCGCAACATACGATCTGGCTGGCGACGCGCGCGTCCTGACATTCAGCCACACCCTGCAGGCAGACCGCACGCAAAACTGTCGATAGGATGGCGTTTCAATAACCCGTTGCGTAATCTTTTCCAGCCGATGCGGTTGCGGGCTGAAGAGTGCCAGCCCATCATCAGCTACCGCCTGCGGCACACAGCACGAGCCGTATACCCTATGAGACTGCGCCGAGTTTGCGCTCCATATCTCGCGCCCTCGTCAGCCACGCTGACTTGTAAGGCGTGTCGTTCAGCGCGTCGGGCGCAGCGTTTCCAGGTATTGTGACAGGGCCAGGCCGCATTGCCTCAATACCTCGGCACTGCGGGCGTTCTTGGCCATGCCGATGCAACCTTCCATCGAAGCGATGATGAAGGTACCGGCCTGCTGTGAGTCGATGTCGGCACGGACAGTGCCTTGCGTTTTTCCGTGCTCCAGACAGGCGGCGATACCGTCGCGCCAACCTGAAAACGCCGCATCCAAGCGCAGGCGAAAACCTTCGTCCAGGCCGGACATCTCCTGGGAAAGATTATTCAATGGACAGCCATGCATGATCACGTCCGGCTGTGGATGCTCCGCCACCGCCATCAACTGCAACTGCAAAGCCGTGATCGGATCATCGGCCCCCATCATGGGCCGCACCCAGTTCTCATAGGCCAGGCTGCACAGCACCTCGTCCACCACGGCATAACCCAGCGCCTGTTTGTTGGGGAAATGGTGATACAGGGCGCCCTTCGTCAGCCCAGTGTTCTCCAGAATGCTGTCCAGGCTGGCGCGTTTGAAGCCGTTGCGGTGGATTTCCTGGAAGGCCGCCATCAACAGGGTCTTGCGGGTCTGATCGGGATTGCGTTCAACGACCATCGGGTTAATTACCTCACTGCGGTGCATCATCTTCTGCTCCAAGTGTACCCGACTGCCAACTACTGAGAAGCCCATAATCAAGTGATGCTTGACATACATACCAACTGGTATGTATATTACATACCGTCCGGTCGGTTTGTAAATAGCCTCGACGCCAGACCTGGATAGCAAACCACCCTTGTCTACACCCAACGCCAGGAGGTTGTTATGTCCACCACCGCCGAAATCATTCAGTTCGAACAACTCAACAAGGTCATGGGCCCTTTGGAGCAATGGTTCGACAAACGTTTCGATGAACGCTTCTCGAAGAAAACCGCAGAGATCGATGCCAACAAAACCCCCTCGATGGCGATCATCGCCACCAAGGGTTCGCTTGACTGGGCCTATCCGCCTTTCATCCTCGCCTCCACCGGCTCGGCTCTTGGCTGGGATGTTTCGATCTTCTTCACCTTCTATGGTTTGCTGCTGCTCAAGAAGGAAATCAATGCCGAGGTCAGCGGACTCGGCAATCCCGCCATGCCGATGAAGATGCCGGTCGGTCCCAAATGGTTCCAGGCCATCAACTGGCCGATGCCGAATGTGCTGATGGCCGGCATTCCCGGCTTCGAAAAAGTCGCCACCCGCCTGATGAAGAAGACCTTCAAGAATAAAGGCGTGGCCAGTGTCGATGAGTTGCGCGATCTGTGCGTCGAGGCCGGCGTCAAACTCGTCGCCTGTCAGATGACCGTCGATGTGTTCGGCTTCAGCAAGGACGATTTCATCCCCGAGGTGAAGGACTACATCGGCGCCGCGAGTTTCCTGCCGGTGGCTCAGAAGGCGGATGTGAGCTTGTTCATCTGAAGTGTGCAGCACGGGGAACCCAGGGACTTGCACAGACAGCGCATCACGCGCCTATGCAATCCCTCTCCCAGGCAACGGCGACACAACCACTATCCTGAGACTTTCCAAGCTTCACCAACAAACACACTCACTAAGGAGATGCTCGCATGAAACTGCATGTTATCCATGGCTCACCCAACAGCCGCAAACCGCTGGCGGTCATCCACCACCTCAAGCTCGACGTGGAACTGCATCCGATGGACTTCCTCGCTGGCGATCTCGGCACACCGGAATATACGGCGCTCAATCCCAACGGCATGGTGCCCTGCCTGGAGGATGGCGACTTCAAACTCTGGGAATCGAACGCCATCATGCAATATCTGGCGGACTCCGTGCCGGGCAACAACCTGTTCCCCGAGGATAGGCGCGCCCGTGCCGACATCGACCGCTGGCAATGCTGGGAACTGGCGCACTTCAACCGGGCCACGGGCGCCATCGTCTGGGAGAATTTCGTGAAAGGCTATTTCAATATCGGCACCCCAGATCCGGCCATTATCAACACCGCCACGCAAGACCTGCACCGCTTCGCGCCGGTGCTGGACAAGCAGGTCAGCGCCCAGCCGTTTGTCTGCGGCAAGCACGCCACGCTGGCGGATTATTCGATCGGCTGCATGCTCATGCACACCGAGGCCGGCCGACTGCCGCTCTATGACTACAAGAACATCAAGACCTGGTTCGAGCGCGTGCAAGAGCTGCCGGGCTGGGCGGCATCGGCGCCGCCATCCACCAGCGGCAACACGATCAGGCAGTTACGAAGAGCTTAAAGACGGCACCGCGCGCGCCGATAGCTGTACACACGCCCCCACGGGGCGTGTGACTTTCATGAGGAGGCCCTGCCATGTCCAGCACCGCCGCAACACTCTTTACCGCCACCCGCCCGAAACTCGACGCCATTGCCGAGACAAAACCTCGCCGCAAGAATACTGGACCGGACACTGTCATCGAGCTGTATGGCAAACAACTGCGGATCGAATTCACGCCCGCGGCGCAACGCATGTTACGCAGCCTGACCCAGCCGCTGCTGGTCGAGATCGAACTGCTGTTCAGTTGCTTCGTCACCAAACGCATGCACTTCAAACTGGAGAGCGGCGTCAACGGTGATGCCGCGCACGTCCAGGTGGACTTCCGCGCCATCATCGCCAGCACCTGCGACCTCAGCAACAAAGGCGGCGACATCAGCCACCTCTATACGCCCGTCGCCAATCCAACACCCTATGTGCCAAGCTGGTGCCGAATCGATTACACCAACAAGGATTGGCAGGGGGAGTTCGGTTATGAGAGACGGCGGAAATAGCACCGACTGACAACACTCGAATGCGGCGCGGGGGGGGGGGGGGCGCGGGGCGCCGCACCCGCCACCGGACAATGCCAAAGAAAAAAAACAACGAAAACCCACCCCGCCCCCCCCACCCCCACCCCC
>VFSW01002128.1_pt1 | contig 30004 bp, 2 predicted proteins | sample 5358111 | NCBI WGS metagenome assembly VFSW01 (sample SAMN11554181, study PRJNA540505) | mine drainage metagenome | isolation source: sediment from site ElyBrook_90M | place: USA: Ely Copper Mine, Vershire, VT | collected 2017 | reverse complement strand
CCAAGTAGTTCTGCAAACGGCCGGGATAACAGATCCGGTAATTACTGGAGATATTGGTTTTGCGACGGATCAATCGCCATCGCCTGGGACATTACTTGATTCGTTCACGCTGAGCATACAGGACGGTTCCTCTCATACGTCAATAGTTGGGACAATGGACGCCAGTGGCGTGACCTGGGCGCCGGCTTCTCCGGGAACGGTGCCCCTGAACCCGGGAGCATTGCAATTGCGAGCGTGGACGCCGCCAAACCAGCCGCCGATCTCCGGTCAGGGCGTTGCGTTTGCCTTGAGCATAACGCCGCCCCCGGAATTCAGCGGGACGATTACGGCAATTTTTGATTTGTTCGACAACCAAGACCCGACGACTCATGCGCTTGGATGGTACGAAAACTTTCAGGTTGCTCCGGTGCCCGAGCCACCCACTGCCGCTTTGGGCGCGCTAACCGGAGCAGTCTTTTTGAGCAAAAGAATGATTAGCCGATGTTTCCGCAAATAGCCTGTCGAGGGATCTGCGCTGTTGGAAGGCCCCGCTCATATTTCCGGTTCATCCGCAGCGTACTTAGCGTGGTGTTTGTCGTCGGTGTGGCGTCAGCGACTCATGCTCGCCCGTTTGTGATGGGCGGCGTGATGTTCGATTTAAAAGATGTCACCACCAACGTGGATGTGTATTTCACGTTCATGCGTTACAACCGCGCCGCCAATGAGTGGGACGTGGACGTCACGTTGAGCAACAAAGTTACCCAAGCGCAGGCCGGGCCGATGGTCCTTGTAGTGGACAATTTCACTGGGACAAGTGGGCCTCTGCGACCAGATGGCTCTTCCTCGAATCAGTTCTTTTACGACTTCTCCGGCCAACTTCCTGCAGGAAATCTTCCAGCCAAACAGCAATGCGCCTCGCGCACTATCGCCCTGGGTTTCACTCCGGGAGTTGCTCCTGAATTGACGACCAGCGTCTTCGCCGCGGCAGCGGCCACATCCACTAAGGCGCTGGCATTCACTCGATCGCTCGACCAGACCGGTCAGCCCTTGCCTGGAGTTATTGTCCAGGAAAGCGGACCCGATGGAACATCTTCAAACCAGACCGACAGCGTCTTTGGCGTGATTACGCTCGGTAATTCGCCGGGCAATTACACCTGGCAATTTAGTTTGACAGGCTGCCTGCCGGTCTGGCGACAAGCGGCATTACAGTCCAATTCGGTCGCCGTACTGCCTTACCCGCGCCTGACAGCGCGCAACGCCCAACCCGTCAGTTTGTCGCCGCTAACCGGCGGCACGATCAGCAACCAAAGCGTCCAGTTGCAGTTTGGCGGCGGAGCTTTTTCGCAAAATACATCAGCTTACTTGACAATGCTGGATGGCCAAAGTCTGCCATCATTTCTGCCCCAGGGCTGGAGCCCACTGCAAGCCTTCTGGCTGGAACTGAACTCAAATGCTGCTCAAGGTCCGACCGCGACCATCCTGCCCGGCGGGAACCTCGCGGCGAGCGAAAACGCCGCGCTGGTCACCTTTGATACCAATCTGCTCACATGGCGCGTCTTGCAATTGGCGCATGGCAACGGCAGTAATGCCCTCAACGTGAGCTTGCCCGGCAGCGGAGCCTACACCTTGGTGGCTGCCGACACCGGTTTGATCGCGCCACCTTCGCCGGTCGTTGGCTCCTCCCTTCCGCCAAGTCAGGTTTCTCCGGCTAATGCGTCGAATCTCGTTGCGACCGCTATAGTGACCCCAGGCAGCAGTCCGGCTAGTTCCCTGGCCCGGGATGTTACTGCTCTTGCGCAAGTCAGCGTAACTAATCCGGCGGGACCGCTGCCGAGCGGCACATTGCTCCGAGACGAGGTCAGTCAATTCTATTTGCTGGAGGATGGGAGCACGCGTGTGCCGCCTTTGTTTGACAATTTCATTGCGGGTTATCATCGGCCTGCGAACACCGTTTCCGGAGCCCTGCAGGCGCAATTCCCGGTGCGTCCGCTCCTGTTGTTTGGGCCGCGGCAACTCAATCAAGGAACCGTTCATGTGGATGTTTTTGCGCCGGACGCTTTCAGCGGTGCAGTCATAGACACCAACGGCGGTTCGATCGCCGCCGATCCCGTCCGCTTGCTGGCGGCGGCGGGGGTGGTCGCACGGCAACAGGCAATTGAATTGCGCGCCGTCAGCCCCACAAACTTCAACGGCTTTCCGGGAACCAATTATCCAGTGGCAGCGGCATTCGAGGTGGCGGCGGCCGGCATTTTGCCGGGGCGGCAACTGCTGTTGCAAGTGAACGGTCTGCCGACGAACACAACGTTTGTGCTGGGGCAAGTGATTGACCAGTCAACGTTGTACGGGATCGCGCCCGTCGCTCGGCTGCACAGTGATGCCAATGGACACCTTTTCAGCGACGCGCCGCCCAATGCCGATCTTCTTTCAGGCCTACCCGGATCTGGGCAGTACGTGTTGATCGAGGTGGCGCCCGAGCAAGGTCTTGTAGAAGGGGTGGCACACAACTCAACCGGCCAGGTCGCCGGCGGCTTGGGGGTCAGTGTGGCGGGCCAGCCCTGGATGGCATTATCGGCGCCCGACGGCTCATTCAAACTGCTAGCCCCGGTGGGTCCCGTCCGCCTAGCGGTCACTGATTTATCCACCGGCGACACCGGCTCACAGGCAGTCACCATCCCGACGAATCTGGCGTCCGTTGTTACTTCGGTAAGCTCGTCGGTTATTCCTTTGACCGGGGCCTCAACAAGCCCGGGTGACAAGGCCACAAACGTGCCGGTAGTGACGTCGGTTGTTATCGACTTCAGCCGCCCGCTCAATCCGTCCACATTCACCAGCAACTCGGTTCAATTGATCGAAGGGACTAATCCGCCGATTGTGGCTTCACTCACTTTGGACTTGTCCAACATCACCGCAACACTCCTGCCCTCTGCGCCGCTGGACGCCGGCGCCCAATTTCAAGTGGCCTTGTCAAGCAATATAACCGACGACATCGGGCGTCCGCTTTCCGGTCAGACCGTTTTTACTTTTACGACCACGCCGCCCTCGGTGCGCAGCCCGGCGGCGATCCTCACGATCTATCAACCAGGCGCGACGAACTTACCGACCAATCTCCTGGGTGGGCTTCCCGGTTATGTCTCCGGGTCCAACTCCGCCGAGATTGTCGTCCAAGGCAGCCCGGGCACATCCGATCAGGGCGTTCCCGTCATTATCGCCAACGAAGGCACGGGTGAGACCACGACGGTAACTTCCCAACCCGATGGCAGTTTTGTGAGTTTTGTTCATGGTCAAGAACAAGACTTTATTTCCGCAACTTTTATCGGTTTGAATGGCGCGCGCTTTTATGTGCCGGTAAACAGACATGTGTTTGATGATGGCTCCGTCGGCCTTTACACCCAAGGCGGGAGCCTGACCGCGACTGGAACTGGCCCGACGGCGCAAATCACCGTGCCGCCCAATGCCATTCAAAGCCGGACGGTTTTTAAACTTAATTCAGTCAACACCAACGATCTCCAAGAGCAGTTGGGAGTGATGCCCACCACCGGGTCAGTCGTTAGCGGGGGCTTGAAGCTGAGCATCAAAGGCACGCCACCCACTTTGCCGGTCCAAGTCAGCTTCCCTGTTGATCTATCAACGGTGGGATATCCCACTAATGAGGCGCCAACCAACGTGGCAGCGGTCCTGGCGGCTGTGCAAACCAACCAGAATGTTCCCACTTACCAGGTGATGAGCCAGATGACCTTCGCACCCCAGTCTGGCGGCGGCCAAGCCCCGGCCAAATACCAGGGGCCGCTGCTTGGTGGCAAACCGCGTGGTGGGCCTTCGCCCATTGTCGGAGTTTTGGAGGGTGCTTTGCAATTCAGCGGAATCGAAGGCTTCGCGGCCGACGTGATCCTCAATTACGAGGTGATTCCTTTAGTCTATGGAGCACGGCCGGAGAACATCGAGGGCCAGGTGCGCTATGTCCCTTTGGCCGATGTCTATGCCACAGCGCACTCTCAGAATCAGCCCGGACTCGTAACGTCGGTTGGCATCGGGGTGATCAGTCATTTCGTGCCGGTGTTCGGCCCGGCGATTTTTGGAGCGGCTGCGATCTCCGATGCCATCTTGAGCGCTGCCGAGTATGCTGCATCTCTGCCCTTGGAAGGAGCGTTTGTAACCGTCAATCAAGTCGGAGCGCCGGATCCGATCATAGCTGGGCAGATAAGCCCGGGGATGGTCTATGCCACAAGCGGCAGCGATGGCTCCTTTCTGACCGTCGTGCCGCAGGCTGGAGCCGATTATCTGGTGACGGTCAGTCATCCGAACTATTACTATCCGTTGACGGTCCCGGTCAATCCCAGCGGAACGGAAATTGTCGCAGGAGAAGTTTATAAGAATTTCTATTTCTCGGTGCCGTTGCCGGTCCTTACCCAGCCAACGGTCAGCATCTCGGTCGTGCCGATTCAACCGGCGCCTGGCGAGACCTGCACGGTGCAAGTAACCGCCTACCAGGCTACTGCGGCGCCGAGCATCACCGTCACCGACACCGTCGGCAACAAGGATCTCCAAACCGGCCAGCCCGTAACTCCGAACGTCACCTTGTTCGGCACGCCGGCGACGCAGGGCACCACCACGACTTGGACCGGCACGCTGCTGTGCGACTCCCGTGTCGAAGTCACCTTGCATGTGTCCGTCCCTGGACACCTGACTTACCTGAACGTCAACCGGGACTACCCGGTGGATTTTACGGGCGTTATACCGGTAACGCCGAGCACTATTCCTGCACCCATGGCTGATGACACTCATGGCCCGCAAGTCGTCCAGGTAGATCCACCGGACAATGGATTCATTGGCGGCGATGATCAAATCACCATTACCTTTGACAAACCCATTGACGCTTTTGTCTCTAATCACCTGGCTGGTATTCAGTTGGTTGGCCCAGGCCAACCCTTCACCCCCATCCTAAACTTGAGCGGCGATCAGCAGCAGTTGCAAATCCGATTCCCTGGTGCGCAACCCGGCAGCACTTACAGCCTAACGCTCACTGGCACATCCATTCGCGACCTGGCAGCCCAGCCATTGAATCAAGCGCCCAATAGCCAGACCCCAGTCAATTTTACAACCACTTTCCGCACTCCCACGCAGGCCATTGGCAAGCTGCCTTCCGTCGAAAACGGCCGCGGCTCAGTCATTCTTGGGACCAATCTCTATGTTTTGGATCAGGGGTCGGTGGGTAATTATTTGGACGTTTATGATATATCGGCGCCAACCCAGCCAGTCCTGGACTTTCAATTGCCCTTGCCCGGAGCGCCACGCGATTTGGCTGCCATCCCGCAATACCGCTATGTCACGAGCATCCACAACAACGCCCCGATCCTGACCAATGACATCATCGCGGTCGTGGGAGGAGACCTGGACGGCCAGATCAATCAGGCGCAAGGCACGACATTCACTCAGTCCGGGCAATATCTTTACGTGTTTGCCATGGGCGGGCAGAATGGGCCGCAACTGTTGGCCTCGCCGACTCTGAGCCTTCGGGTCGGATCGGTCGTCCCCAAGGTGGTTTGGGCGCCGCCGTTCCTAGTGTATCAGGAGTTTGGAACAGACATCCAACAACTGGGCTTTGCAAATCTGCAGGCGATGATCATCGGCTTTGGCGCTTCGGTTGGGGCACAGGAGAGTTTTCCAGAAGTCGGCACTCCGGGCAGTTCACCTACCGCAACTATCGACGGGAGCTACGTTGATCCTGGCGATACACTACCCCAGCCGGGGAGATCGCAGTTCTTCGGCTGGCAGTTGAGTTATGTCCTCGAAGGCACAACCCAGCCAATTCTGGACTTCTCCGTCACCCCTGGTGGAACGCGGGTCGGCATTACTCTGCGTAATGGCGTGGAATTGAACAATCTAAACCAACCTACCACGACCAACCTGCCGCCCATGTATCGCACACTCGCCACGGCCGGCCCGCTCAACATTTCCTCACCAACCGATGCCGCCTTTAACTTTGGTTCGGGCGCCTATCCGCGCTGGGTGCAGATTTTCGATAATCTGCTTATCAACATCAATGGCGTGCCGACTAATCGCGCCATCGCGCTGGTGTCACTGCAACCCGACGCCGACGGAGTGGACAAGTTGGCGGTAATTGATATCTCATCGCCAGAGAATCCGGCGCTGTTGAACAAAATTTCCATTCCTTCGACCCTTACCGGCGGCGATGTTCAATCCATTTCCCAGCGGGCCGATGGCTTCATAGAGGTGGCCGGCACGCAAAATCTGCTCGTGCTGGATCCTTCACAACTGGCCAATAACAACATCCCGGCTGGCCAGTTGTCTCCGGCCATTGTGGGTGTCCTTGTCGGAGCCGGCGGCATTCAGCGCGCTCTGGGCAGCAGCATTTACGGGATTCATGCCGTCGCCGACAGCGGCCACAACGTCATCATCCAATCCGCTCCCCAGCTTAGCTTCGTCAACTTCCCGCAGAGTTCCAGTCTGGTGGATCCGCAGGCCCTGGCAAGCCTGACGGATAGCGGCGTGCAGGCGGTGTTAGCCAATGAGAAACTGGTGGGAGGATTGTCCCCGGCTCGAGTGCAAGCCAACTTCAGTATGCCCGGCGATCTGGCCCCCAACCCCAATACCGCTTTGCACTATTACGTGCTCCTCCAGGCGCCAGGCACCGCCGGCTCCAGCATTGACTTGGGCCTGGAATCGCTCAATGAGGCTGGCTGGCCGCTGGCCAACCGCGGGGCAGGTTTCGCGCCCGTGCGCGCGGTTTCTCTTACGACACAAACCGCAATTGGTCAGCTGCCGCGCCCCGGTTGCGGCGCTCCCATTCGGTCGCTGCCCGCTTATCGTTTGAGCAACAATCCCGATAGTCCTTATTATAACGAATATCTTTCCCGGCCGTTTGTCCTGATTACCGAAGCCATTACCACGGATAATCTCTCCATAGCCCAAAACAACGGCGGGGTAGGGCGGGAGATTCTCTTTGGCGGCGCCTTGCTGCGCGCCTTTATCGAACCTGACGCTGGCGGCAACCCCACCATCGGCCCGTTCGCGGCGCAGATCGATTCCGACCGCCAACTCATCTATCCGATTGCAGTCGTTTCCGCTCCGACTGTCAACAAATCGTATGTCCCGGGTGACAATCCTCCTCCGCCGGGGGGCGCCACTGCGATGCCGGGCACCTTCGGGAGTATCTGCGCCCATAGCGGTGAACTGCGCACCGAAGCGACCGACATGGTCTTGCCCAGCCGGCACATCCCAATTGAGATCAAGCGCGCGATCGGCAACCAGGATAATTACGAAGGGCCATTGGGCGCAGGCTGGGATTTCAACTATAATCAGCGGCTGACGGTCCTCGATCCTCTCATTTTTCCCTCGGGTTTGGTGATGCCGGTAGTAACACGCGACCTGCCCACGGACAGCGAAATTGCAGGGAGCAAGGATGTGCTTTTCCACAGTGGCATGGGACAAACCGTCATTTTCCAATGGATCAGCAGCACCATGCCCCCAGAATACGCGAAAGACCCCTTGGTCGCGCAGCTCAATTATTCGACTTACGTCTCTGACTACTACCTGCCCGCGGCCGGTCAGGGCGTATTTGATCTGCTGGTGAAGTTTTTCGATGGCCGGTTTGAACGGGTAACTCCTTTAGGCGAGCGATATCGTTACACCGCCCAAGGGCGGTTGGAAGTCGTTTTTGATCGGTTCCAACGCAACAACCAGGTGCTCTCCTATGACTCGCACGGCTGGCTGACCAATATCAACGACTTCGCTGTCTTGGGACCGCGCTACGTTGGTATTGGCCATTATCGGATGCAAAACGCCGCCGGCCAGCAAACGGACAAGGATTTCATGCCCAGCCTAGACATGCCTACAACGGACGCCGCGCTGAATGGGAAAATCTGCCGCCTTGCAGACTATGCCGGACGCGACGTCCTTTACAGTTACAGCGCCGATGGGTTCCTGACTAATGTTTTAGGCATTCAGGTCGCCGGCGAAAACGGCGGCTACACCGGCCGCAGCCATACCTTCTACGCCTACAGCGCATGCCGTCTCGTCCAGGTGGCGGCAACGGTCAGTGATACTCCCATTCTGAACGTCGACAACGCCATGACCAGCTCCGGCAAACCCGTCGCCCAATCGACGAGCGGCATCGGCAACAATGTCGCATTGACGATGCCGCTGAACATCACCGCCGCCAATCTGGCCCAGCAGCCAACTGCCGCCGGCCTAGCGGATGGAACTAGCTATCAGTACAATTTCGACAAATACGGCAATGTCACCTCGAAAACCATTACCGGCAGCGACGGCACCGCCGCGGCTACTACTATGGTCCATGATTCGGAAGGGCGGCTGACGTTCATACAGTATCCGGAAGGCAACTTCAAGACCATGTCCTATGACACCAACAATCCCGTCTTTCGCTCGCGGGACAATTTGCTGGCCGTGACCAACAACCCCGGCCCGCGCGGCGGCACAATCTACGTTGAAACCTATCAGTATGATCCCCGCTGTAACCTAAAATCGGGTAATCAGATAGACGGCGATGGCTTCACGACCGCTTACAACCTGAGTCCGGATGGGACCTTTGTCCAGTCCATTGCGCATGGCAACGGGAGCAGCGCGGCCACCGAAACATTTGGCTACAATAGCAATGGGCAGTTAACCACCGAGACAGATGTTCGTGGAGTGACCTCCACCATCGCCTATGATTCCACCACCGGCTTCAGAACCTCTTTTGTGCTGGGCGACAGCAGTCACACTTATACGTATAACTACGGCAGTGATCTGGCTTCACAACTAGGCTGCCCGGCCTCAGTCACGATGCCGGTCGGCCAGGCCCTTCAAAAAGCTTACAATGCAAACCTGCAACTGGTGCAGGCTCAACGCGGAAAGCTGGTTCAGAATATGGGCTACGATGAGTTAGGACACTTGCAATACCAGCAGGTCGTGTTCGGCGATGGAACGGTCCTCGCGGCCCAACACACGTACGATCCCAAAGGCTTTCTCTACACGAACGTAATTAACGGCCTCGAAGTTAATGGCCAGGTTACTACGTTGGAGTACGATTACACTCCTGACCCGCTTTTCCGCGTTGCATCGGTGAAGTATCCGCAGAGAGTTAGTCAACAATTTCTATATGACAGTCGTGGGAACCTGATCCAAAAGCAACTGGGCGATTACATCGAGCAGTACACTCACGATCTTAACAATAACCTTACTTCTATCATTCAAGGTGGCGATGTCGTCAAAACCAACACTTATGACGGCTTCGATCGGCTAATCACGTCCATCCGCAAGACCGGCACGGTGGATGAAACAGAGGCCTATACTTACTATTCCGAGGGTGAGCCAAACTCCGTTGTGGTCACCGACCCGCAACAGGGCGTTATAGGCCAGCGGGCGAACGATCAGATCGATGCCCTGGGCCGCACGTTGCACCAAACCATCACTGGCACGACGATCGCTCCGACCTACCAATTCACCTATGCCCCCGGCTCCGAGACCACGCAGGGCCCGCGCATGACAAGCACGCGCACCTGGGATGCCGGCGGTTTTGACATTGGTCTAACAGATCCAAACCTGACATCGATCACGGTGCGGGACGGCTACGGAAACATCACCCAAGTGACACAACAGGAGGATGGCGCGACCTATCACAAATCCTTCCAATATGACGATTTGAATAATCGCACGTCCACGTCCGACGACCTGAGCCAGTTGTTTGCCTACCTGCCCAGGGCCGACGGCGCCATCCTGGCATCAACCAATGCGATCGGCCATTTTACGACCTACACCCAATCTGCGCTGGGAGAGTTGCTGGACGAACACCGGCAGGATGGAATGGAATTCCAGCATCAGCATGATCCGCAGCGTCGGCCTAGTTATAACGGGGATCCAACCGCCGGCTCCCACTACGCATACGATGGCGAATTTCGTCTTACTAACAGCACCCTGCGAAACGGGGTGAGCAAGAGCTTTTTCAATTTCAACCACCAGAACATGCCCCAATCGGTCAACCTTCCGGGAGCGGGAACGATCACATTGGCTTACGATTTGCAGAAAAGATTGACGAGCGAAACAGTCAATTATCTTTCGACGACATACCAGGTTTCCAAGACCTATGACGCTTTGGATCGGCCCGCCAGGGTTGGCTACCAGCAGGACAACGGAGCCAATAACCTCCAGACCTTCGATTTCGATGAAGCGGGCCCATTGCTCTGGCAGCGCTTTCAAGAGGACGCCGGTGATTTTAAAGTCAACTACTCCTATTACGCCGACGGTACCCGCAAGACGATCGCCTATCCCTCGGGTGTAACGGTGACTGAAACCAGGGATACAACTGGCCGGCTAACCGGCGTATCGGATGGCAATGGAACTATCATTGAAGCTGACTCCTGGCAAGGCAATGAACAGCCCAAAGTGGTTCATCTGGGTACGACGATGGTCACCACCAACACCTACGATGCGCGCGGCCGACTTACAGGCAGGCGCACGTCCCGCTTGAGCGACGGAGCGGTCCTTGTTCACTTGCGCTATCAATATGACGCCGCCAATAATCAGCAGATTCGCCAGTTCATTCACCGCAACGGCAAGGCCGACAACTTGTTCTACGACACCGGCGAGCGTTTGTCCGAGGCGCAATTAGGCGCCGTTCCGCTCGGCCCTGCCAGTTTCACACCGCCGCTCATAGACCGGAGTTATAGCTATCACACGGGCGGACTGGACTACTTAACCTCGGCCGCACAGACTAACCTCGCGTCGAGTGTCCCGCCGTTTGCAACTAACTGGACTTCGCACGACAATTTCCTGCTGCCTACCATTGTTGACGGTTTCAACCGCGGCGCAGCCGATCCGATGGGCAACGTTGCCCAAGCGCTGCTGCAAGTGCGGCCCGTTGGCGCGGCCGGCACGACACCTGTGTCGGCGACGCTTGTTCACAACGGCAATGGCAGCCTGGTCAGCATCCAGCGCGCCGACGGGTTGCTGGAGCAGAATTTCTTCCAGCCCAACGGCCTCCGTTATGAACGGAAAATCACCCAAAATGGCCAGGTGCTGAGCTTTCGGCACTACGTCTATGATACTCAGAAACGGCTGTTGGAGGAATACGAACAAACCAACAGTGTGCTATTGGTCGGCCGCTATTACTACGGCGCCGGCGATGCGCCGGACGCGGCAGATTTGCTCGATCCATCCTCCGGCCCGCTCCAGCGATACTACTACCTCAAGGACAATATGGAGTCAGTGGTGGCGGTCGCCGACGCTAACGGCAACATCGTGGAACGCGCATGGTATGATGCCTTCGGCCAGCCTGCCATTGAACTCCGGGATACCAAAGCGCCGGTTATTCAGAGTGTCTCCGAAGGCGCGGACATCAACTCGTTGCTCATTGCTTTTTCTGAATCGGTTTACGTTACAACCAACGACCCCGGTGTCGGCGGTGGCCCGGTTTTTTGGCCTTCCGTTTCAGCTAATGTCATTAGTGTTTTGATTGGTTCTACCGTCGTGCCCGGCACCGTGCAGTTGCTGCCGTCCCTGCCTGGTTTCCCGCCCTATTCGGTCCTTCGATTCACTCCCAACCAATCGTTGCCACAAGGGCCTTTGCTTACTGTGACGCTCAATGCAGGCATGCTGGCGGATGACTGGGGCAATACCAATGCATTAGACAGTGTTTTCTTCCACGCTACCAACCAGGCCGGCGCCATCTACTATCAGCCGCAGCCCGCTCCACAGACTGCCGCCGTCCCGGTCGCCCGTAGTTCGATCGGCTCACCCTTCCTGTTTCAGGGCCAATACTTTGACTATGACGCCGGTCTGGTTTACTTGCGGACGCGGTTCTATGATCCCTACTCGGGCATGTTTTTAGAGCCCGATCCGACGGGCTACGCCGATAGCGTCAATCTCTATGCCGCGATGGGAAACAATCCGGTCGGCTTCCGGGACCCAAGCGGGTTAGCGGACGAGCTTCCGCCGTGGCTGGTAAACGCGGGCGCGGAGGCGGAGGAGGCGGCGGAGGCGGCGAGGTCGTCTGGGCAGTTTGCCCGCAGCACCGAAAATCTCAGGGTGGACATGAATCGGGCGCCCAAACCAACGCTGAACGATACGCCGGCCGCGCGATTGACGGGCGGCCCGGCATTGAGCGCCAGGGTGCGGACGACAGCCCTAGGGGAGGTGGACCGCGCGTATCTCCAGAGCATGGCGGCCAAGTGGGGCGCGGAGGCTAGACAGATGGCGGGCGAGGCAGCTAAGGCGGATGCGCCCCTGCTTGCCGAGCAGGCGATGAAAGGCGGCGAAAACTGGGCCAAAAAGGAAGCATCCTGGCGGTCATTCATCGATGCGTTGAACGTTGACGCTATCCGTGCGACGGTCTCCAAAGCCGGTCAACAGTATGAGGCTTGGGCGCGGGGCAGACTGGCGCGACGGATAATTGCTGTCGGGCCCGAGGACGAGACTCTCGCTTACAGTAGCGTGCGCTTTGAGCCGAAGGAAAATGTCTTCGACGTGGTTATTCACGGCAGCTATTGGAAGGTTTACTTCAACGGTTCCTGGCTGGGTCCTGAGGAATTGGCGGAATTGATTTGGTCTCATCCCGGGTACCGCGCGGGCATGAAGATACGATTGCTCTCGTGCAGCACAGGGGAGCAGAGTAATGGGTTCGCGCAGCGGATGGCAAACCTCATGAAGGTTGAGGTCGAAGCGCCCGAATGGCGCTTGAGCCTGACCGGAGAGGACGGCGCTGGGGGCCGGAGGTGGGGATTTTTCCAACAAGCTGAGGCTACTTCGGAGTATGAGGAGCGGCCGCTAAGGACATTCTCGCCGCAGTGGCCATGGTAAGCAGGACAGTTATGAAACGACACGTAATTAACTGTTATGAATAAACCCAGTGCATTTTACGGCAGAGCGCTCGCGCTTGGCGCTAGCTTGAGCTGGGCGGTAACGGCGCTCTGCAGTACGCCCATTGCCAGCTTTGACTATCATATCTCGGGCGCCTTTCTTCAGGTTACCCCCACTAATCTGTCCGTTCCCAAGGGAATTGCTGGTTCCGTCCTGGTTTCCGTCGTTGCCGGCGGTTCAACGAATAACGCCGCCGTTTCCCAGGTCACTTCCGGCGCTTACGTGCAAGCGATCCTGCGCGGGCCGGCCTTTTCCACGCCGCAAATCATCGTGGCCGCGCCCAACTCTCCTCTGCTCTTGCCGCCGATCAATCTGGTTGGTCAATACGAATTAGACGACATCGCGCTGGTGGACGCCAACACCGGCCAGGTGCGCATGCAAGGCGTGCCCTCGACGGTTCCCGTCAACGTTTTCGATCAGTTGTTGATTTCCACCGTAACGTCTCAGCCGCTGACACTGGATCAAATCCAGTCGGCGGGCATCCAGATCGATGAGTCCAGTTTCCGGGCGGTGCAATTCAATGTTGCCTTCGTGGTTAACGGTCAAACCATACCGCTCAGCTTCCCGGTTGTTGCGCCAACCTTCAGCCAGTCAACCGAACTCATCCCCGCCGACCAGGTGCAGGCCAAACTCGCGCAAGCCGCCGCTATCAACCAGCAGATTTCCTCAACGATGGTCCACTTGCCGCCAGAACTTCAAACTGCCGGTTTGAACCTTCAGGTCCAGGGGCTGAATTTCCAGGTTACAGACCCCGGACCGGGCAACAGCCTGGCTTTGCCAATCCCTCCTATTCCCGCCCTGATGGTCATCCCGGGCAGTATCGGCTATCTGCATCAGTTCTTCAGTGTTCAGATTTTTACGGAAAACGGCGCGCCGACAGGCTCCGGTCTCAGCGTGGGAGATATCCTGGCAAACCTCCAACTACCGCCTGGGCCGGACGGAATAGTTCACACCAATTGGGCCGATCCAGGCGAAGACCCGTTGCGTTTTGCGCGCATCGGTTCAAACAACGTTGTCCAACCAACCCAACCAGTCGTTGACCCGGGACCCGATAAGACCTTGGGCGACGCCGACGACATCAGTGTCCTTCAACCTGGGGAGACGGGCCAGGCCCAGTTCCTGGTCGAGGGTTTGCAGGAAGGTCTTTGGACGCTCAACGTCGAGTTAACTGGCGAATTGTTTGGCTTGGCTGCCGGGCCGGTCGGCATTTCAGCAACAGCCGCCGGGTCGGTGCTCGTTCGCAATCCAAGTTTTTCAATCACCTTCACCCATCCCAGCGTCGTGCGAGTGGGCGAGCCTTACACCGCGAGTATTACCGTGCTCAACACGGGACTTGTGCCGGCCAATCTGGTTCAGGTGACGCTCAATCAAAACTCGATTGCCGGCGCAGTGCTCGCCTCCAATCAACCTGCCACTATTCAACTCGGCACAATTCCATCGGGCCAAACGGTCACTGCGACCTATCACTTGGTCGCCGAAACAACCGGCCAAATTCAATTCTCAGACCTGACCACCAGCGACGCCAGTCTGACCGGTCAATTTGCCTTCAGCATGGCTGTGGACGCCCAGGGCGTTCCGCTCTCGCCAGATACCATTGCGATGCCCGATTACGTAAATTCCCTGCCGGCGGACCTGCTTGCCGCAGCCAATCGCGTCCTGGGTCAGGCGTTGAGCATAGCGACCGCGCCGCAGTTGCCGCCCGGGATCGTACCCGTGAATAGCGCGATCATCACCCGGCGTGTCCTGGACCTCGCCGAAGCGGGCCAGCGCGTGCAATACGGCGATCCGTTGAACCGCGTGTTGCCGGACCTGCTCCGCGACTGGCAAGGCGGCCGCGCACCTGACGATGGTTTTGATTCCTTGCTGCGCACCTCCGATGCCGGCGCGCAATGGCGGTCGACAATTCTCGCGGACATGGAGGCGCTCGATCATCTGGATGGAGTTGAGCGGGCGACCAACCGCGCGCCTGATTTGGCCGGATTGGGCCAGCAGTTTGTATTGGCAGCCGGCGGCCCCGGCCAACTCTCAGCAAGCTTTATCGGCACAACCAATGCCGCCGCGGGCAATGCCAGTTCTGAGCCTTATGCAATGGTTTATGATGGAACCAATGGCGAATGGGGGGTGACGCCGTATCTTTCGAACGCCGTATTTACCTGGACGTTCACCAACGGCCCCGCCGCCGCCGATATGGCTGTCTTGATCGTCAATACTAACGGCCAGGTCCAACAACTGATCTGGCAGGTATCGCATCCGCCCGTGACGGCCATTTATCAATTTTCATTGAGCGACCCAACGCAACAACTCCAGGTCGATTCAACGGGCAATGGCATAATTGACAGTTCGCTTCCGGCGACTCAATCCATCGTAAGCGAATTGCCCCCGGGTGTAATCGCCGTGCAGCAGGACCTCACGGTCGTTGCCGGCCGTCCCGATCCTTCGTGCGTTGGTCCGCAAAATTATTTCAATTACGGCACGGTTGTGGCGGTGGTTTATTCCAAGCCGATGACCCAGGCTTCCGCGGGGACGACCAATTCCTATGTTCTTGACAACGGAAACAGCGCCGACTCGGTGCAGATTCAGCCCAGCGGGCGCGTCGCGCTGTTGAATTTGCATCAGGGCGTTAGCGCAATTATTCCGCGCGAACTCAACATCAGCGGCGTGACGGATGTGCGCGGCAACGCCCTGGTCGCAAATCCCACGCCCATCGCGTGTTATTATCCCGGCACAACGAATAATTTCATCGGCGGCGTGGCTGTCAGAGGACGTGTGTTGCTCGGAAGCGGCGCGCCCGCGGTTGGCGTGCCGGTCACGCTCACCATGTACGACGGAACGGCGGCGTTCGAGGGGTGCCAGCCTGTAACGATCCGTGTCAGCCAGGCGCTCACCGATTCCGGTGGTAATTTCAGTTTCGACTACGTCATGTCCGGAATCCCTTATTCCGTTTCGGCGAGCGATACGACCGGGCTCTCTTCGCAAGCGATTGCACTGATCGAGCAGGCGACCATCTCCACCCAACCCGACGCCCAACAATTGCAACAACTCATAAGCGCCGCAAATACCAATCAGAATTCTCTCCTGGCGATGCTTTCGGCCGGCTCAGTGGATCAGGCGGTCGCCATTGTTCAGGGGTTGGATCGCGCTGTTGTCAACGATGCAGTGGGCATCGGTTCGCCTCGCGAGGGCCAAACCGTTCCCATGGTGCTGCAATTCCGTGGCCGGGCCAGCGTGACCGGGCAGGTCCTCGCCGCCGATGGTGTCACGCCGGTCCCCTTTGCCGCGGTAAATCTGTATCCCGATCCAAGTTCGCTCGAAATGGGCCGGGGCGTTTTTGCCGACGGCACAGGGAAGTTCAGTTTCACCGGGATTCCCTTGGGATCGTTTTCGATCCAAGTGGCGACATCAGACCAGCGCGGAGCAACGGTAGTGGGTGCGCTCAATCAACCCAACGAAACCACCAACATCGTCGTCTCCCTGCCCAATAACATCGTCCTTTATGGCGACCTCCGAGGAACGGTCTATGATTCGGACAACATCACCCCCATAGCCAATGCAACGGTCTATGTCGGGCAATACGGCGGCACGACCATCAATGACGTGATCGCAATCGTCAACACGGACACTACCGGCGCATGGGAGGCCACCAACGTGCCCATCGCAACGTGGGATGTCGTTGCCGTTACGCGCGACGGCGCTCGCAAAGGAGTGCGCCAGGGCATTACGCCAACGGCTGCTCAGCCTACCTACGTGAACATCGCCCTTGAAGCGGCTACAACCGTTTTTGGCCAGGTGCAGTACGACAACGGCGAACCGGTTCCCAACGCTCTGGTCGCCAGTGGCGCGACGCTGGTTTACACCGACACCAACGGCAACTTCACGCTGCAGGGGGTTCCTGTCGGCAGCGCCTCGATCAGCGCCGGCTTGCAGGCCAATCCAGCTGCAGGCATTCCGTTCACGCGGTTGGGCGGCAGTTCGGTCAACGTCGTCGCGGGCAGCGCCAATTACGTGGTCGTCAAACTCAATGCGGCAGGACGAATTTTCGGGCAGGTATTCGACGCCCAGGGTAATCCGCAGCCGAACATTCGTGTGGCTATTCCCGATCCTCAAGGGGGCGGCTTTTTCTGGACCGTTGCGGACGCCAGCGGCAATTATTCCTTCGACGACATCGCCTTGGGCAACTACACCGTCAGCGCCCCGGCCAACGCGGTTGCGCCGCAAATCAATGCCAGCCAGCTAAGCGCCCAACTCAGTTCAGGAAACGAAAACCAAATCCTCAATGCTTTTCAGCAGGCGGTTACCGTTTTCGTGGGAAGCGAAGACCCGTTGATCAATGGGGACGATTTGAATTTTGCTCCGTCGGCCTGGGGCTACAACAGCGCGAATCTTAATTTCGACGGCCAGAGCGTTAACGCCGACATCCACTTCATCCCACAAGGCTCGGTCAGCGGCACCGTTCTCAACGGCCAGGGAATACCGATTGGCGCGGAGGTGCGGTTAACGGGCCTTGGCCCTGATTCGACTGGCGCGCCGGTGACCGCCATTCGTGGCGACGTCACCAGTGATCCCGCGACCGGCCGGTTCGGCTTCACCAATGTTTTGCTGGCTGGGCCATGGGGGTTGCAGGCGGCTTCGCCGTTTTATCCGACCGTCGTGCAAACCAACGGTTTTACCACCATCCTCAATCTCAATGTGTCCGGCATCGTGCTGAGGTTTCCTCCCGCTGCCGATGTCAACGGCAGCATCGCCGGTCATGTGTATTATCCAGATGGCATGGCGGCGGGCTCCAATGTGCAAGTTCACATCAACGTTGCGCCGAATTACCAGATACTCACTGATTCCAACGGATTCTTTAACACCCAGCAGGAATTTCCAGCCGTTGGCGCGTCCTACGAAGTGGATGCGTTCGATCCAACAACCGGGTTGAAAGGCCGCAACATCGTGGCCATGACGCCGGGAATTACTAATATAATTGACGTCCATTTGATTCCGCGCGATGGCGTCCTGAAGGTGACGGTCGTCCAAGCCAGCGGCGCCGCCGCCCCAGGGGCCCAGTTGGGATTGGATCAAAACACTTACCCTTCTGACGCGCCGTTGTTCGCCGTGGCTGATAGCAACGGCGTGGCCGTTTTCAACAGTTTGTGGGAAGGAAACTATTCGGTCATCGCCCAATTCACCGAGGGCTCCACTCGATTGATGGCGCGCGCGGCGGTCAATGTCACCAATCAACCGGCATCCGTCGTGCTGACGATGGGTCCAACCGGCACGATCGGAGGTACGTTTGTCAAAGCAGACCAAATCACACCTGTCCCAGGAGCCAACGTCATGATCGGCAGCCTGGGTTTGGCTTCCACCGACACGAATGGTGTTTTTCAATTTCAGGGAGTGCCATTGGGTGGCTACACCATTACCAGTTCGGACCCAGTCACAGGCGCCAACGCCATCGGCGGCGCAACGATCACCTTCAATGGCCAGATTGCCAATGTCCTGCTGGTTGAGCGCGCTGTTGGAACCGTCAGCGGATCGGTCCTAAGCCCCTTCGGGACAGGTTTTGTTTCCGACGCCAATGTCACCATCAGTTTTAGCGACGGAGTTACTCCAAGCCGCACTGTCACCACGGATCCCACCGGCGCATTCACGTTCCCCGGCTCGCCTATGGGAGATTTCTCGTTGAGCGCCAATTACGTGGTGCCCGGCACGCTCAATTTTACTGTCTCCGGCCAGGCCAATGGAACTTTGTCCGCCGTTTCCAATGCCGTTTCGCTCAGCATCCAACTCCAGCCATTGACCGGGTTGGCGGTTCAGGTGTTTCGCAGCGACGGCGTCACTCCGGCGCAAAATGCGGAAGTGATGGTCGATGGGAACGTCCAGGATACAGGCTCCAACGGCCTGGCAGTTTTCGATAACTTGCAGGTTCCGCAAACCTACGATGTCACAGCCGTATCGTTAATCGGCGGTGATACGTTCGACGGAACGCAAACCAATGTCACACTAACTTCTCGCGGCACGAACCCGGTCGTGAATCTGGTGCTTCCGGGTGTGGGCAATGTCACGGGCACGGTGGTCGGCAGTGACGGCTCAACGCCAGTCAACAATGCGCAAGTGACTCTCCAGTTCCAAAGCCCGCTGTTCAATGGCCAAACCTTTACGGCGTTGAGCGATACCCAGGGTCGCTTCTCCTTTTCTGACGTTCCGTTGGGGCCGATCCTTCTTACGGCTGTCAGCCAGGCCCTCGCCGCTTCGACCAATTCGACCCTGGCGAAGGCCGGACAGACTAATCAACTGGTTCTTCATCTGGGCGCCAGCGGCACCGTCGTCGGTGAATTGGTACGGGCCGACGGCGTCACGCCGGTCAGTGGTGAAGAAGTCCTGCTCCAATTCAACTCTCAATCCAGCAATCCCGGGCGCGACTCATTTCTGACCGGCGCCAACGGCCAATTTGTATTCGATCACGTCCCCATTGGGTCTCTCCAAATCTCGTCGTCGGCGCCCGAATTCAATGGCTTGATCAGTCTAACGACCAATTTGGCCGCTAACAGCGAGGTTCTTAATCTGGGATTGCTCCCGTATGACGAAACATACCCGCAGGTCGCGCAGGTGACTCCCGCCAACGGCACGATCCAGGTGCCCATCCGGACTCAGGTGCAATTGGTGTTCAACAAACCGCTGGCGTCCAATTCGGTCAATTCAACCGGCATCTTCATCGAGGCAACAAACGGCGCGGTTACCTCCACGGTTACTTTATCGGCCGATTCGAACGGCGTCATGCGCGTCGTCACCATCTCGCCTGTCGCGCCATTACAGAGCTTGCAAACCTATTCAGTCATTGTTTTAGCCGGCGATTTACCGGGTGCCACCGGTAGCGTCATCGGCTCTGGCCCAACCGATTTAGTGGGGCGCTCACTCGCGGCGCCGTTTGAATCGGACTTCACGACCGCTGACCAGACCCCGCCGCAATTGCTTTCCATCTTTCCAAGCAACAATGCCGTCCAAATCGATCCCGCGGCTGTGCCGCGATTGGTTTTCGATAAAACCCTCAATCCAACAACCGCAGTGTTTACAGTTACCGGACCCGGCGGGTCGGTGGCGGGCACGACCAGTGTCGGCATTAACGGTCAAGTATTGACTTTCCTGCCCACCGTCAGTTTATCCGCCAACGCCACTTACACGATGGCCATCAGCAATGTATTTGACTTGGCGGGCAACGCCGCCGTCGGCCAACCGTACGTTGCAACGTTCGCCACGGTGGTCACGATTGGCCCGACCATCGTCAGTTTGAAGCTCGCCAGCAACGCGGTGCCGTTGGGTGGAAGCACGGTGCCGGTTGTTGCTGTCATCGCTACTAATCGGCCGGGCGACACCGTCGCATTCTCTCAGGATTTCACGCAGATAGGGACGATCACAAACCCGCCTTATCAAATCATGGTCGCCCTTCCGAATAGCGGCGGCACAACGATCCGGGCCATTGCCACCGACCAGTACGGCAACAGCGGGCAGTTTGCGTCGTTGACAATCCTGGTGCAAACTCCGCAACCGCCCACGATCAACTTCGCGGGCGTGTTCTGCGATGGGCTTTTGGAAGGCGTTCGATCTAACTTTTGGACTGTTAGCCAGACAACCCCCGGCCTTTATTCTTTGGGCGCCACCAACGGTCTGCTCCAACTTGCCAGGACAGCCACCGGCACCCCGGGCGGATTGCAAAACTTTGCTCTCAATTTGAATTTGGCCGCCCTCGGCGGGCCGATCAGCAACGACTTCTCCGTGCAAGTCGCCTTCACCAACGCGCTGCTGCCCGGTCCGGGACTGGACCAGGTGCAACTGAACACAACTTTTGCCGACGGCTCGGTTTTCCTGGATGTTTATGACAACTCCAGCGGCCCCAACGTCCATGTTTGGAACGGTTCGGCCAACGGCCAGATTCCGTACACCAATACTGCTGGAACGTTTCGGATCAGCCGCAGCAGCGCCGTCATTACTGGATACATCAACGGCGCGGCAATCTTCTCACAAACCAACTCTGCCGTGCTGACGAACATTGCGTTTGTTCTACAGAACAACGGAGGTTCAGCAGATGCCACCGCAGTCGCTTACACCGGCTTCGCTTTGACCGGGCCCTCAATTGGCAGCCAGCCGGTGCCGAGCGGCGCGACCGTCGCCGTCGAAGTCACCGTCTCTGGCGACACGGCCATAACCAATCTTACCGGCGTTGTGGGAGGCGCAGGCGCCGGCAATATTGAGACCACCAATGCAGCGCGGATTTTGGTGCAAGGATACGTGTTGCCTTCCGCCACTGCCAACCAGTTCCTTCAAGTGTTTGCTCAGGCGACTGACAACCTGGGCCGGTCCAGCGGGCAACAAGTGCTCACTCTCCCGATCATCGACGGCACACCACCCGATGTCTCCGTTCTCGGTCCAACCAACAACGCCGTTTTCAACCTGAGCAACACGTTGGACCTCGCGGTGCAGGTGTCGGATAATAGCAGCAATGTGGCGCTCGATCTTTCGATTTTCGGCGGCGTCACTGCGACTCAGAACATCGCCTTGCTGTTAACGCCGAATACACCGGTCACCAATCTGTTCCAAATCCCATTGACTAACGGAGCATCTTTGGGCGGGCCGTTCACCGCCGTGGTCACGGCAACCGATACGGCGGGCAACGCCAGCGTCGCCAGAGCAGCTTTCGTTTTGCGCGGACCGCCGCCCACGGCTCAAATCACTCGCATCGCGCCCAGCAACGGTCCGGTGCCCAGCGATTCCATCCTGGTGGTGGCCATCAGCGCCTCCAGCGGCAATGGAATTGCGCAATTGACCGCCAACGTGACGGGCGCGATCTCAGCCTCGGTGACAACCAACGCGTCAACCATACAATTGCAATTGCCTGTGCCGCCAACGGCCATACCTGGACAACAGGTGCAAATCGTCGCCCAGGCTACCGATACTCTGGGCCAATCGAGCCTTCAGCAAACGCTCACTTTGCCGGTCAGCGACGGCACTCCGCCCGCGCTAGCAGTCGCCGGCCCCACGAACGACGCGCTCTTTACCCCCGGCCAGCAGTTGACCTTCACGGTTGTTTCGTCTGACAATAGCAGCAATGTCCTGCTTAATCTGATGGTTTCCGGCAGCCTTTCAGCAAGCCAATCCCGCTCTTTGTCACTAACGCCCAACGTGCCGTCCACCAATATATTGACGCTTTCTTTGACGAACGGTTCCCCGATGGGTGGGACGTTTACGGCCACATTCTCCGCGACCGATGCGGCGTCGAATTCAACCGTCGTCACCCAGTCTTTCGTCTTGAAAGGCGCTGGACCAACGCTGCAATTCACGTCCCTATCACCTCCCTCGGGCCCCGTGCCCAGTGGCACGCTTTTTGTCGGACAAATTACCGCATCAAATGGACCGGGCATTGCGGAGTTGACCGCCAGCGTGAGCGGCGCGGCCACGAACGCTCCGGTGACAACGCATGGGCCAAGCTTGGTGCTCCAGATTCCTGTTCCTCCTACTGCTGTTCCTGGCCAGCAAATCATCATTACCGCCCAGGCGACGGATACATTGGGCCAGTCCAGCGGCCAATATATGTTCAACGTGCCGGTGAGCGATGGCACGCCTCCGTCGCTCGCCCTTCTCAGTCCCACCAACGGCGCTCATCTGCCCGCTGGCTCGTCCTTTAACTTGGCCGCGATCACTTCGGATAACAGCGGCAGTATGACCCTCAACCTGCTCGTTGGCGGCGCGATTTCCAATACGCAATCCCTTGCCCTGAGTCTGAACCCGAACGTTCCAGCCACAAACGTCTTTACCGTTCCGCTGACTGCTGCTCCGGCCAATGGCGGCCCGATTTTTGCAATCCTCCAGGCAACTGATGCCTCTTCCAATTCCGTCACGATCAGCAATCTGTTCTGGCTGGCGGGGACGCCCGGACCGGCCATTGCATCGTTGCTCATTGGCAGCAATCTCCCGCCGATCGCCGGAAGTATCGTGCCCGTTGAGGCAATCCTCGCCAGCGATGCTCCAGGGCAAAGCGTGGCATTCACTCAAAGTGGCACCCTGCTTGGAACGGCGACCAACGCACCGTTCCAAATTCCTCTTCAATTGCCCGCAAGCGGCTCAACAACCATAACCGCTATTGCCAGCGATCAATTCGGCAACACGGGCACTCCCGCGTTGCTAACGATCACGGTGCAGTCAAATACACAGCCTAGTCTGCAATTGGTCCGTATTTCCCCATCCACCGGCCCCTTGCCAAGCGACGCATTCTTTACGGTGGCGTTGAGCGCATCGGGCGACAATGATCTGTTCAATATTACCGCGACCGTCGCCGGAGCGGCCTCGAACGCCACGTTCCAAACCAATGGGACGCAATTGCGGATTACCGATCAGGTGCTTCCGACTGCCTCGGCCGGACAGCAGGTGCAAATAACTGCCCAAGCCGTCGATGGTCTTGGCCAATCCACCGGGCCGCAGATTTTCAATCTGCCCATTGGCGACGGCACACCGCCGACTTTGACAATTCTAAGTCCGCTGGCCAACGGGCAAGTCGCTGCCGGCCAGAATCTGCCAATTTCAGTTTTGGTGTCGGACAACAGTTCCAGCGTCACACTTAATCTGACCGTGACCGGTCTGATTTCTCAGACGCAAAATGCCGGCCTTGCACTGACACCCAACGTGCCCGCCACAAACGTTTTCAATGTCGCGATCCCTTCCGCTTCACCCACCAGCAGTTCGTTGGTGGTCGCGCTGTCCGCGACGGATAACTCAGGCAATAGGACAACGCTGACAAACCTCTATTGGGTTCCCGGAACTGCGACGACGGTCACTTGGGAGCGCCAGGCGTTAGGGCAGACGCTGAATTGCCCAACCGGCGGTGGCACATACACATGGCCCAGTAACAGCAATTGGAGTCAATCACAGGTGCTCGGTACCCCCTGCGGAGGCAGCCAATCACTGCCTGTGCAGCCGAGCAATTGGAGCGCGACCAATTATCCCAATGGCACAAACTTTGATGTAGTCCTGGGTAATACAGGCGGGGCTCCAACCACCCTCGACGTGCCCGTCATCCTCCATAGTTTAACAATCCAAAGCACGGGTGGGCTGAATATGATTAATGGCGTCTCTCTTAGCTCGGTCAACTACGACTTCCAGGGCGATGGTAATCTGACGCACATCGGCCCGGCGCCGCTGTTGATTTTGAACGGCGGAACTTTGAGCAAATCGGCGGGAACAAATACTTATTCGATAGACCCCGCGATCACGTTGGACAGCACTAATGGCGCTTTTTCCGTCGCTTCAGGAGCATTGGCGTTGCCCGGCAACGCCAGCTATTACACCAACGGTCTTTTCGACGTTCAATCCGGAGCTACGCTTGCCTTGTTGCCCGCCGGACAAACCGCGACGCTGGCTGGAAACTTTGACGGGCTAGGCGGCGGGCAGGCGCAATTGGGCGCAGGCCTGGTGAACGCGGCCACTCTTACGCTGAATTTGCCGGCGAACTTATTCCAGTGGATGGGAGGCACACTGGCCGGCAGTGTGACGAACTTCGGAGTAGTTAACATCTCAGGCGCAAATTCGCCATCGCTGGGCGTCGGTCCGGATGGCGGCAGCGGCGCTGCGTTTTACAATTCGGGTTTGGTGCGGCAGACCAACGGCGTCACTTGGGGTTTGGGTTGGAACTCGACCCTGTTTGACAATCTACCCGGAGGCACACTCGAGTTGGCCGGCGACGGTAATTTTGTGGCCAACAACAATCGGGGAAACGGCTCTCCACCGGTCTTGAACAACTTCGGCCTGATGCGCAAAAGCGGTGGAAGCGGGGTTTCGACCATCGGCACCGCACCGGGAATGGCACCGTTAACCTTTAACAACGAGGGTGGAACTATCGAGGTCGATAGTGGAACCCTGGTCTTGAGCGGCGGCGGCGGCGGTTCCAATGGGATTTTAAATATATCGGCTGGCGCGGTGTTGGATTGGACCGGCGGTGCAACGCCTACATGGGCGGGACAAATCACTGGCGGCGGTGCCGGACAGGTTCAACTCACTAGCGGGGTGCTCAATGGACAGAATCTGACTCTCAGCCTGCCTGCCGGCTTGCTCCAATGGACGGGCGGAACGCTGGCAGGCACTGCGACGAATAGCGCCATGCTAACAATTTCCGGGACCAACTCGCCGTCACTCGGAGTCGGCCCGGCAGGCGGAGGCGGCGGCGCGTTGTATAACTCAGGTCTGGTCCGCCTGAGTAATGGCAGTACGTGGGGCCTCGGATGGAACTCGACCCTGTTTGACAATTTGCCGGGCGGCATTTTCGAACTGGCCGGCGACGGGAACTTTGTGGCCAACAACAATCGGGGAAACGGCCCTGCACCGGTCTTGAACAACTTCGGCCTGATGCGCAAAAGCGGTGGAAGCGGGGTTTCGACCATCGGCACCGCACCGGGAATGGCACCGTTAACCTTTAACAACGAGGGTGGAACTATCGAGGTCGATAGTGGAACCCTGGTCTTGAGCGGCGGCGGCGGCGGTTCCAATGGGATTTTAAATATATCGGCTGGCGCGGTGTTGGATTGGACCGGCGGTGCAACGCCTACATGGGCGGGACAAATCACTGGCGGCGGTGCCGGACAGGTTCAACTCAATAGCGGCGTCCTCAACGGACAAAACCTGGCGATGAATCTCCCTGACGGCCTGTTCCAATGGACGGGCGGCACACTGGCCGGCAGTCTGACGAACAGTGGCGTCATTACGGTTTCGGGCACGAATGCGCCTTCGCTCGGAGTCGGTCCCGCCGGCGGCGGGGGAGTGACGCTCTATAACGCCGGGTTGGTTCGCCTGCCCGGCACTGTGACTCTTGGAATGGGTTTCGATGGTTCAACGTTCCAAAACCTCCCTGGCGGTGTTTGTGATCTGGCGGGGGATGGCAATGCGATTGTAAATAATAATCTTGGCGGCGGCACCGGGCCGGTTTTCAACAACTCCGGTTTATTCCGGAAGAGCAGTGGAACCAACACATCAACTATTTCCGTGCCGTTTATCAGCCAGGCCGGGTTTGTCGAGATCGATAGCGGCACACTCTCCTTTGGAGCCAACAGTTTTGTGCAGGGCGCGGCTGCCCTTGCGATCTCCATCGGTGGAACTAACTCCGGCCAGTTTGGGCAATTAAGCGCCGCAAGCGCATCGCTGTCTGGCCCGCTCAAAGTTGTGCTGACCAACGGATTTGCACCCACGCCGGGCCAGCAATTCATGATCGTCTCAACTTCAAGCGGCGGGATCACGGGCAGCTTCAGCTCGGCGATCCTGCCTTTCGGTTTCGGCATCCATGAATCCAATAATGCGGTGTTCGTTGTATTCAACGACCAAAGCAATCGCCCTCCAACACTCCAGTTTACCGCTGTCACGCCCACAAACGGCGTGGTGCCCAGTGGCGCGGCTTTCCAGGTAAATGTTACGGCTTCGGACCCCAATGGTGTCGTGCAACTCACCGCTAATATGACGGGCGTGGCGAGCAATTCGTTTGTTACCACCGGGTCATCGTTGCAAATCACAGGCCTGGTGCCGCCTACCGCCCTTGCGGGTCAGCAAATCCAAATCACAGCCCAGGTCCTGAATACAGAAGGCCTCTCAAGTGGTCCTCAAACGTTTACCCTTACCGTCAGCGATGGCACGCATCCCTCGGTGGCGATCGTCAGTCCGCCTCCCAATACTTTGTTGCCGCTCAATCAACCGCTGACTCTCACTTCGCTCATTTCTGATAACAGCACTAATGCCGTTTTGGATCTCTCGACTTTTGGCGGCCTGACCGTCACGCAAACGGTCGGTCTCGCGCTGATACCAAACGTGCCGATCACAAACGTGTTGACGGTGCCTCTCGGTTCGGCCAATCCCGCTGGTGGCGTGTTCACCGTCGCGCTGTCCGCCACTGATGCCGCCGGCAATGCAACGACCAACACGAGAAGCTTTTGGTTGCCGGCGACGGCCCCCGTCTCGCTGACCTGGCAACAGTGGGCCGCCAGTAATTTCCCCAGCAGTACCGCCTATCAAATCACTCTGGCCGGCGGCGGCGTCACGCTGAATACTCCGGTGACCATTGGCACGCTGACCATTGCCCCTGATGGAGCGCTGAACATGTCATTGAGCCCGAGCAGTGCCATTACCGCCCTTAATTTTATATTCCAAGGCGATGGAGCGATTACACGCAGCGGCTGTTGCGGTCCGACAACCCTGACTCTGGTGGATGGCACGATGCAGAAAACCGGGGGTACCAATGCGTTCACGATTGACCCGAATATAGTTTTGACAAGTTTCGGCGGGACCTTCGACGTAAACTCAGGCATTCTGGCGCTTCCGGGCGCCAACAGCTCTTACGCCAACGGCGTATTTAATATCGCCTCCAACGCCGCTCTTGACCTCGTGCCCGTTGGCGGCAGCGCCACTTTTGCCGGCTCGTTCACCGGATCGGGCCCCGGCGCTGTTGTGCTCGGTGGCGGTACACTGGTCTCGGCATCCAGCGGAGCTGTCTTTGATCTGCCGCCATCGTTATTTCAATGGACTGGCGGCACGATCGGCGGCAACGCGTTGACCAACGCCGGTTCTATCAATGTGCCAGGCACGAACGTGGTTCAACTGTCGGGAGACATGGCCAATACAGGCTTCTTTGCCCAATCCAACTCGGCGGGCTTGGGTTTGGATTCGGCGCCATCGTCGCGCTTCGAGAATCTTTCCACTGGTGCATATCAACTTCAATCAGGAGCCGGCATCTTTGGATACGGCTGCTGCGGCCCGGTCAACTTCGACAACTTCGGGACCTTCACTAAGATCGGCAGCGCCAGCAACTCCGTTATTTCCGTTCTTTTCAATAACCAGGGCGGCTCGGTGGATGTCGAAAACGGAACGTTGACACTGGCCAACAACGGCAGCAGCTCAAATGGCGCCTATACCGTCGCCACTGGGGCAGCGCTCGATGTGACAGGTGGCCAGAGTCCCACTTGGGCCGGTCAGATGAGCGGTCAGGGCGCTGGCGCTTTGCTGCTGGACAGCGGGACAGTCACCGGCAAACCCAGTGTGGCGCTCAATTTTGGTAATGGCTTGTTCCAATGGAACGGAGGGCGCCTCGCGGGATTTGTGACCAATCTCAATGTGGTGGTTCTCACTGGCGTTAATGATGATTCCTTGAGCGCGCAGATGTACAATCTCGGCTTGATCCGCCACACTGGGAGTGGGCGCCTGGGTTTGGACTCAGGCCCTTCGGCTTCCCTCTACAATTTGTCGGGGGGCACCTATCAATTCGAGTCAGACATCTCGATTTTTGGTTTTGGCTGCTGCGGGCCCCTGCTCTTCGAAAACGACGGATTGCTCCGCAAAATCGCCGGCACCAATGTCTCAACCATCAATGTGCCATTTAACAACCTCGGCGGAACGATTGAAGTTGATTCAGGAGTGCTGTCTCTGGCCGGTGGCGGCAGCAGTTCCAACGCAACGGTAATCGTCGCTTCGGGCGCGGCTTTGGACCTGACCGGTGGATCTTCGCCCAAGTGGGCCGGCCGGCTGACGGGCACTGGCGCTGGCAACATTCTAGTCAATAGCGGCACACTCAATGGCGCCGGCGTGGTGCTGGATTGCGCTCCGGGAGTCTTCCAATGGTCGGGAGGCACACTTAGCGGCCTTGTGGTCAACACCAACTTCCTCAATCTAAGTGGAAGTGGTCAAATGAATATTTCCGGGACGATGGTCAATCAAGGTCTGCTGATTCACACGGGCACAGGCGCTTTGAGATTGGATTCCGCCCCGTCGTCCCGTTTTGAAAACCTTCCTACCGGAACCTACCAGCTTCAGTCGGGAAGCAGTATCGTCCCATTTGGCTGTTGCGGTCCTGTCAACTTCGACAACTTTGGGACCTTTTCGGAAATTGGCATCTCCAACAACGCCGTTGTGTCTGTCCCGTTCAATAACCTCGGCGGCTTCGTCGATGTCGAGGGCGGGATACTGACACTGGCCAATAATGGTGCCAGCTCCAACGGTTTCTATTCTGTTGCCGCAGGCGCTACACTGGATCTAACCGGGGGGAATAGCCCTGCCTGGGCCGGCCAGATGGACGGCCAGGGAGCAGGAGCATTGCTGCTTGCCAGCGGCACGATCACCGCTAGTCCGAGCATAGCCTTCAATTTTGCCGGCGGCCTCTTCCAGTGGAACGGGGGACGCCTCGCCGGCCTGGTGAGCAATCTCAATGTGATGGTCCTCACAGGCACCGACGACGATCCGCTGAGCGGCCAGTTGTACAATGCCGGACTGATCCGCCACACCGGCAGCGGACGCCTGGGTTTGGATTCAGGCCCTTCGACTTCCTTCCACAATTTGGCCTCGGGTATTTATCAATTCGAGTCGGACAGTTCGGTTTATGGCTTTGGCTGCTGCGGCCCCGTACTTTTTGAGAATGGCGGCTTGTTGCGCAAAAGCGCAGGCACAAATGCGTCAAGTATTGGAATTCCTTTTGTGAATCGAAATGGGTCAATTGAAGTTGATAGCGGATCACTGAATTTGTCCGGTTCGCCTTACATGCAAGGAACCGGAGTCTTTACTGTTCAGCTGGGCGGAACCAATGCCGGACAATACGGAGAGCTTTTTGCCGGAAACGTTACTCTTGGCGGGCCTCTGCACCTAAAGCTTGCCCCGGGTTTCGCGCCGTCCATCGGCTCTCAGTTTCAAATCATTTCTGCATCAAGCGTCGCCGGGACCTTTTCGTCAAACGATATTCCAAGTGGTTTTTCGATTGTGTATTCAAACACGACTGTTTATGCCACCGTTGTTGGGCAAGTTCCTGGTCAGCAGCCCGATCTGACTTCCGTGCCAAATCTCTCCATTGCGCGATTTGGCGATAACATGGCTGTGATTTCATGGCTTGGCCAAACCAATTTTGTGCTCGAGTCGGCCTCTTCTCTTGGCGCCGAAGCGACATGGACCGTGATTACCAATTCTCCTGCTGCACCCAACCGTCAAGTTTTCAACATCGTCCTGCCGATCACGAACAACGCGCAGTACTTCAGGTTGCGTAGTCCGCAGTGAGGCTCAAAAGAAGCTAACTCGTTTACGCGTGATAATAGAAGATTGGTAAGCGTAAAAAATGATACCGTAGGGACGAGTCGCGATTGACTCCGCTCCAGTGCAATTTCTGCGC
>VFSW01002127.1_pt1 | contig 30005 bp, 23 predicted proteins | sample 5358111 | NCBI WGS metagenome assembly VFSW01 (sample SAMN11554181, study PRJNA540505) | mine drainage metagenome | isolation source: sediment from site ElyBrook_90M | place: USA: Ely Copper Mine, Vershire, VT | collected 2017 | reverse complement strand
ACCAGCGGCTCGTAACCGTGCGGAGAACCCATGAATATCCATGAATATCAAGCCAAGGAATTGCTCAAATCCTATGGCGTCGCTGTGCTTGACGGCTACGTCGCCTGGAGCGCTGAAGAGGCGGCGCAGGCGGCGGCTAAGCTGCCCGGTCCGGTCTATGTGGTGAAGTCGCAAATCCATGCCGGTGGCCGCGGGGCTGGGCATTTCAAGGAAGACCCGCAGGGCAAAGGCGGCGTGCGCCTGACCCGCTCGGCCGATGAGGCGGCGGCGGCGGCGGGCGCGATGCTGGGCCATACATTGATCACCAAGCAAACCGGCCCGGCTGGGCGCATGGTGCGGCGGGTTTATGTTGAGGCGGGCTGCGATATCAAGCGCGAATTGTATTTGTCGCTGTTGGTGGACCGGTCGGTCTCCGAGGTGGTGATTATGGCCTCGACCGAAGGGGGTATGGAGATCGAAGAGGTCGCCGAGCATCATCCCGAAAAAATCATTCGTGTCGCCATCGATCCGGCGGCGGGGATTTCTGGTTTTCACGCCCGCAAACTCGCTTTCGCGCTGGGTCTGGATGCGGCTCAGCAGAAATCCTTCAGCAAATTCGTCAATGCGATGTATAAAGCGTTCATCGCGCTCGATTGTGCCATTGTCGAAATCAACCCGCTAGTGGTCACCGGCGCGGGTGATGTGGTGGCGCTCGATGCCAAGGTCAGTTTCGATGATAATGCGCTCTATCGGCATCCGGATTTGGAAAAATTGCGCGATGAGTCTGAGGAAGATCCGAAAGAGCTTGAAGCAACCAAGCATAGTCTGAATTATGTGGCGCTCGAAGGCTCGATTGGCTGCATGGTTAACGGCGCGGGCCTTGCCATGGCAACCATGGACATCATCAAGCTGTATGGCGCAGCGCCGGCCAACTTCCTTGATGTGGGTGGTGGGGCGACCAAGGAGCGGGTGACCGCGGCGTTCAAGATTATTCTCTCGGATGCGAATGTTGAGGGAATTTTGGTCAATATTTTCGGCGGCATCATGCGCTGCGATGTGATTGCCGAGGGTGTGGTGGCGGCGGCGCGCGAAGTGTCGTTGTCGGTGCCGTTGGTGGTCCGGCTGGAGGGCACTAACGTGCAACTCGGCAAGGATATTCTCTCGAAATCGGGGCTGCCGATCATTGCAGCCGATAATCTGGCGGATGCCGCACAGAAAATTGTCGCTGCTGTGAAGGAGGCCGCATAATGGCTATTCTCGTGAATGCTGAAACCCGGGTGATCACTCAAGGTTTTACCGGGGCGCAAGGCACTTTTCACTCTGAGCAAGCGATTGCCTACGGGACCAAGGTGATGGGCGGGGTGACGCCGGGTAAGGGCGGAACGCGGCATCTTGATTTGCCGGTGTTTGATACGGTGGCGGAAGCCCGCGCCGCGACGGGTGCGGATGCGAGTACGATTTATGTGCCGCCGCCGTTTGCCGCCGATGCGATTTTGGAGGCGATTGATGCGGAAATTCCGCTGATCGTTTGCATCACCGAGGGGATTCCGGTGCTGGATATGGTGCGGGTGCATCGGGCGCTGAGCGGCTCGAAATCGATCCTGGTCGGCCCGAACTGCCCCGGCGTGATTACCCCGGATGCGTGTAAAATCGGCATTATGCCCGGCCATATTCATCGGCGGGGCAAAATCGGTATTGTTTCGCGCTCCGGCACGCTCACCTATGAAGCGGTTGCGCAAACGACAGCGGCGGGACTTGGCCAATCGACCTGCGTTGGGATTGGCGGTGATCCGGTGAAGGGCCTCGACTTTATTGAGGTTTTGGAAATGTTTCTTGCCGATCCTGAGACCGAGGCGATGATCATGATTGGCGAAATCGGTGGTCAGAGCGAGATTGATGCGGCGGAGTTCCTGGCGCGCCACAAGGTGAAAAAGCCGGTGGTTGGCTTCATCGCCGGTGTCACCGCTCCGCCGGGTCGGCGGATGGGCCATGCCGGTGCGGTGATTTCAGGAGGGCGCGATACCGCCGGCGCCAAAATCGAGGCGATGCAGCTTGCCGGCATTCACGTGGCGGAGAGCCCGGCCTCGCTCGGCTCGACGATGGTGAAAGCCTTGCGCGGGTAAAGATCTTGGTAATGTTTTGTGCCTATCTGGAGGGGGTTTATGCAAATAAAGCATCCCAGCACCTTGCGGAGACGGTGCAACGTGACTGTAAGTTGGACTATGTGCAAGCGCGTCATCGTGGCGCGTTTGCACGCTGGCTGTTTGCTCCACGCCGTTATGCGATGATCCGTTAGCGGCGCCCCATCTTGAGACCATAGCATCGGTGGGTCAGATCGGCCCAAAGGATTACAATCATGGCGGGTGTAGATATTTTGGCGACAGCGATGAATGGCAGTAATGCCGCTTTCATTGCCAATCTTTATGCCAAATGGGTCGAGGCTCCAGACACCGTTGATCGCGATTTTGCTTCGTTATTCGCCTCCTTGGGCGATGAAGCAAAATCGGTGCTGACCGATGCAATGGGCGCGTCTTGGGCACCGCGCCCAACCGCGTTTGAAACGCCGGCCAAGCCAGGCCAGTCGGCACCGGTGGCGTTCAGCGGCCCTGCCTCCCGGCAAACCACCATCGATTCTATTCGCGCCTTGATGTTTATTCGCGCTTATCGGGTGCGCGGGCATCTGGAAGCCGATCTTGATCCGCTGGGGCTGAAACAACCGGGCCATCATCCTGAGCTTGATCCGGCCAGCTATGGCTTTACCGACGCTGACATGGACCGGCCGATTTTTATCGACATGGTGCTCGGCCGCGAAACCGCGACGATGCGGGAAATTATTGGCATTTTGCGCGAAAGCTATTGCGGCAAAATCGGCGTTGAGTTCATGCATATTCAGGACCCGGAGCAAAAATCCTGGATCCAGCGCCGCATCGAAGGCGCACCCTGGCGCAACGCCTTTGCGCCTGAGCAAAAACGCACGATTCTGCAGCATCTCACCGAGGCCGAAGGGTTCGAGAGTTTTTGCCAGCGGCGCTATGTCGGCACCAAGCGGTTCGGGCTTGAGGGTGGCGAGAGCACGATCCCGGCTTTGCATGAAATTATCGCCACCGGCGCGCGCGACGGCGTGCGTGAAGTGGCGATTGGCATGCCCCATCGTGGCCGGTTGAGCACCTTGGCCAATGTGGTGAAAAAGCCGTTCACTGCGTTGTTTTCCGAATTTGGCGGTGAGAGCTTTAAGCCCGATGCCGTGCAAGGCTCGGGCGATGTGAAATATCATCTGGGCACCTCCACCGATATTTCGGTTGACGGCAATCAGGTGCATCTCTCGTTGCAGCCGAACCCTTCGCATCTCGAAGCGGTGGACCCGGTGGTGGTGGGCAAAGTGCGCGCGCGCCAGGATATGGCTGTTGACACGCGGGGCCGGCGTTCGGTGATGGCTATTTTGATGCATGGCGATGCGGCGTTTGCCGGGCAGGGGCTGGTTTATGAAACACTGGCGATGAGCCAGTTGATTGGCTATCGCACCGGCGGCACCGTGCATGTGGTGGTGAATAACCAAATTGGTTTTACCACGGTGCCAGCCCATGCTTATTCAGGGCTTTATTGCACAGACGTTGCTAAATCGGTGCAATCGCCGATTTTCCATGTGAATGGGGATGATCCTGAAGCGGTGGTGTTCATCGCCCGGCTCGCGACCGAATTTCGTCAACAATTCGCAGTGGATGTGGTGATTGATCTGGTTTGTTATCGCCGTCACGGCCATAACGAAACCGACGAACCGGCGTTCACCCAGCCGATTATGTATCAAGCGATCCGTGCGCGCAAAACCACGCGCACTCTATATGCCGAGCGGCTGGCCGCCGAAGGCTCCGTGAGTGCGGCGGACGCAGAGAAATTGAACCAGGATTTTTCCAACACGCTCGAAGCTGCCTATAAGGACGCAACCGGTTATAAGCCGAACAAGGCCGATTGGTTGGAAGGTCATTGGGCCGGGTTGAATTCGGCGCGTGATGAAGATGGCGAAACCGAGGAACCGACCGCGATTTCGCTTGAAGCGCTGCGGGAGATTGGCCATGCGCTGGCGCATGCACCGGATGATTTGGACCTGAACCCGAAAATCGCCCGGCAGCTTGAGGCCAAGCGGGCGATGATTGAAACGGGCGAGGGGATTGATTGGGCAACGGGCGAGGCGCTGGGTTTTGGCTCGCTTTTGCTTGAAGGTCATCGCGTGCGGCTGTCGGGCGAGGATTGCCAGCGCGGTACGTTCAGCCAACGCCATGCGGTGCTAATCGACCAGACCAACCAGCATGAATATGTGCCAATGAACAATATTCGTGAGGGTCAAGCCAAAATCGAGATTTTTAATTCGCTGCTGTCCGAAGCCGGGGTGCTCGGTTTTGAATATGGCTATTCGGTGGCTGACCCGCACACATTGGTGCTGTGGGAAGGCCAGTTCGGCGATTTTGCGAACGGCGCGCAAGTGATTATTGATCAGTTCATCGCGGCGGGCGAAAGCAAATGGCTGCGCATGTCCGGCCTCACCTTGCTGCTGCCGCATGGCTATGAAGGGCAGGGGCCTGAGCACTCCTCCGCACGGCCAGAGCGATTCTTGCAGCTTTGCGCTGAAAATAACATGGCGGTGTGCAATATCACCACGCCCGCGAATTATTTCCACGCACTGCGCCGTCAGCTTAAGCGCAATTTCCGCAAGCCGCTGGTGATTATGACGCCGAAATCGCTGCTGCGGCACAAGCTTGCTGTCTCTAACCTTGATGAGATGAGCAACGGCTCAGCGTTCCGCACGGTGATCCCCGAGATCGATGCGATTGGTCCGGCCGATAAAGTCAAGCGCGTGGTGATTTGCTCGGGCAAAGTTTATTATGATTTGCTTGCCGAGCGGCGCGACCGCAATATCCACGATGTTGCGATCGTTCGACTTGAACAATTCTACCCGTTTCCGAAAAAAGTGCTCAAGGCGGCGCTCGAACCTTATCGCCACGCCGAGATCATTTGGTGTCAGGAAGAACCGGAAAATATGGGGGGATGGCATTTTGTTGATCGGCGGATTGAGCAGGTATTAAGCTGTATGGGCGAAAAAATGACAGCAACCCGACCCGTTTATGTCGGGCGTCGATGCGCGGCCAGCCCCGCGACCGGACTAGCCAAAACCCACGCCGCCGAACAGGCCGCGCTGGTGAAACAAGCGTTAGGCGTATAGCGCACGAATAGGAGAGACCATGTCCACCGAAATCAAAGTGCCGACGTTAGGCGAAAGTGTAACCACCGCGACGGTAGCACGCTGGATGAAAAAGCCCGGCGAGCGGGTTGAGCGCGACGAGCCAATTGTCGAGTTGGAAACCGACAAGGTCACCGTTGAGGTCAATGCGCCTGAGGCGGGCACCATCGAAGCGATTGCAGCGGACGAGGGGGCCGAAGTTGAGGTTGGCAGCTTGCTCGGCACCATCGTGGCCGGTGAGGGCAAAAGCGCGGCGACGCCAACCGCCCCCCCTGCCGCCAATCCGCCCAGCGGCGTCAACGCGCCACCGCCGCCATCGGGTCCGGTGGCCCGCGGTGATCACGCGCCACTTCCGGCTGCGCAAAAAATGATGACGGAGCAAAAGCTCACAGCGGAGCGCGTCGGCGAAGGCTCTGGCAAGGATGGCCGGATTACCAAAGGCGATGTGCTCGCCTTCCTCGATAAACCCACGATAACCCCCGCTGCTAGCGCACCCAAAGCTGCACGAACTCCTGATGTGCGCGAAGAGCGGGTGAAAATGACCCGGCTGCGCCGCACCATCGCGGCCCGCCTGAAAGAAGCGCAAAACACTGCGGCCATGCTAACCACTTTTAACGAGGTGGATATGAGTGCTGTGATGGCGCTGCGCGCTGAATATAAGGATGCGTTCGAGAAGAAGCATAAGGGCGTGCGCCTTGGCTTCATGAGCTTTTTTGTTAAAGCCTGCGTTTCGGCACTGCGTGAATTTCCGGCGGTGAATGCCGAAATCGATGGCGACGACATTGTCTATAAAAACTTCGTCAACATGGGCATCGCGGTGAGCAGCCCGAATGGCTTGGTGGTGCCGGTGTTGCGTGATGCCGAAACGCTGAGCTTCCCGCAAATTGAGGCGGCCATTGCTGAATTCGGCAAGCGGGCGCGTGATGGCGCGCTCAAGCTTGATGATCTCTCCGGCGGTAGCTTCTCGATCACCAATGGCGGCGTGTTTGGTTCGCTGATGTCCACACCGATTATCAACCCGCCGCAATCAGCGATTATGGGCATGCATAAAATTCAGGATCGCCCAATTGCGGTTGCGGGCAAGGTGGAAATTCGCCCGATGATGTATCTGGCGGTGTCGTATGACCACCGCATCATTGATGGTCGCGAGGCGGTGTCGTTCCTGGTGCGTGTTAAGGAAAGCATCGAAGATCCGCGCCGTCTGATGCTCGAGATTTAAGGAGCGCGTGATGGTCCAACAATTCGATGTTATCGTGATCGGAAGTGGTCCGGGCGGTTATGTTTGCGCCATTCGCGCGGCACAGCTCGGCATGAAGGTGGCATGCGTTGAAAAGCGCGCGACGCTGGGGGGCACCTGCCTAAATGTTGGGTGCATTCCCTCCAAAGCGTTGCTGCAATCCTCTGAAAATTTTCACGCACTCGGGCACAGTTTCGCACAGCACGGCATCATCGCCAAAGAGATTGGTTTTGATCTACCAACGATGATGAGTCGCAAGGACGAGGTGGTTGGCGCTAACGTCAAAGGTGTCGAATTTCTCTTCAAAAAAAACAAAGTAGTCTGGCTCAAGGGCGCTGCGCAATTTACCGCGGCCAACCAAATTGAGGTTGCTGGCACCGCCTATAGTGCCAAACATGTCGTTATCGCCACCGGTAGCGAGAGTGTTGCGCTCCCCGGCGTTGAGGTGGATGAAACCCATATTGTCACCTCAACCGGCGCGATTGCCCTGGCCAACGTGCCCAAGCATCTTGTGGTGATTGGCGGTGGCTATATCGGGCTTGAGCTTGGCAGTGTTTGGCGCCGCTTAGGGGCCGAAGTTACGGTGGTTGAGTATCTCGATCGTCTGGTCCCCACCATGGATGGTGAAATTGCGACGGCATTTCAGAAAATCCTCGCCAAACTCGGGCTTAAGTTCATATTAGGCACCAAAGTCACTGGGGCGACCAAGCGAGATGACGGCGTGTCACTCACGCTTGAACCGGCCAAGGGCGGTGCTGCGGAGACGCTGGAGGCGGATATTGTGCTGGTTGCCATTGGGCGCCGCGCGAACACGGATCAGCTGGGTTTAGAGAAAATTGGTGTTGCGCTTGATGAGCGGGGCCGCGTGAAAACGGATGGTCATTTTGCCACCAACGTGCCGGGCATTTATGCGATTGGCGACGTGATCGCAGGGCCGATGCTGGCCCATAAGGCCGAAGAAGAAGGGGTCGCGCTGGCAGAAATATTTGCAGGCCAGGCAGGGCATGTCAATTACGGTGCCATTCCAGGTGTCGTGTACACTTGGCCGGAAGTGGCGTCAGTTGGAAAAACTGAGGAAGAGCTGAAAGCGGAGGGAATTGCCTACAAAGTCGGAAAATTTCCGTTCATGGCCAATGGCCGCGCGCGCGCCATGGGGGATACTGACGGGTTTGTGAAGCTCCTCGCCGATAAAGCCACCGATCGGTTGCTCGGCGCGCATATTATTGGCCCAGATGCCGGAACGATGATTGCGGAATTGGTCCTCGCCATCGAGTTCGGCGCCTCCGCCGAGGATGTTGCGCGCACCAGCCATGCGCATCCAACCCTGAACGAAGCGATCAAGGAAGCAGCCCTCGCCGTTGATGGGCGCGCGCTTCACATCTAACGCTGATCAAGGGCGGGCAGATCCACCCAGGATAAATGCCCGCCTTTGCCCGCACCGGTATCCGTAAACACCGCCCGGCCACCTGCGCGATTGGTCAGTGTAAGGGGTCGACCATCGGTGCTGCGCTGATCATGACCACAATAGACCGTGATGTCAGGCGGGATCGCCTCGACCCACCGCAATAAACGTTCGGGCCGACCAGCGCCGGTGGTGCGTCCGGTGGTTTCGCCATATAAGGCGCGGGCCGTCAGCGGATCGGGCTGTTTTGCAGGAAAAGCAGGCGCGGGGGCAAATAACATGGCCGGATGAAATCCGCCATGAACGAATAGGAATTTTCTTGCAACAATCCAAATGGGCGCGGCGATGATGGCGCGATAGGCACGCTCCGCTAACGCGACGTCCAGGCTCTCCAGCGTCATAACCAAGCCCGGCCCGCGCACCACCCGGTCACCGCGCAGAGCGCGCGCCAGCTTGTAATCGTGATTGCCCAGCAGAAAAATGCCATCGCCAGCCTCCTGCCGATCGAGCATCAGCGACAATGCTCCAGCACTATCCGGCCCATCATCGACCAAATCGCCAAGCTGGATCACGAACCGATCGGTGGCACAGGCAGCGGCCAAGCCGCGCCGATCCCCATGCACATCGCCGATAATCCGCAAAGCGCGGTCCTGCGGGATGCTGCGGAAAGGTTCAGCCACGGGCGGTGATTTCAGCACGCAACGCAGCCTGATGCTGCCGGTCGAGCGGGAAATGCCACATCACCGCAGCGGCAATGACTTTCAGCGCCGCCGGTATGACACAATACATTACCAACAACGCCCCAATCGCTGTTTCGCCATTTTGGCCATTGGTGGAAAATCCAAAAGCCTGCAACACGGCAAAGCCAATTCCTGGTGCCAGCGAATTGCCCGCTTTTTGTGCCATAGTGGCGGCGGCAAAATAGAGCCCCGCCCGCTGTTCGCCGGATTCCGCTTCGTCAACGTCAACCACATCGGCCTGAATGGCGGGGGGGATGGTGAAATCGGCGCCCAATCCGGCGCCGGTAAATAGGCTAATGACGCCAAACAACACCAGCGCATCGGGCAAATGCCGAATGACCGGCACGAAGAGGAAGGCCACGCCAGAGATTGCCATGGCAATCGTCCAGGCGAAATGTTTGCTGCGCGCCCGCGCCAATCGTTGCCAGAGCGGTACGGATACAATGGCTGCGGCAAAATAGACCAGCAAAATCGGGCCTGATGCAGCGGATGCGTGCAAAACCTTTGCAATGACCAGCAGAAATAATGCAGCTGGCAGTCCATTGGCCAACCCATTGACCGCCCAGGCTAGGATCAATCGCCGGAATGGCCGATTGGCCCACACGACCTGCAACGTGGCTTTGACGCCTGCCGGTGCAATACCCTCACGCGGCAATCGATCCGGCACGAAGCGGAGCGCTAACATAATCAGCGGCACGCTCATCGCGAGGGTGATGATGGCAAGCAAATGCACTTTGCCGGTATTGCTGGTTACGCCTAACGCCACCGGCGCTGCGGCGGAAATTAAAATCCCGATGATCGTGCCGCCTTCGCGCAGGCTGGTGATGCGTTGGCGCTCATCATAATTGCCAGAAAGTTCCGCACCCCAGGCCCAATAAGGCAGGGACAGGGCGGTCCATGACCAGGTGACTAACGCGTAGGTGATGAACAGCCAAACCGCTCCGGCCCCGTGCGGCGGGAAAAATAGCCCGATTGTGCCAATCCCCGCGATCGGGATGGCACAGGCGATGAAGGGTTTTCGTCGGCCAAAACGTGACCGTGACAGGTCGGATAATCGGCCAATCGTGGGGTCGATCAGCACATCAAAAATCCGCACGGCGCTGAGCACATAGCCCACCGTCGCCAAGTGTACCCCCATATCATGGGCCCAAAAATCCGGCAAAATGACCAAGAGCGGCAGGCCAAGCATCGCCAACGGCAAGGCGGGGCCCGCATAAATGAGCAATAAGCGAAGCGGCAGCTTCGCCTGAGCGGGCGTGGCCGATCGGGTCAATCAGGGCCGCGCGATCACAAACTGCCCAACATCGGTCCAGCCGGCGCGAAAACCAGCTTCGCAATAGGCAAGATAAAATTCCCAAAGCCGTTTGAACCGTGTGTCATATTGGCGCGAAAATTTGGTGATCCGTGGCCAAGAATCCTGAAATGTCTTGCCCCAGCGGGCCAGCGTATCGGCGTAATCGGGGCCGAACCAAAAACTATCGCGCAGATGCAACCCTGCCCGACTGATTTCCGCATGCAGTCGGCTCGGCGAGGGGAGCATGCCACCCGGAAATACATAGCGTTGGATAAAATCGGCGCTGGAGCGATAATCATCGAAATACCGATCAGCAATCGTGATGATTTGCAGACCAGCCAACCCGCCAGGGCGCAACCGATCACGCAGGCAGTTAAAATAGGTTGGCCAATAAGACTCGCCCACTGCCTCGAACATTTCGATTGAGGCAATCCGGTCAAATTGTTGGGATACATCACGATAATCGCGCAGCTCGAGCGAAACGCGGTCGGCCAATCCAGATTTCGCAATGCGCGCCTGACCAAATTCTAACTGCTCGCGTGATAACGTGATGCCCGTTACCCTCGCGCCATAATCACGCGCGGCGATTTCCGCGAAACTGCCCCAGCCACAGCCCACTTCCAACACGCTCATGCCCGGCTGCAACTCCAGCGCCTTGCAGAGCCGGTGGATTTTGGAGCGTTGAGCGACTTCCAAACTATTGGCATCACGATCAAACAAAGCGGCCGAATAGGTCATGGTTTCATCAAGCCATGATGCGTAAAAATCGTTGCCCAGATCATAATGTTCGGCGATATTCCGCCGCGCACCCTTGCGGGTATTGGGGCGCAATTTATGCGCAATCGTGCTCACCACCCGCGCCCATAATTTGCCGCGCAACATATCTTCCCACGTCGCCTCATTCAGCGTGCCGAGCCGCAGCACGTCGATCAAATTGGGGCTGTCCCAATCGCCATCGAGATAGGCCTCACTCAAGCCAAGGCTGCCGCCGAATACTAACTTCGCAATCATCCGCGCGTCGCGCACAATCAGTGTTGCCGCTGGTCCCGGCTCGGTGCCGGCGAAATGATGCACACTGCCATCAGGCAAGATTACTTCCATCGTCCCAGCCTTGATCAGCTTGGCAATGCTGAGCCCCAACCGCAATCGGCGGTCGCGTGGCAGGCTTGTATGGGCAACGGTGGTGGCGTCGGTCATGACGTTTCTCCAGGGACAATCGGCGGATGGCCGGTCGAGGGTTCACGATGAAAATGCGCGCCGCGGATGAAAAGCCGCAGCGCATGCCAGTGAATGGAGGCAATCACCTTGAAGGCCATCAGCGGCATGCGCAGTAATTGCGCGGTTAACGCGCGGTCAGTCGCAGGCGTTGCGTTGAGCGCCATCACCACATTCAGTCGTGGCGCTGCGGCGCTATAGCGAATGCCCAAGCGAAATCCTGCGCCAGGGCGAGTGAAGGCGAACGCATAATGCCCGTGCATATCAAAAAACGGTGATACATGCATCGATTTGGTCGCGGTTTGACGCACCGTGCCGGTGCCCGGTGTCACCGGGATGGCATAGATCACTTGATCGCCAAAGGTGTTTTTCACTTGGTGCAAAACCGCGCCAAGCGTGCCATCATCATCATAGCAGAAGTAAAATGCAATCGGGTTAAAGCCATACCCCAATATACGGGGGATCACCATGAAACGGATGCGTGCGGCAAAGTTTTCATAGCCATGGTCAGTCAAGATCGCCGCGGCCCATGGCCGCAAGGCTGAGCCATCCCGGGGGCCATGATCGCGATCATGCAGGCTGATCAGCCCGAGGCGATTATGGCGAAATAGCGTGCTGCGTGCGGCGAATTGATCAAGATCGTCCAAATCCACCGCCAACATCCAAATGCGATAGACGAATCGGTGGATGAATTTCTCAAACCGCACATGGCTAACCTTGCCAGCATAAATCGCCGGAGGTTCAATCAGCACCCTAGGAGTAACCAAATTATTCATGCCGCCTGCGCTGCCGGGCGATGATCAGCGGCCCGCCATGGGATCGTGATGCCCAGCGCCCGCGCAATCTGCACCGCCGAGGCGATGCCATCCTCATGAAAGCCCCAGCCAGTCCAAGCGCCGGCAAACCACAAACCCGCTTTGCCTTGAATGGCCGGTAATTGCTCTTGCGCGGCCATCGCCTGCGCATTGAATTGCGGATGGCGATAATGCCGTTCCCGTAAAACCAAGGCCGGATCAGGCTCGATCAGCGGGTTCAACGTCACCAAGAGCGCTTGGGCGGTTTGCATGCCTTGGAGCATATTCATCCAATAGGTCAAACTAACGCCGTGTTTGTGATCGCCGCTGTTGCGTGCCAAATAATTCCAGGATGACCAAACAGCGCGCCGCTTGGGCATCAATCGCGCATCAGTATGCAGCACCGCCCGGTTATCCTGAAACCCAATGGCGCCCAATATGTTTTGCTCGAGCGCGCTGGGTTGCCCGATCATCGCCAGCGCTTCATCGGCATGGCAGGCCAGCACCGCCTGATCAAAATGGCTTTGTGCGCCATCGGTGATAACAATTATGCCCTGCGCGTCGCGCCTGATTTCGCGCACGGGGCTCGATAGACGTATCCGCGCCCCCAGTGCTGCGCGCAGTTTTGCGACATAGCAGCACGAGCCGCCCGTCACGGTGCGCCATTGCGGCCGATTATTGACGGTGAGCAGCCCGTGATTGTGAAAAAACCGCACGAAATTGCGCGCTGGAAAATCCCGCATCCCCTCGATCGAGGCTGACCAGATCGCGGCCCCCATCGGCAGAATATGATCCTCAGCAAAACCGACGCCATAGCCATTCCGATCGATATAATCGCCCAAACTCTCGGTGCTGTTGCTGGTAATCAAGGCCGGCGCCTCGCGGTTGAACCGCAAAATATCCTGGATCATGCGCCAGAATCGCGGCTTCAGCATATTGCTCTTTTGCGCAAAAAGCTGACCTAGCGTGCCGCCGCCATATTCCAGCGCGCCGTCGCCAATCGACACGCCAAACGACATATCGCTATCATGCGTCGCGACATCTAGCGCAGCAAACAGCCCTTCGAGGTTCGGGTAATTTCGATCATTGAGCACGATGAAGCCGGTATCAACGGCAATCTCGCGCCCATCGAGTGTCACATGCTGGGTGTCCGCATGGCCACCCAACCGGCCCTCGGCTTCAAAGAGCGTCACGTCAAAATCATTGCGCGCAAGCCAAGCCATCGAAAGGCCAGCAATCCCCGCACCAATCACCGCGAGACGGGGTTTTTCACTGATCATGCCGCATTTTTTCCCAAAATTTTGAAGGAGGCGAGCGCACGCTCACGGCCATATTTCAAATCCACCAGCGGTTGCGGGTAATTTTCGCCCAGCACCACGCCGGCGGCCTGCAGCACCATTGCAGGCGCCTCCCACGGCGCATGGATATGCGCTTCGGGCAGGCGCGCCAACTCCGGCACGAAGCGGCGCACATAGGCGCCATCAGGGTCGAATTTGGCGCCTTGCAGCACCGGATTGAAAATTCGGAAATATGGGGCGGCATCAGCGCCCGATCCCGCCACCCATTGCCATGACGCGGCGTTAGAGGCGTGATCGGCATCGACCAGCGTATCCCAAAACCACGCAGCCCCCGTTTGCCAGGGAATGAGCAAATGTTTGATCAGGTAGGATGCAACAATCATGCGCACCCGATTGTGCAGCCAGCCGGTTTGCCAAAGTTGGCGCATGCCCGCATCAATAATCGGTACGCCAGTCATACCGCGCTGCCAGGCGCGCAGCTCTGAAGGTGCATCGCGCCAAGCCACCTGCTCGAATTCAGAGCGCATCGGCACGCTCGCTAAGCTTGGGTGATGCCAGAGCAAATAGGCGGCGAATTCGCGCCACAGCAATTCCTTCAAATAATGCTGTTTGCCCTCATGGCGGGGGGTGGGCAGCGCGTCCGCCGTGCGCCAAACCGCATCAATCGCGATTTCGCCCCAATGCAAATGCGGCGACAGCATCGAGGTGCCGGGAATGCCCGGCTGATTGCGGGTCAAATCATATTGATCAAGCCGCCCGGCCCCAAAGGCGGCGAGTTGCGCCTGCGCGCCCGCCTCACCGGGCTGCCAAGCGGCGCGCAGCCCGCCCGCCCAATCCGGCGCGCTTGGCAGCAAACCCCAATCGGCCAGATCATCGCTCGCGATCGGCCCGAGCTGAGCGAGGCGGGCAGGGGCTGGAATCGGCGGGCGTGGCGTGAATTTCTCGAAACATGCCCGTGAAAACGGCGTATAAACCCCATACACGCCGCCCGCTTGGTTCAGCACCGCCTCCGGCGCCAGCGCCAAGGCGGAACGATGGCGCTGAAACTCAATCCCGATGGCGTGCAACGAGGCGGCGACGTCACGATCAATCTCGCGCAAATACGGCTCATGCGCCCGCCCAGCCTGCACGGTCGTTGCGCCAAGTTCCTGCGCCAAAGCCGGGATGATCTGCCGGGAATCGCCACGCCGGAGCACCAACTGGCCGCCGCGCGCGGCGATATCCGCGCCCAGCCGGTCGAGCGATTGATGCAGCCACCATAGCGACGCGCCACCCCAGCGCGCAGCCGGGTCCAGCACATAAACCAACGCCACCGGCCCGCCCGCCAAACCGGCGGCTAGAGCGGGGTTATCGGCAAGGCGCAAATCATTGCGCAGCCAGACCAGCGATGTCGCCATCACGCCGCCCGCGCCGCACGCGAGGCATCGGCCAGCGCAAAGCCATGTAATCGGTCCGCGCCGAGCAACAATACCTGACCACCCCGCGAAAATAGGCTGCGGATCGGTGCGGCGGTAACATCAAGCCCGCCCGTATAAGCGCCGAAACTCGGCAGAACCACCCGCTGATGATCGACCACAAAGCAGGGGCGGGTGATTCGTGCCGCACGCGTGATAATGCTCGCTTTGGGATGAAAATGTCCGGAAAACTCGATCGAACCTGGCGTTACCCTCGCCGCTTGATGGCGGAGGGTAACGGTGTCGATCATCCATTCGCTCGGCGACGATGCCTGCGGATCATGATTTCCGGCAATCCATACCACCTTATGCGCCGCCTCCAGCCGTGCCAGCCGGGCTTCATCCTCAGCCGCCATCCGGCTGCGCCCGGCAGTATCGTGAAACGAATCGCCGAGTGCGATGATCGTCTCCGGCGCGTAACGCCGCACGAGGCGCGCCAGCCGGTCGAGCGTGGTGCGGCTATCATAAGGCGGCACGAGCTGACCGCGCACGGCCCCGGCAGAGGCTTTTTCCAAATGCAAATCGGCGACGATCAGGGTTTTTTGCGCGGGCCAAAACACTACCCCCGCCGGGTCGAACAAAAACCGGTGACCGGCACGATGGAGGGGCGCAGCATTCATCGATTGGTCAATTTCACATCGCGGCCCGCAGCGCCAGGGGTGCGGGGTCGGCTTGTGGATCATTGAAACATTCCGCGACCAAGGCGGCGGCCTCGTTGAGCAGCGCTTCCTCGGCGCTGAGCCCGCTAATCGGCTCGCGGCCAATCTCCAGCAACACCGGCACCGCGAGCGGCGAGACGCGCGGAAGGGCCCGGTGCGTAATCCGGCCCTGGATGCGGTTGAGCATCCCGGCGATCCGGCTAAGATCAACCAGCCCGTGCGCGGCATCGGCGCGGGTGGCGCGGAGCAGAATATGGTCAGGTTCATGTTTGCGCAGCACATCGTATATGAGATCGGTATTGATCGTGATCTGTCTACGGTTGCGTTCGCCGCCGGGATGCAGCCGCTCGATTAATCCTGCGATAACCGCGACGGCGCGAAAGCTGCGCTTGAGCATCGCACTCTCCGCCAGCCATTCCTCCAAATCATCCCCCAGCAGGTCGGGTGCGAATAATCGCGCAATATCCTGCGGCGGGCGGGCGCTCCAAATGCCCAGCACATAATCGGTGGCAACGAAGCCCAAAGGCTGATCGCCAAACCGCTCCATCCGGCGTGTCAGTAACATGCCCAGCGCCTGATGCGCTTGCCGCCCCTCAAAGCAATAAGCGACCAAATACCAGCGCCCACCACGCGGAAAGCTTTCCACCAATAAATTGGCCTCGCCAGGCAATTCCGAGCGCAAAGCCTGCATCTCCAGCCATTCGCGCACCGGCGCGGGCAATTGATCCCAATCGGCCCGCCGCTGCAGCAGGGCCCGCACGCGATCCGCCAAATGGGTCGAAAGCGGCATGCGCCCGCCCATATAAGCGGGAATTTTCGGCTCGCCGACGCCCCCGTCCACCGCGATCAGGCTGGTCTCGCGTAAGCCAACAAAACTCAGCCGCCGCCCCGCAAATAAAAACGTATCGCCCGGGCGCAGCATGGCCGCGAAATATTCCTCAACCTCGCCCAGCATCGGCCCGCGCTCATGCCCCAGCCGCAATTTCAGCGTCGGCGCCTCAACAATGGTGCCGAGATTCATCCGGCACTGCCGGACCACTTTTTGGTTCATCACGTGCACCAGGCCTGCCGCATCACGAAATAATTTCCGGTAGCGCTCATAGGCGGCGAGTGCGTAGCCACCATCCTCGACATAGCGCAGCACATCGTCAAAATCGGTGCGCGCCAGGTCTGCATAGGGGGCGGCACGGCTAATCTCGGCAAATAGCGCATCCGGATGAAACGGCCCCGCGCACGCGCAGCCCAAAATATGCTGGGCCAACACATCAAGTGCACCAGGGCACGGCGGCTCGCCGTCCAACTCCCCCGCCGCCGCACTGGCCATCGCCGCCACACATTCGAGCACCTCAAAGCGGTTGGCCGGCACCAGCAGCGCATGCGAGGCTTCATCCAGCCGGTGATTGGCGCGGCCCAAACGCTGCATCAGCCGCGAGACGCCTTTCGGTGCGGCGACCTGGATCACCTGATCAACCGCTGCCCAATCGATCCCCAAATCAAGCGAGGAGGTTGCGACCACGGCGCGTAACGCCCCATTCGCCATCGCCGCCTCGACCCGCCGCCGTTGCTCGACCGCGAGGCTGCCATGATGAAGCGCAATCGGGATGGTGTCGTCGTTATGCCGCCAGAGCGCCTCGAACATCAGCTCGGCCTGCGCACGGGTATTGACGAACACAATACTCATCCGCGCCGCCTTAATCCGCTCCAAAATCGCCCCCGCCGCCATCAGCCCCATATGCCCGGCCCAAGGCATCCGCACCGGTGCGACCAGCATCTCGATCACCGGCGCTGATCCGGCGGCCCCGGTGATCAACGTGGTTTCTGACCCGCGCCCATCGGGTGAGAGCCAGCGCTGCATCGCGTCCGGATGCGCGATGGTCGCCGATAGCCCGATCCGCCGTGCGGCAGGTGCCAGCACGCTGAGCCGCGCTAAACACAGCGCAAGCTGATCACCCCGCTTAGTGCCAGCCAATGCATGCACCTCATCGATCACGATCATCCGCAGCCCGGCAAAATAATCAGCGGCACCCGGCGCATAAAGGAGAAGCGCCAAGCTTTCCGGCGTGGTCAATAACAACTGCGGCGGGCGATCGCGCTGCCGCGCCCGGCGATTGGCTGGCGTATCGCCGCTGCGGGTTTCCACCCGGATCGGCAGATCCATCTCGCGGATTGGCGCTTGCAAATTGCGGGCAATATCGGTGGCCAGCGCCTTGAGCGGGCTGATATAGAGCGTGTGGAGATGCTCCGTTGGCGTATGCGCAAGCTCGGTCAGGCTCGGCAAAAACCCGGCCAGGGTTTTGCCGCCGCCGGTCGGCGCAATCAGCAACGCATGTTGCCCGGCTCGCACCGCCTGCATGACCGCAAGCTGATGGTCGCGCACGCGCCAGCCACGTTCGGCAAACCAATCAGCAAAGCGGGGCGGTAGGGCAATCACCCAATTAAGATGGCAGGCTTTGCGAAAGCTGCAATCCAACCCATGATAGCAGCATGGCGCCGCACCCTTCGACCTGGCTGCAACCCCGCCCCGAGGGGCTATTTTGTCTCCCCGGCGGATTTTTCATCGATCCGACCCGCGCGGTCGACCGCGCGCTGATCACCCATGGTCATGCCGATCATGCCCGCCCCGGTCACGCCCATGTGCTCGCGAGCGCCGAGACGCTGGCAATCATGCAGGTGCGCATGGCGGAGGGCAAAGCGGGTACCGTCCAGCAAGCCGCAATCCCCGGTGAACGGATTCGCGTCAATGACGTGGATATTCGCTTTGTTCCAGCCGGGCATGTGCTGGGGTCGTGCCAAATCGTGCTCGATTACCAGGGCAGCCGTGTCGTGATCTCGGGCGATTACAAGCGCCAGCCGGACCCAACCTGCGCGCCATTCGAGCCGATGATTTGTGATGTCTTCGTGACGGAGGCCACATTCGGCTTGCCGATTTTTCGTCACCCCAACGCCACGGATGAAATGGCCCGCCTGCTCGCCTCGGTCGCGTTATTTCCCCAACGCCCGCATCTGATCGGCGCCTATGGCCTGGGCAAAACCCAAAGGCTGATCGCGCTCTTGCGGCAGGCGGGCTATGATGCCCCGATTTTTCTCCATGGCGCGCTGGTCAAATTATGTGCGCTCTATGAAAATTTTGGTGTGGCGCTGGGCGATCTGCGCCCGGCCACAATTGCCGATAAATCGGCGCTGCACGGCGCCATCGTGCTCGCCCCGCCCTCGGCCATCGCGGATCGGTGGGCGCGGCGGCTCGATGATCCGGTGATTGCCGCCGCCTCAGGCTGGATGGGGGTGCGCCAGCGTGCCAAAGCCAGCTTGGTGGAATTGCCCTTGGTGATTTCCGATCATGCCGATTGGGCGGCGATATTGCACACCATCGCGCAAACCGAGGCTCCGGAAATCTGGGTCACCCATGGCGCCGAAGCCGCGCTGATCCATCAGCTTGGCCTGCTCGGCCTGCGCGGCCGGGCGTTGGCGTTGATCGGCTATGGCGATGATGGCGAGGTGGCATGAAGGATTTTGCCACCTTGCTGGAGCGGTTGCTCTACACCACCGGACGCCACGCGAAAATAACGTTCCTTGCCGATTTTTTCGCCCATCGGCCTGATCCTGAACGTGGCTTCGCGCTCGCCGCGATTGCTGGCGCGCTCGATTTTCCGGGGGCCAAGCCAGCCATGCTGCGCGCATTGGTCGCCACCCGCGTCGATCCGACTTTATTTGCACTCTCCTATGATTTTGTCGGTGATCTCGCGGAAACCATCGCGCTGATCTGGCCAACGCAGGGGGAGGTCGCGTCGCCCGCTCTGGATCACGTCGTAGCCCAATTGCGCAGCCTGCCGCGCAGTGACGTTCCCGCCGTGATCAGCGCTTGGCTCGATCAGAGTGATCTGTCCACCCGCATCGCTTTGATCAAGCTGCTCACCGGGGGCTTGCGCGTCGGCGCCTCGTTGCGTTTGGCGAAATTGGCGCTAGCGCAGCAATTTTCCGTGGAGATCGATGCGATCGAGGAAATCTGGCATGGGCTGACCCCCCCTTATCAGGCGCTATTCGATTGGCTGGAGCGCCGTGCGCCCCGGCCCGAACCCGGCACCACCCCGATGTTTCGCCCGCCAATGTTGGCCCACCCGCTGGAGGCAGCCGATCAAGCGAGCTTGAATTGGGCCGATTATCGCGCCGAATGGAAATGGGACGGGATTCGCGTGCAACTCGCCGCCACGCCGAGCGGTCGGCGGCTTTATTCGCGCGGGGCCGATGATATTTCCGCGAGCTTCCCCGAGATTGTCGGCGCAATGACGTTCCATGCGGTGCTCGATGGCGAATTGCTGGTGATCCGCGACGGGGTGGTGGCGCCGTTCGCGGATTTGCAGCAGCGGCTCAATCGTAAAACCGTCTCTGCGCGCCAACGCGCGGCCTATCCGGTCGCGGTGCGGCTTTATGACATATTATTCGATGGTGCTGAGGATCTGCGCGCACTGCCCTTCGATGCGCGCCGGGCGCGACTGGAAGCCTGGTTTGCTGCAACCAACCCCGCGATGATGGATCTCTCGCCGCAAATCCCGTTTTGCTCCGAAGCCGACCTCGCGGCGCTGCGCGATCAGGCGCGGCGCGACGCCATCGAAGGGCTCATGCTCAAAGCCGGCGCCAGCCCCTATGTTGGCGGGCGGCCCAAAGGCCTGTGGTGGAAATGGAAACGCGACCCGCTCAGCCTGGATTGCGTGTTGATGTATGCCCAGCGCGGCCATGGCAAACGCAGCTCGTTTTATTCGGACTATACATTTGGCGTCTGGACCGAGGATCGCCGTTTGGTGCCGGTGGGCAAAGCCTATTCCCGCTATACCGACGCCGAACTTGTCCGCCTCGATCACTGGATTCGCACTCATACCGTGGCGAGCTACGGGCCGGTGCGCGAGGTCGAGCCGGGCATTGTGCTGGAAATCGGCTTTGACGCGGCGCAACGCTCAACCCGCCATAAATCCGGCATTGCGCTCCGTTTTCCGCGCATTTTGCGCCTGCGCCCCGACAAATCAGCCGCCGACGCCGACACGCTGGCGACCGCGCAGGCGCTTTTGGGTTAGCGAATGAACCGCGCCAGCCGCACCGCCGTATGCAGCCGCGAGGTCCATAGGCTTGGCATGATCAGCAAACAATCATCATGCGGGGTGCGAATTTCCCGCCCGCCATCATACCCGATCAGCGTGCCCCGGCGGGCAATGATGTCGCCCCCTGCAAACCGGCGCGCGAACTGAAACCGGTCGGTCATCGCGGTGACCAGCTCGGTAACCTCGGCAAAGCGCGGCGGCGGACGATGCGCGAGGGGCGCGTCGCTCAGCCCGCTATGGCGCAGCAAGGCGGCAATGGTTGCCTGCATTTGCGCAACCGTCGGCGCCAGCCAATGCTGACCGGCTTCGATCAGCACACAGGCTGCATCGTTCATCGAATGGGTGAAACGCGGATAATCGATCAAGCGCCGTCCGCCCGCATGGCCGGAATCGGCAACCACCAAATCGGGCGTGCCGAGTGCGAGCGCCAGCGCCTTGCCGCGTGCGCCCGAGCCGCACAGCATCAGCGGTTCGGACGGCCAGAGCATCGAGTGCAAATCGAGCACCATGTCCGCACTCTCGATGATGGTGCGCATCGCCCGCGCGCGGTCGAGCTCGCGTGATCGGCGCGCCCCATCGAGCAAAGCCGGGCTCCAAACCCGGTTCATATCTTCATCGATAAAGCGTGAGGCAATCGGCCGTGCCGGGTCGAACCGCTCATAGGCGTCGAGATTGGCAAAGCCGATGGTCAAGCGGCCGCGCACCGGGCGCATACCTGCGCGCAGCATCGCCTCCAGCGCAATCGCGCCGGCAATTTCATTGCCATGGATCAAGGCAATCAGCACCACATGCGGGCCTGGGTTTGGCGCATCGAAGCTCCAAAACCCCTCCACGCCGCAATTACCGGCGCGCCAGGGCGACAGATTGGGCGCATCGAGCGCGACGGTGAAATGCGGGAGCGTTTGGGCCTCGCTCAGCGTCGCCATGTCCTGATCCGGCGTCGCATTCACCCATTCGGTGGTCACCGAACCGGTTTCCACCCGCGCCGCCGATGCCACGGTCATCGGTGCGGCCGGTTCTGAAAGCCCCTGGTCTCCATCAGCCATGCCGGTTACTTTAACAACAGATCGCGGCTTCGCAACTCTCGGTCGTGCGATTCCATCAACGATCGTCTTGGATAGGAGTAAAAATGGGTGAGAGGCTGGCATTTCTGCACCGCATGTGGCGTCTGGTGCCGCAGCGCCTGCGTCGCGCTGCGTTGCAAACCGCTTCGCGCATTGCCGCTCCGCGCCCCAATCGCCCCCCGCCAGCCACAAGCCTGGGCGTGCAGATTGTCGGCGAAATGGGCCGTATTTCCGGCCTAGGCGAAGCGGCGCGCCTGCTCCATAGCGGTGTCGCGGCCCTGCATGCCGATGCAGGCGCGATCGAGCTCGCTATCGGTCATCGACCAGCGCCAGCACACCCTGTCGCGGGTGCGGCGCTAATCCTGCATGTCAATGCGCCGTCATTGCCGCTGCTGCTCGCCCGCGCACCGCACGATTTTCTGCGCGGTCGCCGGGTGATTGGCTTTTGGAATTGGGAAATCGAAACCGTCCCCGCCGCCTGGCGCAAAAATACTGATTTCGTCCATGAAGTCTGGGCGCCAACGGGCTTTACCGCAACCGCGTTGGACGCGATCATGCCTGGCCGGGTTCGCGTGGTACCCTATCCGCTCGCCGCCACCCTCGTGCCCGCGATGGCCGACCGGGCGGCGCTCGGCCTGCCGGACGGGACGGTTGTTGTCACCGTGATTGCCAATCTCGGTGCGAGTTTCGCCCGCAAAAACCCGCTCGGCGCGATTGCATCCTTTCGCGCCGCCTTCGGCGATCGGCCCGACCGGCTGCTGCTGCTCAAGCTTGCCGGCGCAAGCCTGTTCCCGCGCGATCTCGCGCAAATTCGCGATGCCATCGGCGCCAGTCCCAATATCCGGCTCATCGACGCGACCTGGACCGGCGCTGAGATGCGCACTTTGCTCGCTAGTTCCGATATTTTGCTGTCGCTCCATCGCGCCGAAGGGTTCGGGCTGGTGCCCGCCGAGGCGATGCTGCGCGGTATTCCAGTGATCGTCACCGGCTGGTCGGGTTCGATGCAGTTTATGAATGAGCGGAGTGCCGCCTTGGTGTCGTATCGGCTGGTGCCGGTCATCGAGCAGCGCGGCGATTATGCGGTCCCCGGCGCACGCTGGGCCGAACCTGATCACGACGCCGCCGTGCATTGGTTGCGTCGCTTGGCCGATGACCCGGTTGAACGTGCGTCCTTGGCGGCCCGGGGCAAGGCTTATGCCAGCTCGTCCTTGACGCTCGATCCGCTGGCGACGGCGTTGCAATCCTGCGGTATCGCCCGCCTCGATTGACGAAACCCGAGCACACTCGCAAAACCCCGGCATGGTCACCACGCCCCAACCGCTCCCAGCCGCGTCGCCGGACCCAACCAAGCTGGCCTTGGTCTACACAACCGACCTGGCCGGGCTGCGCGCCCAAGCCCAAGGTCTGGTCGATGCGGCAGAATTGCAGGCCGATTATCGGATCATGCGCCCGCGCGCGCCCTGGTCGCTGCTGTCGCCAAAATTATGGCCGGGTGCCCGCCGAGTGGTGGTACCGTCACTGTTGGCGCCACCCGCGGGGGATGTGCTGATCGGCTGCGGGGGTGCTGCGGCACGGCTGCTCGCTGAATTGCGCCGCCCTGATCGTCCGGCGGTGATCATCCAAAATCCCAGGCTCGATCCAAGACGGTTTGATCTGGTCATCGCCGCCCCGCATGACCGGCTCAGCGGGCCGAACATATTCATCGCCCGCACCGCCTTGCACCGTGTCACGCAGGCCAGCCTCACCGATGCAGCACGGCAATGGTCCGGCCAACTCGCCGGGTTGCCCCGTCCGCTGGTCGCCGTGCTGATCGGTGGTTCGAATGGTCGCTACCGGCTCGATGATCAGACTGCGCGTAGCCTCGCCGCTGACCTCGCCGCGATGATGCAGCGTGATCGCGTCGGCTTGATGCTCACGCCGTCGCGCCGCACCTCGGCCTCGGCCCGAGCGATCCTGACCGATGCGCTTGCTCCGCTCGGCGCCTATATCTGGGATATGCGGGGCGACAATCCGTATTTTGGCATGCTCGCTTTGGCCAACGCGATCATCGTTACCGCCGATTCGGTCTCGATGGTGTCCGAGGCGGTCGCCACCCGCGCGCCGGTGATGCTCGCCCGCTTGCCGGGCCGCTCGGCGCGGATCGGCGCCTTTATGGAGGATATGGTGGTGCGCGGCCGTGCCCGCTGGTTTGCCGGGCGGCTGGAAAGCTGGTCCATCGATCCGTTGAACGATACACCGGCCGCGGCCGACGCGCTGCGCCATTGTCTGGGATGGTAGCTGATGCTCGATATTGAAACATTCGATAATGTGCGCGGCGGCAATAGCGTCTATAAAGCGCTCGCCCATCCGCTAGCCGCCGAAAAATTAGCCCTGCTCGCCGCGCAATTGCGCGAGGCGCGGCACCTTGCGGTGTTTGATCCGGATGGAATTTTTGCCCCACTGCGCGCCCTCGCGCCCGATTTTCCGGTGGCCGGCCTTTATGTCGATAACACGCTGGCCCTCGGCACCGACCGCGCGGGGTATCGCACCCAACCGTTGACCGATTTGCCGCAGGCGGGTGCGGATATGGTGCTGATCGCCGCCTTCGATGCCCAGCGTCTAGTCGCACGGCTGCGCGCAATTTTGCCCGCCAGCACCACCATCATCAGCCTCGATGCGGTGCGCCTGCCGGACGCGATGCTGACCAATCGCCGCCGCTATCTCGACCCGCTGAATTTTGCCACCAATTTCGTGCTGTTTCGCGATGACGATCGTTTGGCCACCCGCCTGATCACCGCCAATTACTGGTCGGGCTATGGCGCGACCAGCGTAAAATTTTGGCTCCGGCTCTATGATGGCGACGGCGTGATCCGCGCCGAATTCGAGCAGCCAATCCCGCCCGGCGCAGCCAGCATCACCCTCGATAGCCAGGCCGTGCGGGCGGCGCATCAGCTCGGCCCGTTCACCGGCCAATTATTCATCCACGCCATCGGCGTCGCTGGCCATGATGTGGTGAAATATGCGCTGGATACCTACGCGACCGATGGGAGCGGCAGCCTGTCGTGCACCCATGACGCCAATGCCTGGCCATCCGAGCGTTTCGCCGGACTACCGGCCCCGCGCCCGGATGAGCAGGTCATCCTCTGGGTGCAAAATAGCCACGCCGTAACCATCCCCAGCGGTGCCATCAGCCTTGATCGGATGGGCGCGGAACAGCCAACGCCCATTAATGAGCCGATCCCGCCCTTCGCAACCCGCGCGATTGACGTCGCGACCCTGCTGCCCGGCCTGCATTGGCCCGCACAAATCGAGCTACGCGCCGGACGCCATCTGGTTCGCCCGCGTTATGAGGTGGTGCGTAACCAGCGCACCCGCATCGCCCATATCAATGTCGAACGCGCCGATCTGGCGCCAGATCCGTCGATCAAAACGCTGTCGCCGCTGCTCGGGCGCGGATTTTTGCTGCCATTCCCCATCCTGCCCCGGCGCGATTTCTCCACCATCGGCTTACCCACCCCGATGGCGCATCGCCAGGACACGCTGCCGCTCCGGCTTGATATTTTTGCGCCGGATGGCACCCTGGTCACCCGCCATCCGCTCGGGCTGCTCGCGCGCGATCACGCCGTGGCGGTCGATCTGGATACGGTTTTGCCCCCCGATATGCTGCATGATGGCGGGCATGGCGAGCTCGTGTATGATTTTTCGCAAGGCGGTGACGCCGATGGCTGGTTGCATGGGTTGTTTCGCTATGAACGCCGCGATCAGAGCCATGCCGCCGAAACCAGCTTCGGCGCGCATATTTTCAACACATTAATGACCTGGAAAAACGAACCGCAATCCTATGCCGGCCCGCCGCCCGGCCTGTCCACCAGGCTGTTTCTGGATCTCGGCACCAAAGAGCAGGAAAGCTTCGCGGTGTTGATTTATCCGGCATCGGCGCCTTGGCATCCACAATCCGATACCACTCTGATTTTGCATGATAAAACCGGCAACATCGTCGCAGAGATGCCCGTGTATATCCCCTGTTCCGGTTCGCGCATGGTCGCCCCGCACCAAATTTTTGCGCCGGATGCCCTCAAATCGGCCGAGGACGGCTATGTGCTGATCCGCGATACCACCTGCCGCCTGTTCGGCTATCATGGCAAAAGGCGGCGCGATGGCGCGTTTTCGCTCGATCATATGTTTGGCTTCTGAGCGCCGTCGCGGTGACGTGAGCCGCGCCATAGCGTCGCGGTGACGTGAGCCGCGCCATAGCGTAAATGGGCATCGTTTAGAAGGAGACCCCGCATGCGGTTGCGACGGATTATTCTCATCATCATCGGCCTAATCGTCATCGTGCCGATTGCTGCGATCCTGATCATCGTCGCGCGCTTCAATCCCAACCGCTACAAGCCGCAAATCATCACCGCGATGGAGCATGCCACCCATCGTCCGGTCACCATTGCGGGACCGCTGCATATGGGGGTCTCCCTGACCCCGACCATCACCGCCTCGGGCATCACCATCGCCAATCCTGCGGGCTTTCCCGATCCCACCTTGCTGAGCCTGCCGCGTTTGCAAGCGCGCGTATCGCTGCTGCCATTGCTGCGCGGTTCGGTCGATATCGTCTCGCTCCGCCTGATCAATCCGGTGCTGACGCTCGAGCGCAACGAAGCGGGCATCGGCGATTGGGTTTTTGCTCAACCCGCGAGCGGGGGCGGGCTTTCAGCGGCGCTGGCGCATCCGCACGCCACAGTCACCCACCATCGCCAAATCGGCCTGCAATCGGTCAGTATCGTCAACGCCAGCATCATCATCAATCATCGCCCAGCCCCGATCGCCGCCGCCCAGCCGGCCATCGCGCCAGAAACCATCAAAATTCGCCATTTCACCGGCCACGCGACCAGCTTGAATGCGCCCCTGCATGTGGCGATGACCGCACAGCTCAACGGCCAAACGCTCTCCCTCGCCGGCCAAATCGGCCCCATCGCCCGCTTGCTAAGCCAGGCACCGGGCAGCAGCGCGCACCCTTGGCCGGTCGATCTGACGCTGCATGCCGCTGGCGGGCAGTTCTCGCTGCGCGGCAGGATCGCCGATCCGGCCAGAATCCAAGGGATTACCGCAAAATTCAGCGGCCAATTACCGGATTTAGCCTCGGTAAACCCCTATCTCCCCGGCACGCACCTTCCGCCCGCGCAAAATATCAGCCTCACCGCCAATATCGGTCTCAGCCAGCCCGGCGCGCTCCCCAGCATCACCGATGCGCGGCTCGCCATCGGCGCGTCTGATCTAACCCCATGGCGGCCCGGATTGCGCCTCACTGCCTTCACCGCGGCCATGCCATCGCTCGATCAACCCCTAACCATCGGCCTCGCCGGCACTCAATCCGGCCAGCCCGTGCAGCTCAACGGCACCATCGGCCCGCTCGGCCCGGTTCTCGCCGGCTTGATCGCACCATCATCGGCTAAACCCGCATCAAACCGCGCGCCGCCGCCGCTCAATATCGATCTGCACGCCACCATCGCCAATGCCACCGCCACGATCCAAGGGGCCATCAGCCAACCGCAAACGCTCTCCGGTGTCGATCTTGCGCTGCACCTCCAAACACCGAACCTCGCACCGCTCGGCACGCTGATGGGTGTGGGTTTGCCCAAATTGACCAACCTCGCCGCCGCCGCCGTACTGACCGACCCGAACCAGCACGGGCTGCGCCACGCGATCGCACTCGATCAAGTCGCGATCAGCGCCGACCAAGCCCAGATCGGCGGCGCCGCGACCATCGATTTCGCCGCCACCCCCGATATCCAGGCGGTGATCAACGCCCCCCGGGTCGATCTGGCTGCGCTCCGCGCCGCTTGGCCCAAGCAGCCGCCAACGCCGCCCAAGCCCAATGCGGCCCCCCAGCAAGCCGCGCCACCCTCCGGCACCGCCACCGTGATCCCCGATACCGCCTTGCCGTTTGGCCTGCTGCATCAAGCCAATTTCAATATCGAACTCTCCATCGGGCATTTGACCGATGGCAAAGCCGATTATCAGGCGATTGTGGTGCACGCGCTGCTCAATCAGGGCCAGCTCACCATCCGCCCGCTCGACGCGCAACTCCCTGGCGGGGCAATCTCCGCCCAGCTCAGCGTCAATGCCAATGCAACCCCGCCGTTTCTGACATTCACCGCCCAAGCTCCGGCCTTTCGCGTGCAATCATTGCTCAGGCTACTCGGCTTACCGGGTTCCGGCGGCAGCAACGGCACCGCGCAGCTCTATGCCGACCTGTCGGGCAGCGGCGAGACCGCGCATGGCATTGCCGCGCGGCTCAATGGGGCGGTGGGGGTTTCCGCCGTGAATGGCAGTATCGATGGCGCGGCGCTCGGCCGCGTGGTGGCGCCCATGCTGACCAGTGTCGGGTTGCCGTCCGGCGCTCTTGCGCAGCCCGGCCCGGTGGCGCTGCGCTGCTTCGCGGCCCGGCTCAATGCCCGTCACGGTATCGCCGGGCTGAGCGCTTTTACCCTTGATTCGAGCAAGCTGGCGCTCACCGGCACGGGCAATGTCGATCTGGGGGCCGAGCGGCTCCATTTGGTATTTTTGCCAACCGTGCGGGTCGGGGGGAGTAGCTTGCCCGTTGCGGTTGGTCTCTCCGGCCCGTTGGCCCATCCGCATTTCGGCCTAGCCCCGGCCGGAGCCTATCGCGGTGCTGCGGCGGCGCTCGCGCAACGGTTCGGCGCCAATCAAGGCGGGTCGTTGCTCGGCAACGTTACCCAAGCCCTCGGCATCACCAGCCGACCCAACGCGCAAGGATGCCGTATGGCGCTCGCGCAGGCGCGCATGGGGCATCCGGGGCCAGCGCCCGCAGCCGCCTTCGCGAGCCCCGGCTCCAACCAGACCCAACCGGCGAACAAAACACCCCGCCTCTTGCAAGGTCCGCAAAATCTGCTGAACTCGCTGCTGAAATAATATTGGGACAAGGTTGATCGCCGATGCGACGTTTCTGGACTGAGACTTCGGTTGCCGAGCGTGATGGTTTTTTCATCGTCCTGCTCGATGCGAAACCGTTGCGCCTACCCAACGGCACACCGCTCGCCGTGCCGCAGCGCGCCTTGGCTGAGGCTATCGCGACCGAATGGCAAGTCGCGACGCTTGGCGGTTCGATCGAGGCGACCACGCTGCGCCTGACCAGCTTGACCGGCCAAACTCAGCTGGTAGTCGCGCCCGATAGCGCTGCCCTCATCAGCACTTTGCTCGCCCGGCTGCGTGGCGATTTGCTGGTCTATCGCGCCGATGAGCCGCCCGAACTCGCGTCCCAACAGCAGCAAGCGTGGCAACCTTGGCTCGATTGGGCCGCGTGCGATCTGGCCGCCCCGCTCAGCGCCACCCACCAGCTCATCGCGCATGATCCCGCCCCGGCCACCTTGGCCAGTCTTGAGCGCCATCTGGCTGATTATGATCCCTGGGCGCTCGCCGCTCTTGATCAACTCACCCGCAGCCTCAGCTCGCTAATCCTCGCTCTCGCCGTGCTGCGCGGCGCGCTCAGCCCGCAAGAGGCCCACCAACTCGCCACGCTGGAGACGCGGTTTCAGGCGGAAAAATGGGGTGTCGATCCAGCGATCGCCGCGCGCGAAGCCGAAATCGCCGCCGATATCGAGGCGGCTTCGTTGTTTTTCCGCCTGACCCGCCCATGATCAGCAAATCCCTGATCATCGCCGGTCATGTCCAAGGTGTCGGATTTCGCGATTGGATCATCCGCCGCGCCCGTCGGCAGGGCATTGTCGGCTGGGTGCGCAACCGGCGCGATGGCACGCTCGAAGCCCTGATCGCGGGTGAGGCCGATGCGGTGGAGGAATTGCTCCGCGCCTGCAGGCGTGGCCCGCCCGGCGCCGAGGTGCAATCGATCACCGAACATTTCGCCGACCCGCCCACCGAGCCCGGCTTTACCAAGCGCCCTACCGCCTAACGTTTGTTTGCCGATCAATTTCATTGATCTCGCGGATTAATCGCGCTTGAGCCGGGTAAATGGATTTTCCCGGGCGGCGCGCGCGGCATCGGGCAGTTCGGCGTCCGGCTTGCGCGGGTAAGGATCGAGCGCCAACGCGAGCTGATCGGTCAGTAAAGCGCCGAGATCAATCGTGGGGCCGCTGATCGGTACCCAATCGGGTTGATCCGGATCCAGCCAATCCTCCGGCTCCTCTATACTCGCATCGGCGAGAATCAGCGCCGCACGCTCGGCAATTGCCTGCTCAACCGGCTCCAGCGTCACGATACAGCTCTGTGTGACCCGTGCGGTCAAATCGAGCCTGGTTAAAATCTGGCCATCCGGTTGCGGCGTGAAGGCGAATCGTCCGCTCAATTTGGCAAGGCCAACAAGCCGAAACGCGGCGACAATCGCTGCGCGCGCTTGGGCATCTGCCGTTACAGTGAGGGTCAACGGCCCATCCAGCGCCTTACGCTCGAGCAGATGGGAAAAGGGGCGATCGGTATTTTGCGTCATGCTTCCTATCTCCCCCATCTTGCGCGCCAAGGGAAGCTCCCGCATACGATGCTGAGACGGACCGGTTGCGCCTGCGCACTCCGCCCTGCGCAGACCGGTCATTGCTAGG
>VFSW01002126.1_pt1 | contig 30012 bp, 19 predicted proteins | sample 5358111 | NCBI WGS metagenome assembly VFSW01 (sample SAMN11554181, study PRJNA540505) | mine drainage metagenome | isolation source: sediment from site ElyBrook_90M | place: USA: Ely Copper Mine, Vershire, VT | collected 2017 | reverse complement strand
CGACGATGTTCGGGTGGTGGAGCGCGGCCACGGTCTTGGCCTCGATGACGAAGCGTGCTCGCTCGGCGGGGCTCGAGCGCAGTTCGTCGCGCATCTTCTTGATGGCCACGCGCCGACCCAGCGAGCGGTCCGTCCCCTCGAAGACCGTGCCCATCCCCCCTTGGCCGATCTGCCGCGAGACCTCGTACTGGCCGCGGATCAGCCCCGGCAGGAGGCCTTTGACCGAGGCGGGCTGCGCCGTGACGGCCGCCTGCGCGGCGGGGCGGGTGAACGCCGACGCCGCCTTCTCCCTGAGCGGCGCCAGCGCCGGGCGCAGAAGCCCCAACGCGAGCAGCAGCCCGCCCAGCGCGGCCGCGCCGACGAGCAGACCGAAGAAGCGGCCGCGTCCCGCCGCGGTCGGAATCGTCCCCTTCGCCGAAGCCGCGGCCTCCCCCGGGAACAGGAACAGCAAGTCCTTGTCCGCAGGCAGCTGCACCAGCGCGGCCAGCTGCGCCGCCGTCGGCTGGAAGCGCGGATCCAGCGCCGCCGCCCGGCCGATGTCCGCCATCATCGCGTCGCGGTCGCCCAGGCTTCCTTCCGCGTGGGCGCGGAGCGCGTAGCCGTAGGCGTTCTTGGGATCCTGCGCGATGAGCGCGCCGGCGCTGGCCAGCGCGTCTTTATATTGACCGAGGCGCAGCTGCGCGTAAGCCAGCGTGCTCAGCAGGGCGGCATTCTTCGGCGCGCGCGAAAGCCCCGCCCGAGCGTCCGCCGCCGCGTTGTTGAAGTCGCGCCGACGGGCGTCAATCATGGCGCGCAGGCTCAAAAGCGACGGATCGCCCGGCTCCTGCGACAGGCCGCGATTGACGGACGCCAAGGCTCCGTCCAGATCGCCGAGCCTCAGCGAGTTCATGGCCTCCTTGCGCGCCTGCTCGGCGGTGAGACGCCCGGAATCCGCGGCGAGACTCGACAACGAGGCAAGAAAACCCGCCTCGCCGGTCGGACCTTGGGCGCCGGAAGGCGGGAAGCCTTCGCCGAGCGATTTCGGGGCGGCGGGGGCGGTTCGGGATTCGGAAAAATGAAGAAGCGCCGTCGCCTTGAGGTTCTGCGGATCCGACTCCAAGGCCGCGCGCGCCTCCGCGTTGGCGCCGGGCGCGTCGCCGAGCGCGAGCTTCGCCTCGCCCGCCGCGACGCGCGCGTCGGCGCCGCCGCCCAGGGACACGGCGCGCTCGGCGTCGCCGAGCGCGCCCGAATAATCGCCGGTCTGGAGCTTGTAATCGGCGCTCAATTTCCAGTTCGCGGGCTGGTCCGGATTGGCCGAGATCATGTCGTTGATGTGTTCGGGCGGCGGGAAGCCCGGCACGTAGCCGCCGGGAGCGGGATTTCCCGACGCGCCCGTGCCGCCGGCTCCGCCGCCGCCTGACGGCCCGGGGACGGGACCGGAACCTCCTCCCGAAGACGGCGGGGCCGGATGATCGCGGTTCCACGACAGCTCCGCCTGACTGAAGTCCTGGTGGAACTGGTCCATGATCGACGGGCCCGAGTTCGCCGTCTGGACGCCCTGCCCGTGATTCATCATGGGCATGGCGCCCATCGGGGTCGCCGCCGGGCCGGGCTGGCCGGACGGCGTCGGGCTCGGGGGCATCGCCTGCGAATATTGCGCGTTGAGCTCCTTGAGTTTCGCGTCATCGCCGGGCTGGGGCGGCCGCGAGTGTCTCTCGTCGTTGAACTGATCGAGGGAGATCTGGGCCGCCAGCATCTTCGGCAGGCTCGCCAGCTGGCTCTTTAATGACGGGAAATTGGAATCGTTCAAGGATTCGGATATTTTTTGGACGGTCTCGCCCGCGACCATCCTGTATTTATCGCTCGTGGCGTTCGCCTTGATCGTCGCCCGCATTTGATCGAGGATGGCTTTGGCGCCGTCCGCCGAGGTCGCGGCCGTCAGCGCCCGCATCTGGTTCGGGGTGCTGAGAAGGCTCAGGTTGGCGTGGTTCATGGCCGTCACGGAGGCCTTGATCTCCGCTTGATTCCCGGCCCGCGCGGGCAGGCAGGTCAAGAGGAGCAGCGCTGATGTCCGAAGAATTTTCCGGGACATGGTCAAGACGCTCGCACGCCGCCGGGGAGAGCCGCCGTCAAGGCGTCGGCGAATTCCGCCGGCGCGCGGTAGCGCCGCTCCGGATCGGCCTGAAAGGCTTTGGTGAAAACCTCGTCGAGCGCCTCGGGCAGGCCCGCCGTCGCGCGCGACGGCGGGATGAAGCTCATGTTGATCTTGTTCATGAGCATGCCCGCCCCGATGCCGACGAAGGGCAGCTTGCCCGTCAGCATCTCGTAGGCGCACACCGCCAGCGCGTACACGTCGGACTCGCGCCGCACGTGGCCCTGCTCCTGCTCGGGCGCCATGTAGGGCGGCGTGCCGACCACCGTGTTCGTCATCGAGAACCGCGTCATCGAGTCCTTGGCCATGCGCGCGATGCCGAAATCCATGACCTTCACGCGGCCCGAGCCGTCGACCATCACGTTCGACGGCTTCATGTCGCGGTGGATCACGCCGCGCGAGTGCGCGTAGCCCAGGGCGTCGGCCGACGCGCGCACGACGCGCGCGGCGTCCGCGACCGGGAGCCGGCCCGCGCTTTGGACGAGCTCGTGGACGGTCTTGCCGTCGACGTACTCGAAGACCAGGTAGACGTCCGGCCCTTCCTCGGCGATGGCGTAGATGTCGACGATGTTCGGGTGGTGGAGCGCGGCCACGGTCTTGGCCTCGATGACGAAGCGCGCGCGCTCGGCCGGGTTGACCCTCAGCTCGTCGCGCATCTTCTTGACGGCCACGCGCCGCCCCAGCGAGCGGTCCGTCCCCTCGAAGACCGTGCCCATCCCGCCTTGGCCGATCTGCCGCAAGATCTCGTACTGTCCTCGGATCAGGCCCGGCAGCAGTCCGTTGACCGAAGCCGGCTGCGCCGTGTCGTTGTCGACCTCGGCCCCCACGGTCGGCCCGGTGCGGGTGATGCGCGTGAACGCCGACGTCACCTTGTCCTTGAGCGGCGCCAGCACCGTGTGCAGGAGCCCGAGCGCGAGCAGCAGCCCGCCCAGCGCGGCCGCCCCGACGAGAAGCCCGAAGAGCCGGCCTCGTCCGGCCGGGGCCGAGGGCTTGGCGGCGGCGGCCGCCCCTTGCTCGCCGGGGAACAGGAACAGGATGTCCTTGTCCGTCGGAAGCTGGAGCTGGCCCGACATCTGCGCGGCCGCGTCCCGGAAGCTCGGGTCCAGCTCCGCCGCGCGCTTGAGGTCCGCCATCATCGCGTCGCGGTCGCCCAGGCTGCCGTACGCGTGAGCGCGCAGGGCATACGCATACGGGTCGTTGGGATTGAGTTCAAGCATCATGTTCGCCGTGGCCAAGGCGCCGTTATAGTCCTTGTCGCGGAGCTGGGCGAAGCCGAGCGCGCGCAGCAGCGCCGGATCCTTGGGCGCCAGCGCCAGGCCCAGGCGCGCGTCCGCCGCCGCGCGGGCATAGTCCCGTTGGCGAGCATAGATCTGGGAACGAATGCCGTACAGGCCGGCGTTCTTCGGGTCCTGAGCGATGGCGCGATTCGCGTACGACATGGCGCCGGCGACATCGCCCAGGGCCAGGGCGTCCTGCGCCGCCTTCCGCGCCTGCTCGCCCGACATCCCCGCCAGCGCCGCGCCGGACGGGCCCCCGCGGGAAAGGCCGAGCGAGCCGGAAACGCCTCCGATCCGTTCCGCCGCGCTGCCGCCCGCGGCGCCGCTCCCCATCGACCCGCTTCCCGAGTAGCCGCCGCCTGATCCAGCGCCGAAGCCGCCCGCGCCGCCGCCTCCCGGTCCCGCCTCCCCGGCTTTCGCGGCGGAGGGCCCGTCGGATGCGATCCCGTCGGAGCGGCCCTCGGCGAAATGCGCGATCGCCGCGGCGTCCTTATTCGCCGGGTCCAACTGCAGCGCCTGCTGGGCATCCTGACCGGCTCTGGAATATTGTTTCTGATCGAGTTCAAGGCCGCCGCGCAAGGCAAGAGCGGGCGCTCCGCCGCCCAGCTCCACCGCCCGGTCCGCGGCCTGCATCGCGTCGGACATGCTGCCCTTCATGATGTTGTCGCCCACGGCGGCCATCATGGAGCTTGAATCGTTCGGATTCGGAGGAGCGCCGAGAACTTGCCCCAGCGTGGGCGCGGACGGGAGATTCCCGACGGGATTTCCATCTTGAGGAGAAAATGACTGCTGCGCCGCCTCGGCGACGGCTTTATGGATGTTTTTGAAATCCTGATCTTGTTCGGGCCTGTTCTGGTTGGCATCGCCCTTTCCATTATCGTTCGCCGCCGCCTTGCCGGCGGCGTTGTCATGGCGTCCGGAATCCATAAAGGCCGCGGCGCCGACCGCGCCATGTTTGTTCGCGAGGGCAAAATCCGCTTGCCGCTGATGATCGGCTTTGTCCCTGAGCTGGTTGAGCATATCGAGCTTCTGATCGGCGGACAAGTTCGAGTCGCCGAGAATCTTCTGGTAATCCGCCGCATGCTCAAAAAGATGCCGGCTCATCATTTCGATGAGGTGCACGTCGTTCTTCGAATAGTTGTCCGTTTTGATGTTGCCGAATGCTTTGTCGAAATTCGTTTGGAATCGATCCACGTTGCCTGAGAGATCGGAATGCCTGCTTTTAATTTCATCGAAACCGCCCTGCAGTTGACCGGGCACGTCCGCCTTCGGGATGTTGTCCTTTCGATTCTCCGGATTATTCCAATCCCAATGATGGTCCCCCTCGGCGGAGGAAACGGCGGCGGCCGCGACGACGAGCGATGCGGCCAATAGAGCACGGGGGATGAGGTGTCGGGACATATTCGAAGTTTAAGAGGCGCCCCGCGCTTTGTCAAGGCAAGGCGTCAGCCTTTACCAAGCTTTTGCCGACAGGGAACGCCCCCTCAGGCCGTCGTCGCCAGGAGCCCATCAAGAGCGGCGACCAGCTCGGTCGGGGTCCGGTAGCGCTTGTCAGGATCGGGGGCGAGGGCTTTCGCGATCACGGCGTCGAAGCCGAGAGGCAAGGTCGGCGTGCGCTGGGACGGCGCGATGAGCTTGCCGTTTAGCTTGTTGAGGAGCATCGCCGCGCCGGAGCCGCTGAAGGGCAGCTGGCCGGTCGTCATCTCGTACAGGCAGACGCCCAGCGCGTAGACGTCCGACTCCTTGCGCACGGTCCCCTGCTCCTGCTCCGGCGCCATGTACGGCGGCGTGCCGGCGATGGTGTTGGTCATCGAATGCCGCGTCATGGAATCCTTCGCCAGGCGCGCGACGCCGAAGTCCATGACCTTGATGCGCCCCTCCGGAGTCTGCATCACGTTCGAAGGCTTCAGGTCCCGGTGGATCACGCCGCGCTCGTGCGCGTGCTCGACGGCCTCGGCCATTTCCTTGATGACGTTCCGCGCGCGCGCCAAGTCCATCGGCCCTCCGGACTTCAACGCGTCCTGGAGCGTGCGGCCCTCGACGAACTCGAAGACGAGGTAGACGTCCATCCCGTCCTCGACGATGCCGTAGATGTCGACGATGTTCGGGTGATGGAGCTGGGCCACCAGGCGCGCCTCGTTGACGAAGCGCCGGCGGTCGTCCGGGTCCAGACGGATCTCGTCGCGCATCTTCTTGACCGCGACGCGCCGCTCGAGCGAGCGGTCCGTGGCCTCGTACACCACGCCCATCCCGCCAAGGCCGATCTCCTTGACGAGCTGGTACTGCGTCCAGAAAGCGCCCGAGGACGGCGAGTCGGCGGGCGCTGCGGCGGCGACCGCCGGCGACGAGCCGAGCACGCGCCGCACGGTCATGCGCATGCGGTCGCGCCAGCTCGCCGAAACGATGTGGAGGACGCCGAGCGCGATCAGCAGGCCGCCGACCGTCGAGAGGACGGCCAGGCGCAGGAAGCGCCGCTCGCGCGAGCCCGGCGCCGGCGGCGCCGCGGGCGCGGCCGCCCCGACCGTCGCGCCGTCGTTGAAAAGCAAGGTCATGTCCGCGTCCTGGGGCAGCTGGACCGCCTGCTCCAGCCGCGCCGCGAAGCGCGGATCGAGCGCGGCGGATTGGCGCAGCGCCGCGAGCGCTCCCGCGCGGTCTCCCAAACCCGCGAGCGCGAGGGCCTTGTCCTGATAAAGGAAAGCGTTCGAAGGCTCGCCGGCGGACGCGGCTTCAGCGTCCTGCAGGCCCTCCTTATATTTTCCCTGCTTCGAGAACGCCCACGAGCGCGTGTGCAGCGCGGCCGGGTTGCCCGGCGCCAGGCCCAGCGCCGCGCTGGCATCCTGCACGGCGTCCGAGTAGCGCCGCATCTGGCTCAAGGACATGGCTCGGTAATTCAGCGCCTGAGCGTTCTGCGGGTTCAGCGTGACGGCCTGGCTGGAAAGCTGGTACGCCGTCGGATAGTCGCGCACGCGCATCGCGTTGGCCGCGTCCTTGGTGAACTGCATCGAGCGCGTCGGCGCGTCCGAACCGGGCGCCGCCGCCTGCCGCGCCAGCGCCAGCGCCTGTTCCGCCGTCATGCCCGACGGCGGAGGCCCTTGGAAAAGCCCGCCGCCCGTCTTTGGAAGCACCCCGTTCGGAGAGAGGCCGTCTCCTGGCATCGCTCCGGGCGAGCGAGTCGCCGCGAGTTCGCCCAAAGACGAAGGCAGACGCACGGTGGGAGGACGGTTCTCGGCCATTTTCTTGAGGGAGAAGGCCGACATGTCGTTCGGGTCCTGCGCGAGCGCCGCGTTGGCTGCGTTGACCGCGGTGGCATAGTCGCCCAAATGGTAAGCGGCATCGCCATAGGCGTCCAGCGTCTTCGCGTCGGGGCTCCCGCGCTGAACAACCTTATCGAGATCGTTGTAGGCCCCTTGATAATTGCCCTGCTGGCCAAGATCGATTCCACGCCGCCGCAACGCCTCCGGAGAGCCGCCACTGCCGGCAACGTTCGCGTCGTTGGCCGCGTTCAACAATTGAGTCGCGGGAGTCGGAGGGATCACGGTCATATCCGCCGGCGGCGTGACGGCAGAATTACTAGGAACCGCCGAGGGATTCGCATTCTGGGCTTGTTGCTGCTTCAGCGCGGCGACGGCGGACGCGGCCTCGGCGTTAATCGCCTCGAGCTTCGGGAAGACCCGCGGGTCCCTTAAAGTGAGCTTCGCATTCGTGATCGCCTTCGTCAACTGGTCCGGGGGAATATCCTTGCCGTATTCCTTGGCCAAAATCAGCGTGCTCTTGAAGAGCACCTCGAACCGCTTTTGAAATTCGGCGTAGGACGGCAGATCGGACTTCGCCGTGTCGACCGCCGCGATTCTCATCGGAAAGAGAAGGCCGAAAAAGACGATTCCCATCCCCACGGCAAGCATCCGGCTCCGGAATGAAGTCATGCCCCAGTTTATCCCCCCCCCCTTGATTTGTCAAGGAAGCGCTGTTATACTGAGTCGATCAGGAGATCACGAATATGAAAACAACCCTCTTCTTGACCTTTGCCTTGCTCATGGGAGCCGCTTCCGGTTGGGCGCTGACGCCGTCGCAATTGACCGCCGCCGAGAAGACGACGTACGACGGGCTCAAAAGAGATCCTGCGGCGGCCTCGGCTTATCTGGCGACTCGCGCCTACCTGAAGCTGAGTCAGAGAGTGGCGGCGAAATCGGTTCCCGCCCTGAGCCTGACCGATTTCCCCGACAACTTCGACGACAAATATCTGACGACCGCTGAGCAGGAAATCATCGATAAGGCGACGAACCTCCGCTTCGCCGCGATGATGGCCGGACCGATTACGGCATAATCAGCCGCGCCGCCAGGCGCGCCGCTTCGATCGTCGCGGACGGGTCGATGAGGCCCGTCCGCGCCGCTTCCCAGCCGGTCCCGTGAGCGGGCGAGGTGCGGACGAAGGGCAGCCCGACCGTCCAATTCACGCCGGCTAGGCCGCCCAGCGCCTTGAGCGGAATCAGCGCCTGGTCGTGGTACAGGCAGACCAGTCCGTCGTAGGCGCCCTCGACGTGAAGCCGCCACGCCGAGTCCGCGGGGAGCGGACCGTCGAGGCGCAGGCCTTCGCGGCGCAGCGCCGCCGCGGCCGGCGCCAGGATCGAGCCCTCCTCGCCGCCGATCAGGCCGCCTTCGCCCGCATTGGGATTCAGCCCGCACAGCGCCAAGCGCGGAGACTTTTTCCCAAGGCGCCGGAGCGCCGCGTCCAGCGCGCGCGCGGCGCCCGCGACCGCGGCGGCGTCCAAGGAGCGGACGGCTTCCTTCAAAGAGAGATGGCGCGTCGCCAGCGCGCACCACAGGCCGCGGGACGGGACGCCCAGCACCATCTCCGCGCGACCGTCGCTGGAGCACGCGGCAAGACGCTCGGTGTGGTCTCGGAACGGGTAGCCCGCCGCGGCCCACGAATCCTTGGCGATCGGCGCGGTCACGATCCCCGCCGCGAGGCCGCGCGCGGCGAGACGGATCGCCGCCTCGAACGACGCGGCCGAAACGCGGCCGCCGTCCGCGCCGGGCTTTCCCGCCGTCAACGGGCCCAGCCCCCGCGGCGTGTCTACTCGGGGGCGGGGGGGGGGGGGCCTGCCGGGGGGCCGCCAGACCGCGCGCTCGCCGACCAGCCGCGGCGAGACGCCCCTCGGCAGCGCGCCCGCGCGCACGGCGGCCAGCGCGGCGCGCGGCCCGACGCCCGCGGGGTCGCCGCAGGTGAAGGCGAGGACCTCAGGCCGGCGGGAGGTGGCGCTCAATGACGGCCTTGTCGCGCAAGGCCTTCACGTAGGCGTCGAGGCTCTTGTGCAGGGCGATGTTCCCGAGAAAGCTCTTCAGGTCGTCCTTGAAATGATCGAAGTCCGGCGCCTCGGCGGCGCGCTTTTCGGTCACGCGGATGATGTTGTAGCCGATGTCGGTCAGGATCGGCTCGCTCGTCTGGCCGACGTCCATCGAGAACGCCGCCTTGTCGAACTCGGGCGGCGCGACGCCGTGCAGCACGTAGCCGATGTCGCCGCCGCGCGCCGCGCTCTCCGGATCCTCGGATTCGTCCTTGGCGATCTTCGCGAAGTCCTCGCCCTGGTCAAGGCGCTTCTTGATGTCCTGCGCCGTCTTCAGCGCGCGCTTGCGCTCGTTGTCGCTCGCACCCGGCGACAGGCGGACCAGGATGCGCTGGACGCGCACGCGCTCGGAGCTGAGCGCCTTGACCTGCTGGGCGGCCTCGCGCAAAGCCATGGCGTCGTCCTCGCTCATGCCCGCAGGCGCGCCGGTGCTCTTCGACGCGATGTAGGCGTTGATCTTGGCGAAGTAGTCCCGCGCCTCCTGGTCGGTCGGCGGAACCAGCTTGGCCCGCACGTTCTCGTCGATGGTCTTCTTCGCCATGATCTGGCGCGTCAGGCGCTCGCGGAATTGGGCGTAGTCGATGCCCTCGGTCTTCAGCTGGGCGTCGAACGCCTTCTCGGCGGCGGCGTCGTCGAGCGGGAGACCGGTCGTGTCGTCCTTCTTGAAGCGGGCCTTGATCTCGTCGACGGCGGTGTCGATCTCGCGCTCGCGGACCTTCATCTTGCTGCGCGTCGCCTCCTGGACCAGGAGCTCGCGCGTGATCAGCTCCTCGAGGGTGCTCTCGCGGATCCGGCGCACGTTGGCCGGGTCGGCCAGCGCCGCGGGATTGGTCTTGCTCCAGTAGTCCAGCGAGGTCGCGGCTTCCTTATTGAACTCGGACAGCAGGATCGGCGTGCCGTTGACCACGGCGACCGTGTCCTCCATCGTCGTCGGCGCGGCGGCCGTCGCCGGCGGCGCGTCCGCGTCCGCGGCCGCGCCCGACGCCCAGGCCGCTCCCAAGGCGAAGATCAGGACCGCGGCCTTACTTGAATTGCTCATCGACGACCTCCACCGGGAATTTCTCCTGCATCTGCTGCAGGTAGCGATCCAGCTTCTGCTTCTCGATCAAGCGCGCGACCCGCTCGCGCGTCTCCTCGGAATCGGCCGAGAGACGGCGCTCCGAGTCCTTCTTGACGACATGATAGCCGAACTTGCTCTTGAGCGGCCCGCCGATTTCGCCGACGCGCATCCGGAACACGACCTCCTCGAGCTCGGGGATCACCTCCCCGTACATCAGCGGCGGGAACTTCCCCCCTTGAGCGGCGGTCGACGCGTCGAGCGACTGCTCCTGGGCGACCTTCGCGAAATTGGCGCCGGCGCGCAGCTTCTTGGCGACGGCCTCGGCCTTCTCCGGGGTGGCGAGAAGGACGTGCCGAATCTCAATTTCCATCGGGTTCTTCGCGAGATACTCGCGCACCTCGGCGTCCGAGACCTTGAGGACGCCGCGCGCGCGCAAGTCCTCGATCCACAGCGACGTCAGCAGGCTCTCGCTGCCGTCCCGCACGCGGTCCTCCTCGTCGCGGCGCAGCTGCTCCAGGCGGCCGCGGAACTCGGCCGAACGGGACACGTCCGAGTGCTGCGCCGCGGCCAGCACCAGCTTCTCGCGGATCAGCACGTCGAGGAACTGGCGGCGCCCGCTGGGCGTCAGCACGTAGTCCTGGTAGCCCGACGAGACCTCGGCCAGCTTGCGCTGGAACTCGGACTGGGTGATCTTGAGATTCCCGATGCGCGCTAAAACCGGATCCCTGTCCCCATGGCAGGCGGACAACGCAAGCGCGACCGGCAATAACATGTATGCCCGTCTCATCGGGCCCATATTACCATTTCCCGGGGCGCGCGGCCCTCAGGCCGCTCGGCGCCCCGGCGCGGGAAGTTCCGAAAACATCAGCACGGCTCCGGCCAGCAGGCCTTGGTGGCTGCGCAGCGGGACCGCGCTGACGCTCAAGCGGTAGCCGTTCGGCCGGAACGGGGTCCGATAGAACAGGCGCGCGTCGCGGACGGTCTGCCCCTTCAGCGCCCGCCCGAGAGGATCCTCGCCGGGCGCGATCGCGGTCCGCTCGTCCTCCTGCATCGGCGGATGGGTGCCGGAAAGCGCGAGCCGCTCGAACTCGTCGCGCCACGCGCCGTGAATGCGCTCGGCCGCGACATTGAAGACGGACATCCTCCCGTCGAGCTCGACCATGATCACGCCGATGTCGATGTGGTCGAGAACCGCGCGCAGCCGCTCGCCGCTCTTTTCCGACTCCGCCTGGGCGACCCGGCGCCCCTCCGCCGCGCTCAGGGCCTCGTCGCGCGTGCGCTTCAGTTCGTCCTCGAATTTCTCGTGCACCGTCAGCTCCCGGAACAGGGCGTACAGCGCCAGGAGCACGACGAGCGTCCGGACGAAGCCGCTGATGATCAGCAGCCTCGAGAGGCGGTCCGCCTCGGCGGCGGAGTGAGCCGCGTATTCCGCCAAGAGCTGGCGCTCCTCCGCACGCATCCAGACGAGCGCCGCCCGAACGTCCGGCAGGCCCCGCGCGGGTCCGACCGCGGCCCGCGGCCTCAGCATGTTTTCGAGGCGCGCCCGCCGAAGAGGATCGGCGGCCGCCAGCCGCCGCAGCTCCGCGATCGCCCCCGCGGGCGCGACCGCGCTGGCGCCCGGCGCGGCCGAAATCAGCCGGTCCAGCCCGTCGAGCTCTTGCTGGGTCCGAACCACCAACCGGGTATCGGCGATGAGCTCGCGGCCCGCCCGATACCACGCCGTGGAAAAACCGGCCAGCAGAGCCAGCGCCGCGGCGAAAACGGCCAGCAGCTTCCGCACGGACGGCAGTCGGCGAAGGAGCGGCTTCCGGAGCGAGGCCCGTTCCGCGGTCCGGGCGATCTCGCCCTGAACCAGATCGGCGAGATCGCGCAGGGCCGCCCTCTGACCCGCGCTCATCTCTCGAGGCTTCCGGTCGATGAGGCACAGGGTTCCGATCTTGTGCCCGTCCGGCGCGGACAGCGGCGCGCCGGCGTAGAATCGGATCTCGGGCGCGCCGACGACCAGCGGATTGTCGGAAAAGCGCTCGTCGCGCAGCGCGTCCGGGACCACGAAGACCTCGGCGCCGCGGATGGCGTGGCCGCAGAAGGAAATCTCGCGGGAGGTTTCCGCGGCGTCGAGCCCCGGATGCGATTTGAACCACTGCCGGTCGGCGTCCACCAGGCTCACGAGGGCGATCGGCACGTCGAAGAGAGCTTGCGCGATCCGGGTGACGCGATCGAAGCGCTCCTCGGCCGGAGTGTCGAGGACGCCGAGCTCCCGGAGGGAGCTCAGGCGCGCGGGTTCGTCGGGCGGGGGGACGGGAGGGATCATGACTCGCGAGGGCGCTCCGTGGAGTTTAACAGCATGGAGCCGGATGCGCAAGGCGCCTCTTGGCGCCTCTTGGCGCCTCTTGGCGCCCGTTCAGGCGGCCAAGAATTCGCGCACGGCCGAGGCGGCGGGGCGGCCCTCGAGCGCCAGACGCACGGCGTCGCCCTCGGACGAGGGCACGAAGGACACGCGCGCGCCGAAGGCCTTGAGCCAGCGCGCGGGAGCGGCGGGATCGGGCGGCGCGTCGGGACGGAAGCTGATCACGACGGCCTTTTCCTGCTCGACGATGGAGTCGACGCGCGCGCGGCGCGCGAGGGCGCGGAGGCTCAGCATCTCGAAGAGATTCTTCACGGGCTGAGGCGCGGGGCCGGACAGGCGCTCGAGCTCCTCCAGGATCTGCTTCCCCTCCTCGGGCGAGGCGCGCAGGGCCCGCTTGTAGAGCTTCAGGCGCTCGATCTCGCCCGGCAGGTAATCCTCGGGGATAAACGCGGGCAGGCGCAGGTCGATGGAGACCAGCCGGTCGTCCTCGACGGCCTGGCCGCGCATGCGCGCGACCTCGCTCTCGAGCATCTGAGAATAATAGTCGGCGCCGACGGCGTTCATGAAGCCGTGCTGCTTGGCGCCGAGCAGGTCGCCGGCGCCGCGGATTTCCAAGTCGCGCATGGCCAGCTTGATGCCCGCGCCCAGCGCGCCGAACTCCTTGAGCGCGTCGAGGCGCTTGACGGTGTCCTCGGGCAGGTCCTTCATCTCGGCGTCGGGCGGATGAAAGAGATAGCAGAACGCGCGCTGGCGCTCGCGGCCGACGCGGCCGCGAAGCTGGTAGAGCTGGGCCAGGCCGAAGTTCTGGGCGTCTTCCACTAGAAGCGTGTTGACGGTCGGGATGTCCAGGCCCGACTCGATGATGGTGGAGGCGACCAGCACGTCGGCCTTCCGCTGGGAAAAATCCCACATGGCTTTCTCGATTTCGGCGCCGCGCATCTGGCCGTGGACCATGATCACGCGGGCGCCGCCGGAAAGCCGCTGGACCGTCTCGACGGCCTCCTTCATGGAGCGCACGCGGTTGTGGACGTAATAGACCTGGCCGCCGCGCGCGAGCTCCTCGGCGATCGCGGTCGAGACGACGCGCTCGTCCCACGGGCCGACACGCGTGACGATGGGCTGCCTTCCGGTCGGGGCCGTTTCGATCAGGGAAATGCCGCGCAGTCCGGTCAGGGCCTGATGGAGCGAACGCGGAATGGGAGTCGCCGAGAGCGAGAGGATGTCGGCGTTGACTCGGACCTTCTTCAGCTTCTCCTTGTCGGTCACGCCGAAGCGGTGCTCCTCGTCCACCACCACCAATCCCAAATCGTGGAAACGGACATCCTTCTGGAGCAGCCGCGCCGTGCCGATCACGACGTCGATCTTCCCGGCTTTCAGGTCCTCCAAGGTTTTCTTCTGTTCGCCCTTCGTTTGGAACCGGGTCATGATCGCGAGCTTCACCGGGAAGCCCGCCATGCGTTTGGCGAAGGTCCGGAAATGCTGGTCGGCCAGAACCGTGGTCGGGGCGAGAACGGCGCATTGTTTTAAGCCCATGACGCACTTGAAGGCGGCGCGCATGGCGACCTCGGTCTTGCCGAAGCCGACGTCCCCGACGACGAGTCGGTCCATGGGCTTGGGGGCCGTCATGTCGTCGAGCACGGCGGAGATCGCCTTGGACTGATCCTCGGTGAGATCGAAAGGGAATGAATTCGCGAACTCGCGCTCCATCTCGCCCTCGGGCGGAAAGACGTGGCCGGGCTGGGCGGCGCGCTTGGCCTGGAGCTTCAGCAATTCTTCGGCGAGCTCGCGCACCCCTTCGGCCACCTGACGCTTCACCTCTTCCCAGGTCCGAGTGTCGAGGCTGGAGAGCCGCGGGCGCTTCCCCTCGACGCCCGAGTATTTCTGGATCCGCCCGAACTCCGTCAGCGGCACGTACAAGCGGTCCGAGCCGCGGAACTCGAGCTTCACGCAGTCCTGGGCGCCGTGCCCCGGAACGGACACCGGCTCCATCCCGTCGTAGCGCGCGATGCCGTATTCCTGATGCACGACGAAATCGCCGTTCTTGAGCTCGCGCCAGCGCACCGCCTGCTCGCCCTTGGCCGCGAAGCGCTTCCAGCGCCCGACGCCGCGCCAGTCGCGCTCGAAAATCTGAGAGGTGGCGTGGACGACCAATCCCTCGCCCTCGATCCGGAATCCTTCCCGCAGAGGTCCGATCAGGAACTGCACGGCCCCCGGAAACAGCTCCTCGGACAGCACTTCCTGAAGCCGTGCGTCCTCGCCGCCGTTCAGGCTGAACAGCAAGATCTTTTTGCCGTTCGCGAAGTCGGCCTTCATCTCGGCCCAGGCGTTCTTGGGATCCCCGCGATAAGGACCGAGCGGCGCCGCGCCGAAATCGGCGTCGCCTTCGCCCGGAAGGCCGGCTCCCGCGAGCGCCCAGGCGTCGACGCCCTCGGGAATAGGCGTGTTCTGATCGCTCACCAGCCACAAGGCGCCGTCGGTCAGCCAGTCCACGACGCGCGCGCCCAGGGCGGGCTCCTCGGCGGGCGTGGCGACGGCCGAGGCGATGACGGCCGAAGGCTCCTGGGAAATCGGATCGAAGGGCCGAATGGACGCGACGCGATCCTCGTCGTACAAGATCCGGTACGCGACGGCGGGCTCGAGGGCGTGGAAGTCCAGGACGGCGCCGCGCACGGCGAACTCGCCGGGGCTTTCCACGAAGTCCACGCGCTGGTAGCCGGCCGCGGCGAGAGCCTCGATGGCGCTGTCGCGAGGGCTGAGGTCCCCGGCGCGAAAGCGCACGGTGCGGGCGGAGAAGTCCGCGCGTCCGGGGGCGGGAGCCTGGAGGCCTTCGGGGGTGGCGAGGACCAGCTTGGCGCCGGCGCGCACGAGCTCCAAGGACGCGAGCCGCTCGCGGGCGTCGTCGGCGAAGACGGCGGCGATCTCCGATTTCCCGTCGAAAAGAGGGGCCAGAGCCTTCACGGCGTCGGCGACGTCCTCGACGGCGTCGGCGTCGGGCAGGAGCAGCACGAGCGGGCCCTTCGGAGCCGCGAGCCCGGCGGGAGATTTCCCGGCGAGGATACGTCGCGCCAGGAGCGCGCGGGCTCCGGAGCCGGGGGCGCCGACGACCTTCTTCATCGCGCCTTGGCTGAGCGGGCGAGGTCGGCGATGAAGGCCTCGCGCCGGGCGGGGTCCGCGCACAGGCCGGCGACGCGCTTGCCGGTCTTCTCCCCTTCGTGGGCGAAGAAGCCCTCGAACAGGACGCCGCCGGACTGCCGCCGGGCGTAGGCGGCGACGGGGGCGCCGCAGCCGCCGCCCACGGCGCCCAGGAAGGCGCGCTCGAACTCGACGCAGACGCGCGTGTCGCCATGATCGAGCGCGGCGACCAGCCCCGCGACGCCGCGGCGGTCGGAGCGGACCTCGAGAGCGAGGGCGCCCTGCGCGGGCGCGGGAAGCATGACCGCCGGATCGAGGGGCTCGTGCGGGACGTCGCCGCGGCCGAGGCGCTTGAGGCCCGCGGCGGCGATCACCATGGCGTCGAACTCGCCTTCCTTCAATTTCCTCAGGCGGGTGTCCACGTTGCCGCGCAGCGGCAGGAGGCTCACGCCGGGCTTGGCCGCGGAAATCATCAGGTGGCGCCTCAGCGAAGAGGTCGCGACCCTCGCGCCGGCGGACAACGACGCCCAAGTGAGGCCGGGCCGCGCGACGAAAGCGTCCCGGGGGTCCTCGCGCTCGGGATACGCGGCGATGGAGAGTCCGGCGGCGAGCAAAGCGGGCAGGTCCTTCGTGCTGTGGGCGGCGAAGTCCACGCGGCCGTCGAGCAGGGCCTCCTCGAGCTCCTTGATCCAGAGGCCCTTGGCGCCCTGCGGCAGGGTCTTGGCGGCCTCCGGCGACGGGGCGCCGAACAGGTCGCCGCTCGTTTTGATCACGACGGTCTGGACGGTCAGCCCGGGATTGAGCTTCTCGAGCGCGCGGGCGGCCTGGCCCGACTGCGCGAGCGCGAGCGCGGAGCCGCGCGTGCCCATCTTGAGGATCGCCACGAGCCCATTCTACTTTTTACCGGATGAGAATTTTAGGCTTCGCGGCGGTCTTCGAGGGCGCGGACGCGCTTCTTGAGGTCGTCGACCGACTCCGCGACCTCGTCCAGCCGGGCGCCGCGCGCGGTCCGGAGCTCCCGGCTTTCGTCGATCTCCAGAAGACAGCGGTCCGCGAACCGGCAGATCCGGTCGAGATCCGATTTCTTCGCCACGGTCTCCCGGAGTTCTCTCTTGATGTCGTGGACGTCGCCCGACACGGACGCGAGCTGCACGTGCACGGCGCGAAACCGAGCGTCCGTTCTGGCCTCGAAGGTCAAGAGGTCGTCTTTCGTGGCGAAAGACTTCAGGTCGTCTTTCGTGGCGAAAGACTTCAGGTCGTCTTTCGTCGCGAAGGCCTTAAGATCGTCTTTTGTTGCGAAGTCGGTCTTGAGTTCTTCCTTGAAAACCCGTAGTGCCGCGGTGAGATCGTGCAGCGTCAAAGGCGGCGCGGGGCTTTCTGCCATGCCGATCATGACTCCATTGTACGGATTTCCCCCGCAGGCCGGAAGGGCCCAAAGTCCTGGCGCGAGGCGGGGCCGCGAAGGCCCTCAATCTATACGAACAAGGAGTCGAAAACGTTCCGCAATTTGGATATGCGGCCAGCCTTTCGCCGTTCTGGCTACCAGGGAATCTCTTTGCCTTCGCGGATGAAGACTCCGGTGCGCCGGTCGTCGAGCGCGGCCGAAGCGAGCTCCTCTCCGGCGACTTGCGGCGCTCGCGGCGCGCCCGCTCCGCCCATGTCGGTGGCCACCCAGCCCGGGCAGAACGAGATCACGCCGACGCCCGAGGCCTTGAGCTCGGCGGAAAGGATCAGGGTCAACGCGTTGAGCGCGGCCTTCGAGACGCGATACGCCGGATTCCCGCCGCCCATCGATGAAAGAGCCCCCAATCCCGACGAGACGTTCACAATGCGGCCCCGGCCGCGCGCGGCCATGCCGGGCGCGAACGCGCGGCTGAGGCGCCACGCCCCGTAAAGATTCGTCTCGAGCGTCTTCGCGATCGCCTCGTCGGACACCGTCGCCGCGCTCGCGCCGCGGTCCAGGAACACTCCCGCGTTGTTGACCAGCACGTCGAGCGATCCGAATTCCTTCGCGACGCGGGCCGCCAGAGCCTCGATGCTGCGCGGATCGGCGACGTCCAGCGCGACCGCCGTCACGTTCCCCGCTTTCGCGAGCGCCCCCGCCGCCTTCTTTCCGTCCTCGGGCCGCCGCGCCCCCAGCAGCACCCGCGCCCCGCGCGCCGCGAGCGCCCGGCACGCCTCGAAGCCGATGCCGCGATTTCCGCCGCTGACCAGAACCAACGGCCCCGCATCCGAAATATTTTTCTTCGCCTTCATGATCGGATGCTAGCAACTCCCCGACACGACGGCAACAGAACGGCGGCCGTCGGCCCCGAAAAAGTCAATTTTGTGCCTGACCCCTTTGTTAATATACCCCCATGAGCGCGGCGAAGGATCTGAAGTGGGTGGAGGTCGACCTCTCCGCCGTCGCGCACAACGCGGCCTGGGTCGTGTCGCGGCTGGAAGGCGCGAAGCTCATGGCCGTGGTCAAGGCCGACGCCTACGGCCACGGCGCCGTCGAGGTCTCGCGCGTCGCGCTGAAGGCCGGCGCCTCGTCGCTGGGCGTGCGCGACCTCTCCGAGGCGGCGGAACTGCGCCGCGCCGGCATCCAGGCGCCCATTCATCTGCTGTTCCCGATCCTGCCCGAGCAGGCGCCCGACGCCGTGCGCCTCGGCGTCAGCGTCACCGTGGACGGCGCCGCGCAGGCCCGCGCCCTGAACGCCGCAGCGCGGGGACGCGTCGGCGTGCACGTGGACGTGGACTCCGGCCTCGGCCGCTGGGGCGCGGCGCCCCGCGCGCTGCCCGCGCTCATGAGCGCGCTGTCGCGCCTCAAGAAGGTGCGCGTCGAAGGGCTCTCCACCCACATCGACTACGTCCCCGGCAAGAACGCGGTCGAGGCCGAGGAGAAGCTCGGCGCCTTCAAGCGCCTGGCCGCGCCGTACAAGAAGAAGAACCCCGCGCTCGCCGTCCACGCCGCGAACAGCTCGGTGTTCATGGACTTCCCCCACCACCGCTTCGACCTCGCCTGCGTCGGCAATCTCCTGTACGGCATCAACCCCTCGTCGAGCCGCCCCGCGCCGCTCAAGAACGCCTGGCGCTTCTGCGCGCGCATCCTGTCCCTGCACGAGGTCCGCAAGGGCGCCTCGATCGGCTACGCGAGCGAATACCTCGCCCCCCGCCGCATGACCATCGCAACCCTGCCGGTCGGCTACGCCGACGGGCTCACCATGGAGCCGGCCGAGCGCCTGATCGGGTTCGGCGGCGGCTTCCAGTACTGGGGCATGCGCCGGGGCGTGAAGCTTCCCTTCATCGGCCGCTCGGGGATCGCGCACGTCCTCGTCGACGCCACCGACGCCCCGGACGCCGCGCTCGGCGACGTCGTGACCCTGCCCGTGCGCCGCACCGCCGCCCGCCACCTGACGCGCGTCTATCTCTAGACGCCGCGCCTACATGCGGATGACGTGGCGCGAGATCGTGGCCTGGTTGCCCTTGCCGTCGGAAACCGTGATCACGATCGAGTTGCCGCCGACCGCCGTCTTCATCACGACCGCGAAGCTCCCGTCGTCGGCGGTCGCCACGGAGCGTCCGTTGATCTCCAGCTTCAGGCGCTCGTCGCGCAGATAGCCCGCCACGCGCACCGTGTCGCCGACCTCGGCGTCCTGGTCCGGAGAGACGAGATCGAGCATGCTCGACAGGCGCTCGCTCTCCGGATCGGCGCGCTTGATCCCGACCGTGTAGTAGCGCGGCGCGTGGAACGGGCCCTCGGTGCCCAGCAGATCGACGGCCGCGACGCGCCACCAGTACGCCCCGGGCTTGAGCCCCGCCTCGTCGGCGACGAAGCGGTCGTCGGTTCCGTACTGCTTGTCGAAGACCGGACGGGCGAAGTCGCGCTCGACCGAGGCCTGGACGTGGTAGCCCTGGATCGGCTGACCGATCTTGAGGACCTGGATGTCGCTGCGCAGGCTGTCGGCGTCCGCTTCCGGCTCGGGCTGGGGCGGCGGGACCTTCGGGTTCGGCGCCGCCCCGCCTCCGACCGTGGCCGCCGACGCGAACTCCTGCGCGCGGGCCTCCAGCTCCGCCGAGTTGCGCAGCGGCTTCGGCATCTCGGGCGCCAGGCCGGGCGCGACCGTGGTCTCCATGCCGGCCGGCACCACGATGGACGCGCCCTGTGCGGCGACGGCGGCCGCGCCCTTGAAGACCTCGACGCGCGTCGTGAGGTTCGGCTCGACCGTGGCCGAGTAGCGCGTGTCGCCCGTGCGCGGCGTGATCCGCGCCGTCGACGTCACCACGCGCGCATGGGTGAACACGGAGCCCGCCTTCAGCACGACGTCGGCGTCCGGGTCGGAGGACGGCTTGATCACCGCCAGCGAGTTCTGCTCCAGGCTGAGCAGTTCCTTGTTAAGGAACAGCACCCGCGCCTTCGACTCGTCGAGCGTCCGCAGCGAGTCGCCCTGGTAGACCTCCATCGCCATCTTCGTTCCCTTCCACTCGGCCGTTTCCTTCCGGCGATAGAGGACCCGGTTGACGAGATAGACCACGTGCGCCGCGCGCAGCGACAGCTTGATCAGCTTGATCGGGACCTTCAGCGTCATTCCCGGCAGGGCGACCGTGGGATCCGCCGTCGGCAGGCGGTTGTACTTGAGGATTTCGTCCCAGCGCGCCGGGTCCTTGAGATACGCGTGCGAAATGCCCCAAAGCGTGTCGCCGGGGCGCACGACGACGTTTTGGAAGGAGGTCGATTCTTCACGGATTCCCCCGGGGCCCTCCGCGAAGGACGAGGCGGGGGAAATCAAGAGAGAGAAGAGGAGAAGGCGCGCCAGCACGGGGCTAGTATAGCCGTTCGGCGCGCGGCGTCAAGAGCCGCGATCTTACAATCGCGGAACGGCCGTCCGAACGCGGGACCGGGCTCGCGAACCCGCGCGGCCCGGAAGTTCATTTCGCGGGCGGCGGCGTCCCGAGCGCGCGCAAGAGCTCCCCCAGCTTGTCCTGGATCTTCCGCTGATTTTTCGGACCCATGCGCACGAGCTGCTTCTGCGCCGGGCTCAGGCGCTCGAGCGAGTCGTCGGCGAAGGCGTAGACCAGGCCCTTCTCCTTGAGCGGGACGCGCCCCTCGACGACGGGCGCCGTCTGCAGTTCCCGGACGGCGGCCGAGATACCGTCGGCCACGTCTGCCATGCGCTCGCCGAGCCCCGCATAGGCTTCCTGACACAAGGGCCGATATTTCAAGAAGAGCGCCGCCGCGCCCGCCGCGTCGACGGAGGCCAGCGCGTCGGCCGCCGCGTCGTAGCGCGCGTAGCCGCGCGGGTCGAGGAAGAAGCTCTCGCCGTCGCGGCGGACGGCGAATTTCTTGCGCGGCGCCAGGAACGAGAGGGCGTCCTTGGGGACCTTGCCGCGAGCGATCATGTTCACGGCCGCGGCGAAGCGCGGAAGCAGGTCGTCGGTCTTCAGCCACGCCGCGAACGCTGGATCGGAGGACAAGGCCGCGGCCCGGCCGCGGATGAAGGCGTCGCTGTCTTCCAGCTTCGGCAGGGGCTCGGCCGGCGGCGGGGGCGGAGCGGCCGGCGCGGCGGCCGGCGCGGGAACGGCGGGCGGCGGCGCGACGGGCGCCGGAGCCTTCGCGGCGAACTGATAAAAGAAAATCCCGGCGCCGATCACGACGACGAACAGCGTCGATCCGATCCAGACGGCCTTGTTGTCTCTTTCCACGGAATCAGGTTAGCCGAAAGCCGCCGCGGCGTCAAGGCGCGCCGCCGCCCCCGACGCCGACCGACGACTGCACGCCGCCGAGCAGCGACGCCCCCTGGGCGCTGCTCGTCAAGGCCTGCGTCACGCGCGGATCCGAGACCATGGCGACCGCTTGAGGATTCGCCGTCGCGATCGCCATGAGGCCGGCAGGATTATGAGCCAGCCCCTGGAGCGACGGGCACGCCATGAGGCGCGAGCCCATCTCCGAGCCCGCCATCGCGGCGACCGCCTCGGGACGGGCGAGCGCGGCCTTGACCAGCGGCATCATCTGCGTCTCGTAGGCGCCCGCGCCCGGCGCCGAAAGGCTGGATTGGAGCGCCCCCGCGTCGGAGCAGTTGCGCCTCGAGTCCTCGCGGTCCATCAGCGCGTCCACGACCGTCTTGTTGTCGAGAAGCGCGCGCAGAATCCGAGGGTGATCGAGAAGGCGGGCGATGGCGCCCGTCAAAAGGCCGCTGTCGCTTCCCAGCCGCTTGAGCCCTGCGGGGTCGGTCGGGAGCCCGGCCTTGGCAAGCTCGCCCGGGTCCGGAGGCGCGGCGGGGCCGGCCGCTTCCGGCGCTCCCGCGGGGGAAGCACCCGCCGGTGCCGGCGCGACGCCGGCGGACGGAGCCGGGAGCGCGGGAGCCGCCGCCGCGGCGCCGGGAAGCGCCTCGGGCCTGACCGAGGACGGCGCCGACGACTCGGTGAGGCGCACGAAGGCGAGGCCGGTCTGGGAGCGGCGCTCGCGCGAGAACGGCGAGGCGACGCCTCCCGCTCCGCCGTCGCGGAAGCCGTTCGAGGAGACGCCTTCCTCTCCGGAGCGCGCGAAAAACACCCAGCCCAGAACGAGAAGGCCGGCGGCCGCGCCGATCCCGAACGCGAGCTTCGTCGCATCCGAGCCGTCGTCTTCTCCGGGCCGGCGCCAGTTCATTCGAGCCCCGTCGGCTCCTGGTCGCCCTTGGCGGGCTTGCCGTTCTCGAGCTCGTCCTCGGACGGCAGCGGCGGCGGCTCCTCGCCCTTGTCCGGCGCGGCGGCCGGGAGCGGCGCCGTCCCCGTGGAAGCGGCGATCTCGGGCGGAAGCACCGAGCCCGGGGCGGCGTGCGGAGCCTCCTCGGCCTCGAGCTGGTCCGCGATCGACTTCGAGTGGTCCAGATTGCAGTACTTCTTCGGCTCGGTGCCGGCCGCGAACGCCTCGAGAAGCTTGTTCTTCCTCGGGCAGTCGGGGCCGAAGAGCAGGCCCGTCTGCGCGTCGATCGTCGCGAAAACGATGCCGGGAGGGACCGGGAAATCGCGCTTGGGCATGTCCTTGAGCACGTAGGCCATGATTTCCGTCCACCAGGGCAGGACCGTCGTGCCGCCGGTCCAGTCCTTGCGGCCGAGCGACGAGAAGTCGTCGTAGCCCATCCACGCGGTCGCGACGAGGTCCGGCGTGTAGCCGATGAACCAGAGGTCGCGGTTGTCGTTGGAAGTCCCCGTCTTGCCGGCCAGCGGACGGCCCAGCCGCTTGGCGCCTTGGCCCGTGCCGTTCTGCACGACGGCCTTCATCATGTCCGCGACGAGATAGGCGATCTGCGGCGTCAGCGCCTCGCGGTCCGAGGGCGCGTGCCCCTCGAGCACGCGGCCGGAGGCGTCCTCGACGCGTTCGACGGTGTAGGGCGTGACCGAGATGCCGCCGTTGGCGAAGGTGCCGAAGGCCGCGGTCATCTCCATGGGCGTGACGACCGACGCGCCGAGGCCGAGCGCGGGCGCGGGCTCCAGGTCCGAGCGGATCCCGGCGCGGCGCGCGATCTCGACGACGAGCGGCGGGCCGACCGCCGTGATCAGGTTGATCGAGGCGATGTTGCGCGAGTGCGCGAGCGCGGTGCGGATGGTGATGCGTCCCATGAACTTGCCGTCGAAATTGTTGGGCACCCAGATCTTGAAGTCGGGCGAGGCCGCGAAAGGCTGGGTGGCGAGGTTGATCGAGTACTGGTCGGTCGCGCCCTCGAGCAGGCGCCAGTCGCGGCCGTCGAAGTAGAACGCCAGCGGCGTGTCGTCGACCAGGCTGGCCGGGGTCATGCCCGACTCGAGCGCGGCCGCCCAGACGAACGGCTTGAAGGTCGAGCCCGGCTGGCGCTTGGCCTGGATCACGCGGTTGAAGTGCGAGTCGCGGCCGCCGATCATGGCGCGCACCGCGCCGGTCTTCACGTCCATCAGCACGAACGCGCCCTGGATCTTCGCCAGCGGAGCCGTCGAGACGTCCGGCGGGAGCGCCTCGCCGGAGGCCGTCAGGTCCTTGAGCTTCTTGTCGTGCTCGATCTGGGCCTTCGCGTCGAAGTCCGCGAGGGACTTCTCCATGACCTCCTCGGCCTTCTTCTGCACGTCGAGGTCGAGCGTCGTGTAGATCTTGAGGCCTCCGCGCCAGACCGCGGCCGTGCCGTACTTCTGCTCGAGACGGCGGCGCACGTGCTCGACGAAGTACGGCGCCTGCGTCTCGAGGCCGACCGGCCGCGACAGCGGAAGCGGCTGGGCGTTGGCCGCGTCGCGCTCGGCCGGCGTGATCATCTTCTCCTCGAGCATGCGCGACAGCACGACCGCGCGGCGCTTGCGCGCGTTCTCCGGGTTGACGAAGGGCGAGTTGGCGTGCGGGGCGCGGATCAGGCCCGCGAGCAGGGCGCAGTCGGCCAGGGTGAGGTCCGAGATCTCCTTGCCGAAGTAGTTGCGCGCCGCGGCCTGCGCGCCGTAGGCGCCCTCGCCGAAGTAGACCTGGTTCAGGTAGAACTGCAGGATCTCCTGCTTCGAGAAGTTGCGCTCGATCTCGACGGCGAGCAGGACCTCGCGGAGCTTGCGCGAGAACTTGCGCTCGGGCTTGAGGAAGATCTGCTTGGCCAGCTGCTGGGTGATGGTCGAGGCGCCCTGCACGACGCGGCGCGCGATGAAGTTGCGCAGGGCCGAGCGGATCATGCCCTTGGGCGAGATGCCCCAATGGTTCATGAAGTTGTCGTCCTCGACCGCCATGACGGCGCTCTGCAGGTCGACGGGGATCTTCGACAGCGGCAGGAGCGCCCGCTTCTCGATGGAGAGCTCGGCCACGACGCTGCCCTTCACGTCGTAGACGCGCGTGGTCAAGGACGGCGCGTAGTCCTCCAGCGCCGCCATGGGCGGAAGCCCGAGCAGGAGCTTGCGGAGGGACCACGAGCCGGCGCCGACGGCCAGGAAGGCCAGCGCGGCCAATAGATAAAAACGCGACCGGGGCATCACGGCGATTCTATCATTCCGGGCGATATCGTACGATGTCCTTTCCACCGCGCCATGAAGCTCGTCATCGTCGAGTCGCCGAACAAGGTCCGGAAGATCAAGGACTTCCTGGGGCCGGGCTACCGGGTGGCCGCGTCGTTCGGCCACGTCCGGGATCTGCCCGCCGCCGGAGGTCTCGCCGTCGCCTTCGAGGGCGGCAGGATCATCCCCACCTACGTGATGATCGACCGCTCCAGCCGCCACGTCTCCGAGCTGGCGGCGCTGGCCAAGGGCGCCGACGAGGTGATCCTGGCCACCGACCCCGACCGCGAGGGCGAGGCCATCGCCTGGCACGTGAGCCAGCTCCTCGGGGAGCGGAAATACAGCCGCGTGGTCTTCCACGCGGTCACGAAGGCCGAGGTGACCAAGGCCATGGCCAAGCCGCGCCCGCTCGACCGGCATCTGGTCGACGCCCAGCAGGCGCGGCGGGTGCTCGACCGCGTCGTGGGCTGGGTGGTCAGCCCGACGCTGCGGCGCGTGGCCAAGGAGGCGCGCAGCGCCGGCCGCGTGCAGTCGGTCGCCCTGCGCCTGGCCGCGGAGCGCGAAAAGGAGATCAAGAAGCACAGCTCGGTCGATTATTTCGTCCTGTCCGCGAAGCTCGAGAAAGCGGGCTCTCCCCCGCCTTTCGCGGCCAAGCTCGTGACGTGGAAAAACCATCCGCTCGGCCAGCGCCTGCGCGATCCGGCGCTCGCCGAGAAAACCGTCGCGTGGGCGAAGGCCGTCGATTGGAAGGTCCTTGCGTGCGACCGGCGCGACGGCGCGCGCAACGCGCCGCCGCCGTTCACCACGGCGACGGTCCAGCAGGCCGCGTCGGTGCGCCTCGGCTTCAACCCCGACGCCGCGATGAAGCTCCTGCAGAGCCTCTTCGAGGACGGCAAGATCACCTACCACCGCACGGACTCGACGGCGCTGTCGCCGGAAGCCCTCGCCGAGGCGCGCGCCGTCATCAAAAAGCAGTTCGCCCCCGACTACCTGCCGCCGGCCCCGATCATCCACGCGACGAAGGCCGCCAACGCCCAGGAGGCGCACGAGGCGATCCGCCCCACGCATCCCGAGAGCGGCCCCGACGCCCTCGGCTCCGGCGACGCGGGCAAGCTGTACCGGCTGATCTGGCAGCGCTTCATCGCCTGCCAGATGGCGCCGGGCCGCGATTCGATCACGACGATCGACGCGGCCTGCGATCCCGGCGGCTGGAAGACCGACAGGGGCGAGGCCGTGCCGATGGGAATCTTCCAGGCGAAGGGCAAGGTCACCTTGTTCGACGGCTGGCGCCGCCTCGCCGGCGAGGACGCCACCGAGGAAACCAAGCGCAAGGGCAAGAAGGACGGCGACGAGCCGGAGGACGACGAGAGCGACGGCGAGCTGCCGCTGCTGAACCCCGGCGACGCGCTGACGCTTTTAGACCTGGCCGCGCTGAAGCGCACGACCAAGCCGCCGCCGCGCTTCACGCAGGCGTCCTTGATCAAGAAGCTGGAGGCCGAGGGCATCGGGCGGCCGTCGACCTACGCCGCGATCATGCGCGTCATCATGGAGCGCGGCTATGTCAAGGAAGAGAAGCGCAAGCTCCATGCCACCGAGCTGGGGATCTCGGTCACCGACTTCCTCGTGCGCAACTACACCGGGAACTTCATCGACATGGACTACACGGCGCGGCTCGAGGACGACCTCGACAAGATCGCCCGCGGCGAGGCCGACTGGGAGAAGGTCGTCACCGAGGCCAGCTTCGCCGTCATCGCGCTGGCCCGCCGCGCGGGGCTGTGGTACGACCCTCTCGCGCCGCGGCCGGCGCCCTAAGAGCCGTCAGGAAGCGAACGATTCGAACTCGAGCATCAGCTTGCGGCGCAGACCGGCCTCGGCCAGGCCGTGGCGCAGCCCGTTGAGGTTGAACTGCCACAGTTCGGCGCGGGAAAAACCCATCTCGCCGTGCGCGCGCGCGTATTCCCGCGTCAGGTCGGTGTTGAAGAAAGGCGGATCGTCGGTGCTGAGAGTGACGGGTACTCCCGCCTCCGTCATGCGTCGAAGAGGGTGATCGGACAGATTCCCCGCCACTTTGAGGCAAAGGTTGCTGGTCAGAGCCACGTCGCAGCAGATTCCCCGTTCGGCCAAAAGGCGCAGAACCGCGCCGTCCTCCGCGGCCCGGACTCCGTGCTGGACCCGCCGCGCGCCGAGCTCCGTCACGGCCTGGCGCACGTGGTCGGCGCCCGCCGTCTCCCCCGCGTGAGCGACGCAGGCGTAGCCCGCCCGCCGCGCGCGCTCGAAATACGGCGCGAAACGACGGCGCGGGAAGCCGGCTTCGGGACCGCCGAGGCCGATGGCGACGACGAAAGGATTGGCCGAGCGCTCGAGCAGTCCGGCCGTGTATTCGCCGGCCTCCTCGCCCGCTTCGCTCGGGATGTCGGTGATCAGGCGGATGACGGGGCCGCCCGCGGCTTGAACGGCCTCGATCCGGCGCGTGACGACGCCGAGCGCCCGCTCGCCGCCGACGGCGAATTTCTCGTGGTTGAACGGGGTGAAGTGCGCTTCGACGTAGCGGATGTTGTGCCGGGAGCAGTCCGAGGCGAAAGCGTCGACCATGCGCTCGTAATCCGAGTCGCCGCGGAAACAGGCGCACATCGCCAGCCACAGCTCGACGAACTTGTCGAACGACTCGAACTCGTAGAGGGCGCGCAGCTCCTTGAGCGTGCCCACGGGCAGCGCGACATGGTTGCGCCGCGCCATTTCCCACAGCGTCTCGGGCGACACCGTCCCCTCCAAATGAAGGTGCAGTTCGGCCTTGGGCATCCGCGCGAGGAATTCGAGGTCGGTCACGAGCCGATTATACCGAACCCGCGGGCCGGCGGCGCGCCCGCCTCAGACGTAGTTCTTGTACGCCGGCTCGTACTGCAGCGAGCGCACGCGCGCGAGCAGGTCCGCGGGCCAGGGCTCGGTCGCGAGGCCGCGCTGGTGGGCGACCTCGGCCACGGCGGCGGCGATGTTCGCCGAGATGTCGCGAACGCGGGTCAGCGCCGGGAACAATCGCCCCTGGTCCAGGTCCGCCTTCGTCACGCAGGCGGCCAGCGCCTTGGCGGCCTCGAAGAACATCTCCGGAGTGACGCGCTTGGCGCCGCTGGCGATCACGCCCAAGCCGACGCCCGGGAAGATGTAGGCGTTGTTGCACTGCCCGGGGACGAACGTCGCGCCCCCGACCTTCACGGGCGGAAACGGACTGCCGCTCGCGAAGATCGCGCGGCCCCCGGTCCACGCGTAGGCCTGCTCCGCGGTGCACTCGGAATTGTCGGTCGGGTTGGACAGCGCGAAGATCACGGGGCGCTTGTTGAACCGCGCCATGTCCGCGACGATCTCGCGCGTGAACTGGTCCTTCTTGCCGGAGACCCCGATCAGCGCGGTGGGCTTCAGCTCCCGGACGGCGGCCGCGAGGTCCGCGATCGGAGCGCGCTCGTGGGCGAACGCCCGCTTGTGCTCCTGCAGGTCCGTGCGCGAGCTCACGACGAGGGACTTCGAGTCCATGAACCAGCAGCGCGAGGCCGCCTCGGCCTCCGACAGCCCTTCGGCCATCAGCGCGTTGACGATCAGGCCGCCGATGCCGATGGCGGCCTCGCCGGCGCCGCAGAACAGGAAGCGCTGATCCTTGAGGCGGATGCCGGTCAGCTCGGCCGAGGAGTAGAGGCCGGCCAAAGTCACCGCCGCGGTGCCCTGCATGTCGTCGTTGAAGGTGCAGGCGCGGTCCTTGTACTTCTCGAGCACCCGGAAGGCGTTGTGGTTGGCGAAGTCCTCCCATTGAATCAGCGCGCGCGGAAAGACCTCCTGAACGGCCAGGACGAATTCCTCGATCAGGTCGTCGTAGTCCCTGCCGGTCAGGCGCTTCTCCTGCATGCCGAGGTAAAGGGGGTCGCTCAGCAGCCCGGGAGAGTTCGTGCCGACGTCCAGCATCACGGGCAAGGTTCCGGCGGGGGAGATCCCGGCGCAGGCGGTGTAAAGGGAGAGCTTGCCGACCGGGATGCCCATGCCGTTGGCGCCCAGATCGCCGAGGCCGAGGATGCGCTCGCCGTCGGTCACGACGATCACGCGCACGTCGCGGTGCGGCCAGTGGCGCAGGACCTCGCGGATGCGGCCGCGCTCGTTGCGGGTGACGAACAGGCCGCGCGGGCGGCGGAAGATGTGGCCGTACATCTGGCACGCCTTGCCGACGACCGGAGTGTAGATGATCGGCATCATCTCCTCGAGGTTGTCCATCACGACCTTGTAGAAGAGGGTCTCGTTGCGGTCCAGGAGCGAGATCATCTCCACGTAGCGGTGCAGGTCGCTGCTCTGGCTGCGCACGTTTTCCAGCACCCGGGCGACCTGCTGCTCCATGGTCGAGACGCGCGGCGGCAGCAGGCCGAGGATGCCGAGGCGCTGACGCTCCTCCAGGCTGAAAGCCGTCCCTTTATTCATCACCGGGTCGTACAGAAGAGAGGCCCCGGTCGCGCTGGGACGGATGTCATCCTCGGCCACTTCCAAAAAACGCGGTACAAACATGTGTGCTACCCCCTGGCAAGGTCTCTTTAGCAACATTCCTGCTAACCTCTCGCGCGGGTTCTTTTGTTGCACCACACATCGAGTTACAATTATTCCTTCGATCTTGATCGAAACCGAGACCCTCCGGCAAGGACCATGACGAAACCGAAGAACCCCGCCTCGAAGCCCACGAACGAATCCCTCCCGATCAGCCTCGAGAAGTTCTTCTCGGGCCTTCTCGACAGCACGAACCTGGTCATCTACCTCAAGGACGAGACCGGCCGCTACATCTACGTCAACCGCAAGTACGAACTGGTCTCCTCGGTCCCGCGCGACCTGATCATCGGCATGTACGACAAGGACCTCTTCCCGCCCGAGGTCGCGAAGCTCTTCGGAGAGCAGGACGCGGAGGTCAAGAAGCGGCGCGCCCCCATCGAGTACGAGGAGACGCTCCAGCTCCCGACGGGCCTGCGCTCCTTCATCACGGAAAAGTTCCCCCTGATCGACGAGACGGGCCGGCTCTACGCGGTCGGGGGATTCTGCACCGAGATCACGACCCAGAAGCACCGCGTCGACGAGAGCCTGGCCGCCGGACGGGAGAGGCTGGTGGCGACCCTGCGCTGCATCGGCGACGCGATCATCAGCACGGACGTCCATGGCGGCGTCCTGCTGATGAATCCCCCCGCCGAGAAGCTCACGGGAAAGACCGCGGCCGAAGCTCTCAGCCGCCACGTCGACGAAATTCTGAAACCCGTCGACGAGACCCGGCGCGGCGAGGCCGGGCGTCTCGTGAAGGACGCCGCCGCCTCGGGCCTCGCCACCGGAGCCGCCGCGGACTTCGAAGTCCTCTCGGTCGGAGACGGGCGCCGCCGCCGGATCGTGCCCAACGCGTCGCCGGTCCGGGACCGGAACGGAGAGCTCATCGGCGTGGTGCTGGCCCTGCGCGACGTCACCGAGCAGGCCCGGCTCGAGGCCGAGCTGTTCAAGGCCAGCAAGCTCGAGTCCCTCGGCCTCATCGCCGGCGGGATCGCCCACGACTTCAACAATCTCCTGACCGGCATCCTCGGAAACCTCGCCCTCTCCCGAGAGAACCTGGGCGCGAAGACCGAGCTCGAATCCGCTCTGGCCGAGGCGGAGTCCGGGGGGGGGGGGGGGGGGGGCGGGCGCCCCCCCCGCCCGCCGGGCGGGGGAGGGGGGGGGCCCGGGGGGCGGGGGCGGGGGGGCCCCCCCCCCCCCCGCCCGCCCCC
>VFSW01002125.1_pt1 | contig 30020 bp, 24 predicted proteins | sample 5358111 | NCBI WGS metagenome assembly VFSW01 (sample SAMN11554181, study PRJNA540505) | mine drainage metagenome | isolation source: sediment from site ElyBrook_90M | place: USA: Ely Copper Mine, Vershire, VT | collected 2017 | reverse complement strand
GCCACCAGAATCCGGCTAAGACTCAGCTCTTTTCACGAAGTTAGTTCTTTGCAGCCGCGAGGGGGTAATCCCCCTCGCGCTCCCCCTCTCAGAAGCAAAACCATCAACCCAGCGCTCCCCTCCAACTGATGGATTCTTACTTCGGTGCGCTGATGTACTTTCGATCTGGTGTTGACAGAAGGACAACGAAATGGCTTCAGATCGTTCGTATTGGGTTGTTTCGCCGAATGTCAGGAATACCGATAGTACCGTACCGGACTGGCGTGAAGCCTCTCTGCTGGCAAATGCCGCGTTCATGGGCTTCGCGCCACAGCAACATCGCTCCGACAGGAAGAAGCAAGGACCCAAATTTGCTGGAACTATCGGCGGGGGTATCCAACCTGGGGATGTCGTCCTTATCGCGCGAAGGTTTCGGAAGGCGCCGCAAGTGGTGGGCTTTGGCGTCGTCAAAGGTTCCTTCGTCAAGCAAATCAGGCGGATCAAAACTCCACAGACGTTCGGATCCGCTCGGCACCTATCACCCTTCATCGCCTTGACCAGCTCGCCTCCTAATATTCCGTTGTTAGACTGCCTAAGGCACACGACGGCGTTGGCGAAACTGCATCCGGAACGTGAGCCGGCACACGCCGCACTGCGCGACTGGATGGACAAAAAGCTTTCAGGGAAGAAACGTGGAGGAAAGCACGCAGCTGTTGCCCCTTCTCATCGTACGATTAAGCTGGGAAAGCTTTCGCATTCTCACGAACTCGAATATCAGACCCGTACCTCGGCAGCGATACTTACCGCCCAAAAGAAAGAAGCCGAGTTAGTTGAGAAATACGAGAAATGGCTAAACGATCAGGACCGAACGCTACACGTTCGACAGTACGGCAAACTGAGATGCGATGCATTCGAATTAGCTCGCAAGAATCTGATTGAAGCGAAGAGCTCATCTGATCGCGAATACATTAGGATGGCGGTAGGACAACTTCTCGACTACGGATTTCAGGGTCGACAAATATTCGGGAACCCCAACATGGCGATTCTCGTCCCGGAGAAGCCGTCCGGCGATTTGTTTCCTTGGTTGAGCGCTCTGAAGATTTCCGTTGTCTGGCGGAAGGGGAAGGTCTTCCTCGACAATGCGAACGCTCAGTTTACTTGATTGTTTGCCTGTTCTTGATTTGGCAAGGGACGCTGCGATGCCGAACGGCTCCTAGGTTGTGTAGCCGATCGACACAGTCATCTTAACTCGGCGGGCTTGCCAGACATTCCCTCTTACTTGAATCGGAACGACGATACCCAACTCTCAGTGTCGCAGGCGTTGTCTAAGGTGGTCGGGCGTTGCGCATTTGAATCGTCTCTTTAGATGGAAATCGGCCCAAGGTCGGTTTGGGTATGGAGAATGCATCTTTCCTTGGGAAGGCAAACAAAACCGCTGTCGCTGTACTCGACCATCCGTAAATACCCGATTTAGCGACTCGCGCCAGCGAACGGAACCTAATCATTGATGAAATCTGTCCCACGGAAAGGCGTTTAAAAAAATTCCAACCGAGACACTCGGCAGAGCAAAATTCCGGAGAGCAAAATGAACATTACTGTGAATGCAGAAGAACATTGTCCGTGGTGCGGCAACAGGATTTCACATGAGAAGTTTCTTGAAGTGAACAGGAAGATCCGCGCGGCTGAAGCCAAGAAGATGGACGCTGAGCGCGAGCGGTTGGAGCAACGGTTCAACGAACGACTGCAAGAGCAGGCTGCGATCATTGAGCAGACTGCGGTTAAAGAAGCGACCAAAGAGATCAGAAAAATCACTGCGGAGAGTGAAAAGCAACGCGCAAAACTTAAGCTTTTGGAAAAACGATCCTCGGCCGAGCGAACTATGCTCGTCGAGCGGGCCAAAGTTAAACAGCAATTGGAACTATCCAAACAAGAGCGAAAGCTTCGCGTCGAAAACGAAAAAGCCGTTCGGCAACAGCAAGCAGAACGACGCAGAGCAGAGCTCAAGCTTGAACAGAAACTCAAGGCGGTGGAAAGGCAACTCCAGCATCGAACAGCTGAAGAACTCGGCGAGAATCCCGAAATGGACCTGCTTGAAAACTTACGTCAGGCTTTCCCGGCTGATGACATACAACCGGTGAAGAAAGGTACCAAGGGTTCTGACGTTATTTTTAATGTTTTAGTAAAAGGCGAAACGTGCGGAAAGATAATCATCGAATCTAAGAATACCCAGGCTTGGCAGAGGGCATTTGTTACCAAAATTCGAAAAGATCTATCAGACCAAAATGCAGCCCATGCCGTTATCTCGACGAATGCATTCCCACGGGGCAAGAAAGAGCTTTGCATAGAGAGCGGAGTGATCGTTGCTAGCCCACATCGGGTGCTCGAGATCGTCGAGCTTCTGCGCATCTTTATGGTCAAGATTCACAAATTAGGAGCTGGACTTTCAGCTCGTGAGGCGAAGACGACCAAACTTTACAAATACATAATCTCGCAGGACTATGCACAGCGGTTCGGTGAAGCAAAACGACTTACCGAGGAGATTGTCGGGATCGAAACACAGGAGAAAAGCGCTCACGAAAGAGTCTGGCAAAAGCGCGATGGCGTGGTACGACAACTACGCAGAGCCCTAACGGAAGTAGAAACTGAGATCAGCTCGATCGTTGAAAGTGTCCGCTGATCGGATTGGAACAATTGACCAAACAGGGATCGCTCTATGAAGTAACATCGGCGCACATTAGCGTGCTTAGCTCAGGTAATGAATTCAGAGGCCGCGGTCTTGAGAAATCACCGAGAATCTAATGCGAGTCAATGGTACAACGATCGAGATATCAGCATCGGATCTGTCACATTTCCTTAGCTGTCGCCATAGGATCGGCCTTGACCTAGCAGTCGCTCAAGGCCTGCGAGCGGCTCCCTCTTGGGTCGATCCGATGGTTGCGGTGCTCCAAGAGCGCGGCCGCGAGCACGAAAGGAATTACGCTGACACTCTTCGAGAAAAAGGTCTCAAGGTAATCGATCTCACGGACAATCTGGGCGACGATGCCGTTGCCGCATCGATCGACGCGATGCGCTGCGGGACGCAAGTTATCTTACAGCCTGCGCTCCGGAACGGCCGGTGGTTTGGCAGGCCGGATATTCTTCGGCGCGTCGAAACCCCGAGTAATTTCGGTCTGTGGTCTTATGAAGTCTGGGATACAAAACTCGCAAAAGAGACGCGAGGCGGAACAGTTCTCCAGCTCGGTCTGTACTCCGAATTACTTGGTGCACTGCAAGGTACACTGCCCGAGTATTTCTCCGTCGTTACTCCTGATCGCGACGAGCCCATTCACCGATACCGAACGGAAGGTTTTTCAGCGTATTTCAGGCTCCTTCGAAATAAGCTGGATTCGAGTGCTAACCTAGCACCCAAAGCGATCACCGATGCAAATTACCCAGAGCGCGTGGAACACTGCGACGTTTGTCGATGGTGGAAGATTTGCGACAAACGCCGCCACGATGACGACCATTTGTCGCTGGTTGGCGGGATTTCGCATTTGCAAATCCGCGAGTTCCAACGTGCGGGCATCACTACTCTCGCCGAGCTTGGCTTATTGCCTGTTACGCTTCCATTCAGACCTCGACGGGGCTCTTTGGAAACATACGCGCGCGCGCGTGAGCAGGCACGTATTCAACTTGAAGGCAGGCGCCGCGGGGTTCCCTATCATGAGCTGTTGCCGATAGAACACGGCCAAGGTTTAACCTGCCTGCCCCTGCCATCCTCCGGAGACATCTTTCTCGACCTCGAGGGCGACCCATTCGCCTGTGACGGCGGGCGCGAATTTCTCTTTGGGTCGGTTTCGCTCTCCGCGAGAGGTACCGCGAGGTATCGTTCGTTTTGGGCATTCGACCAGACAGAGGAACGTTACGCCTTTGAGTCTGTTATGGATTTGATTCTAAGATCGTGGAAAGCGCATCCCACTATGCATGTCTACCACTACGCTCCTTATGAACCGTCCGCTTTAAAGCGACTCATGGGACGTCACGCGATACGTGAGGCAGATGTCGACCGCATGTTGCGGGCTGGTCGGTTCGTCGATCTTTATTCAGTCGTCAAGCATTCTCTCCGCGCCAGCGTGGAACGATATTCCATCAAAGACCTCGAGCCTTTTTTCGGCTTCACTCGTTCCGTTGAGCTAGCAACGGCGAGAACTCATCTCCGGGTTGTCGAGCGAGCATTGGAGCTTCATACTGCCGACGCGATTGCTTCGGTCGATCGCCAGGTGGTCGAGGACTATAACCGAGATGATTGCTTATCAGCACTGCATCTTCGAGAGTGGCTGGAGCATTTGCGCAAATCTGTCGAAGCCAGCGGTACTGTGGTGCCCAGGCCAGAATATGAAGATGAGCAGCCATCTGCCGAGCTAAATGGGCGTGAACAGCGCGTTCGGGAGCTTGCGGCTCAACTGACACTAGACGTACCCTCAGACATAGACGAGCGCAGTGAACAGCAGCAAGCGCGCTGGCTGCTGGCCAATCTTCTTGAGTGGCACCGTCGCGAAGACAAGGTTGCTTGGTGGGAATTCTTTCGCCTTTGTGATCTCACCGAAGAAGAACTTCTCGACGAACGGGCGGCGATCTCAAAGTTGGTCTACATTGGCCGTCTTGAGGAAGAGAAGGGAAAGACTCCAATCGACAGGTACTCGTTTCCACTACAGGATACCGATATAGGTGAGGATAGTGAGCTGTACATAACTCCTGAGCGTGCAAAGTTCGGTAGGGTCGCTGCCATCGACATGGCACATCGGACACTCGATGTAAAAAAACGCAGAGATCAAACGAACGCGCACCCTGGAGCAGTTTTCACTCACTCTATTGTGCCTTCGCAAGTACTGGCAACGTCACTTACCCGGATCGCCGAGGATGTTTGTAAGCGGGGGATTGACGCTGAGGGGCAGTATCGTGCTGCGCGCGATCTGCTTCTAGGCAAACCGCCTCGTCTGTTTTCCGGTGCATTTGCAATAGATGAGGGAAGAAATCCCGTCGAGTTCGCAGTGCGCTTAGGTCCAACACTAAACCAGACGATTCTTGCGATTCAGGGGCCTCCCGGGTCTGGCAAAACACATGTTGGCGCGCAGATGATTTGTGAGCTCGTTCGAAAAGGCCTGAGCGTTGGTGTAACCGCTGTCAGCCATAAAGTGATACGCAATCTGCTAAACAAAACAAGGGAAGCTGCAAAAACAAAGAAACAGCGGATAAGATGCGCAGAGAAGGTGAACGACAAGGATGAGGAGCCGACCACAATCGAGGAAACAACTGAAAACGGCGAAATCCTCGAATGGCTTCGCGGTAAAGCAATTGATGTAGCGGGAGGTACTGCTTGGCTATGGGCGCGCAAGGAAGCCGAAGGAGCATTGGATGTCTTGTTCATAGATGAGGCGGGACAAATGTCGCTCGCCAACGTACTCGCAGTTTCCTCGGCGGCAAAGAGTATCGTACTGTTGGGAGACCCGCAGCAGCTAGAACAGCCGCAGCGGGGTAGCCATCCAGAGGGGACCGATGTCTCGGCCTTGGATCACATTATCGGCTGTCACAAAACTATTCCCCGGGAACGCGGCATATTTCTCGGCGAAACCTGGAGAATGGCCCCGAGCATTTGCGAATTCACGTCAGAGGTCTTTTACGATCAGCGACTTAAATCGCGAAAGGGTCTGGAGCGACAGAAGCTTGTAGGCACGCCTCCCTTTGAAGGCGCAGGACTCTGGCTGATTTCCGCCGACCACGAAGGTAACCAGAATTCTTCACCGGAGGAAGTAAAAATAGTAAGTCGTGTCGTTTCGGCGCTTCTGAAGCCCGGCGCTCACTGGATCAATCGAAAAGGCGTTGCGCAGCCATTGCGTCCAGCCGACATTCTGATCGTTTCGCCATACAACGCTCAGGTAACGTTGCTCGGTGAAAAGCTTAGCAGACTCGGTATCTCAGTGGGTACCGTAGACAAATTCCAAGGACAGGAAGCGCCGGTAGTCATATACTCGATGGCGACCTCCAAACCGGAAGACGCGCCGCGGGGAATGGAGTTCTTGTATAGCCTTAATCGCCTTAATGTTGCGACCTCTCGCGCGCGATGTGTTTGCATACTCGTTGGCAGTTATCGTCTTTTTGAACCGGAGTGCAAGTCACCGCGGCAAATGCATCTTGCGAACGCACTATGCCGCTATGCGGAATTGGCCTCGGTGGTAAAAACGCCTTAAATCGAGGTTTGTTTGGGCGACTGTCTAAGCCATGGTCTGACCACCGAGAACGCTTGACTGCTGAAATGCTCAACCGGTGAAAACGGTTTTTCAACGTCAGTTGGTATGCTTACCTACCTGTGCCTTTCGAAGGCGTTGGAACGGGAATCTCAGGAGACCGGAAAGCAACTTGCTGCGAAGTGACTCTCCAAACGAAGGCGGATCAACCAGCGAATGTTGGGAAATCATTGCAGCGTGCGGAGTAACCGCATTTCGTAATGCAGGCTGCGTCCGAGATTTCCCCTGCATTTGAGCATCGCGAGAGCGATGATCCGAAACGTCCGACATTGAATGAAAGCCGCGGATCGGTATAGCCTTCTCGCGCATGGCTAAGAAGACCACATCTTCCACCGACCTTCGATGTCCGAACTGCGGCACCAAGGTCATTCCGTCGCCGAAAGAGATGAAGCAATGGCGCATCACCGCTGGACTGAGCCAACGTGAGCTGGGTGCTCGACTTGGAATCAGCGCTTCCTACATTGCTTATTTGGAGACGGGCCAGCGCACTCCCAGCCCGTCGCTGATTCAGCGTTACTGGAAATTTGCGCAACGAATCAAAAAGCCGAAGGCATGAAGCACCGCCATGGCTGCCTCGCTAGCCGGGGCCTCAGGTGAAGCTTGTCGAGATTCTCGCGTGCGGTTATTGGGCGGTGGTCCGGCCTACTTCATCTGCGGTGTTTACCGGCTTATCGCCAGTTGTACGTCCTTGACGGCAAGACCCAGTCATAGTAGCGAAGTACATCGCGCGATCGCTCGTATCGCTCGAGCGAGGTCGTTCCATGGTAGCTATCGCCGTGTGTGTTAAGTCATACCTCGCAGGGAAATTGCCAGTATGCGCACATTTTCATCTAAGGTTAAGATTACGGCCGGTATGCTGGGCTTGCTTTTGCCATTTCACAATGCAGCATGTTCTCAACCTCGAAGGTACCCGTTGATTGTGATGTAGTGAAGAATCAGCAGCAGGCCGGTTTGACTGACGCGGCGATAGCAACGAACCTGGGCACCTCGGTAGACCAGGTCGCGGCTTGTCATGGCCCCAAGAAGGCGGACCCGCTCGTCTATTAGACAGCGGTAGCGCGGCGCGGTTCCTCCGCATCGACGAGAGCCGCGAGCTTTTGCGAAGTCGTCGAAACGATTTCCGGTCTCGCGCACCTCCTTCAGCAATTGGTGTAGCACTCACCGGAGTAGGTTTCGGTGTTGACGCCAGATCCACATGCGACCCAGACTATCGCCCGCCCATGTAGACCACCAACGAATTCGCGGGAGTCTCAGGAAAAAGAAAAGCAACTTGCTGCGAAGTGACTCTTGAATCATGGCCCCTCTTCAGATCTTCTTCCTGACGATGGAACTCGGGTTTCTCGGGTTTTTTACACGGGCAGGTCTTCGTCTTGACGTTGTTGTCCTCAGTGTGGTTTTTAAAGATCGCGGTCTCTAGTCTCATTTCCGATTGGGAATAATCTCACGAATAGGTGACATTCCAAGGATGAATGAATCGGCCGACAAAGTCATTGATTTGATTTCTGGACGGTGGCGCAGTCAGATCCTATACGCTGGCGTGGAGCTCGGCGTCTTCGATCACGTCGCTACGAATTCTTCGAAACGAGCCGATGCTGTGGCGGCAGAAATTGGCGCTGATGAGAAGCTTCTTTATCGGTTGATGCGGGCACTCGCATCTCTTGGCCTACTGGTCGAGGACGAGGCCCACGGGTTTGCGGCCAGCGAGGCGGGGGATCTGCTTCGGTCCAACCATCCCCAATCGCTGCGACACCGGGTACTTATCGCCGAGGGGCCGGAGCACTATGCGATTTGGAAACATCTGCCGGACATCATCAGAGATGGCAAGCAGGATGGCTTCCTTCGAGAGTATGGCGCTCGCGCCTTCGAATATGCGCGGACGAACTCGCGCTATAGGCGCACCTTTGATAAGGGAATGACCGGCCATTCCACCACCCAGACCAACTTGGCACTCGAAGCGCTACGCGAATATGACTTCTCCGGTATTCAGACCATTTGCGATGTCGGCGGAGGCCACGGTCATCTGATCTGCGCGTTTCTCAAAGCACATCCGCATCTCTCCGGGCTGGTTTTGGATTTGCCGGAAGTCTTCGAGGACCCAAGTCAGCTGTGGGCGAACACGTTGGGGTTGGAAGACCGTTGTAGGTACGTGGCTGGCGATATGTTCAAGCAAGTTCCTCCAGCCGACGCCTACACCCTCAAAATGATCCTCCACGACTGGAACGACCAGGAGTGCATCAAGATTCTGTCCAACTTACGCATGGCCGCGGCCCCGGAAGCAAGGGTATTTGTGATGGAACAAGTCGTGCCGGGTCCGCACGAGCCGCACGTTGCAAAGCTGTTTGACATCCACATGATGTGCTGGGGTACAGGCCAAGAGAGAACCGAGAATGAATACGCTCGGCTGCTTGAGGCCGCAGGGTGGAAGTACTACCGGACCTGGTATCCGAAAGATTGGACGCTCGGAGTAGTCGAGGGTCGCTTTTCAACGTAGCAGTGTGATGAGCGAAAGGAGGACTTTCCTTCTCGCCGTCCTGCCTTGGTGCTTCTTTCCCTTGGCGCCTTGTTAAGAACCTGAGTCGCAGCGCTACGGTCCTCATCCATTCGAAAACACTTGAGTGCTGAAACGAGCATGGGTCTAGCTCTGGAGTTCGACAGTGGATTGGTATGCTTACCTACCTTTGCTTTTCGAGCGGCTCAGAACCGGACTCTCAATTGAACAGGAATTTAGACGAGGCGAGCGCCCAACCAATGTGTTTATTCAGATTCTCATTCTGGCGCTGGGAATTCGCGTTTCTCGGGTTTTTGAAAGGCGACAACTGTGATCTTGAGGTAACAGGAAGTAGGCGATGCGCTAGCGTCGTTTACTTCGGGTTGCGTCAATGAAAGACGTGATTGCTGAAATGCACACGGGCTCCCTCGGGACTTTGAGCTCATTTTGGTGTTTTTGCGGAGAAGTCCTGTCAGGCGCGGGTTTCGATGCGCTGGGGCGGTGCAGAGGTGGGCGCTGGAGGCCGTCTGATCAAACACGCCCGCTACGATTGGTTGCTGCGGGCTGATAATAATTTGACGCGCCGGCTCTTTGGATGCCTGCCGGTAGAGGATTGTGATGACGCTTCTGGTACCAGCGGGATAGCCGAGGCGATGGCGGCTTCCAGATCGAGTGCGGACAGACCGGGTGATGGAAGGGTGTCTTTGAAAATCGGCCGCAAAGGGGCCGGACCACTGCTTTGGCTCGCCAAAGCGGCGGACCTGATTCCCGGTGGAGCTTTAGGTCCTCCGTACAGAAGAAACGCCCCTCAACGCGTGCGCCCTGAGCGGACTTGTGATAGCGTTCGCGAAAACGCAGCGGTCGAAACGGAAATTCCCGCTCGGAGCGGAAAAATCCTGGCACGTGACCCTTAAACTTTGAGATGGCCGACCATCTGAGGAACCTAATGCTTTTTTCCAGAGAAAGCCGAATTTGGAGAGCGAGGTTGGCGAAGTCGTTGGCGCTGATAGCGGTGCTTCTGCCTAGCATGGTATTGGGTGGCAACAGCAGTACAAGGGTCGGAGGTCTCCCCCCGATGCCGATGAGGGACACGCTAATCGCTCTATCGGCGCAGGACGCGACAATTGTTCCCCATCTCAACTACTACGGAGGCAGGATCCTCGCGAACGTGAAGGTGGTGTCGGTCTTCTGGGGGAGCAACGTCTCTTCAGACGTCAAATCCGGAATAGGCGACTTCTATGCGGCAATGACGGGAAGCGCCTTCTTCGATTGGCTGTCGGAGTACAGTACCACCGGCATTATCCCCGTGGGCGGCGGCCAAGGGTCGAACCAGACACTCGGACATGGCACGTTCGCTGGCAGTTACACGATCACGCCGTCCAACAGCGCGGTCGCGATCAGCGACGCCGACATCCAGGCTGAGCTTGTAAGTCAAGTCAAGGCGGGCCATCTACCCGCGCCCGATTCCAACACCTACTACGCCGTATTCTTCCCTGCCGGCATAACCATTACTGAGAACGGAAGTACCTCCTGCCAGCAATTTTGCGCCTACCATAGTACTATCGATAAAAGTGTGATTGGCTCAGTGTTCGATATCTACTACGGCGTGCATCCCGATTTGGCTCCCCCGTCAGCCTGCTCTCTCGGCTGCGGTACTGCCACAACTACTTTCGATAACGTCACCTCGGTTGCCTCGCACGAGTTGTTCGGGGCTGTCACTGACCCTGAAGTCGGTCTTAGTACGAGCTTAGGGCCCCCGTTCGGCTGGTACGACCCCCAAGGCTCAGACGGCGAGATCGGTGACATCTGCAACGGTCAGCAGGCTAGCTTCATCAGCAGCAGCGGCACCACCTATACGGCGCAAAAGGAATGGTCGAACGCTTCCGGGGCCTGCATCGCAACAGATGCCGATGCTTTTTCAATGGGGATCACGCCAGGTGCAGCTACTCTTGTGCAGGGCAGCACGGCTACCTACATGGTAGCGACCTCAACTCTGCGCGGAGTGACCAACGACATTGCGCTCGACGTGAGCGGGTTGCCTTCCGGCGTGACTGGCGCCTTCCAGCCGACGTCCGTGACTGAAGGCGGATCGTCCACGCTAACTCTGACTGCGTCACCAAGCGCACCTTTGGGCTCTGCCACGTTCACGGTAACTGGCGCCTGTGTCGCAAAGGCGTGCACGAGCGGAGTAACCGCGAGTGTGACTGTTCAGCCTCCCCCAAACGACTTCGCCCTCTCGGTGTCGCCGTCGGTGGAAAAGGTATCAAAGAAAGGAAAGGCTCTGTATCTGGTCTCGACCGTGATTACTGCCGGGTCAGCGCAGACCGTGAATCTCTCCATTCACGGATTGCCATCGGGCGCAACCGAGGCGTTCTTCCCGGCCAGCATCAACACGGGACGGATATCGATCCTGTACGTGACCTTGGGAAAGAAGACGCCCCCGGGCGATTACGCCTTCAGCGTGACCGCGACTGGCACCCTGGGGATTACAGCGACGCACACAACCATCGCACAATTGGTGGTCCCTTAGCTTTCGGAGCGAAACATGAAGCGGCTCATCCGCATCGCTATTGGGGTCGGATTTATCTGAATGCAAAAATTCCGTTGGCCTTGTCCCTGACGCGATCTTCAACCTGGATACGCTCGGGCGGAACAACACCTCTAACACCCCGATGTCGGACCTGTTGCACGCCGGAATCCCTTAGAACTCGCTTTCTTCGAAGGTTTCGACTTGCCGGAATTGTTAATGGCGACCGCCTTGGCGAATGAGAACAGTGAAGGCGGACTCGTCAACCCGGCGGATTGCCGGCTGATCGAGGCTTTCGGGGGGGGAACAATGCCACCGTAACGGGAGAATCGTTGTCTAAACTTCGGAATGCCAGACCATCAAAAAAAAGTGATCCAGGGGCCACGAATAGCGCCGCGGCTCGAGGCGCTGAAAAGTGGTTCACCCTTTCGAGGCCTTCCTTCTTTCTGCCCAACGCTTCTTCATCATCTCTGACAGGCGTTTTCTTCCAGCAGGGGTCATACCACCGCTGCGCTTGTCGGAAGCCGGCTTAGCTACCGCAGATACCTTCTTCACAATGGCTGATGATTTTGCCCTGCGCGCCGCCCAGTACTCTTTCATCGCCGCAGCCTGTCGCTTTCTCCCGGCAGGGGTCATACCACCACCGCGCTTCGGTTCGGTACTTTTGCTAGCGGGCGATTTGCTCGGTCCAGTCAAGCCGGATCCATCAAGCAGAGCGTTGATGGCTATGCTGAGTCGGTCCTGTTCAGCTTTCAGCACTGCGATGATCTTGTCGAGGTCCAAAAATGGTCTCCTATAGTGATTCAGAATGGTTAGTAGATAGCAGAAAATGAGATCGCGTTCACTAGCCCCAGGAAAAGTTTGCGGTCCCACTTCCAAAACACGTAATTGCTGAAATACACACCCGGTGAGAACTGGTTTTTCAAAGCCAGTTGGTATCTTTCCTTGGCTTCTTCTTTAAAACCGGCGAGAACCTGAATCTCACTTGAATTACGATGACTTGTTCATAGCCATTTCTTCTCGTGATTGAGCGATATCACGGAGGATCGGAGGAGCCTGTGCGAGACCTGATGAACTCGGGTTCCTCGGGTTTTCTGATGGAGACAGACTGTAATCTTGAGTCACGGTGAAGTGGAGGACGGCGTCAAGCCGGGAGGTCAGCTCGGCCTGACCCACGGAAACACACCTGATTGCTGAAATGCTCAGCCGGCGAGAATCGGTTTGTTGAAAGTCAGTTGGTATGCTTGCCTATCTTCACCCTTCGAAGCCGTTAGAACGGGATCTCACTCAACCTGAGACAAACCTGAGACGAATTGGTCCCCAATCAGAAGTTCCAGATCTCCTTTCTGACGCTGGAACCTCGGGTTCTTTGGGTTTTTGACCGGAAGCGGCCTATCGAATCAGCGTTCTCCGGTTTCAGATATTGCAGATATTCCCAATTGCTGAAGTGACTCAAGTGGCGAAAGAGAATTCTTGCGATGGTGTCGCCATACTTTACCTGGATCGACGAGTGAACCTGTCAGATTAGGGCTCTTTGAAATCGTCTGAATAATCGGCGTCAGCCATGACTACTTTTGAATAGGCGGCGCAGTTTCCGGTTTACCTCTGAAACCGAGAAGGCCTCGGGATTGAAGCCATCGCCTCCCCACATCAGCATCGCTTCATGGTCTTCGTGTTCCGGGTCACCAATCGCCCTGAGGAACTCCGCGTATCCGTCGGTGCCACCAACGTTTTCGGGCGGACAGCGTCGTTCCCCCGACTGGCACACGGGGTATCGAACCTTAGGCCCAGGGGGCATAATTGCCTCGCGTTTCTCCAAAAAGGATGGAGAAAGACATCCTTTCAATCATGTTTACCCAAAAGTTAGGTATTGCTATCGCCAAAAGAATACCCAGATATCCTATCTATTGCCGCCCGTATGTCGTTTAGCGCTCTCCTGAGCATCGCCAGAGAATCCTCGCTCTCGGTGCGCATCTGTTGTGCTGACGCAACGGCTTCTCTGCTAAGATACACGAACTCTTGAAGACTCAAGACTCGACTGAGAAGCGTATCTTCGTCCATCTTTCCTAGTTCACGCGCGGCTTCCAAAATCGAGGCCACCATCGTTCGGTCGATCCGCTGTTGAAGGCCCTTAAGGACGTTATCATAGCTGAGCGCTTTCTCGAGCGCCTTCCCCAGAACCGGACCATTCTGCTCCCAAGCGATCTCGGCCCCTTTTAAAGCATTGACCGCAGATTCCGAGCCACGTTCCAACACCTTAACAACACTTGCAACACGACGGTCCTGTTCCTTCGCACTTTTCTCAATGGAATCCTTATAGACATCGGCAGCGGATCTGATTCGCTTCGCAGCGCTTACCAGCGAATCAAATTCCGCCACGACTGATTTCAATTTTAGGCTCGACTCTTCGAGATGAGTCTTAATCCCTTCTACGTTCTTCGCGGTAGTGTTCATTTGTGCTACTAGCTTAAATATAGTTTCAGCCGAAGGCGAAACCAAGTTGTCGATTTTGGGCGGCAAAGAGTCGCTTAAAGCAGTACCGAGTTGCTGTAGGGCATCTCGGGGGGAAAGGCGGCTGATGCCAACGACCATCAACCCAAATAATTGTCCAACGAGAAAGACCGAAATCACAAGAACGAATTCGCCCGACGACCATTCCCCGTATGACCACATGCCTACGGCCATTCCCAATAGAAATAAAACCAACAGCGCGATAGCCAGATGAGGACGTTCAATTTGCCGACCAATGACGTTTGATAGCCAATCGATCAAGTTCTCGATCAAATCGTGCATTGTAAATAGCTCAGTTCAGCCGATTTCTGTTTACTATTGGTAAAGTATAGTAACCAACGGAACTTCCGTAGGTCTCTTTGAGTCTTTCAGAGAGAAGCATTCTCTGAGAATTCGAAAGAACTCGTCGAGGTTAAGCGTTTTCGAGGTTGCCTCGACACTGTCGTCGGTACCTGTAGACCAAGGCTCCCAAAAGTCACCGTCGGCCTGCTGGTACCACCGCGTAAGGAGATGAATTGACTTTCCATGGCGATCGGAGGCTAAAGGATTCGAGTAACGCAAACATATTTCTAGCCGTGGCCTTGTCGGCCTCTTCGACGTTACTTTGGTCTCCGTTGTCCCGGACGAAGCGGTCGTACGGTCTGAAATATCTACACCTGGTTCAATTGACGCAATGGACGCCCTATATGTGAAAAGACTCAACAATCCATTCGGTTGGCCCCCGAACGCCGGTTTAAAGGGGACACTGAACCCCAACGCAGGGACCGCTTCGCGAGGATGGAATATCGAGCTGGGCTGTACATGTGCCGATATCCGAGGGGGTGAGTCGCTGGTGGAACCTAGACTATTGCCTAGGAGATCTACCGAAGGACAGAACGAAGGATCCGTGGGGGAAACGTCACGACTTAAAAGTGGTTCGGCAATTGACGGCCCAACCCAATCTCCCGGGGCGATCTCTGCAGCGAAATATTCGAGCCCCTCGGTGCGCGCGAACTCAATCAATGACCCCACAAATTGTCGTCCCTGCTCCTGCGATGGCGAACCAACCCAAGCATAGAAGGGCCGTCGCGGAAAACTATGCTCTTTTATTACCGAGCCAGTTCTCAGATGAATACCACCTTGCTCAACGTAGTAGGGACCATAGAAGGGAAATCTCATCCCCACTATCCAAAACCCGTGACGGGCGGCAACATAGTCGCGAACGCTCAAGGCTGCGCAAGTTACATCGCTTCCCTTGCCGCAATCGCGCGCCGACCTCGCGCCAGTTTGAGCTTCCCGAGTCTTCGAAAGCGATACAACACCATCAGTCAGCAGCAGCATCAATGAGTTCTGTGGACTGACCGTCGCCTGAGCTATCGCCCCGGCAATATTGGTTTCGCCGCCAATGTACATTGAAGCGTTCTTGAATTCTTCGAAACTACCGACAGGCCGCGAAGGCGACACCTCTCCAGCCAGAGGGGCCGCCTGAAAAGTTACGACTCCACTCGCGACGAGCAACGGTTTCAATCGATCTAGAAACTTTGAGTGCACTGAAGACTCTGCGTTGTCGCGACTCACAAACCCCCGCATGCTGCCGGAGATATCGACATATACCGTTGCGTTGGTAGCGTCACCGATTAGCTGGTTCGGTACGAAAACAGGACTGTCCAACGGCTCACCGGCTAACACCTGAGTCGAAAGAACGCATAGTGCCATCATCAGCACCAGGGCAAGAAGATTCGAAGAACCTGTTGGACGGTTTGGACTCGAACTCTTCAAGCGGCCCTTTTGTTTCAAAATCCAGGCCCGATTGTCACTCTCGAAAGCAGCCTTCGAAGTAACCTGAGGCAATATAACGATATCTTTTGCGCGAAGTCGGGACGAGGTATCGTATTCCTTGATATCGAATTCGAACCAGCGTTCCAATTCCGAACTCACTCCCAATGGTGTGTCGAGCGCCGGTACCGCAATACCTTCCCCAGTAGAAATATGTAAAACGCTCAAAAACCAGCGGCTACTTCTTTCCTTAACTACGCTCAGTTTTATTCGCGGAAATTCAGAAGCTAACCAACTGCGGAGCCCGTCAGTCTCTGCCAGTTGGCTCGTATTACCTTCTTCATCCAATCGCGCCATCAATCTTGAGCAACATTTCTCCAGAAGCGATCGCTCTTCCTCAATACCCGAGCGCGCCTCATTTTCATCTTTCTCTATTAGTGATACTACTGGTGCGGATTCAACCAAGTTCCTAGCACGAACCATGTCTGTGCCGGCGGCAATCGTTCTGACTCTCCTCTCGCTCGCAAGCTTCTCTTCGGCCTCACGCAGTTTCGTCACCGGAACGACCTCCGCCCTCATCGCACGCATGTCCGCAACGCAAGTTTCTATCTGTCGCTGTAATTCTCCAACTCCGTCTCTAAGCGACTTCCAGACAAACAGGAATTCGTATAGCGCTTTCGTCCCCTCCACAATCTCATGTTTATTAGTCAACACTTGAGCCCGCACCTCTTCGGATTGCGCTACCAAGTCAACGATACGATCAGATAAAAGGTCAAGGTGTTTGGACGGAGTCGAGCATAGGTCCGACGTCGGGCTCGCAGGCTTCCTTAACCTGTGGCGCTGCCTTTTAACCGCAAATAGATACCCTAGCACGCCGCCACAAAGTGCGATTCCTAGATCGAGGGAGCATTGCCAGTATATTGATGGAATCATAGGAAGATCATGTAAGAATACTTAGGCTGAGATCTCTCCCATTGCCCAGACATTTCTCCAGACATCTTCGAGAAAAATCGAAAGTAGGCTAGCCTTCAGCGTAGAATCGGACTCCACTGGCCATCTCAGCAGCAGCGCGTTTTCTGCGAGGGCGGCGACCTTATCTCTTAGGTTAGGATAAAATTCAAGAATTCGCCCTCTCTGAGCCTCGGCTACATGCAAAAGCAGCTCGTCGACGACGCGCTCGTATGCGCTGCGTATCTCACGGCTGGTAAGATCCGCGAGACGTTTTGAACAATCGGACGACCGATCTCTCGGTGGCACTTCGCTCAATCTTTGTGACTTGTTCAACAATAGATCGTTACGGCTTGCAACATCGACGCCGACGAACGTAGGTATAACGACCTGGTTCGTGAATCTGTTTTGAAGGCCGGGTTTACGCGAGTCGATGTCCCGGGCGACCATCAACGCAGCTCCTTCTACCACTGCAGTCTTGGAGTTCGTGCGATAATTCACATGAAGTAAGCTCATCTGATTATCACGGGAGGCTTTATCTCCCTCGACCGCATCGATCTCGCAGTACATTGAGGCCAGTAAGCGTTGCATCACACGATTGATAGTCTCGGAAGGATTTATCATGGAGGGGATAAGCCCCCAGCCCTGACCGAGTAAATAAACATTTAACTCTGGCTTAGCGCGCTCTTCACCGAAAATATCACTCACACTGGCTTCTAGCAGGCGACGTACATAGAGCAGTATCCCGGCGAACAATGCCTGCGCTCGGTAAGAAAGCTGAGAACGGCATCTATTCTCGAAGACACCTATTACTTCTTTTGCCGAAGAAGTGCAGCGTCTTCGAATGATGGAAGCTATATCCAACCGTCCGTCAGATTGGATCTCGCTTTCGAGATATTCTGCGTAGTTTTTCAACTTCTCTGACCAACTCCGCCCTTCAGTCTGACCGAAGATTTCCTTTACGATTGGTTCGCACGCAGTAAGGCTCGCCCGCAAAAAGTCTCGTCCACCGTAGTTCAATGAGTCGAAAGCTATCAAATCCTTGGCCTGTTTGCGATTTCCAAGCGGAGTGTCGCCCATGAACATTGCTATGTCCAGGGTACCTCCACCCAAATCCAATGTTAGTGATAGCTGATGCGCGGTCTTTAGAAAGCCGTTAGCTCCCGCCTCAGACTCGCTTAGCAGTACAATAGGACTGCTGGTGTCGGTTCCAGCTCGCCTTATCAAAGTAAGGCCGGTATATTGTTCTAGCAGTGCGCAGACCCCAAACAGTTCCTTGCCGTAGTCTTCCCGTCGACCCTCATCGAAAGCTAGAGGATAGGTGGCCCTCAGGGAGAAACTTGTCGCGCCTGTTTCTCTGATCCCCCATAGTGCGGGAAGTAACAGAAGCGACAGTAACGTTTCGAGTTTATCGCGATTAGCTGCCCAATTCTCCCACTTTAGGTTTGGGTAGAGTCGTCCTTGCGTTTGCTCTTTCTCCAACAGAAGCACGCTCAGCTTGCGGGGAGGTATACAAGGGTTCGCCTCGGGATCTCCAGGAACGGCGAGCAGCGAAGGAACAAAGTTCGCCGGCGAGCCAGCGCTTGCTCCCATTTGAGTATCCGCATAGTACCACGGCAAGATAACCGCGATGGCTTCACAAAGATTCCGATAGTGTACCCGCGAGAAGGTCAGTAGACACCCGCTTGAGATCAACTCCTGTTGCAAGACTCCGGCTTTGAAGAAGTTCAACGGTTGATCTGTTTTCCACAAGACGGCGGAGTTACTTGTGCCCAAATCGAGTACCACGAGCCCCGGTTCGGCCCCGGGTTCGCGGGTCACTTCCGGACGGAGCGCTTCCATAAGACCGAGGCTGTCAAATCGACCGGCAACTAGTCCGCCGAGTTCAATGTATTTGGCTCGGCCGGGCACTCTATATAATCTGTCTACGGAACGGGCTTCCGAAGATACAAGGCGAGAATCTTGATCCTCATACCAGATCCTATACCGCGCCTCAGCTCCCCTCGAGGTGGATGCGGCAACGTAGTCGACCGCCCATCCTTTTGCTGTCCTTGGCGGCCAAACAAGAATGGTGGATGTCTCCCAGAACCCGGCTCTGGCGGTCGGTTGCAGATTACGTCGAACTGGTTCGCGTCGCCCTTTTAGGGTGATGCTCCAAGCGTTAGGTTGTTTTTCGCACCGTTCCAGCAAAGCCAAGTACTCGCCTCGCAGCGGCACGTCGACACCATGTTGTTCTGCACCCGTTCGGAACGTCGCATTCGGAGGTGCTGAGTCGTCAGGTACAGCGCGAGTAATATTTGGAGTTCGGTCTACTAACACGCCGGCGGGGTCAATCAACTGTCCCTTCAAAACAACGGTTATTTGCCCGAAGTGATGCCGCACCTCGCCGAGATCCTCTAACACCTCGCTGGCTTCAGTACGCGTGGGCGGCCAAGCAGCTTCGTCCTTCCATATATAAAGTTTACCGTTTGACCAGCACGCACCTAGATCTTCCCAGAATAGCGCTCTGCCTCTTCCACTACCGATATCAACAGTCGAACCCTTTTGAATGTTACTGGCATGAACAGGACATTTCAGCAAAAGTGTAGAAGAAGGAACTGGTGATACAACTATCGGTGTCCCGTGGGCGGTCGTCCAAAATTGGTTCTCAGAAGCGCAGGCGGAGCAATTCCATCCATTTTGAACACCGACGGGGTTCCAACTGCAAAAGTCCACAACGACCCGATCGTTGCTTTCGGCGGAAACATCAATCCACTGCAAACCACGCGTCAATAGGCTCGAAGCCCCGATTCGTCCAGCGCTCTCCCGAAGCTCGCCCATCCAGACCCTCAGAGCGGCGCGCCATTCTTCGCCTGTCTTGACGTTCCCCGCCTTCGTTAATCTTTCAAGGTAGTCTGCCAGCGATCTTGCAAATACCGGGTCCTTGATTATTGCGCTCTCTTGTAAAGGAAATGGATCCTCAAATCTTCTAAAAGAAGCGAATATTTCACCAATCGATAGTAGTTCTTTTTTCAAGCTCGCTAACATATCATCGGAAACATTAGCTGCCGGAAAGAATATCGCCTCTGGGTGACTACCGGCGATTATTTCGCCATCCTTCTTCCAAGCCAGTAGTGGACTCCGTCGACCCCGTGAGTCGCGATAGCAGTAGCTTTCTTCTGCCCTATTGTTGGAGATTGCACTCGGATCTTGGTTACGGAGAAGCTTCAAGAACCTACGCAATCCTTCATCGCTTGCTTCAATTATCTTTCCGTCAAGTACCCCAACGAACTGTAGAAGAACGAACAGGCGAAGTGTCTCGATAGCGGGTCTGAAGCGTCCATCTTTCTCGTTGGCCAGCGCCCACTTAAAGCCATAAACGGACCACCAAGCGGATGGTATTCCTCGTCCTGTTCCTACCAGTTCTGCGGGGGCTAATACCGGCTCAATATGCTCAGAGAAATTTAGCCGAACTACACCATCCTCGGGTTTGTAAGCGGAGTCGGACTTGAGCTCTGGCAAGAGAACTTTTTGGGCCATGAATCGACTCCGTGAGAGTTTTATGAAGTCAACAATTCGATCAACTTGTTGCGCATTTTTCTATGAAGAACCCTGGCCATAGCTTGAGAATCGTTAAGGTTGCGCACTTCGTCTAAAAGACCAGCGTTCTTAACGAGAGAAACAACCAGCTTATGTCCAAGACGCAGATCAATAGAGCGAGGGATCTTACCTATACCTGTCAAAAGTTTTCTGACTAGCTTTGGCCGATCAGCCTCAGACTCGGAAGTTGTTGCCAACTCGCGAAAATACTCCGGCACGACAGGTCCTCTCGGGTCGGACACGAAACATCGAGCGAACCAGCTCAGAATTCCAATATCTATATCTTCCCATGCTTTGAGCTCTTTCTTGAAAAGTGCGATTTCTTCCTTTCGAAGATGATCAGCTAAGGCCTTTACCTCCGGCGGGAGTGCCGGCTCATCCGGGAACGCAAGTTGCTGCCGAAGGCACCAAGAGAACGCAATTAAAATTCGGGTGGCGGTCAGAAGCGTGTTAAGTGTGAGGGATGCATTGTGGCCTGATGTTGTCATCTTCAACTGGTCAGACAGTATGCTTTCGAGGCTCAGTTCTCCTCCGTTCTCGTTTTGAGAACGCGAATCAAGGGCGAACCCGAAGAAACCCGGCCCCGGCATTCTTTTCAGCCATCCGCTGGGCGCACCTAGTTCTGCCGCCATCCATCCGCTTACAACATTCAGATAGTGCTCCGTTTCGAACTGTCGGTTTGGTCCTTGGCTCGGCCTTTCTATTTGCTCTGGAAGACCCACGATTACAATCCGGTCGGCGAATTCATCCATAGCATCTCGATAGAATTCGAGTAAGCAGGCCGCGTTGCAGCGCATCTGTTCAAAATCGAGGTCCTGCTCACCTCCATCGCCGTCCAGCCTCCTTCCAGTCAGCCGAAACCATGGGGCCTGAATGATAAGCGACGTATGAATGAATTCGCGAGCTGAATTTGCATTTGCCGTTAACGTATTTCGTCGATTCTGCTCACGCACCCAATCTTTTACCCTCGGTGCTATGACCGGAAGGACACTAGTTCCAGTACCGCCACTAGTGCCACCAGCGAGCACGATGAAATGTGATTTTTCTGGTTGATCGCGAATCTCGCTAAAAAGACCACGTGCTTCGATACCCTGAGCAGTGGCACCTCCGAACAAATTGTCTATGCCATCCACAATGTGGTCACCGAACGCAATCGCCCCTACCACCGGCTTGCCATGGAAGCCATCTGTGATTCGAGTACTTCGCTGCTCTTTGGTAACCAAAAGATCAATAGCCTCTTCCAGTTCGGAGGAGGGAGTACCGAAGCCTTGGAATAGATCCTCCAAAACTTCGATTTTACGGTCTCTTTTTCGAAAGACATCCAATAGCGTCAGACGGGATTCCTGATTGCGATATGAGGCAGCTGACTGTTCGATCTCCCGTAGCAACTGAAGACGGGTGGGATTCGTCTGCGCTTCCAGTCGATCACCGATATCCGAGTCAAAAATATATGTCCACGGTAACTCGACTGCATCGCCCGCTAGGTAGCAGAGACGAATAGACGCCATCGCCACTTCTTGTCCTGTACCGCCTACCGCTATTATGAACTTGGCCATAGTCTGCCAGCTGCGACGGCAGCATACGTCTTTCTCAAAAGATACGCGCCGGTTACGAACACTAGGGCTAAGGCCAGCTGATCAATCCAGGTAGCAAGAAATACGTTGTTGCTGAAAACATGTCCGAAGAGCGCGACTCTGTACGCCGGAAGGTTAGTTGGTTCGCTCAGAGCGGTTTGCAGACACGTGGAGCCACGATTCAGAAGAAGCAGAAAAAGGGGCCTTCCCCATAACACGGAAAATCCAATCGCCCACAACATTCGCACCGAGTTGCGACCAAAGAAAACCTGTTCTTCAGTCAATAGCCAATACAATAGAGCACTTCCAGCGGACGCTAAAGCTACGATCACAATCAGATCGCTTCGGAAGGCTTCGAGAGATTGCACCTGCTCGTACTGTGTACATTCGCCAGAGCCGAAAAAAGGCGAGGTCGCGTAAAAGAACACGAACATCAAGCCTAATGCTGCTTCAGCTAGAGAGACGATCGAGCACCAAAAAGCTGCTGTCATCGCTTTCCGCATTCGTTCCCCTATCTTTGCTGACAGGACGCAACTCTTTAGAGGGATTAGACTGGGTCGACTGAGACCGTTTGCAACAGTACCAATCGTCCGATGGTGAAGTGCCCCGTGCCGTCAGGCTTAACTGACCAACACTACGACAATGAGCCGTCGTTGTCAAAGGACGGTCGGAAATAGTCACTTAGTTATCAGCGCTTTTCGTCGGTCGGCAGTCAGACGGTTTGAAACAGCCAAAAGTTGAAGGGAGCCCATTTCGTTGTTCTCGACCGATGAGCGGCTTAAGCATGCGATAGGCCGAATAAGATGAAGGAAGCAAAAGTAAACGTTCGCCTCGAGGACACGGGGAACCAAGACCCAAACCTCGGATAAAACACAACTGTCAACGGTCGCAAGCGCCTCCGCGTCTGAAGGGCTGTACGTTTCCGGAGTGCCGTACGTAATCCCGGTGCGCGATATCAATTCGCGCACCGGCGCACCGAACTGTTGAAACAGTCGGAATCGTGAGTCGACGCCCGGCAAGAATGACAAAGTCGAAACCAAAGAACAGGACGCGTTAGCGGAACCCAAACTATTGAGACAAGTTGACGACGGCCCACGAATCGAAGTCGCAGTGAAATAGATCCTGCGTCCATTTCTTGCAGGCGTGGTCCGCGTATTACAGTCCAGTTAGAAGGCCGTCGGGAACAGCGATGCGATTCTGATAAAAGGAGCATTGTCCCCCTGACTGTCCGGTGGTCGGCTACGTTCATGCCCTACCATCGTTGTCTTAGGCGAAGACGGTGACTCCACTAGAAAACTGAGAATACTTATGAAAACGTGGCCGCTATGGCGATCAATGTAGCGCTTACCATCGCGTTTGTTCTTGTTGTTGGAGGCGCGCTTTGTATCGCGATTGGATGGCGACGAGCCCCGACGGCTCGGCGAGCGATGACTGCTCTGGCGGTGTGTTTTTTCGCCGCAGGTGGACTGCTCGGCTATAACGCTCTTTTAATCACGGTAAAGCTGGGCACCGTGTCATCAGTTAGCTCCCCGAGTCCGCAAGCAACAGCTTCGCCGGCGCTCTCGACGTTTCCCCTCGCAGCGGCATCGCCAGCAGCCCCACTCGGTCTACCGTGCACGATAGAGCCTCGCGAGAGTCTTCTGTGTGGTAAAGAACGATGGCTTGTCAAAACGCTGTCGGATGCTGATGCTTCGACGGTGAATTTAACCCCCGTCGCTAGTACCGTGTCGGATTTGGTTTTGCTTCCTACACCTGCTCAACTGCCTCAAGCTCACCGGATCGCGCCGACGGAATTGCAGGTCTACAAGGTGCGTGCGGTGTTGATAGAGTTCAAGCGCGAGGAAGATGATGACATCCACCTGGTACTCGCCGATCCAGCTGATCGCTCCAAGACTATGATTGCCGAGATTCCCGCCCCGAACTGTGCCGACACCGGTAGAGTGGAAAAGATGCTTGAGACGCCGCGGTGTGAGTTTGTTTCAACCTTCGGAGAACCGACCAGATCGCACTGGACGCAGTCGGGAGCGATGATTGAACTAACAGGAGTCGGCTTCTTTGATTTTCAGCACCATCAAAACGGTGTCGCTCCCAATGCCATCGAGCTTCATCCTGTGCTTGATATTCGGCGTATCGAATGAACCTATTCGACCCATCGTACTCCCAAGTCGTATCGGTCGGGACGGAATATATCTCTGAGAGTTCTCTATTGAAACCTGAATTCGTAACCAGCGGTGGAAGGGGCGACCCTCTCAATGAAACCCAAGCAGCTGGAACTGCAAAACGCATAGATCGCCATGTTGACCACAGCTACCGGATATTGGTCGAGAATCCCCGAATCCGACAGCACGTCGAGATACTTCGACCGATCTCGATTGATTGGCGAGCCAATCCTTTCGATCAAGGCGTCGTTGGTCGAATCGACCTTGAACAGGTAAAGGCACCCCGGATAGCCGAGATCCCGGAGCACGTAGTCGAAGGTATTCCAACCGACCCCGGAAAGAACCGCGACGAATTGGGAGAACCTGTCACGCCTGATCTCCCAGGCGCGCAAAGTGTCAGCGGGGTCGGTGGAGTCGGATTTCTCCAAAAACTCCAAGACGCCGATATCACACAGCGCTTTGCCAAAGTCGTAGTCCCACTGAGCCAATGCAGCACCGGACCGAATCATGTGCCAGACCAACTGCCAGCCGCTTCTCCCACCTGGCGGGTATCGCCTGAGCGACGCCTTGAACTCCTTGGCGAACCGAACATTCTTGATGCCGCGGAAAGAAGACCTGCGTGTTGAGCCACTTTTCTTGGGATCGTACCTCGGTTCGGCGTGTTCGGTCTGAAAGAACGACGCCAAGGCCGATATCACCTCAGACCACGATTCAGACCGAATTCTGCGTTTGAAATCAGGAAGTAGTTCGGCCAAGAAATTGGCTCCCTGCTGTTCAAACGCCCGGAAGAACAGCTGGTTCAGGTCGAGTGTGGGAGCATCGACCACGGCCTCGAAGTATCGCCTTAGAGCCTTGGCAGACCGAGCTCGTTCTTCCTTACTGAATCGGTTCCAGACCTGATGTCGGTCTGGTTTCAGATACGGATACCATGCTGGTAGCGCAGTCTGGCGTGAGCAGCGGTCCTGAAACTGCCTCCATTCCCTGCGATCCAAGCCTCCCCAACCGAACACCATCTCCACGATCGCCTTGAGCAGATCGAGGCGAGTCCGAAACCGAACCGAAGCCATGCGCCATCCTCCCGAAAGGTAGAAGAGGCTGGCATTATAGACCCGAGCACCGAGCGCTCATCCTCATAGCGTTTCATCCGGCAGAATGGATCACAGCATGTGGAAAACACCTTGATGCTGAAACGCTCATGGGCCGAGCTCTGGTTGTTGGCGGCAAGTGGGTATATCAGCCTAGGTTCGATTCTGCCAACGGTTCTGTAGGCCGCTCTCGGGTTGATCGCCGCTCGAACGTCCTTTCATCTCACAAATGTCGGATTTGTCGGGTTTTGCTAGGGGTAGTCCAAGTTGCAGACTGCCTGATTGATTGAGGTGAGGTCGGGTTTCTCGGGTTTTTAAAAAAAAGACAGTGCAGCTAGAAGACCCAGCAGGTCGTTGAACAAACCCTCGCCGGCTGCATCGCAGCAATAAGAATTTCGGCGTGCTCCGTCACCGATACGTTCTGAGTTCGGTTTTTTTGAATGGGCACAGCGGAAACGCCGGTTCTCCTAGACGCGATGATCCCCGCTTCGAATCTAGTGCTTGTTGCGTGGATCGTCAGCGGGGTTCACGTAGGTAAATGCAAATGGACCAATCCCGTGAACCTGAACGATGGTCGGACCTTTAGCCCATGCGTAATGATGCATTTCCTTGGGCATGCACACGAATCCACCGGGCTTAAGGAATTTGCCGGCGCTGGGATCAAATTTATCGCCCATACCCGCACCCAGCGTGCCGCTGAGCACCGTGACGTTTTCATCGGTCGGATGCCAATGCGGCGCAATTCGGTAACCGTCCGGCATCTTGAGTCGCAGGGTGTAGGGAGAGCCGTCCTTGAAGGGGTCTCCGGCTAGCACCGCGGCTTGAGCCCCGCTTGGTACAACAGGTGGCGCGGGTCCCCACTTTACTTCCGACGGCGAGGAAACGATTTGTATATCGGACGCGCTGGAAGATTTCTGCTGTTCGTCAGCAGCTTCAACCACAGAACTCATTGCGAGCAGGACTAAGACCGAGAGGACCGCGGCGATTCTTGGCATCGAACTTCTCTCCTTCATAGTTTCGGGGGACGAACGATACCATCTTGGCGTTCTAGTTGAAAAGAGTGGCTCCAACGGACGGCAAAGGACGAGTTGACTACTTCGGCGTCATAGCCGACGCGTGCGCGTTTGATGGTAGAGTCGGTCGCCGTTCTCACGCGCTTATATTTGCGAAGAAGGCTCGGAACTACCCATCTCATATGGAGAACTGGCATAAACCCTATGCTTCTTTTGCAGACGCTCCGAAAGCGGTGCTATACGAGCCGCTTCAAGTGGAAATTGCACGCAGAATATCCAACCCACCTTTAGCCAAGAGACTACTATGACCTGTGATGCATTTGACTACTCATTTCAACCGGACTTCAGGAACAACGCCGGCCTAATCTACTACCCACCAACGTTATTTCAGTGGTTGATCCATACCGGTAGATTCACGGTCCTCCTCAGGGAGAATTTCACCACCGATGTCAAGCTCCGACACGATTCAGTAGCTGGGCAACGTGTCCTTTGGTCCGACCTTCCGATAGTGCGAGCACTGATAGTCGACCACCCAGAACGAAAAGCAATGACCATGCTGTCGCAAGCCGATAGCGGGAGTGTGGGTCTTGCAGTAGCCGCCAATGATATCGACACCGCCAAAAGCATCCTCTGCGAAGTGAAGAAGCTGTTTCCTGAGGTCGCCATCACCGAAGACCAGATCGTGCCGATACTATTTTGGCACTCAGGTGAGGTCGGTTCGACTGCGGCCCTTCGAAAAATGTCAGTGGTTGCGTGGAACCAGGTGTCGGGCAATTACACCGGACAAACAAGCGCGGACCTCAACCTTCTGATGGAGGAATTTGACCCAGCTAAGCATCACGGTCGGTTGATGTTGTGGCATGGCGAACCTGGTACCGGAAAAACCTACGCGATTCGTGCCTTGGCGTGGGCTTGGAGGAAATGGTGTCGGTTCGAATACGTCACCGATCCCGAAAGGCTGTTCGGTGACGCAAGTTATCTCATGCAGGTTCTCCTCACCGACGAAAGCGATGACCGGTGGCGCCTCCTGATTATCGAAGACAGCGGCGAACTTCTAACGATGGACGCGAAAAGTATAGTGGGTCAGGGCCTGTCTCGGCTCCTCGGTCTTGCCGATGGCTTGCTTGGCCAGGGATCCCGTGTCCTGACGTTGATCACAACCAACGAGGATCTCGGTAAATTCCATCCTGCTCTCCTGCGCCCCGGCAGATGTTTATCGCAGATCCAATTCAGTCGGTTCGGTGCGGACGAAGCCAGTTCGTGGTTGCGAGCTGTGGGATGTGACAAACGCACTGAAGCCGCCAAGACGCTCTCGGAGCTGTACGCCATGCTTCACGGAGAGACGTGCGATCGGAGCCTGGCACAGATCGGGTTTCGGCCCTACTGAACGAGGGCCTGAAAGCGCCAACGATCCAATGGTTTGACCTGTAGTGGACGATTTCGATATGTCCATGCCATGAAAACAGGGACCGTCTCCAATGACCACAACTCTAGAGATTGGTACGAGATACTAGAATTGATCTTCAAGAGCGCGATGCTTTTTCTAGCCGTTCTGGCCGCAGTACGCGCCGCCTCCGCTTATCAGCAAGAGGTCAACGCTAAGATTCTTGACGATCAGATCAAAGTATCAGACGAAGTCTTTCTAGAAGTGGCCACAGTCATGACCGCCACCAACAAAATTGACTTTGACCACGCGTTGATTAAGTTTGGAACATTCAAGCACGGCCATGTCCTCGAAGCGTTCGGAGATAACGATAGTCAAGCCGTATATTATTCGTTGGTCGAATTCTATAACGCTGGATTCGACATATCAGACGATAAAGACTTCTGGAGCGACTTCGGACAGACAGGATTTGAGGTCTCCGAGGCTCTTGATACACCATGCGAAAACGTCGCTACTACACTCCACAAGTTTTTCCAACACCAGGCAGATCATCCCTGGTGGCATGTCTGGTAGGTATCCTGCGGATGTCTCTATTGCGAGGGAGCACAAGGTTCCATGCTGAAAAGTAAATCCGCGCATATCGAGCATCGAAGCCCGTGAGGTGGCGACTCGACGGTTTACGATCTCTTCACCTGTTTTTCAGAAACGCACCCTTAAAGACACAGCCAGATCTTCACGTCTAGCCATCGCTATAAAGAGAAAGCTGCGTAGCACCTCCAGGGCCTTCGTGAGAGACTCAAGCCGGTCCATATGGGAACCCTGAACCTAAACCGGCTCTTCTCGGTTCGCATGAATGACAAGCTACGAATTGAGTATGTGCTCTCGTACTGAGCAACTAAAATCCATCGTACGCAATAACAACCCTTTCAAGGACTCACGGCAGGACGACGATGGAAGCAGAACAGAAGAAGCCCAGTCGAAAGACCATTTACAGAATTAAGAAGCTTCTCGCACTTGCGAACGATAAAGGAGCGACTGAGGGCGAAGCAGCAGAAGCCTCACGCCGTGCCTTTGCCTTGCTCGCCAAATGGAACCTTTCCCTCGATAGCGTGGAGGGAACCAGTTCCAAAGAGGAAGAGCCGGTCGAAACCGTAGCATCTGAAAAGAGCATCTATGCTGGCGGCGATCGCTGGGCAATTGGCCTTTATCACAAAGTAGCCGAGCTAAACTTCTGCGAATATTTCTTCAACGCGAACTGCTACGTGACCAACGAAAAAGGCAAGAGGGTTCTCGGAGTGAAGCACAACGTCGTGGGCAAGCGCTCCAACGTGATCGTCTCGCACCACATGGCAGATTACATGCTCGAAGCTGTGAAACGGCTGGCTCGGGAGGATATGAAAGCCCATAAGTTCGAGTCAGAAAGCCAGCGTGCGAACTACGAATATGGATTCCGATACGGATGTTCGGTTCGGCTCCAACAGCGCATTAACGCGATGATCGAAGACGCCAAGAAGGGCGAAATGACTGAGGATACCGGTGCCAATCTGCCGGCTCTCCGAAGTCTATATGACGAGAACCAGCAGATGCTCGACGCATACATGAAAGAGAACCATCCGAACCTGAGAGTGAACCGACGAAAGGCGAGGTGGTCGCAGGCGGCGAGTCAGGGTTTTCGCAAGGCGGATGGGGTCTCCTTGCACAAGCAGGTTGATGGTGGGGCCGAACGTTAATGAATGCTCCGAAAGTCGTCCACGCCCAAGGTGAGAAAGCTATGACCGCTACGAGGTATGTCGTAACCCTGCGAAGAGGGTTGAAGGAAGCCATCGAGGTCATCGAGGCGCTCGACAGCATGACGCGCCAACGCCACAGTTTTGAGTCCGAAGTCTTGCAACCCTTGCGTGAGGTGCTGAAGCTGAAACCCTCACCGTGTCCGGTTTGCGGAAAAACACGCAAGCTCGCATTTCATTGCCCACAACACGAGTGATCGCATCGTGACCGAGGTGCCACAAGTTGGCCCACGAAACAACATCCGGGGGAGTCAGGGCTTCCGGAAGGCGGACGCGATCAGCCTCAACAAGCAGCTGGATGGTGAGCCTGAACCTCCCTGACACGGATGATCTAGAAGCTCGTCCCTGTCAGCTTAACCTTCTGCGGGCTACCTGCTGCGCTGTCGGTAAAGGTCACCGACCCCACGAGTTTGCCAGTTGTCCCCGGTGCGAATGACACCGATACGGTGCAGCTTGCCCTCGGACCGAGACACGCGCCACATGTCGTAGCCTTCACCCCGAAGTTGCCGTCAATTCCCCCAGACAAATCAGTGCCATCCGGATTTTTGTGATTGACGGTCACTACTTTAGGTGATGATTGTGAGCCGACCTTTTGCTTCGGAAATGACAGACTCCCTGAACTAATATTCAGCGAGCCTTGTTTGCCCACGCCGCTGAGTGCCGAACTCAGGGCACCATTCGCGCCGTTTGCCATTACAGTGAGCAGTCCGAAACGCTTCCCGGTACCGGTAGGTGAAAAGACGATGCCGATTCCACACTTCGAACCAACTGAAAGTATCCGCCCGCAATTGGTGATGCTTTGATCGACGGCGAAGTCTCCCGTTGTCTCGAAACCTTCGATGATAAGACCGACCCCCTTCGAACTCCTCGCTGGGTTGGTTAGTAAGATCTGCTTTGGCGCACTGGTTGAACCCGAGGTACCCATTAATATCTGCGTGCCAAAGGCC